>Ga0310120_10003709_pt1 | contig 10866 bp, 9 predicted proteins | sample CB27_AW_983_MG_FD_203506 | JGI IMG/M metagenome (GOLD analysis project Ga0310120, IMG submission 203506) | Marine microbial communities from Western Arctic Ocean, Canada - CB27_AW_983 | ecosystem: Environmental > Aquatic > Marine > Oceanic | place: Canada: Western Arctic Ocean | collected... | reverse complement strand
GAGTCCTGTTCGGTTGGAAACTCGAAAGATGTGCGTGTCCACCGCGATGGTGGGTTCTCCAAATGCGGTATTCAAGACGACATTTGCGGTTTTACGACCGACGCCAGGGAGAGCTTCCAGTGACTCTCTGTTGGAAGGAACCAGTCCGTCGTGCAGGTCGATCAGCATCTGGCACGTTTTGATGATGTTCTGTGCTTTTGTGTTATACAGCCCGATTGTTCGAATGTGACGTTTAAGACTGGTTAGTCCCAGGTTCAGTATTGCCTGTGGCGTATTTGCTTTGCGGTACAGTTTGCTGGTGGCCTTGTTGACTGAAATATCAGTAGCCTGGGCAGAGAGGATTACTGACACAAGCAACTCGAAGTTGGATCTGAAATTGAGTTCGGTAGAAGGGTTCCCGTGGGCGCGAGCCAGAATTTTGTAGATTTGTTTTCTTTTGACAGGGTTCATCTGAGTTACAGTGTTTTTAATCTTTATTCAAATACAGACTGTTTCTACGGGTACGGGTGCGCTTTACACTGCTGAGAATATCTTCTTGCATGACGGTCTTTGTCCATGTTGTTTTTTTGTCAAATGACTCCGCTGACAGTTGCGACCTCGATCGTTTTATCTCAGCCCGCCTGCGGGCTCGGACGACCATGCCACTCGAATACTCAGGCCATGGACTGGCATCTTCATTGTCCGAGCGGATGCCAGTTATCGGCGTCATCTGAATACAGTCCATCGGGCACGGCGCAATACACAGTTCACATCCCGTACATTCAAGGCCAATCACGGTGTGCATCAACTTTGAAGCCCCGGCGATTGCATCGACGGGGCACGCTTGTATGCAAAGTGTGCAGCCGATACACAGTTCCTCATTAATAACAGCACAGGCTAACGGCCCCGTTGCGCCGCAATTGGGGTCCAGTGGCATCATTGGCTTGTCTGTGATTTCAGCCAGTGCACGAAGCGTGATGTCGCCGCCCGGTGGACACCGGTTTATTGGGGTGGACTCAGCAGCGATAGCGAGCGCATAGTCCCAGCAGCCCGGGTACCCGCAGCGCTGGCACTGCGTCTGGGGCAGCCACTGGTCAATTGTGTAGGGATCGACCGCGCCACTCATTGAGGGTCAGTTTCCTCGGCACATTAAGTGGTTACCGGACAATCAGCGCACACCCATCCCAGGTTCTGCACCGGCATCGGGCTGTATGACGAAAATGCCAGATTCGTCATCGCTGCCGGAAGCCGCCAGGATCATACCTTCAGAGGTGCCAAACCGCATTTGTCTGGGGGCGAGGTTCGCGACCACCACCACCTGGCGTCCGATGAGTGTTTGGGGATCGTAGGCACTTTTGATGCCGGCAAATACTGTGCGGGATTCACCGTCGAGGTCTAGCTGCAGTTCGATTAGCTTGTCAGCGCCTTCGACGAATTGCGCATCGACAACTTTGGCGATGCGCAGATCTATCTTTAAAAAGTCATCAATGGTGATCTCAGGCCGGATGGGTTCTTCTAAGAGATGAGATTTAGCCACGGGTGATTTGGGTTCTTTAGAGTCGGCAATCATTTGTTCTACATCCTTTGGGTTAATTCGCGTCAACAGGTGCTGGTATTCTGAAATTCGATGGCTCAGCAATGGCTGAGACAGGTTCGACCATTGTCCAGGTCCGGAGATATCGCAGCACAGGAAACTGCTAGAACGCTGCGCTAGAGATGGGGTTACTGGACTTAGCCAGGTGATCAGTAGTCGGAAAATATTTAGGCCTTGGCAGCAGATGGCCTGAAGCTCGGTATCGGAACCAGTTCGTTTGGCAACGATCCAGGGTTGTCGATCGTTGACGTATTGATTGGCTTCGTCAGCGACGGCCATGATCTCTCGTATCGCCCGGCCGAATTCACGATTGTCATAAGCCTGCGCTATTGAGGTCCCGGCATCGACCGCATTCTTGAATGCGTCGGCATCATCCAGCCGATCACCAATCTCGTTACTAAATCGCTTGTTTATAAATCCGGCGCATCGTGCAGCGATATTCACAACCTTGCCGACGAGATCAGAATTGACACGCTGGACAAAATCCTCCGGGTTTAGGTCTAGATCCTCAACACGATTATTCAGTTTGGCTGCGAAGTAGTACCGCAGATAATCCGGGTCCAGGTGACGGAGATAGGTTTCGGCCCTTATGAAGGTGCCACGTGACTTGGACATTTTTTCGCCATTGACGGTTAGAAAGCCGTGAACGAACACAGATGTTGGCGTGCGAAAATTAGCACCGTGTAGAACGGCTGGCCAGAACAGGGCATGAAAATAAAGGATGTCCTTGCCAACGAAGTGGTACAACTCGGTTGTAGAGTCCGGTTTCCAGTAAGCGTCAAAATCCAGATTTTCAATGTTGCACAGCGCCTTGAAACTCGCCAGGTAGCCAATGGGCGCATCCAGCCATACGTAAAAATATTTCCCGGGGTATCCCGGAATTCCGAATCCAAAGTAGGGCTCATCTCGGGAAATGTCCCATTCCCGTAGTCCGGAATCAAACCACTCGGCCAGCTTGTTGACGACCTCACGCTGTAGGCGTCCAGAGCCGATCCAGGTCTTTAACATCGGCTCAAAATCCGGTAATCGAAAGAAATGGTGTTCAGATTCCCTTTCCACGGGAGTGGCACCGGAGATTGCAGAGATAGGATTCTTCAGGTCACCGGGGGAGTAGGTCGCACCGCAGGATTCACAGCTATCACCATACTGATCCGGGCTGCCGCAGCGGGGACACTCGCCCCGAATGAACCGGTCTGGCAAGAATATATTGGCGTCTGGATCATAGGCTTGCCGGATGACTCTTTTGGTAATGTAGCCGGCTGCATTGAGACGATTGTAAATTGTCTCAGAAAAATAGCGGTTTTCTTCCGAATGGGTCGTGTGATAGAAATCGAACTGAATATGAAATCCCGCGAAATCACGCTGATGCTCACCGAGTATCTCTTCAATCAACTGAGCCGGTTCAATACCATCAGATCGTGCTTTGAGCATGATGGGCGTACCGTGCGCATCATCGGCACAAACATAACGCGTATCATGTCCGACGAGTTTTTGGAAGCGGACCCAGGTATCTGTTTGAATCACCTCGAGCATATGACCGAGGTGAATTGGGCCATTCGCATACGGTAGCGCACTCGTGACTAGAATTGTTTTAGATGACGTTGTCATGGATGTCGGATGCTTGAATGCGGGTATTTAGTGGTGTTGGAGAAATAGTTTCCGCTGACTTACGAGCGTCGTCGAATTATCTGGTTCTAAGCCGTTTAATGTATTTTAGCCGATACGAAAGGTCTGCCGGTCCTGTGTTAGCATTCGCATACATAACCAAGCGCACAGATTCTGGTCTGAACTGTTCGCTTAAGCCAGCATAACTCGATCTCGGTGAGGCCGTAAAATTCTTATGGGTACAGTCGAAAAAAGCATTATTGAAGACGCTCTGTCTGAGATTGTCGATCCTCATACAGGTCTCGATCTGGTGGCTGGCAAGTCGGTAAAAGATTGTGTGGTAGACGATCGAAACGTTTCGATTGACCTGGTTTTGGGTTATCCCGCTAAGGGATGGCACCCCGATTTAAAGCAGCAGGTGGTGGATGTAGTTTCCAAATTGGAGATCGTCCAATCGGTACAAGTCCAGATCAAAACCCAAGTGGTGTCCCACGAAGTGCAAAAAGGTGTTACCCCGCTTAAGAACGTGCGTAATGTGATCGCTGTCGCATCTGGAAAAGGTGGTGTCGGCAAATCGACCGTCTCAGCCAACTTGGCGATGGCCTTATCCGCGGACGGTGCGAACGTCGGTGTTTTGGACGCGGATATCTATGGGCCAAGTCAACCGCGTATGTTAGGGATCGCCGGACGACCTGAGTCTAAAGATGGAAAGAGCCTCGAACCGATGAGCAGCTACCACGTTCAAGTTATGTCGATTGGGTTTTTAATCGAAGAAGACACGCCAATGATTTGGCGTGGGCCCATGGTCACTCAGGCCCTGGAACAGTTGTTGCAAGATACCCAGTGGCGTGATCTTGATTATTTGATTGTCGACTTGCCTCCGGGTACTGGGGATATCCAGCTGACACTGGCGCAGAAGGTGCCGGTTTCCGGTGCGGTGATTGTGACCACCCCACAGGATATCGCGCTCCTGGATGCCCGAAAGGCACTGAAGATGTTTGAGAAGGTAGAAATCCCAGTTCTTGGAATTGTTGAAAATATGAGTACGCACATCTGCAGCAGCTGCGGTTACGAGGAACACATATTTGGGGAGGGTGGCGGTAAAAGGATGTCGGCTGAGTACGGTGTTGAACACCTCGGTGATATTCCACTTGATGGTCGCATCAGGTCAGATGCTGACGGTGGTCGACCGACGGTGGTTGCGGACCCGGATGGTGGTTTAGCGCAGGCATATCGGACCATCGCGCGAAACGCCTCTGGGATTCTTTCAGCTCGCAAACGAGACTATAGTGAGGTGTTCCCTTCTATTGTCATTCAAAATACTTGAGGCCGGCATCAGGGTCGCTTATGTCGATTAAGTCTGATGGGTGGATCCGCCGAACGGCGGGTGAAAGCGGAATGATTGAGCCGTTTGAGACCGACCAAATCTCAAGTAGGGGGGTAGATCGAATCATCTCATACGGCACTTCGAGCTATGGTTATGATATTCGTTGTTCTGACGAATTTAAGATATTCACAAATATCAACTCAGCAGTAGTCGACCCGAAGGATTTTGACGAGAGTAGTTTCGTCGATTATCAGGGTGATGTCTGTATTATCCCGCCAAATTCTTTCGCACTGGCTCGGACCATTGAATATTTCAGAATTCCGCGAAACGTGCTCACGATCTGTCTGGGAAAATCAACCTATGCCCGCTGTGGGATAATCGTCAATGTGACCCCGCTTGAGCCCGAATGGGAAGGCTATGTTACGCTCGAATTTTCCAACACAACGCCTTTGCCAGCCAAGATCTATGCAAATGAAGGGGTGGCACAGGTAATATTTTTCGAAGCGGATGAACCCTGCGAAGTATCCTACAAGGATCGCCGTGGTAAATACCAAGGGCAGACCGGCGTCACATTGCCCAAGGCCTGATCAAGAGAGCAAGATATGGCAGGCAACAGTGTTGGCCAGTTGTTTCGCGTTACGACATTTGGCGAAAGCCATGGTCCGGCTCTGGGTTGTATCGTTGATGGGTGCCCACCAGGCCTGCAGCTTAACCCTGATGATATTCAGCGGGATCTGGATCGGCGTCGACCTGGACAGTCAAAACATACCAGCCAAAGGCGGGAATCTGATCGTGCTGAGATCCTGTCGGGTGTGTTTGATGGTGTCACCACCGGTGCGCCGATTGGCCTGGTGATCAGAAACGAGGATCAGCGAACGAGAGATTATGAGCGGATTCGGGAACAGTTCAGACCCGGTCATGCCGATTACACCTATTTAAAAAAGTACGGAATTCGAGATTTCCGGGGCAGCGGGCGGGCGTCGGCCCGCGAAACGGTGTGCCGTGTGGCCGCAGGTGCAATCGCCCGAAAATACCTCCATCTTCACAGCGGAATTCAGATCACCGGTTACCTCCAGCAGATGGGAGCCATCGTGGCCGAACAACACGACTTCGATGAGATTTCCCGCAACCCGTTTTTCTTTCCCGATGCCGGCAAAATTGGAAAACTTGAGAAACTAATTCAAGCGCTGCGAAAAGCTGGAGACTCTATTGGTGCACGGGTCGATGTTAAGGCGACAAATGTTCCTGCCGGGTTGGGTGAACCGGTTTTTGACAAACTGGATGCGGAAATTGCGAAGGCAATGATGTCTATCAATGCGGTCAAAGGGGTAGAACTAGGAGCCGGGTTTGACAGTGTGCTACAGCATGGCTCTGAGCATCGCGACGAGATGCACCCGGAAGGATTCCTGAGCAACAATGCCGGCGGTATTCTAGGAGGTATTTCTAGCGGCCAGGACGTCGTGGTGTCGATTGCGCTAAAGCCAACTTCGAGCATACAAATTCCGGGGCGTAGTGTCGATATCCACGGTGAACCTGTTGAGGTCGTTACAACCGGGCGCCACGATCCTTGTGTGGGCATAAGGGCAGTCCCAATAGCTGAAGCAATGCTTGCTTTAGTGTTGATGGATCATTTGCTGCGCCACCGCAGTCTCGGAGCAGAACCGAAAGGTCCAGTTATTCCCGCGTCTACAGGCACATCGAAAGCAGATTGATAGAATTTAGACTCCGGTCCACCGGTTGAAAGCCATATTCTGACTGCTTATCTCGGAAATTTCAGTATCGCCCAACGATTCTATGTTTGGGTCTGGTAGTAACTGCGTGACGAGGCACCCCATATCTTCGATGAATCGTATGGCATCGATATCTGTACGGCTGCCTTGTGAGATCTGAGCTTTCAAAGAACCCAAGGCATCTAGTGTCGGATACAGGGAAATCGGGTCTAGCAGATTGCCGCAACGGTTGTATTTGAAAATCAGCATTGCGGCATCCTTTGAAAGCTCTGGGTGAAGTGCCTGACTCAGGATCAACCCCTGGGGAAGTTGTGCTTCAGGGTTAAGCGGCAGTGCCGCCTCTCCAAGTTCACATTGCAATTGTTGGAATAGTTTCAAGAAGCTGGTCATCTGTTCGTAGTCGATTGCTGTTTAACCGAATAAATTCTTAAGGATCTGTTGGATAACTAACATCTCGGAGTTTACGCTAAATTATCGAGTGGTAATTTGCTAGGGGCAGTCTAGGACGGTTCGGTGATGTGCTACAATTTTATTCCATCATCATTAATTGAGTGTCACTAAAAATGTCTGGAAAAACCCTGTATGACAAGCTATGGGATAGCCATGTTGTACGTGAAGAAGATGACGGCACGTCACTCATCTATATAGACCGCCATCTGATTCATGAGGTGACATCGCCGCAAGCCTTCGCTGGCCTCAAAGAAGCTGGGCGATTGCCACGCCGCGTCGGTGCAAACCTGGCAGTTGCTGATCACAATGTACCGACGACTGATCGAACCGAGGGTATCAGTGATCCGGTGTCACAGCTTCAGGTTACGACTCTTGATCAGAACTGCAAGGAGTTTGGTATTACCGAGTACGACATGAACGATCCGCGTCAGGGGATTGTTCATGTGATTGGCCCGGAACAAGGCGCAACTCTCCCAGGAATGACGATAGTATGTGGAGATTCCCATACTACCACCCATGGCGCTTTTGGCGCGTTGTCTTTTGGTATAGGGACCTCCGAGGTTGAGCACGTCCTGGCGACGCAGTGCCTTGTGTCTCGAAAAATGCGCAGCATGCGAATCACCATTGACGGAGAGCTCCGGCCTGGCGTCGGTGCTAAGGATCTGATCCTCACCATCATCGGCGAAATTGGGACATCGGGTGGCACAGGTTATGCCATTGAGTTTGCGGGCAGTGCTGTCCGTACGTTAAGTATGGAAGCGAGAATGACTTTGTGTAACATGACGATCGAAGCGGGAGCCCGTTGCGGCATTGTCGCGGTTGACAGGTCGACGATCGATTATCTTGAGAATCGCACTTATGCCCCCAAGGGCGAAGAATGGGTTAGTGCGCAACAACTCTGGTCTGATTATGTTTCGGACAAAGATGCGCTGTTTGATCGAGAAATTAGGCTGGATGCAAATGCGATCCCGCCACAAGTCACGTGGGGCACGTCGCCGGAAATGGTCATTCCGATTGATGGAGAAATTCCTGATCCAAAAAATCAGCCTGACGAGACCCGGCGGGAAGGTTGGCTACGGGCATTGGAATACATGGACCTGGAGCCCGGGATACCGATCAGTGAGGTCAAGGTAGATAAGGTTTTTATCGGATCGTGTACCAACGGAAGAATCGAAGACTTGAGAGCTGCTGCGCAAGTTGCTCGAGGTCATAAGGTTGCCTCAAATGTCTCGCTGGCAATGGTCGTTCCAGGATCAGGGCTAGTAAAACGCCAGGCTGAAGCAGAAGGGTTGGATATTGTTTTTACGGAGGCAGGATTCGAGTGGAGAGAGCCCGGTTGTTCAATGTGTCTTGCGATGAATGCGGATCGACTGGAGTTTGGCGAACGGTGCGCCTCGACCTCTAACCGTAATTTTGAAGGCAGGCAGGGACACGGCGGACGAACACACCTGGTTTCTCCCGTTCTGGCAGCAGCTGCGGCCGTGGCGGGGCATTTTATTGACCCGGCCGAACTCGAGGATAAGTCCTGATGGAAGCGTTTAGAGCCGTAAAAGGTGTTGTACTGCCCATCGATCGCTCAAATGTTGATACTGATGCGATTATTCCAAAACAGTATCTGAAGTCGGTGGTCCGTTCCGGTTTTGGTGCGAACCTATTCGATGAGTGGAGATATCTGGATCATGGCGAGCCCGGTCAGGAACACAGCAATCGACGAATAAATCCGGATTGTATTCTGAATGAAAAGCGTTATACCGGCGCTGAGGTTTTGATAGCCCGAAAAAATTTTGGTTGTGGATCATCGCGAGAACACGCGGTGTGGGCACTTCATGACTACGGGATCAAAGTAATTATCGCTTCAAGTTTTGCGGATATTTTTTTCAACAACTGTTATAAGAACGGTCTGCTACCCGTTGTATTGCCCGATGACGTTATAGATGCCTTGTTTGGGGCGATCAAAGATGAACCGGGCTACATGCTGGAGGTAGATTTGGAGTCGCAGAGCATCTTCACCCCAGATGGCATGCAATATTCATTTGAGTTAGAAGGTTTCAAGAAGCACTGCCTGATTAATGGGCTGGATGAGATCGACTTGACCCTGCAGCATAAGAAAGAGATCTCTAAATTTGAAGCGTCGCATAAACAGAAGATGCCCTGGCTGTTTGAGGATCTTGTATAAGATGTCGTCGTGTATTTCGTGTGGAGTCGGCTTGGTTAGGCAGCATTTCATCGATCTACTGTGAAAGGGATCTCTTGAGCAATAGTGTAGATGTTGCCGTCGTCGGAGCCACCGGAGCGGTTGGTGAGGCGATGATCAGTATTCTCGAACAACGCAGCTTTCCAGTTGGCAGGTTGTTTCCGCTTGCGAGTGAGCGGTCAGCAGGCAGTACGATTAACTTTCGCGGAAAATCGATCCAGGTAACAAGGCTGGACGAATTTGATTTTTCCACGACCGAGGTTGGTTTGTTTTCAGCTGGCGCGAGTGTATCGGAAGCCTTCGCACCGAAGGCTGTGTCGTCTGGCTGTGTGGTTGTTGACAACACTTCTTACTTTCGCAACGATCCGGCAATTCCTCTGGTCGTACCAGAAGTTAACGCGCACGAAATCGATAGGCATGATGGCATTATTGCCAATCCCAACTGTTCGACCATCCAAATGGTCGTTGCTTTAAAACCAATCTATGATGCTGTTGGCATCTCCCGCATCAACATAGCTACCTATCAAGCTGTGTCAGGTGCGGGTAAACGAGCCATTGCTGAACTGGGGCAGCAATCAATAGAATTGTTAAATGGTAGGCCTGTCAGTCCGACTATTCTGCCAAAGCAGATCGCTTTCAACGTGTTGCCCCATATTGATGACTTCCAGGAAAACGGTTATACGCGAGAGGAGATGAAAATGATCTGGGAGACCCAAAAGATATTCAGAGATGATACCATCTGCATAAATCCTACCTGCGTGCGCGTGCCAGTGTTTTACGGCCACTCCGAGGCTTTACACATAGAAACGCGCGAAAAGATTACTGCCAAAGCGGTTCGAGAACTGCTACAAGTGGCACCAGGTGTTGTTGTCGTCGATGAGTGTGAGTCCGGTGGTTACCCGACCCCCGTTTCGGATGGTGCCAATCGGGACGGTGTGTATGTGGGTAGGATTCGCGAAGACATTTCGTGCGCCCAGGGTATCAACATGTGGGTTGTATCGGACAATATTCGAAAAGGTGCGGCACTGAATAGCGTGCAGATAGCCGAATATCTGTTTCAGAGTGCTTAATGTCTATGCCAATTAGTGTTAGAAAGACACGTCGATCTATTCACTGGAAAGTAGAGTTTTAGAAAATTGATCAGAACTATACGTAAACGATTAGTGCTTTGGATTGTATTATCGGTTGGTATTTCGTTGGTGACATCTAATGCCCAGGCTATCGGGTTGGGTCGGATAGTGGTGAATTCTGCTTTGAATGAACCACTTGACGCGGAGATATCGATCGCTTCCATTGAGGGCGATGTGCTTGAGAGTCTGGAAATCAGGTTGGCAACAGATTCTGACTTTCGACGTGCCAATATCCCAATAGAACCGGTCGTCAAGTTGCTGCAATTTAATGTGATCAATGGTGAGACTGGCCCCTGGATCCGTGTGACGACAGATAGTTCCGTTCGCACACCGTTTCTACATTTTCTAGCCGCCATAGAGTGGTCGGGCGGTAAGATTATTCGCGAATATACCGCTTTGCTTGACCCACCGGGTTACGACACCGTGGCTGGCCAGTCAATTGCGTTGCCAAGTACGACTGACCAGCGGGTAATACAGCCAGGTGATACTTACGAACCCGTCAGAAGTGGTGAGACGTTGATGGGTATTGCTACAAATATTGATGTCGACAAAAGTGTGACCATATATCAGAGAATGTTCGCGTTGATGCACATCAATTCTGGAGCTTTTATTCGTGGAAATATGAATCTGCTGCGGGAAGGTACTTCACTGGTTATCCCTTCCGCTGAGATGATGGCAGGCATTTCAAGAATCTTAGCTAGAGAGGAATATACCCGCCAGCTTTCGGATTGGATTGACTATCACCAAGGTATCGCACAGGGTAAGTCGCAGTCTGGCGAGAGGCTCTGGGTATCACTAAATCCTGGCGATGTGAAAATCGTTGTCAAAGAAGTTGAAAAAACAATTCTCAAGGAAGT
>Ga0310120_10003706_pt1 | contig 10870 bp, 10 predicted proteins | sample CB27_AW_983_MG_FD_203506 | JGI IMG/M metagenome (GOLD analysis project Ga0310120, IMG submission 203506) | Marine microbial communities from Western Arctic Ocean, Canada - CB27_AW_983 | ecosystem: Environmental > Aquatic > Marine > Oceanic | place: Canada: Western Arctic Ocean | collected... | reverse complement strand
GAAATTCAGAGCCTTGATCAGAATCAGAGTGGGGTAGAGGCGGCGTCGACAACAACGCCATGAGGCTTCCCGCCACCGTTTAGGTGGCATCTATTCCCGGCTTTAAGGTTTCGACTAACAGCGAGCGGTTATTTGTGCACGGGGTGTAGTTTTGTGGCTGTGGCGATGGGCGTGATCGTCATCTCGCAAGCCGTTTGCTGTAATCAGTTCGATGTTGTTATAGACTTTGTCTGTTTCCAGCTACCCGGTCAGATTGCAGCGATTCTTTTTTTATCCCGATTGTTCGTCGGCACCGGTGAGTCCGAGCTTGGTAAGCCAGCGACGTCCACTTGATTGAGCATCATTGGCTTGGCGGTTCAATGAACTGTCGAGCTGCTGGTTCGCGGCTTGCTGCTTTTGAAAAGCTTCCATTTGTTCATCGAGCCTGGTTCTTTCCCTGGCGATTGTTGCACGATCGACCGACAGGTCGATTTCCGCCTGGCGGAGTTTGTCTCGCCACTCTTCTTGGATTGTCCTGAGTTTGTCTCGCTCGGTGAGGATCACTTGATCGTGGTCAAGTAGCTCGGCAATCGTATGATCATCGGCGACAACGGCTTCCGAATGACCGGATTGTGTCTCGAGTTGTTTTCTGAGCTCGGCAATTTCTTTTTCTTTTTCTGTGACGATTTGATCGGTGATGCTGATTGCCCCAGCAACGGTCAATTTGTCGTCTGCCTGTTGTGGACAGTTGTCATCAAATCCTTCTAATTGCGCGAGCAGACGTTGTTTTTGTGTTTCCCAGTTCCAGTCTCCCGTTGGAGCCGTAACAGGGTAACTTGCCTGCTTGATCGCCTCAAGCTCTTTTTCAAGTTTCAATTTATCGGTTTTGATTGTCCGCAGATCTTCGATGGCAAGTTCCAATTGTATATGCAAATCGTGATCGTTGGCCTTTTCAGACTGATCGAAAGAATGAGAAGTGCCATCAAGTTGGCCTGCTAGGTCGTCAAGTTGTTTCTTTAGTGCTGCGATTTCGACTGTTGCTTGATCGGCCGGCACAGTTTCAGAATGACAGAGTTGGTGAGTCTGTTCAAATTGTTGATTAAGCTCTTCTAATTGAACCGTCAGCCGGTTGACCTGTTGCTGACTGTCCTCTAATTGGTTGGCCAGTTGTTCGCTGAGTTGTTGTTCCGGGCGGTTAAGCCACAACTCGAGATTGTCGAAATGCTCTCGCTGTCGGCTGATGAGATCGTGCAAGCAGTCACGTTGCTCATCGAGGTGCCGAGCAAGGTTGTCATTCCATCGGGCTCTTTCGTTGGTTTGGGGGATAGGAGTAATCATGGATTTCACCGTGCAAGAAAGGAGGTTAAGACTGGTGTTTAATAAAAACTCGCAGATTTTCGATAAACCGGTTCATTTTTGCGTCCAATAGTTTCCAATTGCTACCGAACACATCCGTGAAATCTTTTTGACGGTTTGCCGAGGAATACGCGGAGAAAGGCTTTCGGGATGCTGTTTTTTTCAAGTACTGTGCGTACCGGTTCGGCTGCAGCTCAGAAAGGAAGAAAGTGAGTGCCCATGCCTCGGCATAGGCCGCTTCCGGATCGTGTTCGAACAGTTTGTCGGAGGCGATGATGTGCGGTAAGGCGTTTTTATGTCGGCGGGAGCTAGTATAGTTCAAAAAACTCTTTAAACGATCTCGATGGATACGATCGGATGGATGAGGATAATGGGATGAATTGCCTACGCCCGGTGCTTCAAACATCGTGGCCAGTCCTTCCACGATCCACTTGGGAACTAGGCGAAAACGGACATGGATTCCTGTGTTGAATGCTAACTGGTGCACAGCTTCGTGAATGGTCGTTGCAGCGTTGACGTGCCAGTTGGATGTGTCAGCCTGTCCGGCTGTAACGTCATACAGAAGAACACGATTCGTGGCCGGAGAATAAAAACCAAGCAGGCCTGGATTTAAACGTATGCCATCACGGCTGGCCAGTCGAACAAAGTCGGTTTGCTTGTGACAGACAATGGCTATAAGTGGAAAGGCCGGAGGGGTTGGTTGTAAGCCGCGTGTTGTGAAATAGTGGACAAAAGACCGATACAGGTCTTCGAATTGTTTTGCCCAGACATCTCGTTGACCTTTGGGATGGACGACCAGGTAATGGCTCGTACCTGAGACGTCGAACCGTTTTCCGAATTCTCGATGAAGATGCCCACGCATTTCTGCTGCTGAAAAGCCGTAGAACCGGGCGGGTGACTTGGTGATGTTTTTGGCTTGGGACGGAGCGAAATCGAGCAATGAACCATCGCGAGTAAGCAAGAGGGCCCGTTGTTTGGACCATGAAAGGGGTTTTCCCTCAAAATGTTTCCCCTGCCAGTCCAATTGTACGGTGAAAGCCACAGCCGGATGTGATGCTATGCCGACAATCGTGAAAGCCAGGATAACCGCGATCGTTGGAGCAGACTTTGTTCTGCTGCGCATTAAAGAACCTTTCAAATGACGCCATTTCACCAGGCAGCTGATTTGTGAGAGGACCAACGTGGCGCATTCCTTGCGACCATTTCGTCTGATACGCCCGGGGAGAGATGTGATTAAGAGGGGCAATCAAGTTTACCCCAAGTTATCGTCGCAGTGACGACGTTTTCTGCTCTTGCAGCGGATATTGAAAAAGCCTGGCCCGAAAAATCATACTTGGCCGGTTGTCCAATAAGTGGCGGGTCTTGTGATTCAATTTGTTTTGCCGCGATACGACGCCAGGAAATGAAACCTAAAGAGGAGATGCCAAATGGTACGATTAAGGCAGGCCATCATCATGGCAAACGGGCACGAAGTTCATTATTGAATCGACTGGCGTTCGGTTTCATCGGCGGCTTCGAGAATGAGCTCCCGGATATTCTTGAGTGTTTGTAACTCCCTGGTAAGTCGCGGATGGACGAAAATTCGCACGCGTTTAACGTAGTCGTCGAACTGTTCCTGTGCCAAAGTACGAACCATGGGTGAAATGTCCCCCAACGGGCGATACTGATGGTCCTTTGGGAAAAAAACGTCGACGTTGAAATCAACTTCACATTCAACCGGTGGCGCGTCAAAAAGTATTTCTTCCGGGTCAATGCGACATTCGGCTTGTCGGCTAGCAAGTTTGGAAAAATGATTTGAACACTCGGCAAGCCATGGATAAGGGCGTCGGGCAAGCTGCTGATAAACGTCCTTATCTTCAAAAAGACTGTATTGTGCTAACCGCTTGTAAAGTTGACGAGTCGATCCAAAAAGACCGTTTAGCAATTCGCTTGCTTTTCCATCGGGCGCGGCCTGCACCAGTTGTTCGATCATGGGTTGTTCAGTCGAACGGAAGAGCTGGTTAAGATCCAGTTGTGAATGAGACAAATAAAAGGCGCGCTGGAGCATGGCTGTTGCCGATCGGACTGCGTGGTGCCAATAGACTTCACTGAACATGACGTATCGTGCAAACACCATCATTTCTGCTGCTGTACGTCCTTTTTCGCTGATTGCCAGACCATTCCCGGCTTCGTTCAGTGTCAAACTTCCGACCAGCCTTCCCTGATCGAAATTCATGCCATAGGGGACACCTGCGTGAAGACTGTCTCGCATTAAATAGTCCATTTTGTCGACGTCAATCGGTCCCGACAGCATGCTGTCGAGGATGGCAGACCGCTGGTCGCTTGGCTTGCCAGAAAGCAGTGCTACGACATCGGTAGGGTCAATTCCCCAGTCGCTTCGCAGCAGGCTGGCGATCGCACCTTCGAGCAAAAAACTTTCGGCCAGCCGTTCGTGAGTTGGAACGCCCGCCAGTTGTAAATCCTCAATGAGATGGCAGAATGGCCAATGCCCCAGATCGTGTAAAAGCGCTGTGACAATCAGCTTTTCGGCATCTTCCCGTGCCATGGTTGCGATGAATCGTTCATCATGGGCCAGGTGTTTCAGATACAGCAAAGTGGTCCGAAACACGCCCAGCGAATGTTCGAAACGGGTATGGTTTGCAGCTGGATAAACAAGGGATACGAGCCCCAGTTGAGGGATTTGTGATAATCGTCGGAATTCGGCAGTGTCCAGAATTCTGCGAATACGCGGGGTGAGTGGAATGTCTTGCTCTGGTGGAATTCGAACCAGGCTTTTTCTCGCGTCCAGGGATTGGATTTCGGGGATTTTAGAAAGGTTCAACATTCCAGGTGCTCAAATTCAAAGTCAGAAATGCCATGTGACCCAAGGTAGAGAGAAAGTTACTGCTACCGATGGACGTATTTAGCTTCACGACAATGGATTCCTTAAAACGGAGTCATCCCCAGAATCAGCCGTAACAATACGGTAACGGCCAAATAGAAGCTATAGTGGAAAAAACCGTTTAACATTTCCAAATCTAAACTTGCCAGCGCTGTGATGGAACCGATCAATGCGAGCGGTGGAATGAAAAATGTGAGTTCCCAAATTTCGGGTGGTGCATTGAGTTCCAGAAAGCTGCGAGTGGCTGCATAGAGGCCCCAAAGTCCTGCGTAGACGAGCGCACACACGGTGGTACGAATCATCAGGCTCGAACCACGGTAGGGTTCCAGTTCGCTGTCTCGCAAGATGCTGTAGCCGCCAAGCACGATGGGAGGCGCCAGGACAATCGCTCCAACTGCCAGCAGAATGGGCGAAACCTCTTCGCTATCCGAGCCAGGTCGGAGTAAAAATGCGGTTAAACCGATTAGAATTATACCCCCCAGCACACCGACCAGCATCACAGGAGAAAAATTTGATTTCTCCCGGGTAATTGGTTTCAAAACCAACTTTCCAGCGTTATCTTTTGTCCCTTCAAATTCTTCGGGGGCCTCGATGATCACCTCATCTTCCTTTTTAGGGATGGTGATCTGTACCTTGCATTTGGGACAGGGGCCTTTCCGGCCCGCATATTGGTCACTTACTTTGAAACTTGCATGGCACCCCGGACAGACAACATGAATCGCCATGGCGGTTACTCAATGATTGGATAGTAGATGCTTGTAGAACGATTTATGTCCAGTTTGACAGACGATTACAGTCAGTCAAGCGGCACTTGAGAAAGCTGCAAGCGCGTATCGAACCGAGAGTTAAAATTGGGACCGTTGACCCAGCGGCTTTCAATGCCAAAGTTGTTCAATTAAACTGGTGTTTGAACTGCGTGTTTTTAGAGTTTGGGTGTTTTTGAAGTTTCGCACGAGCTGGCTCTCGGCCGAAACTGTGATTCTGTAATCAATCGTAATTCTGTACCGAAAGCATCAATGCGTGACCGAATGTCGTTCGCGCCGGCAACCTTCACGGTGGCGAAGGATTAATAAAAACGGGAAAACATGCTTTGGCAGGGGACACGGGTTCTGTGCCGGAGTGGATAACCCACCGATAGGACGAATGTGATACCTGCACAACAACTCCGCTGTCGTATTGAAAAACGGGAACTGACCACGGGATTACTCGTGAGTAGCCACCTTTGGCCTCAACTGGTCGAAATTGCCATGGCGGGCGGGCTCGACTACTTGATCGCCGACACGGAACATTTGGATCATGGTGCGGCGCGAATTGCCGAGGTCTGTGCGTTGGGGCGGATCGCCGGTTTTCCGATTCTGTTGCGAACCAGATCCACTGATGAGGCGAGCGTACGGGCGGCGATGGATATCGGGCCATGTGGTCTCTTGTTACCCAATGTTGAACGGGCTGAGCAGTTGGATGAGGTTAAAAAAGCCGCGTATTTGCCGCCCCGTGGTGGCCGGCGGCCGGGTGGTCCAGGTAATTTTTGGGTTAAACAATACGACTATGATTCATTCAAAACGGTTGTTGAAGACAATCTGATTGTAATCCCGCAGGTTGAATCGCAAGAAGGACTCGACAACGCCTCTGAAATTGCCGCACACGAATTGACGACCGCGTTGGGAATCGGGCCCTTCGATTTATCCGCCCAACTTGGTGTCTGTGGGGAAGGCATTGCTCATCCACGTATGCGCTCTGCTGTCGATCAGCTTCGCAATGCGGCGGATGCTGCCGACAAACCGATGTGGATGATTGGACCCCCTCGACCGCTCATCGATCAGGGATTTCGATTTTTGTGCATTGGCGATGTGTTCCATTTCTTGCGCAATGCCTTGCGAAGTGAGCTGGATGAGTTGAAACAGTTGTCTCAAGCGGATGCGTCAGGTCCGTTGGGAAGCTGATGGGTCGAACGTGGCGCGGAGTGTTTGTCAGCCCACTCCCAGGCCAGGCAGACAAACGTCAACATGAAGCCGAAAATTGGCACCAGCCACAGTGCTTGGACCAACCCGATTTTCATGGCGACGGAACCCACAATAAGGGGTGCAGCGATGGCACCTAAGCTTCCAATACCATCGACAATGGGGATTCCTGCTGCAGCTCGTTCTTTGAATTTATCGGCGCCGATCGCATAGGTTGTCGCTGATTGCGCAGACATAAAGAAGGCCATCATGAAGTACGAGATGCGCAACAGGAAAAATGTTTGAGAGAATAGCATTGCGATAAAGAACAGCATGGACAATCCGTACGCAAAACCAAGCAGCTTTCGATCAGAGATTCTTCCAGAGAAAAAAGAGGCCATCACGATTCGCCCGGTAAGCACGCCAATGGCCATCAGGGATGTCAGATAGCCGATTTCATCTGTTTTAGCCTCAAAACGTTGCTCTGCGAGAAAACCAGTCCACGAGACAACATTGACCAGTGCCAGATTGTCGAGAATGACGATCACGCCTAGCAAATACAGTGCAGGCTGGTTGAAAATTCCGGAGGTAAACATCTGCCTGAACCGGGTGGCTTTGTCGAGCCTGGATAGCGGCGAGGCTGAATGGCGCGTGTCAGATGGAGCCTTTCTTCTGCCCAGTTCGGAGATGTGGCGTCCACACACCAGGCAGAGGAGGCCAAACAAGATCCACACGGTCAGTCCGGTAGCAATATACACTTTTCCCCAAGAATTGAGGCCAACTTCTTCAATTGCCTTGCCAATTGCAGGGGGGCCAATGATGGCCCCGACCGCCAGCATGGCCATTGCTAAAAAGAAGAGCCGCTGCCTGGAATGTGGATAATAAGTGGTGATCACGGCACTATGAACCGACAAGATCCAGTTGAAACCAAAATGCAAAATCAAGATGCCGGCCATCACTGTCCAATACGTAGCACTGCCCATGATCAGGCACCCCGCGCCTGTAAAGACAACCGCTACGCCCCCCGACAGCTTGGGACCAATGAACTCAGTTACGTAACCCGATAGAAAAAGTGCGGGAAGTGCCCCGGTAAATGCCAAACTGGAAACCATGCCTATTTGTTGCTCATTCAAGCCAAGTGACTGTTTCAGCACAGGCAAGAGAACCGAGATATGGTTGACCATTAAGCCTTGGATAAAGATCAATCCAAAGATATAGACCAGCATCCAGATATTGGCACCACTGGCCTTGGTCGGCCCGTCCGGCAGGTGTGGCTCGTGAGCTGATGACATCTTGTGATTTACCCGGCAGCGGGTGAAGTCGTAGAGTTGTCCTTGCTGATGGCGCCGCAGAATTGGGATTTACGGGGTGCCTGATACCGGACATTGAGTTCGGGTGTTGCCAGACGCCTGTGTCCGTTGATACGCGACTCGAGGACACGTTCCAGCATGCCACTGACCAGCAGGGTTCGTTCGACAGGATACGGAGCCTGCCCGGTTGAAATCATCTCCTCGACTTTGCCCATCAGGCATGCTGAATACGCGACGTTGGGTCGGGGCGGCAACATAAATTGGGTAGACAGGTTCTTAGGCCAACCGGCTACTCGAGCCGCGAAAGTATAATCGTGGACAGCACCATTAAGCATGAGTAAGGTAGCCCGTAAGCCATCGTTGTACTCGAAGAAATAGGCTGCCGGGCTGGTGACAAGTTGTTCTAGCTCGCCACTATGGGCCAGGTTTTGAGGTCGACCATCACTGATTGCAATCCCACTGCGCGAATCCGAGCGAGCCAGGGCGGATTCCAGAAGCTGTCGTGACCAGCGTCCGTCACGGCCCGCTTTCCAGACGTCCTTCCCCTCAATCAATTGGACCGATCGAATACCCGTTTCACCACCCCGTCGTCGTTCCAGCATGCATTGCATGGCTTCCAGAGCGTGATAATCAGACGCATCGGAACTGCCCACGCCGACCATCAGCGCTTCTTCAACGACGCTCTCATAGGGCAATTCCACCGGGGGCAATCGCCACGTTACAGGCAGCGAAGAACCCGCCAGAAAAGGAAATTTCAACTCTTTTGACGCAGCGACCATCCGGCTGGCTTTCACAAAGCTGTAGGAAAGGTGTTTGTCATTGAACACCGGTACGGCACGTCCATCCTGTTTGAACACGTTGATGGCCTGCTCGAAGAATTCGTACCGTGGATACAGAATTTGCCCTTTCTGGTTGGCAGGATAATCACCATGCTCACCAATGATCAGCACAGCATCCACGGCCAGTTTGTCGCCACCCAGTCGCAAGGTTTCGGCAATTGTCCGATAGATGGTAAATCCGAATTCATCAGCCCGTTGTTGACTTTGATCTCCTTCGGGTTTCTGGTCGATGAACAGTCCTGCGATCGTCATCGGTGGCCGATGCCATTTTCCGTCTCGTGGATAACCGACCAGAAAACGATCGGCCATGTGTTGGGCATGGGAAAGGTATTCCCACACGGTAGTGATCACCGCCAATTTCTTGTTGTCTGAAACAGCAGATGTCATGGGTGTGTTTTCAACCCTGAAACGGAGGTTTGGAAAAGTTGTATCGTTGCCATGCAGGTCATGGGTCCATCATGCTCGGTCAAAGGTCGACTCTTTTCGAGCCTGGTAGCGAATCGCGAGGTGGGGCGTTTCCCGTCGTTTGCCTCCTAGCCAGTGGGATTCGACGCCAGCTGCGGTCATGCCTGTTGTGAGCAGGGTGCGTTCAATGGGGTAGGGAGGCTTGCCGGTGGAAATAAGGTTTTCGATGTGATGTGTCAGTGGATTGAAAAAATTAGGCTGCATGTGATGGCCTGATCCCAAATAAAACAACAGGGAAAAGGGGTCCGCCTGTCCCTTCAATTTTGCTGCGACTGTGATGTCCTCCACCAGGCCTTCAACCAGCAAAATCGTCCCCCGCAAGCCGTCCGCATATTGGAACCGGTAGGCAACGGGTTGTTGTCTGACAAGCTCAGGAATTTGATCATTCGTTGGAAAGACATGGTTAAAGCCATCACGTGCTGGAGCGAGGGAAAAGCTGCGGCAGAGGCATGCTTCAAACAATTCTCGATTCCAACCACCCGCCTCCCAGGAACCAACCCGCAGCGCTTCCCAGACACGCTCCCCTTGAAGTGCCTCGATCCATACCACTCCACTTTCACCATGTCGACGTCGTTCGACCAGGCACTGGACCGCTTCGAGCGAGTGGATGTCGTAAGAGTCGATGTTGCCAACTCCCACGCTCACGACTTCCTCGATTTCGGCATCCCAAGGCATGTCCACCGCTGGTATGCGTCGGGTGACGGGTAAGGAGGAACCTGCCATCATGGGAAACCCTAGTGTTTGACTTGTCTGGACCATTTCCTTGGCCCACTGCCAATTCCATGACAAATGCTTGTCACAAAACACGGGTACGGACTTGTGGCTCTCGCGAAAGACCTTGGCAACCTGTTGAAAAAATTCATAGCGTGGATACAGCGTCTGTTGTTTTTTGTTCTTGGGATAATTTCCGTGCTCGGCAATCAAGAGCACGCCGTCAACGGCCAGTTTGTCACCACCCAGGGTCAACGATTCAGCGATGCTCGGGTAGATCGTGAGTCCGGGGATGCGAGATTCCCGCTCGCGACTGAGATCACTCTCGGGAAACTGGTCCACGTAGAGAGAGACGATATCCATTTCCGGCCGGTGATGCTGGCCTTTCCAGCCAAACCCCTCCAGAAAACGGTCGACAATGTTTTGGCCATGCGAGTATTTGCGGTACTCAGATACCAACGCTGCGATTCGCGGACGAGTTCGCGGTGGACTTGCGTTGACATGGGGAGCCAAACTGATCGCCACCGAGGCGGGTACTCCGGCAAGAATGGTACGGCGACTGACGTTTTCAGGGTTGGATTGCCGGTTCATGTTCACCTCGGATGAGTTGGCTCAGTCTAACAGCTCCAGATGGTACGAGCCAGTTGGCGTACCGGTGGTAATCGTGGGACAAACACCCTGTTTATCTAACGATGTCAAATAAATTTCGCGCGAAAACAGTTTGCCATTTTCTTTTTCTATATCCTTCACGATGCAGCGGGTGCGAAAAAGTGCTAGGTGTCTGCAGGAAAAAATCCAATGGATCAAACGCGTCACCCTTTGCCCGTACCTCCCAGCCATTGGGCTGGGCCAACCGCATTGAGGGGCAAGTTGGGCGGTTGGTTATCACGACGTGCATTTACGATCTAAATGGGTGTAGCCACCATCGACATAGATAATTTGTCCGGTGGTATGCGACGAACGTTTGGATGTCAAAAACACGACCATGTCGGCAATCTCCTGGCATGTTGTGAATCGGCGACCCAAGGGAACGAGTTTCTCGATCGCTTTCTTTTCGGCTTCCGGGTCATCCAGTGATTGAAGCAGGCGATCGTAAAGGGGCGTCCAGGTTTCGGCGGGAATGACCGCGTTGACTCGGATTTTGTCACCCGCCAGGTCGACTGCCCATTCCCGGGTCAGGCTGTTGATGCCACCCTTAGCCGCAGCATAGCCCGAGGTATTTCCCGCGCCAGTGACGCTCACTTTGGAGCCGATGTTGACGATGGCCCCCTGGCTCTTTTTCAAATGAGGCAGGGCAAAATGGATCACGCTGTAGAAGTGGACGAGATTTCGCTCCAGCGATCGAACGAATTCTTCCGGCCCATTTTCCAATCCAACTTCGTCGTTCACGCC
>Ga0310120_10003705_pt1 | contig 10872 bp, 10 predicted proteins | sample CB27_AW_983_MG_FD_203506 | JGI IMG/M metagenome (GOLD analysis project Ga0310120, IMG submission 203506) | Marine microbial communities from Western Arctic Ocean, Canada - CB27_AW_983 | ecosystem: Environmental > Aquatic > Marine > Oceanic | place: Canada: Western Arctic Ocean | collected... | reverse complement strand
GGAAGGCATTTTCTTGTCGATATAAATGCGGTAGCCGACGCAAACTAGGCAAGCAAAAACTCTGAGAAATTAGGTAAAGAATGCCCTTGGTGCAACGTCAATTGTGGGTTGCGGCACTAGCTTGCACCGATGCCATCGTCTTTTCCACGCTCGAAACTGGGGAATTGCCCCGGGCAAGCCAGAAGGGCCGGAAAGAGGCCGTAATCGTCAACTCTCAGCAAACGGACTCATCCGTCGGCCGTTCATCCCGACGTCTTGGTACGACATGCTAGATCTGGACTTGCCTCGTGAATTCCATGCTTTAGAATGACTGAGTCCAGCTCATTGGCGGGGATTGGAACGAGCCGGCGGAGTTTTTTGCCATTCACGAAGAGTTTCAGACGAGGAGAATATAGGTTGCTTACCGAGTCTCAAGTCCAGCGTAGTTTCAGAAACCTTTTTTCCAATGCTGACATGAACGAAGATACGTTTGAGAAGGCCGAAGAGTTGTTAGACCATCTTCGACCTGAAAGTCCGCTTCGCCATCGCCTGTTCAGCGAACTAGACGAACTGAGAAAGTTGTGCGAATCCGCCGACGCTTAGTCGACGTGCCGTTTCAACCCATCGCTCAATCATCGTGGATGTCACCATCCGCGAGTCAGGGGGCCTCGGGTGTTGGCAGCTTGTGGCTGTCGCTTACCGATTGACTTCGATGCTCACGTCGATCCCCTGCGCCCAAACATCTTCGCGTGAATTTCGGATTCCTAGGTCCGGCAGATTGTAAGCGATCGAGCTGCTGGCTCGTGTCTGTTCACCCATGACCAGTGCCGTCCAACCGACCTTGGCGCGGATTCCGCGCGTGATCTGGTACGACGATATGGCACGAAGTTCGCCGACGGGGCTGAACCGTTCGTCGCTGATATTGTGGGTAAAAGAGGTCGGTACCATGAATGCTGGAACGTTCGTCGGACCCGGCACAAGGAGTTCGGCGAGTGTGCCGTTCTGTTGAGCGCTCATGAAATTCGCCGCGAAGAAGGCACGTCCGTTAAAGCCGTATTGGAGTCGACCATGATTCTTGCTGAACGCCAGGGCGAATTGAGGGCCGACCATTCGGTTACTTGTCTCTTGCAACCAGTTGCTGTCAGCCAGGATGCCACCGAGCGCTGCGACTGAAAAAGAGTCATAAAAATCTAGATAGCGAAGTCCGAGAGATGCGTCGATGAGCATGCCTCCTTTCGTCGGGATCTTACGGCGCACGATCATAAGTTCCACACCATCGATGTTACTCCACGCAACGGTCATCACTTCGTCGAAGACAACGGCTAAATTGACTAAGTCCAATTCGTTAATCACCGTGTCGTCATTGACGTCGTCTGGAATTCCGTCCGGATCGGGACCCAAGTCAACAAACCCGCGTAGCAATCCGAACGGATCGTTAAAGACAACGTGAACCGTCAGCAATCCGTCAATGGCTAGGGTCCCCTGGATACCCGGCACCCCGGCGATAGGATCGACCCCTGGAGGCGTCGTTTGGTCGGTCTCGACAATCCGTGGGTCGTCGAACCGGATGCCGCTGAATCCACCCAGCCCGTTGGCGGCACTGGAGTGGTTCAGTCGCTTGTCGTCAACTCCGTAAAACTCAGTGCTATGGGGTTTGGGACCATCAAGCACCGATACCATCCAACCCACTTTCCCCGACCCGTATCCAAATTCAAAACGATTCCCGTAGCCATCCAAAGAGCCTGGAATCGCCGTCTCAATCGTGTTATTTTGCGGAATCAGATTGTCATTTGCTGACGGGGCGACGATCCCGTTGAACACACTGGATTGGCCAGCGAAAGCAGTCGGATATATCACACCCGTTTCCTCGTCACCGCCGCCCTCGTCACCGCCGCCAGGGCTAAAGTAGGTGTAGTTGACGGCTGAAACATGAAACCGCTGTTGGCCACTCGCCGTCACCGATCCGATGGGTTTCCGATCAGGCCGTCCCATGCTCCAATACAAACGGTCGTAGTTGAAAAAGAATCCGTCATACCGGTCCGTCGGCGAGTGGTCGTGCTGCAGAACTGGGGCGAACAGCAGAAAATCGTCGTACCGTGTGGGGGTCTCCCCGGTCAGCGGCCCAAGATAGCTGTCCGCACCGGAACAGACCGACGTCAGGGTCGTGGCGGCAAGGAATACTGATAAGAGAACGCGTTGTTTGTTCAACATCACGACAGTCCATTCGAAATTCAAAGCCAAGTGGAAGACTTTCGCTCCATGGGAAGTCCGTGCACTTTCGAGTGTGCCAGTTGTATCGGTCCTGATTGTTGCGTAAGTTGAGTGAGAACGGTAACGCTTGCGAAAAATTCCGATTCTTCGGATTATTCCGATTTGGTAGCGCTCGTTCGGGCCGGTTCTGCTTGACGTCCTGAAGTTTCGGTGGAGGCGATGCGCGTCAAACCTGGGCACCTGGCACGGGGTGGGCTGATGAAAAGGCCGGAATATGGACTATTTAGAGCAAGCAATAGGAACGAAGTTGGTTTTATTGTTGCTAGCGATGTTGGCAACGTTTCCAGGTAAACTTTGCACTGAGATCGACGACCATGACCATACCGTTCAGCCGTTTCGCATCATCGGTCCAGGCAGAAACCGCGTTCACCGTGCTTGCAGTCGCGAAACGATTGATTGCCGATGGGAAGGACGTCATCGAATTAGAGATCGGCGATAGCCCGTTTCCGACTCCCCAGGCGGCCGTGGAAGCTGGGATTGCCGCGATCCGAGACGGGCATTGCCACTACGGTCCGTCGATCGGATTGACCGAATTTCGTAAGGCGGCGGCCGAGTATGTCCGCGAGGAGTATGGTGCGCCGGTCTCAGTCGAGAACATCGTGGCCGGACCAGGCGCCAAGAACTTTGAGCAGCTGTTTTGTGAGGCGTTTCTGAATCCCGACGATGGCGTTTTGGTTTTCAGCCCACACTTCCCCACTTATCCGCCCAACATCCACCGTCGTGGAGCACGCGTCTGGCTTTCCCGATTGCGGCAATCTCACCAATTTCGACCCGATTTGGAGGATGTCAGACGCTTTCTTGAGGAGGATCCAAGTCCCCAGGCGATTATTCTCAACAGTCCCCACAATCCGACGGGCGGAGTCGCACAACTGGAGGATCTGGAAGGACTCGCAGCCCTCTTGCGTGATACGGATGTGGCCGTATTGAGCGACGAGCCTTACGACCGCATGGTATGGCAAGGTCGACACCATACCCTGACGGCCTTGCCAGGGATGCTGGAACGGACCGTCGCGGCCTACACCTTTAGCAAATCGTTCAGTATGAGCGGCTGGCGGCTGGGTTTTGCCGTGAGCTCACCAGCCATCGTGGAAATGTTGGGCAAGCTGACAAACACGGCGCTGTCCTGCGTTTCGCCATTTACGCAGATCGCTGGCATTGCTGCCATGCGGTTAAGTCGAGCCGAGCGTGACCAGCAGATGGCTGAGTTTGGCCAGAAGGTTCGTCGATTGGTGGAGGACCTCAATCGCGTCGAAGGAGTTCACTGCCTGATGCCCGGTGGAAGTTTTTATGCGTTTCCGTCGGTGGCGGAAATATGCAACCAACACCAGATCACGTCTCATGGTTTGGCCATGTATCTGCTCGTGGGCGCCGACGATAAGCGTGGCGTGGCGTGCTTGGGAGGAGAGTCATTCGGCGAAGCGGGAGCCGGTTTCGTGCGGCTAAGTTGCGCTGAACCCGAGGACAGGCTCGGGCAGGCGGTCGAATTCATCGCCTCTGCTATTACCAACAGCAAGCGCATCGCCACCTTTCTCGCTGGACACGAACCGTTTCGCTTGTCAGAACCTTATTCGACTAGTTGACGACGTTCTCCGGATTCCCTCGTTGGAATGCGGCGATATTATCGGCAGTGGTCCCCATAATGCGAGCGCGGGCTTCCAGCGTCGCCCAAGCAATGTGGGGTGTCAGTAGGCAATTCTTGGCTGCCAGCAACGGACTGTCTTCGGCAATTGGCTCGGAGGCGAAAACGTCCAGGCACGCTCCGGCAATCACTCCCTGGTTAAGGGCGTCGGTAAGATCTTGCTCATTGTAGATGCCACCACGGGCGGCATTGATCAGGATGGCTGAGGGTTGCATCTTCTCCAGTAGCGAACGATTGACAAACCCTGCGTTATCCTCCGTTTGGGGGCAGTGCAGGCTCACGACATCGGCATTCGCAAAGACCTCTTCCAGCGTTTGCCACTGGAACGGTTCAAAACCTGGTGGATCCCCGTGGAAAAGGTCATGGGCGATGACTGGCATCCCGAATGCGTTAGCGAGTTGACCGACGCGGCGCCCAATCCGGCCAAAGCCGACGATGCCCATTGTCTTACCGGCCAGCTCAATCAATGGTTTCTTCCAAAAACAAAAGTCACCGTTCTGCCGAAACCATTCCCCGTCCCGGATCGCCTGGTCGTGCGCAACCGGCTGGTGGCACAGCGTAAGCAAAACGGCCATGACATGTTGGGCAACCGTGTCGGTTCCGTAGACCGGAACGTTGCAAACGGGAATGTCTCGGGCCCGCGCCGCCTGGATATCGACAACATTAAACCCTGTCGCCGTGACCGCAATCATCTTTAGGTCCGGCAAGGCATTGATGACCGGTTGAGAAAGGACGACTTTATTCGCGATCACGACGCCGGCGCCCGTCGCTCGCTCGACTACCAACTCGGAAGGCGTGCGATCATAAATGGCGACATCTCCCAGCGACTCGACTGGACTCCACGAGTTATCTCCTGGATTGAGCGTATACCCATCCAACACGACGATGCGCATTTCACGTATCCTCTCTATGAGTGCAGAACCGACCGGGACAACTCCACCGTGTGGCTTAAGTTGTCACGTGCGAGAATCACTGCCCGCGTGCGAGAATCACTGCCCGCGTGCGAGACTCACTTCCCGCGTGCGAGAACCACTGCCCGCGTGCGAGAATCACTTCCCGCGTGCGAGACTCACTGACCGCCTACGAGAATCACTGCCCGCGTGCGAGAGTCATTGTCCGCCTATATCGTTCAGGCAAATAGTCGCCCGTCTACTCGTCACCCGTGGCGGCGTTTAGAGCATCATCAGCGGCTTCTTCAGCCCCGCCGGCTGCATCCATCGCGTCGTCAGCCGCTTCATTCACATTATTTTCGATTGTGGGGGCCGCATCGCCTCCGCAGCCGCAAAAAGGGACCGCCAAAACTCCGCACAACAAGAATGCCATCATTTTTTTCACGGTTTCAGTTCTCCGTATGTCAGAATGGTTTAGGACGACAGAATGGTTTAGGGCATCAGTGGCCCACGCTAAATTGCCAATGTCAGCGTGCCCCCCATTCTAGCTAATCGAAGTGGCGTGGCAATTGTGGGTAGGGGACGGATCCTGTTCGCTGATCCGCTGACGAAGTGTCCAACGCTCATGGCCGCTTTTGGGGCTGCTTTTGGCGAGTTGGTCAATAAAACCAATTGGGTATTGCCGGGCCGAAGAATAACACGGGTCCGACGGAACCGTCTGATGAAAACGCCCATGGATTAACCGAAATCAAGGAAAACACGAAATGTTCGCGACAAAACAGATACATCCCTTGCCAGATTGGAAACTGGTCTCGACTTGCGCATGCCTGTGGACCTTGGTTGCGGCTCTCGGGACAGCGAATGGCCAAATCACCCCCCCATCGGACGCTGGAGCGGCGCCCGATCGAGAGATCGCGGATCAGCCGAGTTTCATTCGCGTCGCCCGCGACGAAAAGGATGAGCCGTTAGCATTAGAGGTAGCCATTACGCGTTATGTGCGGGCAAACCGACAGGGACAGAAGGTAGTTCTTGACCTGGTCGGCGCGGTCCATGTCGCCGATCGATCGTATTTTGACGAACTCAACAAGCTATTTGTTGAATATGACGCCGTATTGTACGAGCTCGTGGCACCCGAGGGCACTCGGATTCCGCGGGGCGGGGGTCGCGGCAGCAGTGGCGTGTCTGTATTACAAAGCGGTTTGGTCGATTTACTCGACTTGGACTTTCAGCTCGAACGGATCGACTACGAAAAGGAGAATCTCGTTCACGCCGACATGTCTCCTGACGAATTCGCCAAGAGCATGAAGGATCGCGGAGAAAGTGTTGTCCAGATGATCCTGAACGTACTCAGTAAATCCGTGGCCAGGCAATCTCAACCCGCCGAGGCCCCAACAGAAGTCGACCTTTTCGCAGCGTTGTTCGCACCGGACCGAGCCAGTCGGTTGAAGCGAATACTGGCGGAGCAGTTTGCGGACATTGAGGTGATGTTGGCCGTCTTCTCGGGCCCCCAAGGCTCGACCTTGTTAACCGAAAGAAACAAGAAAGCGCTGCGAGTTTTGGATCGAGAAATAAAAGCTGGTAAACAGCAATTAGCAATCTTCTATGGCTGCGGCCACATTCCCGATCTGCATGACCGGCTGTTGGACGAATTCGGTTTTGAACTGCGATCCCAAAAGTGGATCGTAGCGTGGGATCTTCAACGCGTCGACTGAGTCACCGCGCAGGCTTTCCTTGTTTGCCCTGTTTCCTTATCTTAGCCAGGTTTAATAACGTCTGGGTTTAATAACGTCTGGGGGGGGCAACATGCGTTCATCATGTTGGCGGGTGCGTGTATTCGCGCGGCGTGTAGAATCTTGCTTTACACGGAATCGGGGATTGCAGATACTGTTTCGCTCGACCGGCTTACGGAGTAGCCGGCTAACTTCTGTATTCAGGGTGGAATGCACTTATGCGTTTATCGATGAGTCAAGTAACTACCTTTCGGTGGTCCTTTGAAGAAGATTTGCGTCGATTTGCGGCGGCCGGATATCAGGGTATTGGTATTTGGCGACAGAAGATGTCGGACGTGGGTGACGAGATTGGCATCGATTTGTTGAGTGAAAGCGGTCTGTCGGTCTCTAGTTTGACGTGGGCCGGAGGTTTCACCGGCGGGGACTTGTGCTCCCATCAAGAGTCGATCGAGGACGGTATCGACGCGATTCGATTGGCGGCGGCGGTCCGGGCCGAATGTTTGGTTGTTTACACCGGTTCGCGAGGGGGTCACACCAGAAATCACGCCCGTCGGTTGGCCAGAACGGCACTGGACGAGCTGATACCCGTGGCCGAAGACCTCGATGTGATCCTGGCCATTGAACCCATGCATCGTGAGTGCGCGACCAATTGGACCTTTCTAACTGAGTTGCGGGAAACGATGGAATTCTTGGATCAATTGGATTCGGGCTCCATGCAGTTGGTGTTTGACACGTATCACTTCGGGAACGTGGATTTAGAGAGTGATCTCTTCGCTTCGCTGGTTCCCCGACTGGCGCTGGTGCAGTTGGGCGACGCGCGTCATGACCCGTCGAGTGAACAGGATCGTTGTGTATTGGGCGAGGGAGTCTTGCCGCTGGGAGAAATCATCACGCGGTTGCAAGACAGCGGATACGATGGCTTTTACGAGGTCGAGCTCTTGGGCGAGGAGATTGAACAATGCGGCTATTGCCAATTGCTTGAATCATCACAAGCCGCGATTGCCGAGATGGCCTGTTTCTAGACATCGGGTGGCCAGGCCATACAGGCGAGTACGACAAGCATCCACTTGCGACGGCGATATCTATTGTCGAATCAGCTCCAGGCATACCAGCTTGTCATTGCCACGCACATACAGCAACCCATGCGATAAGATGGGGGCCGCCCAAGCCGGATATTCCAGCATCGATTTGTCTTGGTTTTCGAGTGTGATTCGAGTTGCCGCGACTTTTCGATACTCATCAGGATCAGCGGCAATCAACAGTAAGATTCCGTATTCCCCAAGACAGATGAAGTGTTCGTCCACATACAACAGCGACGCGCGTGACAGCCCCGGTTGGCTCCAACGAACGTCCCCTGTTTTCCAATCCACGCAACGGAGTTCCGCATTCTGGGTATGTCGACCACTCGAACCGTATAGAAAACCGTTGTGGTGAATGGCTGTGTTCCAATGGGTTTGCATCGCCTTGTCGCGAACTTGGTTGCCGTCTTTCCAGACAACCTTGAAGCCGTCGGTATCGAATTCGAGTAAACTACTTCCCGGGCCGTAAGTTTCCGAGATGAAGACTTGGTTTCCTACGATGACAGGAGTGCTCGCGTTGACGCTCTCCAGGATACGAGCCCGCCAAGGGTAGGCGAAGTCTTGCTGTCCACTGCGAGGATCAAACGCGACCAAACCGCCTCGCAAGAATGCGAAACCCCAATCGCGGTCCAGATGCTTGACGATACGGATCGTGGAATAGCTGGCCAGCTCATCGCACAACTGATATCGGACTTCCCCAGTGAGCTTGTCGAAGGCGACAACTCCGCTCCCGTTCCCTTCGACCTGTTCTAGTGCCCCTGGCGGAAGGTCATGTGAGTCGGCTGGACTTCCCCCCACCATGACCAACAGCAATGGGCCAAAGACAACCGGCGCGCTACCGACACCGAAGAAATTCTGCACGACTCCGAACTCGTCTTGGACATCCAGCTCCCAAACCAATTGGCCGTCGGTGGCGTTCAGACAGGTCAAGCGTCCCTCAGCCCCGTAGAGGTACACTCGATCGTCATCGACCACGGGGCAACAGCGAGGGCCGTTGTTGTATTCATACAAATCCTCAAAAGCGGTCGGATAGTGGTAGTCCCAAATAAACTCACCACTCTTGCTATCAACGCATCTGGCCCGTGCTTTGGTCGAATCGGGTACACGATCAAACACAAAGCAACGTCCACGACTGATTGAACAGCTTCCATAACTGGGCCCCAACGGCAGATGCCAGACGACCCGCGGACCCGATGACCAATCCGTGATGATGCCCCGCTCGGTGGATTTGCTATCCGAGGAAGGGCCCAGGAACTGAGGCCAATCATCGCCGGACTGTGTGGCGTTAGCCTCGGTGCCAGCCGATGTTTCTGACGCGGTGACGCTGCACGATGTCGCGATAACTGGTATGAGAATGATCGACGCGGTGGTCCAGCGCGGGAACGAGTTGGAATCCATGGTAGATTGAATGGGTCCAGTAGGTGAAAGGTATGAAGGATTGAGGTCGATTCGAACGCGAAACCGTTTCGATGGTTAGCATAAACAAGCCGCCAAGATTCGTCGATTCCCCTCACGAGATCCGCTGGAAACTTTATTGAGGCTCTCCCGATCATGCTAAATGTGAACGACGAGATACGGATTCCACTACGAGAGTTGGGCTTTACTTTCTCCAGAAGCTCGGGGCCGGGGGGCCAGAACGTCAACAAGGTGAACACGAAAGCCACTTTGCGTTGGAATGTCACTGGTTCGATACATTTGCCCACGGAAATCAAAGCGCGGTTCTTGAAACGATATCGACGTCGCGTAACCAAAGAAGGGGAGTTGGTGATTGCCAGCCAGCGGTTCCGCGATCAGGGACGCAATGTGGCGGACTGTCTTGAAAAACTACGGCAGCTGGTCCTGTCCGTTGCCATCGATCCGAAACCACGTCGACCCACCCAACCTAGCCGGGCGTCCAAACAGCGGCGATTGGCCAACAAGCAAGCCAACTCACGAAAGAAACAACTACGAAAGTCGCCTCGCCCGGAGGACTAGGGCGCGGCCGAAAACGCCGCAAGGTAAGCACATTGCCACTGGGACGCCTGGGTGTATCGTGGGGTTCCGGGAGAGCGAGCGGATGCGGTTCACCGCCAGACAAACGTCGAAGCGGCTCTGAACTCCTTACCATGAGGATCGAGTCATCCCTGATTCGCCTCGCGGTTTTTTCGCAACGCCTGCCGTGGTATACTTCAGGAGTCGATGGGTTCAGCCCAACGTTGTTGTCATTCTGCTGGCCCACTTTCAGAAATTGCGTGATAGTAGGCCCGATGGATTCAGAACAGCACCTGGACGATCTCCTTGAGCAGTGGCCCTACGACCCGAGCATGGTGAGCGTGCGAACGGCGAGTGGTCGAGACGGTCGACAGATCCTTCAAATGCGCGTGGAAATGGGCGTCCTTCAAATGGAAATATTGGGACGTCCTGACGGGATGACCCCCGAGGGTTTCCAGACTTATCTGGACCATTTGTTGTCGCTGGAAGGAGCGGATGATGACGACTTTGAGCTGGACGAGGATCAGTGCGAAGAATGTGACCGAGAATTTGTGATGTTCTACCATCGTCGCGTCTGTTGGCTGGCGCTGAAGGAATACAGCAAAGCAGCCCAAGACGCACGTCATACGTTGGCGCTCATGGATCTCTGCAAGCGTCACTCTCCGGATGAAGATTGGACACTCACGCACGAGCAATATCGGCCTTTTGTGCTTTATCATTGCGTTCAAGCAAATGCGTTGGCTCATCTTTCGGATGGTTCGCCGGATGATGCCGTTCACTCGATCAATGAAGGATTGGATGAGCTGAAGCAGATTTATGTTGATTTCGAGCTTGAGGAAGAATTCGAAGACGACGAACTCGTGCAACGTCTGGTGGAATTGCGCGAATCAATGCGGTCCGAATATGAGGTGGGTCTCACTCTTCAGGAGCGGCTAGAGAGTGCCATCGTGGCGGAGCGGTATGAAGATGCCGCACGATTGCGCGACGAGCTGGCGAACCGACGTGCGACCGGAGGCCGATAGCGCAGCCACACTCGGCGAGGGGTTACAAGGGTGCTGGCACTTCTGTCAAGATGCGCTCGAGAAGGCGGACGCAGTTTATTCAAAGGCTTCCACACACCGCTCTCCGCTCTTCACTTCGTGATGTTCCGGCACTGGCAATGGGCCGATTCAAGCGTCCTCTCATACCAGCAGTTCCCGGCGAGCTGATTCATTCTCCTGTCGCGATGGCCGACTGGGGAGGATCGGTCGTCTTGGGCGATCACGAAGCCTGATTGCTCAGAGTTGTCGTTCGGATTAGCGTGAGAAATGGTC
>Ga0310120_10003704_pt1 | contig 10872 bp, 8 predicted proteins | sample CB27_AW_983_MG_FD_203506 | JGI IMG/M metagenome (GOLD analysis project Ga0310120, IMG submission 203506) | Marine microbial communities from Western Arctic Ocean, Canada - CB27_AW_983 | ecosystem: Environmental > Aquatic > Marine > Oceanic | place: Canada: Western Arctic Ocean | collected... | reverse complement strand
GTACGGCCCCCGCCGAGCAGCAGGGCCCGGTTTGGCATGTCGTGAGCGAGGCCCATTCTGGCTGTGACGTCATGGAGGGCGCGGCGCTTGCAGATAACCGTCAGGAGGTCTCCCTCCCGCAGGATCCAGTCGCCCCGCGGGATGATCGTGACCTCCTCGGCGGCATCCCCCTCCCGGCGGGTGATCGAACCGACAATGAAGTCCCAGTCTGGCTCCAACTCGGCTCCCAGTGCCTTCAGGGAGACGCCGACGAGCGGAGCGTGGCCGGGCAGACGGGCGGTCAGGACCTCCACCTCGCCACCCGCCATCTGGTTGACCTCCATGGCGCCCGGGTACTCCATCAGCCGAAGGACGGCATGTGCCACCTCCTCGTCCGGATCGATGACGAGGTGGTCGTCGGCCCCGTCGAAGAGGGCCTCCACATCGGGATGCCGGAGGCGCCGCGACTCCACGCGCACAACCGTCTTGGAGACGCCGTAGCCGCGGGCCAGCAGGGCACTCAGGATGTTGGTCTCGTCGTAGGGGGTCACGGCGACGAGAAGGTCGGCCTGTTCGACGCCCGCCTCACCCAGGGCCAGCGGGTCGGTGCCGCTCCCGCGGATCGTCATGACGTCGAGCTGCTCGTGGATCTCCCGGGACCGATCGGGGTCGGACTCGATGAGGGCCACGTGGTGACCCTGGCTACTGAGGCGTTCGGCGACGTAGGAGCCGACCTCGCCGGCACCCACCACGATTATGTGCACCGGCCAATCCTTCCCCATGGAAGGCCTGAAGCGGTGGCAATCCCCCATGCCCGTGACCGACGTGCGCCCTCCACCAGATCAGCTCCCCGGTCGGATCAACCCGGCATCGGTGACCAGCAGGCCAACGGGCACGTCCCATGGTCGCGCTTCGAGTGCGGCCACCACCTGGAAGGCATGGCAGATTCCGATCAGGAGTGGACCGCCATCCTCCCTACCCCGGCATTCGGCGAATGTCCTGTCGTAGAAACCGCCGCCGTGGCCGACCCTGTTGCCTCGCAGGTCGGCAGCCACAAGTGGCACCAGGACGACGTCCAGGCTGCACGGGTCGAGCTCCCGCCCTGAACCAGGCTGCGGAATGCCATACGGGCCCGGCAGCAGTGGCTCGTCTGGGACCACGAAGCGAAGGGCCTCTCCGGAGGAGGCCACCGGAAGCGCCACCTCGAAACGCCTGTCGTTCCGGAGGAGGGACGGGTCCACCTCGCCCCGTACCCCCATGTACGCGCCGACGGTCCCTGCCGAGAGCAGTTCGGGTAGCCCCAGTAGGCGTTCCACGACGAGAGCCGATGCCCGAGCCGTTGCGCCATCCGAGAGTCCCCGCCGACGGGCCAGCATCTCGGTCCTGATCCCCTCGACACCACCCGTCATGGAATCCACCACCTGATCGTGGCCCACGGTCCGGTGGTTCGCCACCCCCACGGGCCGGACATTCTCTCTACCGGCGATGTGCGGCCCGGGGCACGAATCTCACTAGAGTCCCTCCGGTTCCGGTGCGATCCCGCCCCACGCGGCGAGTTCCGTCGAACCACTCCGCCCAGAGACAACCGGCCGGAGTGACGTTTCGTCCCATCTGATCTAGGAGACATTTCCTTGGACGCCATTCCCTATCTGGCAGGCGCATCGGCCCTTCTGGGCCTGCTGCTGGCCGGATTCTTCTTCAAGAACGTGAAGGCCGCCGATCCAGGCGACGACCGCATGGTCTTCCTGATGACCGAGATCCAGAAAGGGGCCAGGGCCTTCCTCAAGAAGGAATACAGCTGGGTGTCGGTATTCGTGGTCGCCATGGCGATACTCATCGCCGCCCTGATAGCGCCGGCTGCAGCGGTCACCTATGTGATCGGTGCGACGCTCTCGGCGCTGGCCGGCTACGTCGGCATGGCCGCCGCCACCATGGCCAACGCACGCACCACCCAGGCGGCCAAGGACGGACCCGGCAAGGCCCTGTCCGTCGCATTCCGCGGCGGCGCCGTCATGGGCTTCTCGGTGGCAGGCCTCGCCCTACTGGGCCTGATGGCCGTCTACATCGTCTTCGTCCTCCTACTCGAGGTGGACAACGCCTTCGAGGTCGTCACGGCCTACGGCCTGGGCGCATCCTCCATCGCACTCTTCTCCAGGGTGGGCGGTGGCATCTACACCAAGGCCGCCGACGTCGGCGCCGACCTGGTCGGCAAGGTGGAGGCGGGCATCCCCGAGGACGATCCGCGCAACCCGGCGACCATCGCCGACAACGTGGGCGACAACGTCGGCGACGTCGCCGGCATGGGTGCCGACCTGTTCGAGAGCTACGCCGGGTCGATCCTGGCGCCGATCTCGCTGGTGGCGTTCGCCCTCGGACTGGGCGCCGAACAGGCCTCGGCTGTGACCAACATCTCCCTCCTCTCGTTCCCGATGGCCATCGCCTTCGCGGGCATGCTGGCCTCGATCATCGGCTCCTTCTTCGTCAAGGGGTCCAACTCCACTGACACGAAGGCACTCTCCAAGGCGCTGCACATGGGCACCAACGTCGCCATGGGGCTGGCCGCCCTGGCGACCGTGGGCATCGCCTACTGGCTGTTCGGAGACAACGATGACTTCGACAACCCCCTGGGCCTGGCCATTGCCGTGATCGGCGGCCTGGTCATCGGCTGGGCGCTGGGCAAGACAGCTGAGTTCTACACCTCCGACCACTACTCCCCGGTCAGGAAGATCGCTTCGCAGACCGAGACCGGCCCCGCCACGACCATCCTCGGCGGCATCTCCACCGGCATGGTCTCGGTGGCGGCCTCGGTGGTCCTCCTGGGCATCGGCGTCGCCGTCGCCTACTGGGGCGGCGAGATGGCATTCGACAAGATCGGAGCCCTGGAGGGTGGCATCTACGGCATCGCCGTGGCTGCCATCGGCATGCTGGCCACCACCGGCATGGTGGTCTCCGTGGACGCCTACGGTCCGATCGCCGACAACGCCGGCGGCATCGCCGAGATGGCGAAGCTGGATCCCAGCGTCCGCGAGGTCACCGACGCGCTCGACTCGTTGGGCAACACCACAGCCGCCGTGGCCAAGGGCTTCGCCGTCGGCTCAGCGGCCCTCACGGCCCTCGCCCTCTTCAAGAGCTTCGAGTTCGCGGTGATCGATGCCGGCGGCAGCCTGTCGCTGAACGTCGGCGAGGTGGACGTCTTCATCGGCCTGTTCCTCGGCGCCATGCTTCCGTTCCTGTTCGCAGCCCTGACCATCGACGCCGTGGGCCGTGCCGCCCAGGAGATGATCGAGGAGGTTCGCAGGCAGTTCCGGGAGATTCCGGGCCTGCGCGAGGGCCGGGAGGGTGTACACCCGGATTCTGCTCGCTGCGTGGCCATCTCGACCACCGCATCGCTCAAGGAGATGATCATCCCGGGTTCCCTGGCCGTGGTCGTTCCCCTCGTCCTCGGCTTCATCAGCGTCGACGTACTCGGGGGCTTCCTCGCCGGCGCCCTGGTCACCGGATTCTGCCTGGCCATCTTCATGGCCAATGCCGGTGGCGCCTGGGACAACGCCAAGAAGTACATCGAGGCGGGGCACCATGGCGGCAAGGGCTCCGACTGCCACAAGGCGGCAGTGGTCGGAGACACCGTGGGCGATCCCTTCAAGGACACCTCCGGTCCGGCCATGAACATCCTCATCAAGGTGATGACCATCGTGTCGTTGGTGTTCGCCTCGGCGTTCGTCGGCTGACCACCGAAGACGAAGTCGATTCCCGAAGGGGCCCTGCGGGGCCCCTTCGGTCGTTTTCGACCGCTGCTCAGCTGGGAAGGACGATCATGGGATCCTTGGCCTCGCCACCGGAGCGGAGCTCGAAGTGCAGGTGGGGGCCGGTGGACCAGCCGGTGGAGCCGCACCTGCCCAGCACCTCGCCCTTGTCGATCATGTAGCCACTCGACACGTTGGACTCCTCCTGGTGGGCGTACACGGTCACCACGGGTCCCTCGTGCTCGATCAGGACAACGTTTCCGTAGCCGTTCTTCCAGCCGGCGAAGATGACCTTGCCGGCCTTCGCCGCCCAGATCGGTTGCCCCCTCACGCAGCCGATGTCCACACCGTTGTGCTGGCGCATGGTCCCGAAGATCGGATGCTTCCGGGGCCCGAAGCCGGACCCCAATCTGCCCTCGATCGGCATGATGAAGCCCTGCCCGGATTCCTTCGTGAGGTCGGGCGCCGACTTCCGGAGTTCCTCGGCTATCAGGTTGTCGATGAGGATCGCCATCACGTACTGGTCGCGTTCGAACTGGCGGATCTCGGCCTCGTAGGCCCTTATCCGTTCGTCCAGCTCGCTCCTCACGTTCTCCTTCGCAGCGATCCGTCGATCCAGTACGAGGATCGAGGATTCCAGCTCCCGCTGCCGCACCTGGGCGTCACCGATGGCGTCGTCAGCCGAGCGTGCGATGTCCTCCAGGTCCGACTCCAGGGAGCGGAGCCTGTCCACCAGGTCGCCCCGGTCGCCCGTCACCGCATTCAGGATCGCCGAGCGGCGGATTCCGAGGGTCAGGTCGTCGGACTCCAGCAGGATTCCAGGCCGCATGCGCGAGATGTAGACGTCGATGGCCAGCTCCTGGATCCGGCTCCGGAGCATGACCACCTCGGCGGCCACCTGGTCGGCCTGTACCCAGCGCAGGGTGGCCTCGGACTCGGCAGCCTCGATGGCCTGGCGGGCCGCCGTGATCCTGGCCTCCTGGAGGGACACTGCGTCGTCCAGGGCGTGCAGTGCGTCGGAGACCTGGTCGTCCTCGGCGGCCACCAGCTCGAGGGCCTCTGCAGCCGAGGCAGCCTCGTTCCTGGCGGACTCACGGCGGTCGCGTGCCTCCCGGATCGATTCGGTGTCCTTGACCGCTCCGGCCGGTACGGCCATTGCGGCCAGCAGTAGGCAGGCGACGGCCGTGGTACGGCGCAGGGAGGTGGCGGGTCGGTTCAGCATGCGGGTCTGGCCCGTTAGGGGCGCGCGCAGGGTACCCGTGACCCCCGGTCCGTTGCCGTACCGGTGGGTGCGCCCCGCCCGTCGGCCGGGTGATAGACCCTCCTCAGAGACTTACGCCGACCACCCGGGGCCGATGCCGACCACCCAGCTACCGTTGGAGGACCTCAGGGTCCTGGACCTGACCGATGCCCGGGGCGACCTCTGTGGTCGCCTCCTCGGGGACCTCGGGGCCGACGTGCTCAGGATCGAACCACCGGGTGGGGCGGGGAGCCGGACGCTTCCCCCCTTCGGGCCGGACGGAACATCGCTCCACTTCGCCTACCGCAACACCAACAAGCGCAGCGCCGTACTGGACATCACCACGCCGGCGGGACGAGCGGAGCTCCTGGACCTCGTCTCCGAGGCGGACGTGCTGGTGGAGTCATTCCGGCCGGGAGCCCTCGCCGATCACGGCCTGGGGCCCGATGTGCTCATGGAGCGGAACCCCGAACTCGTCATCGCATCGCTGACGTACTTCGGGCAGACCGGTCCCGACCGGAACCTCGAGGCCACTGACGACGTGGTGGTGGCACTCTCGGGTTGGCTCGCCCTGTCCGGCGTTCCGGACAAGCCCCCGCTGCTTCCTCCCGGGAACCTGGCTTCCGACACCCTCGGGGTACTGGGCGCCTACGCCGTGGCGCTCGGCCTCCACCAGGCGCTCCGGGGTGGCGGCGGTCAGCACCTGGACGTCTCGGCCCTGGAGGCCCTGGCGCAGATGAACACGTGGGGACTACCCAACACCAGCCACTCGCTGGCACGGGGATCGCTCCCGCAGATGCTCCGCTCAGGAGACAGCCCCATGTACCCGACCATCGCGTGCGCCGATGGCCATGTCCGGCAGGTCGTCATGGCACCCGGACAGTGGCGGGCCCTGTGGGAGTGGATGGGTTCACCCGAGGCTTTCGCAGACGAGTACTGGGAGAGCTTCTTCAACCGGCTGTCCAACCTGGACGTCCTGAACCAGCTGTTCGAGGAGCACTGGTCCTCCCTGTCGATGCTGGAGGGTTGCCGGGAAGCCCAGTCCAGGGGAATCGTGGCCACCCCGATGCTCTCCCCTGCGGACATCCTGGTCGACGAGCACTTCACCGCCCGCGGCACCTTCCGGCGAACGGAGGTGGCTCCCGGCCTGTGGGCACCCGTCATGGCCGGACTGTGGGAGGTCGACGGAGAGCGCGTCGGCTACAGGTTCCGGTCCCCGGCGCTCGGAGAGCACGAGGCGGGCTTCACCGGAAAGCGCTTCATGGGTTCCGTTGACCGGCAACCGGCGACAGGCGACGCTGCCGACCTGCCGCTGCGTGGCCTACGCGTTGCCGACTTCGGACATGGTGGCGTCGGGGTGGAATGCGGACGGATGCTGGCTGAGTACGGGGCCGATGTAGTGAAGGTGGAGAGCCACGCCTACCCGGACTTCATAAGGATTTTCCTCGGCAGCGAGATGACGCCATCGTTCGCCTCATCCAGTCGCACGAAGCGTTGCCTCGGCCTGGACCTGAAACACGAGGGGGCTGGCGAGGTGCTGGAGCACCTGGTGGGATGGGCCGACGTGATAGTGGAGAACAACTCCACCGGCACAATGGCCGACCTGGGCCTCGGCTGGGAGGCCCTCCATGCCATAAACCCCCGGTTGGTGATGGTGAGTAGCCAGTTGATGGGCTCGCGGGGACCACTGTCCGACTGGATTGGTTACGGGCCGACCATCCAGACCGTGGGCGGCCTGAGTTGGCTCTGGGCCTTCGACGACGGCGACGGACCCCCCGGTAGCAACGCCATCCACCCGGACCACCTGGCCGGGCGAATCTGTGCCCTGGGAGCCCTGGCCGCCATGATCGGCCGGGAGAGGGGATGCCCCGGTGCCCACGTCGAGGTGGCACAGGTCGAGGCGCTGATGGGAACCCTGGGTGACCTCTTCCTTGGAGAGTCCCTGACGCCCGGCTCGGCCCGCCCGGAGGGCAACGACTCCCCCACCGGCGCCCCCTGGGGGGTGTTCAGGTGTGCCGGCGAAGAGACGTGGTGTGTCCTGTGCGTCAGGGACGACGAGGACTGGGCGAACCTCCGGCGGGTCATGGGTAGCCCCGCATGGTCCGAGCAGGACGACCTGCGGACCGCAGCAGGCCGGGTACTTGCCCGGGACCGGGTGAACGCAGGCGTCTCGTCATGGACGGCCGAGAGGTCCCCGCGGGAGGTCCAGGACCTCTGCCAGGCCGCCGGAGTGCCCGCCGGTCGACTCATGCACCCGGTGGACCAGTTGGAGGACCCACACCTGGAGCAGCGCGGCTTCCTCGTCGGAATGGACCAGCCGGGCCTGGGCCGGGTGGTGCTGGAGGGCGCCTGCATAACCGGCAGCGGCATGGCGGCACCGGTGATCCGGCCGGCCCCGTTCATCGGACAGCACACACGCCATTTCTGCATCCAGGACCTCGGCATGGAAGCGGCTCGCGTCGAGGAACTCATCTCCGCCGGGGCCATGGAAGCCGTAGACGAACCGGCCACCTGAGCCGGTGACCTCCCAACCCTGCCTCCGCTCCACCCACAGGGACCGACCATGAGAGACCTCCGACTGCGCTATCTGGACCTTCTGGCGGGCTGCCTCTCCCGGGAACTCTTCCTGGAGCTCGACGAGCCCGGAGTGGACCCGGCGGATCGACACGAGGGCCGGGACTGGCCCGCCACCGCCGAGACGATGATCGGGCGACGTCGGCTGGACAACCTCATCGACTGCCTCGCCACCGTGCTGGACGATGACATCCCGGGTGACGTGATCGAGACCGGGGTGTGGCGTGGGGGTGCGACCATCCTCATGCGCGCCGCCCTGGCCGCCTGGGAGGACCCCGACCGCTCGGTCTGGGTCGCCGACTCATTCAACGGCCTCCCACCCCCCGACGCTGCCGCCTTTCCCGCCGACGAGGGGGTGGACCTCTCAGGAATCGGGGCCCTGGCGGTCTCCAGGGCCGAGGTGGCCTCCAACTTCGCCCGATACGACCTGCTCGACGACCGCGTCCGCTTCCTGGAGGGGTGGTTCTCAGACACCCTCAGCACCGCCCCCATCTCCAGACTGGCTCTGATCCGCCTGGATGGCGATCTCTACCAGTCCACATGGGAGGCACTCGACGCCCTCTACCCGAAGCTCTCACCCGGCGGCATCCTCATCGTCGACGACTACGGGGCCTTCGAGCCGTGCCGTAGGGCCGTCCACGACTACAGGGACCTGCACTGCGTCCACGAGGAGATCGTGGCCGTGGACTGGACGGGCGTCTGGTGGAGGCGCGACCGTTGAGTGCCCCTTACGAGACCTACCTCCACATGCTCGTGGACCTCCACCGCCTGTTGGGTCCGACCCGCTACCTGGAGATCGGCGTCAACGAGGGCCACTCGCTGGCATGCGCAGGCAGCGACACGAGGCTGCTCGGAGTGGACCCCGCTCCCCTCGTGGATTCCCTCGACCATCCCGACTGGTCGGTGGTCGAGGCCACCTCGGAGGCCTTCTTCAGGGAGTGGGACGTGGTCGACCTGCTCGGAGGCCCGGTCGACCTGGCCTTCGTGGACGGCCTGCACCACTTCGAGGTAGCCCTGGCCGACGTGCTCTCCATCGAGCCCTACGCCCACCCCGGCACGGTCGTCCTGGTCCACGACGCCCTGCCGATCGACAAGCCCACCTCCGAGCGGGACCGTGTTTCGGTGGTCTGGAGCGGCGACGTCTGGAAGGCTGTGGTCCTGCTGCGCAGGCACAGGCCTGACCTGACGGTGACCACCCTGGACGTGTCACCCACCGGAATGGCGGTCATCACCGGTTTCGGCGGATCGACCGACGGAAGTTGGGTGGGACCTGCGGTCGCGGACCTGATGGATGCCGACTACGCGGACCTGGTGGCCATGGGAGTCGAGCGTTCGCTGGGAGTACGCCCGGGCACACCCGAGGTGCTCGCCGGCCTGCTTCCGGTCGGGAACCCCTGAGACCAGATCCGCGCCTCGAGTACCAACTGGGTACGAGGTCGCTCCGGTAGGGCCTCCACCAGGTCACCGACGAGGTCATCGCGCAGGGACCGTCACGATGATCCGTATCCCGTCATCCACCTGGGGAGGAGACCCTTCCCGGGAACCACCCGGCCTGTCGGGCGGCATCGGCCACGATGTCCCAGATACGTCGACGCCCGCATCGATGACGATCTCGCGTCGCACGTCGACCGCATTTTGCACCATGGAACAATGCTGGACCGGTCCCGGGCCGGGAGGCAGCGGGCCGTATGCTCGCCTCCATGCTGGATGGCGCTGTCTCGGAGATCTTCGATGCGGACAGGTGGGCTCCCGTGGACGGCTTCGACCTCTCCGACATCACCTACCACCGCGCCGTGGACCAGGGCACGGTCCGGGTCGCCTTCGATCGCCCGGAGGTGCGAAATGCCTTCCGGCCTCACACGGTCGACGAGCTGTACCGGGTACTCGACCACGCCAGGATGACACCCGACGTCGGGACCATCCTGCTGACGGGCAACGGGCCGTCGCCCGTGGACGGAGGCTGGGCGTTCTGCTCGGGAGGCGACCAGCGGATCCGGGGACGTGACGGATACCGCTACGCCGATGGCGATACCGCTGAGTCGGTGGACCCGACCCGTACCGGACGCCTCCACATACTGGAGGTCCAACGGCTGATCCGCTTCATGCCCAAGGTGGTCATCGCCGTCGTGCCGGGATGGGCGGCCGGTGGTGGCCACAGCCTCCACGTCGTGGCCGACCTGACCCTCGCCAGCCGCCAGCACGCCGCCTTCAAGCAGACCGATGCCGACGTGGGCAGCTTCGACGGTGGTTTCGGGTCGGCGTACCTGGCCCGCCAGGTGGGCCAGAAGTTCGCCCGGGAGATCTTCTTCCTGGGGCGCCGGTACTCCGCCGAGCAGGCACACGCCATGGGCATGGTCAACGAGGTCGTGGACCACGCCGACCTGGAGTCCGTGGCACTGGAGTGGGCCGAGGCCATCAACTCCAAGAGCCCCACGGCCCAGCGGATGCTCAAGTTCGCTCTCAACATGATCGACGACGGGCTGGTCGGCCAACAGGTCTTCGCCGGCGAGGCCACCCGGTTGGCCTACGGGACCGACGAGGCCCAGGAGGGGCGGGACGCCTTCCTTGAGAAGCGTCCGCAGGACTACTCGGACTTCCCGTACCACTTCTGAGTGGGAGCCACGTCCCCTCCATGATGATCACCACGGTGGCAACCGGTCGGGCCGGACGCGATGCCTGAAGCTCCCCGACTCCTGGTCGTCTGGCACTCGGCCTCGGGCGGCACCCGGGAGCTCGTGGAAGCCGCGGTCGAGGGCGCCACCGATCCGATGATCGCCGAGGCACTCGGTTCGGCGGTCGACGTACGGGTCATGGGGGCACTCGAGGCGGGTGTGGAGGACGTGATGGCGGCCGACGGCTACCTGCTGGCCACGCCGGAGAACTTCGGGTACATGTCGGGAGCCCTGAAGGACTTCTTCGACAGGACCTACTACCCGTGCCTGGAGCACACCCGGGGCCGGCCCTACGGCCTCGTGGTGAAGGCGGGTGGCGACGGAAGCGGCGCAGTGGGAGCGGTCGTCCCCTTGGCGACCGGGTTGGAATGGCGACAGGTACTCGAACCGTTGGTGGTCCCCGGCGATGTCTCCACTGAGCACCTCGACGCGGCACGGGAACTGGGCGGATCGCTGGCAGCCGGGCTCGCCGGTGACCTCTGGTAAGAGCCTGACCCGGACCGTGCCCGCCGGGAGCAACGGCCTTCCGACCGTTCAGGCAACGGGAGGGTCGTCCACGATGCTGGCCCTCTCCCCATCACCCGGACGTCGGGCCAGGAGTCCCTGTCGGCGTAGCGCTGGACGACCCGGTTGTCCCAGAAGGCGACCAATCCTGCAACGCACG
>Ga0310120_10003702_pt1 | contig 10873 bp, 8 predicted proteins | sample CB27_AW_983_MG_FD_203506 | JGI IMG/M metagenome (GOLD analysis project Ga0310120, IMG submission 203506) | Marine microbial communities from Western Arctic Ocean, Canada - CB27_AW_983 | ecosystem: Environmental > Aquatic > Marine > Oceanic | place: Canada: Western Arctic Ocean | collected... | reverse complement strand
GCCAGCGCCGCCACCACCAGTACCCCGGCCAGCAAGCCGAGGAGGGCTTTGGGATTTCGTTGACCGGAAGGCGGATCGTGAAGCGGCCCGGTCTTGATGGCCTGCGAAGCGACCTTGGCACCCTCGGAAAGTTCCTGCTCCAGCTTGCGCGCGAAGTCCGCGATCTGCGTCCAGGTGAGGAGAGTGCCCCCCTCCCCGGCCATCATGTTCAGGAGGGTGCAGGTGCGGGTCGCGCCGGACCTGTCGCCTTTCATGAGGTCCTGGAACAATTCCGCCAGGAGGTGCCGGTCGTGACCCTCCACCGCGGGGTCCGGGTCCGCCGCCACCGCGAGATTGGAGATCCGCACCACCTCGTGATCGCCCCGGACCAGGTGGCGGGGATCCAGCGAGAGGGTCGCGATCCGGCGCTGGGCCAGGTTGTCCATCGCGCCCGCGATCTGCCGGAGGAAGGTTGCGATGGTGCCCGGCGGGAAGGCGGCGCCGCGGTTGCGGAGGTCCTCGAAATTTTCGCCGCGCAGCAACTCGCGGGTGTAGAAGACGGCGTCGCGGTCGTGCACCGCCTCGTAGACGGAACCGATTCCGGGATGATCCACGGCGGCCTTGGCCCGCACGTCGGCCAGGAATTGCTCCACCAGTTCCGCGTCGGCCTCAACGCCGGGCTTGAGCCGCTCCAGCACCACAGCCCGGTTCACCGAGATCTGTTCGGCCTGGTAGGTCCGGGTCCGGGTCCCTTCCGACCTCAGCTCGCCCAAGCGGTAGTCGCCGAGTCTCACTTCTTCCTGGGGCTGTTCAGCGGACCCGGGCATCGGACCTCCTCATCGATCGGGAACCGCAGCGCCGTTGCAGGATTCACGGACCGAGTCCCACATAGGTTTCCATAGTCAAAACAACAAATCCCAATTGCAACCCCTCCGAGGACTCCTGAATTCCGGACTTGGAACCTGCGGACCGCGTGGCGCGCGGGCCACGGATCAGGCTTCCCGCGACACCCGGAGTCACTTCACCGCCGCGGTAACGGGGGCAGCAGGGGATTGGCCTCGTTGAGATCCTCCGGAATGAATTCGTCCGGAATGAAGAGAGGATTGGCTTCCGGGACATTGCGTTGTCTCGCGAGGGTCCGGGGCCACGCCTGGTGATCGAGCAGCTCCTCTTTGTAATGCATCTCCACCACCTGGCCAAAGTATTTTCGCACCCCGAGGAGTTGCTCGTCCCGGTCGTCGGCGGGCGGGATGATGTACGTGACTTGCAGCAGCTCCTCCCCGGTGTCTTTCCAGTTCACCGGCTTGGTGAGCCACTTGTATTCGCGCTTGCTGGCTGCCAGGGCCTCGTGAATCTCGCCGTCCAGCTTATCGAAGAAGAAGATATCCACCTTCACCAGTTTATCGTCGATGTCCTGGTCGGGAGCCGCCATGATGGGAACCGTCAAAATAATCTTCTCGCCTTCCTGCACCCGCTTGTCGTTGAAGTGCCGAATGCGGCCGAGGGTCAGCTTGCCCTCCATCTTCTGGGCGGACTCGAATCCATGGCTGAGTTTGTGGGCAGCCAGGTCCTGCAGGCTTCCGGCCTTCCTCGGACCCAGCGCAAAGACTTTCTGGTAGTGGTCCGCAGCCTTGTCATAGACGCCCATGGCCTCGAAAAGCTCTCCAAACTGGTAAAGAACCGTCGCGTTTTCGGGGTCCTTCTGATTGGCCTCCTCGAGCTTCACGATCGCAGCCCGGATATCATCGCGCACGCGGGCTTCGCGGGCCTCCTGCACCAGCCGCTCCACCACCGGATCCGCGATGAGGGGCGCCTTCAGGATGGGAGCCTCGGCGGGCGGGGCGGAGGCGACCGTCGCGCTCCCCTTCTTCGCGGCGGGAGCCTTCGCGTCCGGAAGAGCCGTCTTGCCACCCGCAGTCTCCAGGGCGGGCACGGACGGAGCGGCCTCATCCTGGTGCACTGCCAGCGCCACGTACTCGGTGCGGACTCGTTCCACCACCAGAGGTTCGCTGGCCACCTGGTTGCGCAGCGCCACCCCGACGGCAACCAGTTCCACAAAGGCCACGAGGGCGAGCATCCAGCATGCGGCGTGGAAGGTGCCGAGTCGCAGAGGGGATCGAGGCGTTTGGGACGACACGGGGCCGGGAACGTAGCGATCCGCCCCAGCAACGTCAATGACTCGATCGGGGTACAAATCTGCAGGAAAACCCTCCGAAACCAGGGTCAATTGACCTCTTCTGCCCAAACGAACACCCTTCCCATTTCTCGGCGGAGACACTTAATCCGGACCCGGTCTTTGCAAGGACGGAGCTTCGAATGTATCTGTCCTTCGCCTTGCCCCGCCGTCTTCGCTCCGCTCCGGCGTTTCGCCCCATCGATCTCGCCCTTGCCCCGGTCGAGGTGGCGGCCGCCCTGCGCCATCTCCCCGGACTCGCCTTCTTCGACAGCTCCGGCAATCTTTCCGCTTCCCAACCGCTCTCCCTCATCGCCGCCCGCCCGGAGCGAATTGTGCACGGATCCCTTGCCGACCTGCGCCAGCTCCGCTGCGACCTGCGCGAGCGCCAGATCGATCGCCCCGATTGCGGATTTCCGCTCGGGGCTGCCTGCGGGTGGATCGCCTATGACGGAACCTTTCGCTTTGGTCTCTACCAGAATCTTCTCGTCTATTCCCACTCCGCTCGCCAATGGTTCGAGGTCGGCTCGCTCCTGGACGATCTGCAACCCCTCGCCCTGCCCGAGGTGCCGCCCACCCCCCGGTGGACCAGCAACTTCACCCGCGCCGCCTTCATCAATGCGGTCCGAGCGGCGCAGGAGTACATTGCGAGCGGGGACATCTACCAGGTGAATCTCTCGCAGCGGTTCCGTACCACCCTCGCTTCCGGGAAGAACCTTTTCGCCCTTTACGACCGCTTGCGTGCGGTGTCCCCCGCTCCCATGGCGGCCTACCTGCACACTCCCACCCGCGAGATCCTGTCCTCCTCCCCGGAAACCTTCCTGCGCATGCACGGGCGATCGATCGAGACCCGCCCCATCAAGGGAACCCGTCGACGCTACCGCGACCCGGAACTCGACAGCCGCTCCGCCTTCGAGCTGCAGACCTCCGAAAAGGAGATCGCGGAGCTGGTCATGATCACCGACCTGGAACGCAACGACCTGGGCCGGGTGTGCGAATACGGCAGCGTGAAGGTCACCGAAATGCTCAAGCACGAGCGTCTCGAACAGGTTCACCACCTCGTCTCCACCGTGACCGGGCAGCTGCGGGAAGAGGCCGATCAGCTCGACGCCCTGCAGGCCTGCTTCCCTGGCGGAAGCATCACGGGAGCACCCAAGAAACGCGCCAGGGAAATAATCGCGGAACTCGAGACCGTTCCGCGCGGACTCTACACCGGCGCCATCGGCTACCTCGGCTTCAACGGCGAGAGCCAGTTCAACATCGCGATCCGCACCCTCGTGCGGGAAGAGAAGACCCTCGCCTACGGCGTGGGCGCCGGAATCGTGGCGGACTCCATTCCCGAAATGGAATATGAGGAGACCTTGCAAAAGGCGGAAGGGCTCAGGATGGCCTTCGGGCCGTTGTAGGGCGGGCGCCCCGCCGACCGGAGCCCCTTCATCGACCCTCACCGTCGCAGGCGCCCCTATCCACGCCCACGCCGCCAACCATCCGGCCTTTTCCCTCACTTCTTATTTAAACCGGAAGGTCACCCCGGAGAACAGCGTGAAATCCTCGGAGGGATTGTTGAGCCCGAGGAGCCCTCCCGCGTCGAACTGCAGGTTCTCGTTGACCTGGAAGGTGACCCCCGCGCTGGCAAGCGATTCGTAGGGCAGCTCGCTGACGGTGCCCACGTACTCGATGAATGCTCCGAGTTGCTCCGTGATGGAAACGCCGAGCACTGCGGTGTAGGAAAGGGCCCAGTAGTGCCCGACGCCGGCGTCGAAGTTCTGTGCCACTTCGGCCTGCAGACCGAGCCCGAGATTCTCGGCCAGGTCCCACCCGAACGGAACGATCAATCCGCCTTCCCACTCGTGGTTGCTCACGTCGGTGCCGGTCGGGATCTTGACGTAGGGCAGGAGCCCCCCGGCAGTCGCACCGCCTCCGTCGTTGCCCCACAGGTTCCACTTGAAGCGCACCTCCACATCACCGATGCCATGCGCCTCCGCGAGTCCCATCGCGGTCCGCTCGCGCTCGTGAACGTAGGGCTGGAGAACGAGTTGCAAATCGCTCTGCGAGGTCGTCCCGAATTTCACGTTCGTCTCTCCAAGCACCCACGATTCAAAATCGGTGCCCCCCGTGTCGTCCTTCGTCAGGGAGAAGAAACTGCTCTCGATCTGCCACATCCCCCGCGGAACCGTGAGGGGACTTTCCGTGCTGTCGGGACGGTCGGCGGAGAGAGCGCGAACCGGCGGTTCGAGGGCCAGAACGAACGGCGCGGGGAGCCCCAGAAGGACGATCGCGCCTCGGCCCACGCTGAATATCAAGGAGTTCATGGGCGGGAAATTAGGCTCTCCTAATAGACTTAGGCAAGGCTTAAATTGTCCGCCCTCTCGACCCCCTTGACATCGGCCCGCCCGGACCATCGTCCGGCCGCCATGATCAAGGGGTCCACGCTTTAAACCGGAAGGATGAAACCCGGAACTTAGCGCCTTCTTCCCCGGAAGCGGTTGCGCGGATCGCGCTCGTCGAAGGTGGCGGCATCGCGGTAACGGAGAATGCCGTAGTGGCGCAGATTGCGAATGAAGCCCTTGGCGTCGTCCTTCACTTCCCGGTCATAGGCCAGGGTGCCGAGGAGACCGTCGCCGTTCTTGACGCTCCTGATTGTGTCGCTGGCGTCACTGGCGGCCTGCGCGACCTCGTCAGCAGCCTCCGCGATGGAGTTCACCGCCCTCGGAACCTTCTCGATTGCGGGGCCCAACCTGCTGATCTCCGAGGAAGCCTGCGCAAAGGTGCCCTGCGCTTCCTCGGCGGCCTGGTCGAAACTCTTGATCGCCAGCTTGGCATCCCCGATCAGCGGCTTGATGTCCATGCTGGCGTCCCTGATGGATCCCGTGGCATCCCGGAGGTCGGCGAGAGCCCCGGTGAAGTTCTCCATGTTTTCATCGGCGAGAATGCCGCTGTTGACGCGGTCGATGCTCTCGGTGAGCAGCCCCGTGACCGACCGTAATTCGTCGAGGGCGTTGTCGATCTTGCTGAGGGTGTTACGGCCGCGCGCCATAAGGACTGCGGCGTTGGACGCGATGGTCTCGGCGTCGCCCTGCAGGGCCTCCAGCCCGCTCGGTCCGCCGCCTTCGATCACATCGTTGGGGCCGAGGTCCTCGAAATAATCTCCGTTCCGTTCCTCGCCCGGTTTCGGCGGGGTGATCATGATGGCCTTGTCGCCGAGAAGACTGAGGGACGAGATCTGGATGATCGACTTCGTGTCGAGCTTCGGCGTGTCCTCCCGGATCGCCATCTCCACCACCACCCGTCCGTCGTCGGTCAGCTTGGGCTCCTTCACGACCCGGCCCACCTGCGCGCCGGCCAGGCGCACCTGGCTTCCCTTGATCAATCCCGAAGCATCCGAGAAGGACACCCTCACGGTATAGACGCCGCGAAAGCGTTCCGCGAAGCGCCCATACTGCATGATCAGAGTCCCCAGCACGCCGAGACCCAAAAAGAGGAAGAATCCGACGAGGGTCTCGGTGTGCTTCGGCGAGTTCGTCATGTCAAACCTTCCCTCTACTCTTCGCCAGTGTCAATGAAAGGAGCGTTCCCTTCCCATCCTTCCCGGTTTTCCGACCGCCCCTCGATAAAATTCTTCAGGACCGGATCCAGCGACCTGGCCATTTCCCCGGGCTCCCCCTCCCAATAAATCTGGCCGTCCAACATGAAAACGATGCGATTCGCAATCCGGAAGACGCTGCGCATCTCGTGGGTTATTACGACATTAGTGATTTTGTGGCTCTCTTCGAGATCCTTGATGAGGTGGTCGATGGAGTCCGCCGTGATGGGATCCAGTCCCGCATGGGGTTCGTCGTAGAGGACGCAGCACGGCTTCTTCACCACCGCCCGTGCCAGGGCAACCCGCTTGCGCATCCCCCCTGACAGATCGGCGGGCATCTTGGACTTCTGACCCGGCATCCGCACGATCTCGAGCGCCTCCGAAACGCGCTTGTCGATCTCCTTCTCGTCGCGTATCCCGGCCTCGCGCAGCGGAAAGGCGATGTTCTGCGCCACCGTGAAGGAATCGAAGAGCGCCCCTCCCTGGAACATTATGCTGACCTTGCGGCGCACCTCCTGGAGCTTGCGCTCGGGCAGGTCGGTGATGTCCTCGCCATCCACCGTCACGGTTCCCTTCCAGGGACGCATGAGCCCGCACATGTGCTTGATGAGGACGCTCTTGCCGCCGCCCGAGCCGCCTAACAGAGCGAGGGTCTCGCCGCGGTAGACGTCCAGATTCACCCCGCGCAGGACACGAGACATCCCAAAGCGCTGGTGCAGCCCCCGGATCTCGATGAACGCCTCGCGTGTCTCGCCCGCCATGCCGCCAGAGAACTAAGCTCTAAGCGGGACCAATGCACGCGAATGATCGCGGATTGGTCTTGAAACTTCAGCCCCTCCGGCGCCGACCCGACAACCCGGCCCCCGCCAGGGCCAAGAGCGACAGAAGACTCGGTTCCGGGACGAGGGTAAAGGTCACGGTGCCGATGCCGCCACTGCTGCGCATATCGAAGGTCACTTCGTCGAACTCCGACAGGCCGGGAAGTTCCGCGGCGGTAATCCCGTTAATGGAATTGGCATGCCGGTTTCCGAAGAGAGCTCCGGGAACCTCGTGCTGCGAGCCGGAACCGGCCTCGAATTCCGTGAAGGGAATGGTGTGCGAATTCAGAGTCTGCCGGTCCGTGAAAATGATGTCGGCCCGGTCCCCGGCATCCATATCGACGAAATCGAAGCTGAACTCGGTCAACGCCACGTCGAAGCGGAGGATAAACTGCCCGCCACTGCCATTGTCGTTGGGGTTCGTAATGACGGTGTCGCGATTTACGATGAGGAGATTGTTGAAAATTGTATTCGTTTCGGTGCCTCCGGCCCAGTTTCCCGGGTTGCCCGGATCGGAGTTGCGCTCCAGGTCGTCGTCCTGGTTGGTCAAGCCTTCCGAATCGTAAAGATTGAGCGGCATGGGGGAGGGATTGTTGGTGAAGAGGAGCACCCCGGAACTCGGGCCAAAGAGGTCGTCGTAGGGCTGGAAGGTGCGAAGGTCGGTGCTACCGGCCACCATGGGCGTTCCAGTATCGTCGTTCTCGAAGTCGATCGTGAACGTTTGTCCGGCCGCAAAACCGGTGAGGAGTAAGGGGACAGCACAGAAAATCAGGTCACGCCTGAGGGTTGCTTTCATGCTGACTGGTGTTGGGACAAGGACCTAACAGAATCCGTTCTGAGTTCAAGATTATTGATAATTCATACTTACGTAACCAGTGTCACTATTCAGTCCGGAAAGGGGTGCTCCTCTCCCGAGCGCGACAAGGGTGCGGAGCGAGGCGGCCCCTACTTCGGCACCTCGTTCACGGTGTAGTAGGCATCCTTGTGCCAGAGTTCGTCGCCTTCCTTCGAGCGGAGCCCGGCGGATTGGAGATGGTGCACGTGACCGGGCTGGAAGCCCTTGACATTGAGCATCACCGACTTGCGATCGGCTCCGACAGTGACGCTCTTGATTTCGGGGGTGGTGTGATCGACCTCGGGGCTGCCATAACTCGACTGGTAGATGTAGGTCCAGGTTTTCATCGCGTAGCTGGCCTTGTCGCCGGCGGTCTTGGGTTCGACTTCCTTGGTGAAGGTGAGTTCGAACCCCTCCGGCTTGATGCGCATTTCGTGAATCTCGAAGGGCACCTTGCCGGTCCAGCGGGTGCGCTCGAAGCTGAAGGGCAGGCCTCCGCGCGCGCCCCAGCCGCGATTGGTGGTGCCGACGAAGAGCGACCCGTCACCAGCGAGGCGGAGCGGGACGATCCCGGAGCGAAAGCCGTCAAGGAATGGGAAGGCCACCCCCTGGTAGACCCCGTTGATCTTTTCGAGGAAGACGCGCTGGACCTGCGAATGAGTCTGCTCGCCGACCAGGAGCTGTCCCGCGAAGGGCCCGAACTTTCCCTTGGTGTGATCCGGAATGATGCCGGTGGGCGACTGGCCGAGCTTGCCGTGCGGGAGCCAGACGGCGGGCGGCACCAGTTCCGGGATGCGCTTGCGCTCGGTCTCGATGCGCGAGCCGCTCTTCGGATCGGGCGGACGCTTGCCCATGTTGGGGGCCTTGTCCCAGAAGATGTTGCCGCTCGGGTTGCCCACGAATCCGCCGGGCTTGAGGTGCTTCAGGGAGGACGAGCCGTTCCAGACGCCCTGGTTGTCGCAATAGAAGACGTCGCCTTCGATGTTGAACCCGATTCCACCCGGCGAGCGGATTCCCGCCACGGTCGGAATGGCCTCCCCGTCGGGCGTGACACGGAAGCACCACCCGCGCCACGGCGAGTGCGCGTGGAAGGAGCCGCTCAGGCAGAGCACCACCCAGATATCTCCGTTCTTGTCGGGATCGGTCCCGAAGGCGTACTCGTGGTAATCGCCGTTGATTCCCCACGGAGCTGCGATGGTGCGGAACTCGTCGGCACGCCCGTCCCCGTCGGTGTCGCGCATCTTGGAAACGTCGGGGCGCTGCGTGAAGTGGAACCACCCGTCTCGGTAGGCGATCCCGAGGGGCTCGTGCAGTCCGGTGGCGAACCGGGACCACTTCACTTTCGTGACGTCGTCGTTGAAGGCGCCGTCGCAGATCCAGAGGTCGCCGCGCCGGGTGGCGAGGGCGACCCGCTTGTTGTCGATGATGGCGATGCCGGAGCCCTCCATGACTTCACCGGGCGGGAGGGGAATCTCCTCGCGCTTGTAGAAGTCCGCCATGGTGGGGGCGGCCGAGGCGAGGACGGGAGCGAACAGGAATGGAATAAGATAACGCATGATGTGAGGTTCGGTTAGAGCGTGCGACGCAGAATTCAATTCCAGGAGTAGCGAAGGTTGAGAATGTTCTCGCCGCGCTCCAATTGCAGGGGGATGAGCACTTCGTTGTCGTTGCGGACATAGGGCTTGCTGGCGGCGCCCTTGCCGACCTGGAGAACGGCCACCCCGCCGAGATCGAACCTGCCGCCGCCCAGATCCTTCACCGCGATTGAGCTGGCAGCGCGGAAGTGCAGGCGGGCGGGCAGCTCCCCGGCCGGCGGCACATTGATGGTGATGGCGCGCTGCAGGCCGAACTTGTTGCCGCCGATGAGGGGCTGCGGCTTGTCTTCGATTTGCAGGCCGCCCAGCGTGAAGGAGAAGGTCGGCTCCTGGCGGCTGTTGAACTTGTAGCCGTGGAAGCGGGGTTTCAGGTCTTCCGTGAACTCGCCCGGCCAGGCGGTGGTCTCGCTGTCGAGCATCGCGAAGGAGGGCCCGCTGTTGACCTTGATGACATTCTGTCCGGCGGGGGGCTGGTTGCCATGTCCGCGGCCCGTCCAGTGTTTGCCGCCGTCCATGAAGAGCCCCGTCCAGAGGAGGTCGACACTCATCGTATCGGCGCTGAAGGCGAGGTTCACCCCGCCGTGATAGCCCACCCCGATGCCGCGCGGCGTAGTGCCTTCCAGGAAATTGCGATAGATGACCGCTTCGTTTTGGAGCGGATAAATCGGATTTTTGTTAGAACCCCCACCGCTGCCCTTCTTACCCGCCCCCCCTTCGGAGAGGGCAAACCACCCCTTCAGCCCGGGCCCTTTCATGCCGAGGGCGATACCGTGCGGACCACCGTGGTTGTAGTACTCGATGCGGATGGGGTGATCGCCCTGTTTCAACGGGATGCTTGCTTCGACGGCGCGGCCCATCCCGCCGTTGCTGTTGATTTCGGCCACCTTCTTGCCGCCCACGATGACGCGTGAGCCGTCGTCGGAATCGAGCCGGAAGGTGAAATTCCCGCTCTTGGGCGCGGTGATCTTGCCCTCCCACACCAATCCGAAGTTCTGGCTCTTGCCGGCCTGGCTGGAAGCGATAAGGCCCTTATGTTCCTCTTCCACGGCCTCGCCTTTGAGTTTGCTCCAGTCCGGGAGGTTGTTCCACGCACCGGTGTAGACATAGGAGAGCAGGTCCTTGATGGGCACCTTGACCGGAAGGGTGTTCTCATCCGGCGCAGCGGGAACGACCTCCAGAGGATATTTTCCCAATATCTCGCCGGCCTGCCAGAAGGGGGCCCGGCCCGCGGTGGCCTCCCGTTGCGCCTTCACCATCGCGACCGTCACGGCGCTCTGCTTGTTGCCCCACGAGGTGCGGACATAGGTGCCGATCTTCGAAATCTGTTCGTCGGTCAGCGCCGCGCCCTGGGGAGGCATGACGAGATTGTAAGTCGAGTTGGCGGCGAACTTGGAAGGAACCGTGATCTCACCCATCAGGCCGTGGAGGACAACCTGGACCATGCGATCCGGCGCTCCCCTCACCCACGCGCTGTCGGCCAGGGGCGGGAACTGGCCCTCCTGCGCGCCGTGGCCATCGTTGCCATGACAGGCCCCGCAAAGCTGTTCGTACATGACCTTGCCATCCTGTGCGGTGACAAGGGGGGCGAGGGCCAGGGGGAGCGCAAGTAGAAGTAACGGGCGTTTCATCGGAAGTTGAAGGATTACGGATAAATCACGCCGATCTGGCAAGAATATCCGGCAGATCCTGTCTTTCCCGCCCGCTGCGGCGGATCGGGGATGGATCGCCATGATTGCGCCCATGATCCCGGCAGGGATCTTTCCCTAAGAGACTGTTGAATTACCCCCTTTTCAGGAGATCAGAGCGTTGGAATCTGCGGTTGCGAATTGAAGCGAGACTTGGCGAGTTCGGTTGATTTGGAGCGGCGCTTTCGCAAAGAATCTCGTGATC
>Ga0310120_10003701_pt1 | contig 10873 bp, 5 predicted proteins | sample CB27_AW_983_MG_FD_203506 | JGI IMG/M metagenome (GOLD analysis project Ga0310120, IMG submission 203506) | Marine microbial communities from Western Arctic Ocean, Canada - CB27_AW_983 | ecosystem: Environmental > Aquatic > Marine > Oceanic | place: Canada: Western Arctic Ocean | collected... | reverse complement strand
TCAGGATATGGTATACAGTTAACGTGAACTGGCAAACTTCTGATTCTAAAGACGATCTGGCCATCGGGGAAGTCGGTGCGCTGATTGGCTTGTCCGCCCGAACCATCCGCTATTACGAGGAACTGGGACTCCTGCCCGGCGTTCGTCGCCGGGTGGCCGGGCGCCGTGTCTACGGCGCCGACCAATTGGAGCGCCTGCGCTTCATCGAACGGCTGAAGAAACTCGGGCTGTCCCTGGGCGAAATCAAACAGCTCAATGCCCTTTACGCGATCAAGGGATCGACGGCGGCCATGCTCGCCTACCTGGCCGGGTTGCTCGATACCCATCTCATCAAATTAGACGGCCGAATCGCCGAGTTGATCGATCTACGCGATGAGATGGGGAGCTACCGGGAGCACGTGGGAAGCCGCATTGAAATTCTGGAAGCCAAGGCCAGCGCGGCGCCGAAGCCGCATCCATCGGAGGACGATTCGTGAGTACAGCGGTGAAGACCTCAATCGCAGAGTCTATGGGCGGGGCGCGGGTTCGCGTGGTGACCGCCGCTTCGCTCTTTGACGGACACGATGCGGCCATCAACATCATGCGCCGCATTCTCCAGGCCGAGGGAGCCGAGGTCATTCATCTGGGGCACGACCGCTCGGTGGATGAAATCGTCGAAGCGGCGATCTGTGAAGGCGCCCATGCGGTGGCGGTTTCGTCCTACCAGGGCGGGCACATGGAGTTTTTTCGCTATCTGGTGGATCAGCTCGCGGCTCGGGGGGCGGGTTGGGTGCGGGTGTTCGGAGGGGGCGGAGGCACGATCACGCCGTCCGAAATAGAAGAACTCCACGCCTACGGGGTGGCACGAATCTTCAGTCCCGACGACGGTCGGGATCACGGTCTCCTGGGCATGATCCGGATTATTCTGGAGGATTGCGGGTCCGAGTCGGTGCAGGCCGCTCGCCGAGCCGGGACCGATGAACTCGATGACTTCGTGGACGGCTTGGAGCCGGACCAGGAGGCCCGGATTTCTCGCCTGATTACCTTTCTCGAGGAGGAATCGGGGGAGCCCACCGCCCCGGGTGCAGCCTTGCGCGCACGCTTGGACGAACGGGCTCGGGAAAGAGCAGCCACGGCGGTGGTGGGCTTTACCGGGACCGGCGGTGCGGGCAAGTCCAGCGTGGTGGACGAACTGGTGCGCCGATTTCGGGAGGAGTTCCCCCTTCGCTCGGTCGGTATGTTGCTGATTGATCCGACTCGCAGGCGCTCGGGAGGGGCGCTACTGGGCGACCGGATCCGCATGAATGCAATCCACGGCAGCGGCGTTTTTGTACGGTCCATGGCGACTCGCCAGGCCAATCTCGCCCTGTCCACTTCGGTGCGCGATGGATTGAGGGTTCTCCAGGCGGCAGGCTTCGATCTGATTCTGGTGGAGACCGCCGGGATAGGCCAAAGCGATTCGGAGATTGTGGACCTGGTGGATCTCTCGCTCTACGTCATGACGCCGGAGTTTGGTGCGCCGTCTCAGTTGGAAAAAATCGACATGTTGGATCTCGCCGATCTGGTGGTACTCAACAAGTGCGACAAGCAGGGCGCTCGTGATGCTTTGCGCGATGTACGCAAACAGTGGCGGCGCAATCACGAGCAGTTTGATCTGGCCGAGGGAGATATTCCCGTCTTTCCGACTCTGGCGCGGAACTGGAACGATTCCGGAACCGATCGCCTGTACTCAGTACTACGCCAACGGGTCTCGGATCTCACGGGAGGGCGCTTTGAGGGTGAAGCCTTCGCCGGTGTGGCCGATCCGGATGAAGCCTTCGATCTGCCTGGGGCGATTCCCCCGGCGCGCAGCCGTTATCTTGCGGAAATTGCCGAATGCGTTCGGGGCTACAAGGCCCGGACCGCGGAATCGGCTCGTCAGGCTTCCGAGGTGGATGGGATTGCCCGGGCCCTGGGAGCCATGGGGTACGACACGCCAGGGATGGCCCAGGCCTTCACCGCGGGCACTGAAGCGGGGCAGGGCGAAGCGCAAGATACCGCCAGCCAACTCAGGAGGCTCTATAACGCGCGCCTGGAGGCTCTGCCCGGGGATCTGCGGCGTGGCTTGGCAGCCTGGCCGGATATCCGTGAGCGCTATGGGGCCGAATCCCAGGCCTATTCCATTCGCGATGCATCCATCGAGGTGGCCAACCACGTCTTGAGTCTTTCGGGAACTCCCGTCCCGAAGGTATCGGTTCCGGCGACCGAGGATTGGGGAGAAATCGCTCGCTTCCTGGGCCTCGAGAACCTGCCCGGGTATTTTCCCTTCACCGCGGGCGTCTTCCCTTTCAAGCGGGAGGGAGAGGATCCCACACGCATGTTTGCGGGTGAGGGGGGCCCCGAGCGAACCAATCGGCGGTTTCACTTCCTTGCGTCGGATCAAGGCGCCGCTCGGCTATCGACGGCCTTCGACAGCGTGACCCTCTATGGCCGAGACCCTGAGGATCGGCCCGACATCTATGGCAAGGTGGGAAACTCGGGGGTTTCTGTCTGTACCCTGGACGATGCAAAGATCCTCTACTCGGGCTTTGACCTGTGCCAGCCCTCCACTTCGGTTTCGCTCACCATCAACGGCCCGGCCCCCATGGTGCTGGCCTTCTTTCTGAACGCCGCCATCGATCAACAAATTGAGAGACACCTGCGCGAGACGGGGCAATTGGATGCGGTGCGCCGGAGCATGGCGGCCGAGTTTGCCGAGCACGCAGCCCCGCTGCCCGAGGGTCCCGAGGAACTTCCCCCGAGCCACGATGGACTGGGTCTCGGACTATTGGGGATTCCCGGCCGGCGCGCGGTCGATCCCGAAACCTACGAACGCATCAAGGCCGAGGTCCTGGGACGAGTTCGAGGGACTGTCCAGGCGGATATCCTGAAGGAGGACCAGGCCCAGAATACGTGCATCTTCTCCACAGATTTCGCGTTGAAACTCCAGGGAGATATTCAAGAGTACTTCTCCGAGCATTCGGTTCGAAATTTCTACTCGGTGTCGATTTCGGGATATCACATGGCGGAGGCGGGTGCGAATCCGATTACGCAACTGGCGTTTACGCTCGCGAACGGGCTGACGTTCTGCGAGTACTACCTGGCTCGAGGCATGGACATCGACGACTTCGCGGCCAATTTTTCATTCTTCTTCAGCAATGGCCTGGAGGCGGAATACGACGTGATCGGCCGGGTGGCTCGGCGAATCTGGGCAATAGCCATGCGCGACAGGTATGAGGCCTCCGAGCGCAGTCAAAAACTGAAATACCATATTCAGACGTCTGGCCGTTCGCTCCACGCCCAGGAGATGGCGTTCAACGATATACGTACGACCCTTCAAGCGTTGACGGCGATCCGGGACAACTGCAACAGCTTGCACACCAACGCGTACGACGAAGCCGTGACGACGCCCACCGAAGATTCGGTTCGCCGGGCGTTGGCGATCCAGTTGGTGATCAACCGTGAACTGGGCACGGCCAAGTCGGAGAACGCCCTTCAGGGTTCGCACTATATCGATGAAATGACGGATCGAGTTGAAGAGGCTGTTTTGCAGGAGTTCGAGAGGCTATCGGATCGGGGTGGAGTTCTCGGAGCGATGGAGACGCTCTATCAACGCGGGAAAATTCAAGACGAGAGCCTTCACTACGAGTCTATGAAACACTCGGGCGAGCTTCCTATCGTGGGCGTGAATACATTCCAGGCGCCCGAGGCTGTCGCGGCCGCACCCGAGCCCACTGCGTTGATGCGCTCGAGCGTCGCGGAGAAGGACGCGCGGCTCTCATCCCTAGCCGCTTTTCAGTCGTGCTGGAGCTTGGAAACCGAACCGGCACTGGAGCGTCTTAAGCGGGTTGCCCTGGCCGATGGCAACGTTTTCGAGGAGTTGATGGAAACCGTCCAGGTCGCGAGCCTGGGCCAGATCACCGAGGCACTTTTTGCCGTTGGGGGGCGCTACAGGCGCTCCATGTAGCTCCCACGAGGGGGGCGAGACAGGCTAGAGTTCGCCGTCCGTCGACGGTGGAACGGGAACAATCACGCAGGAGATTTCGATGGCAAGTCACTCCGGGAAGGGTCCGGATCTAGAGGCATGGCGCGAGATAGCCGCCAAAGAGTTGCGCGGGAAGGATCTGGACAAGCTGGTCTGGACGAGTCCCGATGGTATCGAGATCAAGCCTCTTTATACGGCGGATGATCTCGAGAAAATGGACGACATCGATACGTTGCCGGGGATGTTTCCCTTCTTGCGGGGCCCCTGGGCCACGATGTATGCGAATCGTCCCTGGACCATCCGCCAATACGCCGGCTTTTCCACGGCGGAGGAATCCAACGCCTTCTACCGGGCCAACCTCGAAGCGGGTCAGCAGGGGCTCTCGGTGGCTTTCGATCTCGCCACCCATCGAGGCTACGACTCGGACCATCCCCGAGTGACGGGGGATGTGGGCAAGGCTGGGGTGGCCATCGACACGGTTGAGGACATGAAGATCCTCTTCGACCAGATCCCCCTGGACGAGGTGACGGTGTCGATGACCATGAATGGGGCAGTGCTGCCGGTTCTCGCCTGTTTCATCGTGGCGGCTGAGGAGCAGGGAGTCGCGCAGTCCAAGCTGGCTGGCACCATTCAGAACGACATCCTCAAAGAGTTCATGGTTCGCAACACCTATATCTATCCTCCCGAGCCCAGTATGCGAATCGTTGCGGATATCATCGAGCACACCGCCCAGGAGATGCCCAAGTTCAATTCGATTTCGATCAGCGGCTATCACATGCAGGAGGCGGGAGCGAACACGGTTCTCGAGCTGGCGTTCACCCTGGCCGATGGGGTGGAATACGTGCGTGCAGCGCTTTCCAAGGGCCTGGATGTCGACCTCTTCGCGGGACGTCTTTCCTTCTTCTGGGCCATTGGGATGAATTTCTACATGGAAGTGGCCAAGATGCGGGCAGCGAGGTTGCTGTGGGCCGAGTTGATGAGCGAGTTCCAACCGAAAAACGCTCGCTCGTCGATGCTGCGGACCCACTGTCAGACCTCGGGTGCAAGCCTGACGGAGCAGGATCCGTTCAACAATGTGGTTCGAACAACGATCGAGGCCATGGCGGCGGTCTTTGGCGGAACCCAATCCCTGCATACCAACAGCTACGATGAGGCGGTGAGCCTTCCCACCGATGCGGCGGCTCGTACCGCCCGAAATACCCAGCTGATCCTTCAGGAAGAAACGGGTATTTCCGCTGTTGTGGATCCGTGGGGCGGTTCGTATTTCATGGAATCCCTCACCCACCAAGTAGCCGCTGAAGCTCGGAAGGTGATCGCCGAGATCGAAGAACTGGGTGGAATGACCAAAGCCATCGTCAATGGGATGCCCAAATTGCGGATCGAGGAATGTGCCACTCGCCGACAGGCAAGGGTGGACAGTGGTCTCGATGTCATTGTCGGTGTCAACAAGTACCGACTCGAAGAGGAACCCGAGATTGATGTTCGGGATATCGACAACACGGCGGTGCGTGAATCCCAGATGCGGCGACTCGAGGAGATTCGCCAGACCCGTGACTCCGAACAGGTAAAGAAGGCGCTCGCCCATCTGACCGCCCTAGCGGAGAGCGGCGAGGGCAATCTGCTGGCGGCCGCCGTGGATGCGGTTCGGGTGCGGGCAAGCGTGGGTGAAATCTCCGATGCCCTCGAGGAGGTCTACACCCGATACCGCGCCACGGTACAATCGGTTTCGGGGGTGTATGGCGCCGTGGATACGAAGGATCCGGATTTCGAGAAGGCCTGTCGGTCCGTAGAGGAGTTTGCAAAGGACGAGGGGCGCCGACCCCGGATGCTGGTCGTGAAGCTGGGCCAGGACGGTCACGACCGGGGTATGAAAGTGATCGCGACCGCTTTTGCGGACATCGGATTCGACGTCGATATCGGGCCTCTCTTTCAATCCGCGGCGGAAGCTGCGCGCCAGGCAATCGACAATGATGTTCACGTTGTGGGCGTGTCCAGTCAGGCGGCCGGGCACAAAACCCTCGTCCCCGAGTTGATCGATGCTCTGGCCCACGAAGGGGCGGACAACATCGCGGTGGTGGTGGGCGGCGTGATCCCGCCAAGGGACTATGCGTTCCTTGAGAGCAAGGGTGTGGGCGCGATCTTCGGCCCCGGGACTGCGATCCCCGCGGCAGCGAGCGAGGTCCTGCGCGTGCTGCGCGAGCGCTCGGTATGAGTTCCTTGGCTGACCGCCTGGGGAGGGCCATGCGGCCCCATTCCCCCGAATCAGGAGGCACTTCTGGTTCCCAGGAATCACCCGAAAGCTATTGCCGGGCGATTCGCGAGGGGGATCGACGGGCAATCGCCCGGGCAATTACGTTAATCGAAAGCACGCGTCCCGAGCAGGCGGCGCTGGGGCAGTCGATCCTCGAACAATTGGTCCCCTATACGGGTCAGGGGGTGCGCGTGGGCATCACCGGCCCTCCCGGAGTCGGCAAGAGTACGCTCATCGAGGCCCTCGGGTTGCAGTTGGTGGAGCAGGGGCATCGCGTCGCGGTCCTGGCCGTCGATCCCAGCAGTCCCGTGACCGGGGGGAGCATTCTCGGCGACAAGACGCGCATGGAGCGCCTTGCGTCGTCGCCCGCGGCCTATATTCGTCCCTCGCCCTCGGGCGGTTCCCTGGGAGGAGTGGCGCACCGAACCCGGGAGGTGATGCTGCTGTGCGAGGCCGCCGGTTACGACGTCGTCCTGATCGAGACGGTGGGAATTGGCCAGTCCGAGGTGACTGTTGCATCCATGGTGGATTTTTTTCTGGTTCTGCTTCTGCCTGGGGGCGGGGATCAACTCCAGGGGATCAAGCGCGGAGTGATGGAATTGGCCGATTGTCTGGCGGTGAACAAGGCCGACGGGGCCATGCGCGCCGTGGCCGAGCGAACTCGGGGCGAATACGCGGGGGCTCTGCAGTTGATCCGGCCGACGACGGCATCGTGGTTGCCCAGGGCACTGCTGGTGAGCGCCCTGGAGGCGACGGGGGTCGGGGAACTGTGGGCAGCGATCGGCGAGCATCGGTCGGCTCTGGAGGCCAGCGGTGAGTTGGACACCCGGCGACGCGCTCAGAACCGCGAGTGGATGTGGTCCCTGGTGGATCAGGGGCTTCGCCATGCTATGAATGCGGATGCCGCGGTGGCCCGGCGCGTTGCGGAATTTGAGGAAGACGTTCAGTCGCAAAAACGCACCCCTGCAGCCGCAGCTCAGGCTCTTTTGGCGATATTCCGCCAGGGCGAATCCGGTGAGGGCGAGCCGTGAGGTCTCTTCGGGGCCTCAATTGACATTGGTGTCAGCGTTGAATATTCTTCGTAATTACACGCCGGAACCCCAGAGTGGTCCGGACGAAGGTGGTTTCAAAAATGCCCAAAAGTACTAAGCCTCCCGAACAAGATCTCAGATCAGCCCCTGGAGAACCCGGATCGCTTCTCTCGACGATCGAGGAAGCGGTCGCCGATATCCGTGAGGGGAAGATGGTGGTCCTCGTCGACGATGAGGACCGAGAGAATGAGGGCGATCTCTGCATGGCCGCTGAAGCGGTGACGCCAGAGGCCATCAACTTTATGGCCACCCATGGGCGAGGCTTGATCTGCCTAGCCCTGACCGAAAGCCAGCTTGAAAAGCTTCACCTCGGGATGATGGTGCCCGACTACGAGAACACCGCTGCGTACGGCACCGCCTTCACGGTCTCCATTGAGGCCCGGGAAGGGGTGACCACAGGGATCTCCGCCCACGACCGCGCCCACACCATTCAGGTGGCGATCAAGGACGACGTCAAGCCGGCCGAGATCGTGAGGCCCGGGCACGTTTTTCCTCTCCGTTCCAGAGAGGGCGGCGTGCTTCGGCGCGTGGGTCAGACCGAGGGTGCGGTGGACCTGGCCCGACTGGCGGGTTTGAAATCGGCTGGCGTGATCTGCGAGATCATGAATGAAGATGGCAGCATGGCACGCATGAGTGATTTGGGCGCCTACGCTAAAAAACACGATCTCAAGATCGTCACCATCAAGGACTTGATTCGCTATCGCCTGCGCAACGAAAACTTGGTGCGGCGGGCGGCTAAGGCCAAAATGCCCACTCGGGCGGGTGGTGCTTTTACGTGCATCGTCTATGAAAATGATATCGATCATGTCGACCATATGGCTTTGGTGAAGGGTGAGATCGACAGCGATGTCCCCGTTCTTGTCCGGGTCCACAGTGAGTGTCTCACCGGAGATGCCTTCGGCTCGATGCGCTGCGACTGCGGCGAGCAACTCGAGGCCTCCATGAGGATGATCGAGGAAGAGGGCGCGGGCATCGTGCTTTATATGCGGCAGGAGGGCCGGGGCATCGGGCTGAAGAACAAGATGCGAGCCTATGCCCTTCAGGACGAAGAGGGTCTGGATACCGTCGAGGCCAATCATCGGCTGGGATTCAAGGCGGACCTGCGGGACTACGGGGTGGGGAGTCAAATCCTTTCAGATCTCGGAGTTCGGAAGATCAGGATTATCACGAACAACCCGGGCAAGCGCGCCGGGATAGCGGGCTATGGCATCAGCATCGTGGAGCGTGTCCCTCTCGAGATTGAGCCGAACTCCAACAACCTTCGCTATTTACGAACCAAGAAAGAAAAACTCGGACACGTTCTCAATTTGATGGGCTGAAGCCCGATGAACCCGCTCTGCACCATCAGCGTGCAGCATTTCGGGATGGCCCGGGTTTAACGACCTGATTCGCCAGGGTCAGCGCCATGAAGCCTGGCCTGTGAAGGGATCCGATCATGTTCGATTCAGTCCAATCCGTTATCAATGACTTAGGCAATCTTGGCTACATCTGCGACAAGCGTATCGCTACCGTCGTATTTCTGGCCCAGGAGTTGGACAAGCCCATCCTCATCGAAGGCCCCGCCGGTGTCGGCAAGACCGAACTGGCCAAAGTGGTCGCCCGCTCTCTGGGTCGGGAGCTCATCCGGCTCCAGTGTTACGAAGGGCTCGACGAGGCCAAGGCGCTCTACGAATGGGAGTACAGCAAGCAACTGCTCTATACCCAGATCCTCAAGGACAAGGTTTCCGAGACCATTGCCGGAGCAGGGAGTCTCACGGAAGCCGCGGACAGGGTGGGCGCTGAGGACTCGGTCTTCTTCTCGAGTCGGTTCATTGTGCCCCGGCCCTTGATGCAGGCAATTACAGCCGAGAAACCCACGATGCTGTTGATCGACGAGGTCGACAAGTCGGACCCGGAATTCGAAGCATTTCTCTTGGAAATACTGTCTGATTTCCAGGTGACCATTCCGGAGATTGGGACCATCGAGGCGACCAGCCAACCTCTGGTCTTCCTGACTTCCAACGATGCACGCGAGATGAGCGACGCACTCAAGCGGCGGTGTCTCCACCTCTGGATCGACTACCCCACCGAGGAGCTGGAAATCAAGATTCTGGATTCCCGAGTGCCGAATATCGCGAAGCAGTTGGCCGAGGAAGTCGTGGCCATGATGCAGAAAATCCGCGCCCTGGATCTCAAGAAAAAACCCTCGATCAGCGAAACCCTTGACTGGGCCCGAGCGCTTATGGCTCTGAATGCGGATTCGATCGAAGAGGAGGTGGTCAACGATACGTTGAACGTGATCCTCAAGTATGAAGGTGATGTGGCCAAAGCCCAGAGTGAGCTTTCAAAACTGATTCAGAAGAAGGCGCCCGCCCCCGAACCGGCCAATCCCGTGGCTTCGAAGCCCGATCCTAAAACCTCCAAGAAGGGCATCCTCCACTAGCAATGCAGCAGCGGATCATCGAATTCACCAACCTGCTTCGCAAGAGCGGGATCCGCGTGTCGGTCGCGGAGGGAATCGACGCCTTCATGGCGCTCGATGTGCTGTCCATTGAGGACCGCACCGTTTTCAGGGACGCGCTGCGGGCGTCGATGGTGAAGCGGGGCGACGAGATCGCGACCTTCGACGAACTCTTCGATCTCTACTGGTCGGGGTTCTATGACAATCTTCGTGACTCCTTTGGAAACCTTGGCGACCAGATGGGCGACATGGGGCTCGACCTAGATTCCCTCCTGGCCCAGATGGCCGAAATGATGGAGGGGATGGACGGGAACGTCGATCTGGGCGAACTCGCTAAGGCGCTGCTCACCCAGGACTTGGCTGCCCTTGAGAACATGATTCGGGAGGCGGCCGAGCAGGCAGGGACCGACCGGATTGAGAACATGCTTCAGGTGGGTTTCTTCAGTCGTCGCACCAACGAACAACTCGATTTGGATGGGGCAGTTGGAGAGTTGGAAGATCTCGCGGAAAAGCTTGCTGGGATGGGGATGGGAAGCGACGAGATCGAAGGCATTCGGCAGATGATCAAGAAGCTGCTCGAGAACATGCGTCGCTCGGTCAAGAATTTTGTCGAGCGTGAGCTACAAACGCGAAACCACGACTATATGGAGAAGTTCCGCAAGGAAATGCTCCAGGAGAAGAGCTTCTACCACCTCACGGAAGAAGAGATCACTCGTATGCGAGAGGTCGTCAACCGACTGGCCCAGCGCATCAAAAATGTTCTTTCAGTTCGGAAGAAGCGAATCAAGAGGGGCAAGCTCGACCTTCATCAGACTCTTCGCAGGAATATGGCGCGTGGGGGAATTCCCTTTGAGGTGATCTACAAGCACCGACGTAAGGACCGTCCCAAGCTCGTGATCCTTTGCGATGTCTCTTCATCCGTAGCGAATGTCTCCCGATTCATGTTGCAGTTCATGTACGGGTTGCAGGAGGCCTTTACCAAGATCCGGTCCTACGTCTTCGTGTCTGACTTGGGCGAAGTGACGAGTGTCTTCAAGGACGCAGACGTCAATACCGCTATCGAACAAGCCCTGGATGGGGGGGATGTGATCAACGTCTATACCCGTTCG
>Ga0310120_10003699_pt1 | contig 10874 bp, 9 predicted proteins | sample CB27_AW_983_MG_FD_203506 | JGI IMG/M metagenome (GOLD analysis project Ga0310120, IMG submission 203506) | Marine microbial communities from Western Arctic Ocean, Canada - CB27_AW_983 | ecosystem: Environmental > Aquatic > Marine > Oceanic | place: Canada: Western Arctic Ocean | collected... | reverse complement strand
GGCCATCGAGGGAGTGCTGCGAATCATGGATTTCCCGCGGCCGGTCGAGGTCCGGCGGGCCGTGCCCTTGGATCCTGAGTTGGCGAAACTCCCCGCTTTGGGACGCGGGGTGTGGTCCATGGTAAATCCCAACCTTCACCATGTGTTCAAGCGGAGGCCCTTCCGCACCAACAGCGCCGGGTTTCGCGGACCGGAGTACGACAAAGAACCCGGCCCGAACGTCTTTCGAACCGTGTTGATCGGTGACTCGGTGACCATGGGGTCGGGAGTGGCCCAAGGGGACACCTACGGTCGCCAGCTTCAGCACAAGTTGACCGCAAGCGACGAGGGACGGACCCACGAAGTTCTGAACTTGGGGGTCGGTGGCTTCAACCTTCACGACAGCGTTCGGCGCCTCAAAGCGATCGGACTTGGCTACGATCCCGACCTGCTCATTTATGGATGGACCTCCAATGACATCGAGGGTCCTGCGTATCGGAAAACCAGCGCCCCCAAAGACCGCACCGTTTCCGCATTTCGTCTGATTCGTTGGTTGGGTCCACGATGGGACGGCTTGCGCGAGCTGATCTCTCCGCCGGCGGGGTCATACATCCACGAGTTGGACGAAAACTACTTTCGCAACCCCGAGGCTTGGTCGTTCTTTCTGTCCGATTTGGATGAGCTGAAATCGGTCGCGGAGGATGCCGGTGTATGCGCGGCGATGTTCATGCACACGAGCACGCTCGCGCTGAACTCCTTCCATCCGTTCCATCGCTACTATCGCGCCGTCGAGAAGGCCGCCGAAGACCGCGGGATCTTCGTCATCCCGTCCTATTCGTACTTCCACGGTCGCAACCCCGCCGACTACTGGCTGCACTCGGGAGACCCTCACCCCAACCCCGAGGGTCATCGAATTCTCGCGGACGCCCTTTACCGTGGGCTCCGGAACCTGCCTCCCGATTGCGGCTTGACCCTTGGCGAGGCGCCCGGAGACAAGGCGAAATCCTCCAAGCCCCTAAGGACTTAGCGAGTCGGAGTCTACGACGCTGGGCCAGCGAGCGCGAGCATCGCGAGAAGGGCATTGACACGCTTCGCCTCGAGAGACGATCGGCCGGTCACGATAGAGTGACTCGCGTCACGGGCTTCGCGATAGGAACTTGACATAACACTCATGCCCGGTCGTTGTGCCAGAACCCTGCTTGAGTCCCCTATCTTCCTTGATCCCGGGGCTTGCGTACGAAGCAGAACTTGAGGGACTCAGAAACATCCTGGCCAACACCCCCTCTTTAGCCTGTATCCTATGTTGCCAAGGGTGTAGGATGAATCTTTGAAATTTCTGCCCGCCAGTCCTTCATGCCTCGCCCGATTCAGGTTCACTCCCGGCTCTCGACTTCATTCGCCCGGACCAGCGGAAGAGAATCAGTCCGCCGTTTTTTTACAGACGTAGGAGCCGATGGCGAGAACATCCATCTTAGTTCTTTGGAAACACGCGATGGCCTCTTCGGGCAGCATGACGATCGGCTCGTTTTCGTTAAAACTCGTGTTGAGTAGAATCGGAATGCCGGTTCGTCGATCGAAGGCCGAGATCAGGTCGTGATAGAGAGGGTTTTCATCATAGGCCACACTCTGCAGCCTCCCGGTGTTGTCGAGATGATTCACAGCACCCAGACGGTCTCGCCATTCGGCTCGAATTTTGTAAACGTGAAGCATAAAGGGAGACGGATAATCCTGTTCGAAGACATCGGACTGACGCTCCGCAAGGATGGATGGAGCAAAGGGCCGAAAGGCCTCACGATGCTTGATTCGGGAATTAAGAATGTCCTTCATCCCCGGAAACCCGGGATGCGAGAGGATCGAGCGATTGCCCAAGGCTCTCGGACCCCACTCCATGCGGCCCTGAAACCAGCCGATCACGTTCCCCTTGACGATCTCATCAATAACGTCGTTGATCAGCGATTCTCGGTCATGTTCGACGTATGTCGCGCCCGTTGCATCCAATGCCTTCTTGATCTGCGTATCAGAAAATTCCTGACCCAGATAGGAGTGCTTCATGACTGAACGCTTGCCCTCTTTCAGAATGGCGTTGCTCACGTAGAGGGCGGCACCGAGTGCGAGGCCATCATCCCCTGCGGCGGGTTGGATGCAGGTCTCCCTGAACGGCGTCTTGTCGAAAATCATTCCATTAGCCACGCTGTTCAGCGCACAGCCCCCAGCCATTGCAACTCTGTCGTTCGGCACGAGCTCATGCAGCTGATTCAATGCGTGGAGATAGAAATCTTCAAAGATTCTTTGGATTCCGAACGCGAGATCTTCATCGCGGGGTGTAATCTCGGCATGTCGCTCACGAGGCTCCCCGAATAGCTCGATCATGTGATCGGAGTAGTGCCGCTGCACGGTCATTTGCCCATTTTCATCAATGGACATACCCGCGTGGGATCCGAGGGGACGGAAGAACTTCTGGTTGAGTTTGAAACCGGTCTTCGTCCGATGGATCATCTGATCGAAGATGTCGTGATACGTATCCTTGCCCAGGGGAGCCAAGCCCATCACCTTGCCTTCATCGCCGTATCGATCGTATCCGATGAATTCACAGATCATCATGTAGAGCGAGCCGATCGAGTCGGGCAAGAATATTCGCCGGCGGACACGGATCTGATCGCCTTTACACTCGCTCATCATGCATGAGGCGAAATCGCCAGAACCGTCGAGCGTAAAGCCGGCCGAATGCTCCCAGCCGGAGATGAAATATGCACTCGCAGTATGAGCCAAATGATGCTCGATACCGTATTCGTCGAAGCGCAGTTTTTCAGGGTCAACGTCGCACCCTGTAGCGATCAGTGTCTTGACTTGATCGAGGTCGCTGCGTGCGGTTCGAACCTTAAGCAGGTTCGGAAGCAAACTTGGGTGGCTCAGGCTGTATCGGATCTTTTGCATCCGATTCGCGGAGGGGTCACGGCCAATCGCGACCGCTTCGATATCGCTGAAATCGAGTCCAGCGATGTCGAGACATGTCCTGATCGACTGACTCGGGAATCCCGCGTAATACTTGACGCGGTTCAGTCGTTCCTCGGCGATCGCCGCCACCGGTTCGCCATCCACTACCAATGCAGCCGCGGCGCCTGCATGAAACGCATTGATTCCGAGGATGACAGCCATGGACTCTTTTTCGGTTCGCGCGGGAATTGAAGAGAGCGAATTATGAGCAATCTGATCGACTCGTTCAATAAACGATAATAATCCAAAAAAAGGCTAAATGCCGACGCTTTCCCAAAGGGACACCGAAAACAATGACTCACAGCCCATCGATCAAGGAATCACCCGGCGACTTTTTTCCGAGGCCACAGATCTGAGCTCGTCCATCTAGGCCCCAAAGGCCCTCTCCGGAAATCCAGAACGAATCACTCGAGAAGTCGCCAGAGGTTAGAGAGATCGAGCCGAAACCGAACCCGGTCATCGGCAATGGATCCTTTCGAAATTCGATGACAGGCTCCCACTCGACTCCGTCCTCAGAAGCCAACACACGCGCCTGATTGGTCTTGATGCCGTCGCCCAGCTCGACTGTCGTCGTAGCCAGATAGAGGCCGTCAGTTGTCTCCGCCATGTACCAGGCGGAGGCATCGACCTCGCCATGGATTGTTGCGCGGGAGTTGCTCCTGTCCATCGCGACGATGTGATTCTGCTCAAAGTGCGTGTCGGTCAGCCAGCAAAGCCGGTCTTCCTGAAAGATCACGCCGACCATTCGCCAAAGCTGTGACCCATCGCCCAGAAATTCGACGGTCGAAAATCCATCGTCGGTATAGGCCAAGTAACACTCATCCTGGAAATCGCCCATCGTCACCCAGATCCGGTTCGGCATGAAGGGTTCAGTGTGCACGGCATGAATATGTCTTGTCGTTCCCGGCGGGAATTCGAAGGCGACACTAAATGTTTCGAGGTTGGGATCCACGCGCCAGATGCGCACGGGCCCTCGATCCGGATTTCCGAAGTATTCGCCGAAATAGAGGTTCCCTTCTCGATCTTCGGCGATCGCACGGGGCATGACGCATGCGCCATTGATCTGGAATAGCGCTCTGGGAGGTGCCCCGTCGGGCTCGGCGAGGCTGTACACGGTTCCCTTCCGAATGCCGAGCAGCCTTCCTTCTCGAGTGGGGTAAACGTTGCATTTCTCGGCACGGAGCAGGCGCCTAGCCAGACGCCCAACTGACGCGTAGTCCCGCGGCGGCGCGATCGGAAACGTATCGAGGGTCTTCCAGCTTTTGCCGGGGCCATCCGCATGCAGGACCGAACGTCCGTTAGACGCCCAGATGCCATTCTCATTCGCGTGATGGACGATGACCACGTCACGATCCGGAGATTCTGCATGCAGCTTCATATTGGGAAATCTAGCGCATGACCATGCTGTCGAAGGCGAACTATGAGCATTACAGGGCCGGTCCGTTCAACCGGATGCAGTGGGGGATAGGACATTCAATCTGGGTTCTGGCACAACGTCCGAGCCTGGGCATTATCTTAAATCCCTACGGGGAGCCCGAGACGGGACGCGGGCATCGAGCCGGTCTGGCCGGTGAACCACGGCGGCACCACGTCCTTCTATTACAAGGACCGGACGAGAACGTGGTGGAACTCCAGATCGATAACTTCAAGTCGCGCGAGGAGACCGACATCTTCCGCGCAGACGGGCGCTTCGCGATCAATCCGGTGGGCATCGACATTGAGCCCGAGGCGCTGCTCGCGCGCCGTAAGTCCGGGGAGAGCGACGAAGTGCTGACGCGTTGGCCCGACGTCGTCGAGCCCCGAACGAGCCCTCCGCCGAAGACGTACCTGGGTTAGGCGCATCTCCATTTCCAGTTATTCCAGCGTCGTCATCGAACTCGCGAGTTGTGTCGCCACCTGGGCTGCTGTCACGATCCCCTTTCCCTCTCGGGCGTGGAGTCCGCCCTGGCTCTTGAGGCTCAAATCTACGTCGACCGCCTGGGCACGAAGTGCACCCACCGTTGCCTGATCCTTCGCGATGTGTCGGAACGGGTCATACCGGAAGAGGCGCATCGCGTTCTTGTATGTCATCAGGTCAATCTCGTCGTCGGGTACGCCGACGAGTTCGCTCATCAGTGTCTCCGGAGCGCGCGGCCATGTCGAGTCCGAGTGCGGGTAGTCGCATTCCCAGGTGATATTCTCGACGCCGACCGAGTGCCGGTTTGCGATACCCGTCGGGTCCGTGATGAAGCAGGTCACGATGTGCTCACGAAAAACCTCGCTGGGCAACTTGTCGCCAAAGTCCTGGTGGGTCCAGGCGCGATGTTGTTTGTAGACGAAGTCGATTCGCTCGAGGAAGAACGGAATCCAGCCTAGGCCGGCCTCGGATAGGGCGAACTTGAGCTCCGGGAACTTTCGCAGGATCGGTGACCATAGAAGATCGGCGGCGCAGTCGACCATGGCGATGGGCATCAATGTGATCACCGCGTCCATCGGCGCATCCATCGTGGGAGCGACCATCCCACGGCCGCTTCCGAAGTGCAGACAGACAATGGTCCCCTCGTCGCTACATGCGCGCCAGAACGGATCCCAATGAGCCTGCTGAAGGCTGGGCAATCCCAGTTTCTCGGGGTTCTCCGAGAAGCTGACCGCATGGCAACCCTTCTTCGCAACGCGCCGCACCTCCTCGGCCATCATCTCGGGATCCCAGATCGGCGCGATGGCGAGCGGTATGAAGCGGCCCGGAGCGCCGCCGCACCATTGGTCTATATGCCAGTCGTTGTAGGCACGCAGAACCGCGATCGCGAGTTCTTTGTCCTCGGCGCCGTAGAAGATCTGGCCGCAGAAGGCCGGGAAGGACGGAAAGCACATCGACCCCAGCACGCCATTGGCATTCATGTCATCGATACGGGCTTTGACGTCGAAGCACCCCGGGCGTAGTTGGTCGTAGGAGGTCGGCTCCACCCCGTATTCCTCCGGCGGCCGGCCGGCCACCGCATTGAGCCCGATGTTGGGCATCTGCCGCCCCTCGAAGACCCAGACGTCGGTGCCATCGTCCTTGTGAACGATGTGGGGCGCCCGATCGCTGTATTTTTCGGAGAGCCGGCCCTCGAATACATCCGGCGGCTCGACCACGTGGTCGTCCACACTGATCATGATCATGTCTTCGATTTTCATTCTGTCCGTCTCCTTATATCAGGGCTCCGCCGACTCGTAGTGCCTTCGTGTCTTCGAGAAATCCCAGCTGTAGACGCGCTCCATCGGAATTCGAAGCATGACCCGATCTCCTCGGCTTCGTCTCTCGTCTCGACTCTTCGAGAACCAATCCGGCATTTCTGTCATACCGCTGCCGAGCGCGAGATCCTTCTCCCCGAGTGCGGCCAGCGCAAGGTCGATCTCCTCGCTGTCGGATACGGGCTGGCAAGCACTCTCGATTCGCACTCCGCGAAGCTCGAAATAGCTCTCGCCCGATTCCACGACCGCGCAGACGCGGGGGTCATTGAGGATGTTCCTGTGCTTGAGGCTGTTCGTCCGGGTATCGACGTAGACGTTTCCCCCTAGTTTCACGAACCAGAGCGGATGGGCGACCGGCGATCCATCGGGGCGCAAGCTCGTGAGGGTGATGGTCCGTTGGCTGGCGAGATATTCATCGACCTCGGCCGGACTCATGCTTGTGGACACCGCTGTGCCTCCTGGCAGCAAGACTCACCGAAGGCGCTTGCTGACGTCTTCTCCTTCGGCGATTCGGTCTGCGTACTCATCCAGCCATTTATGAAACTTCTCCGATTCGCCCTCGTCAGCTTGCATGCGGGGCAGGGCGGTAATCGCATAGTCGGGGTTATTGAGAGGAGGATGATCGCTGGCGGGCTTGCGCGCCATGATCTTTTCGATGATCGGAACAAGCCGCTGGTCCTTTTTGCGTTGTCGCTCCTCTTCCCGATCGTTGAACTCGGGCATGACCTCGCGGCCGAAGAGCTCCAGGCTCTCCATGATGTGCTCATGCTTGTTGCGTCCCGATGTGCAGCTCAAGATCAGCTGGTCGACACCGCAATCTTCGTAGCGACGGATGTAGTCCCGGACCTGCTGTGGTGTCCCCATGGCGCCACGCAGTCCGCTAACGCCGTCTTCTAGGACCTTGGCGCCGAGCCGATCTGGGCTGCTTGCGGCGAGTTGCACTGCTTCGGGATCGTAGCCCTTCTCCTTGCGGCGCCTTTCGTAGTCCGCCCAAAGATCGGTTTCGGCGGGTCTGTGACGCCCGTACACGTAATAGTGGCCGAGCGAATAGCCGAGGAAGTTGGAACCGTAGGCCCCACGCCGCACGGCTTCTTCCGGGTCTTCGTGGCAGAAGAAGGTGGTGACGCACGCAAGGTTCGGGTTGACGGCGTCGCCGATTGGAACCCCTTCGTGCTCGAGAGTCGAGTAGTAATCGTCCACCCAGCCGCGCGCCTCCTCGGGGTCGAAGAAGGCGAAGGAGAGGGCCCCCATCCCATTCTGCGCCGCTCGATGAATCGACTCTCGCCGACTGCACGCCAGCCACAGGGGTGGATGGGGTTTCTGCTGCGGTTTGGGGACGACGTTGCGCGGCGGCATGGTGATGTGCTGACCCAGGTACCCGGTAAAGGGTTGTTCGGTCATGCAGCGCACCGCTACACGGACTCCCTCCTCCCACATTTCGTGCTTGTCGTCCGGCTCTACACCAAAGCCGGCTAGCTCGACCAGCGAGGAGCCTTCTCCGGTGCCAAACTCGACCCGCCCGCCCGAGAGCAGATCGAGGGTAGAAATGCGTTCGGCAACCCTTGCGGGATGATTGATGGCGGGCAACGCATGCACGATGCCGTGGCCCAGGCGAATATTCTTGGTTCGCTGGCTCAGGGCCGCGAGGAAGATCTCGGGCGCGCTGGAGTGGCTGTACTCCTCGAGGAAATGGTGTTCGACGAGCCAGAAGGTCTCGAAGCCTAGGCGGTCGGCCAGCTCCGCCTCCTCCATGGCTTCCTTCATTACGCGGAGTTCGTCGCCTTCTTTCCACGGTTTCGGAACCTGGTGTTCGTAGAAGATCCCGAATTTCATCGCAGCAGTCCCCTTGTCTCCTCTTTCAGCGATCAATTCCTTTTGTATATTACGGAATATACTTGCTATGATTTATTCATGTCAAGGGCGGCTTCTGGGTCGGTGACCAGGACTCGGAAGGAGGGGACCAGCCGACTGCCTCGCGACGAGAGGCGTCAGTCGATCCTCGACGGAGCGACCCGTGCATTCGCGCAGGCGGGGTTTTCTGCGACCAGCATGGCCGAGATCGCCAGGGCCTCGGGTATCACGCCCATCATCGTGTACCGCCACTTCAGCTCGAAGGAAGAACTCTATCGTGCGGCGCTGGACCGCGTCTGCACCCGGCTCAGCGCCGAACTCGAAGCCGGGCGAGAGCCCGGCGGTTTTGGCGTGGGTGCAGGGTCGGTCCTGGCCGCCGCCCGGCACGACCCGGATGGCTTCCGACTCTTGTGGCGCCACGCCGCGCGTGAGCCGCTCTTCTCGACCTACGCCGCGGAGCTGCGCGAGTGGGCCGTCGGCGCCGCCCGCAGTTCCATGGACGATCGTGTCCCCAAGCAATCCCGGCAGTGGGCGGCTCACGCCGTGGTCGGGTATCTCGTCGAGGCGGTCCTCAACTGGCTCGAGTTTGGCGACCCCCAGCGCGATGCGCTCTTCGTCAAGGCGACCAACGCGGCCATGCGAGCTGGCGTAAAGGTCTGGTCGAAGACGAGCTAGCGAGGGGGATAGGACATTCAAGCTGGCTTCTGGCGCAACGTCTGAGTATGGGCGTTATGTTAAATCCCTACGGGGAGCCCGTGACGGGGGGAGCAGAGTGACGCACTTCGAATTTATTACCGTTTTCACTTCGATTATTTCCGCGTTGGCGATTGCGAGGTGCCTCGATGCGTTCCCGGTATCATTCGAACCGAGTCGCCGGTACGGAGTCCATTTCACTTGGCTCTGCATAAAGTTCGTGAACCCGATAATCAGTTGGTGGTCCCTGTGGGCTCTGGGGGGCAGGAAAATTTTTCTTTCCTGGAGTTTCTGGGATTATTGGCGATCGCCGCCACGCTCTACCTATAAATCATCGCCCTGGTGACTACGGCTCCTGGGTCCATAACCGACTGGAGAAGTCACTACTACGCGAAGCGTAAACTCTTTTTCGGGGCCAACATCTGCCTCCTTCTCCAACTCGTCCTGGCAGGGCAGCTTCTATTCCAGTTCCCACCACCCCACGCGGTGACTCTCGTCCAACTGGGTTCAGTCGTCCTCTCTGGTGTCGCCATGATCTCCGAAAACCCGAAAATCCATGCTTGGATCGCAGCCCTTGCCGCCATAAACATGTTCGGTGCTGCATTCGCCCTCGCCATCACCGTAGCCACCTGATCCTCCCGGGGCCGGCACCCCTGTGATCCGTACGGCCTGCTCGCTGAACCGAAGCCGCCTCACCGGGGATAGGGCATTCAAGCTGGGTTCTGGCACAAGGTCCGAGTATGGCCGTTAAGTTAATTCTCTACGGGGAGTCCGTGACGGGGCGCTGGCTTTCGGTCGTCCATCGGCCCGCGGCCGGCGCTGATGCGTTGGACGTCGCCGGCCCGCAGGATCGGCTTTGATCCCCAGCGGTCTTCGTGCGCGAGTGCGCCTTCGACCACCACCGTCAGGGTCTCCATGTCCCGGTGGGCGTGGCGGCGAGCGTCGCATCCGAGTTCTTGACAAACAATTCAATTGAATTATTTATCTTGAATGGTGCCGTCATCACATCGCAGACCCAGTCCCCTTCAGAAGAAAAAAAGTGAGCAAACGCAATCACTTGTGCTCGATGCGGCGATCGAAATTCTGGCGGACGGCGGTGCCCGCAACGCGACAAGCCAGCGGCTCGCCAAGGTCTCTGGCGTCTCCTGGGGGGCCATTCAATATCAGTTCGGCTCGAAGGCGAACATCTTCGAGGCTCTGCTCGATCGCAGCCTCGACACATTTGCTTCGGGGCTCAACGACGCGGTCGAGGAAACGAATCACAGTCTCGACGAACGCGTGCGCTTCCTCGTCGAGCGCGTCTCCGACTTGCTTCGCGAACCGATCTATCGCGCGTTCCGCCAAATGCTTCACGACCCGCCCTTGCTCGAAGAACTTGGACTCACACCGGCAAGTTTGCTCACCCGTATGCACGCCACCATTGCTCCGAGAATTCGCGCCTTGCTTTCTGATCAGACGATTCCCGAAGACCAGCTCGACCTCATTCATGCCACGGTGTTCGCCAGCCTCAGTGGGATCATCGAACAATCTCGCTACGACGGCTTTCCCGAATGGATGACCCGCGAACAGATGAGCGGACTTGAAGCACACCTCATTGCGATGATCACGAGCCGCGCAACTACTTCCTCTGCGTAGACAGGAGATTTAAAGCATGTCCCTCACCACACGACACCTCGAAAACGTCGGAGTCGAAGTGGTCGACTTCGACATCAACGAACCCTTGACCGATGCGATTAAAGCCGATCTCAATTCGCTCTGGAATGAATATGCGATCCTGCTCTTTCGCGGACAGGACATCGACCCCCACAAACAAATCCAATTCAGTCGCACCTTCGGCCCGCTGGAAAAGCATCCCCTCGCGGTCAACCGCTCGGGCGAATTCCCCGAACTCTTCGTCCTCGAAAACGGTGGGCCCAACGACAAATTCCAGACGGCCTTCTATGACGGAAACGAGATCGTGGGCCGGCTCGATTGGCACATGGACCTACACTATACGGGGCGACCCAATCGAGGTGCTTTGCTGCGGGCCGTGCACGTCGCCGAAGACGACGGCGAAACGGGCTTCGGCGACCTCGCGATCGCGTACGACGCCTTGGACCAAGGAACGAAAGACAAGATCGCCAGCATTGAAGTCGCGTATCAAT
>Ga0310120_10003697_pt1 | contig 10877 bp, 10 predicted proteins | sample CB27_AW_983_MG_FD_203506 | JGI IMG/M metagenome (GOLD analysis project Ga0310120, IMG submission 203506) | Marine microbial communities from Western Arctic Ocean, Canada - CB27_AW_983 | ecosystem: Environmental > Aquatic > Marine > Oceanic | place: Canada: Western Arctic Ocean | collected... | reverse complement strand
GCAAGTGTGAGTGGTGGTGTGAGTGTTTACGAAATCACTTTTTCAGGGGTAATTGTACGAAAAGGATTCTATGTAATAGCGGCAACTGACTCAAGTAATTTATAATTTTCTTATATTTAATTTTATAAACTAAATAACATTGAAGCCATGAAAAAAAAATCTCTACTAAAAATTACATTATTTTTTAAGTTCATTAAAGTTCTAATACTAGCTTTTGTATTTATTCCTGGGGCATTTTCAAAGGATAAACTTTCAAAAAATAAGAAAGAAATTATAGGCTCTATAGAAAGACAAAAAGACAGACTCATAGAGATAAGTGATAAGATTTGGGAGGAAGCAGAGACATCTTTACAGGAATTTAAATCTTCAAAGTACCTATCTGATTATGCCGAAGAAAATGGGTTTATAGTAAAGAGGGGAGTAGCTGGTATTCCAACCGCTTTCACAGCTACCTATGGGTCAGGGAGGCCGTATATTGGAATAATGGGAGAGTATGATGCAAATGCTGGTATATCTCAGAAGCGTCAGCCAACGAAAGAGACAAGGATAAAAGGTGGAGCAGGACATGGTTGTGGTCATAACCTCTTTGGTACAGCAAGTCTTGGTGCTGCAATTGCTATTAAGGAGTTAATTGAAAAGGGAGAAATTTCTGGAACGGTCATATTTTTTGGTACTCCTGCCGAAGAGACTATTTTTGCAAAGGTGTGGATGGTAAGAGCTGGACTTTTCGATGATCTAGACGTCTGTATGGACTGGCACCCTGGAGATAACACAGAGGCAAGTACACAAAGTAGTAAGGCACTCGTTGATTTTAGAGTAAAGTTTTACGGCAACGCCTCACATGCTTCAGCTGATCCATGGAATGGAAATAGTGCAGTGGATGCCATGGAATTATTTACTACAGGACTAAACTATTATAGAGAACACATTAAGCCAACAGCTAGAATTCATTACCATATAGAGAAGGCTGGTGATGTGGTGAACGTAGTTCCTGAATATGCTCAGATATGGACAAGGCTTAGAGAGAATGATAGGGATAATGTTGATATTTTATACGATAGAGCTAAAACTATTGCTGAGGCTGCCGCTATGATGGCAAATGTTACTCACGAAATCGATTTAATTTCTGGAATTTATGAGATTCAACCAAATAGAACGGGCGCAGGAATTTTGCAGAAAAATTTAGAATTTCTCGGTGATATATCATACAGTGATGAAGAGATAAAGTATGCAAATACTATACTTAAAGAGGCTGGAAAACCTGAGAAAGGAATTGACGGAAAAATTAATCCTTTACGAGAAACTTTTCCTGCTCAGGGTGGGTCTACTGATGTTGGAGATGTTAGTCAGGTTGTGCCGGTTATAAGTCTAAGTGCTACAGCAGCTGCTAAGGGAGGACCGTGGCACTCGTGGGCAGTAGTTGCTTGTACAGGAATGTCAATAGGACATAAGGGATTAGTTTATGCATCAAAGGCTTTAGCTATGACGATGTTTGATCTCTATGAGAATCCAAAGCTTTTAGAATCCGTAAAGAAAGATTTTCTTGAAAAAAAAGGAGATAAAGTATATGAACCAAGGATTCCTTCTGGACCTCTTAGGTTAATTGATTAGTCGTTTTTTATTTTTTTGAGTAAATAATAATCTAAACAAATTCATGTATGATATATTTATGAGTAAGCTAAGTAATGTCTTTAATAAAAATGAATGTGGAAAAAATAATTACTGTCCTTGTAAGCATAATTTAATACTCTAATAATTTTTCTTTAACTTCTTTCATTAGCCACATTGGAGTTGAGGTAGCACCACAAACACCAACTTTTTCATTTTTTTTAAACCATTCTTTTTTGATTTCATTTGAAGAGGAGATAAAGTAAGATTCTTGGTTATGAGATTTGCAGACATTATATAATACGTTGCCATTTGAAGATTTAGTTCCAGATACGAAAAGAATTTTATCAAAATTTGTAGAGAATTCTTGTAGTTGCATATCCCTGTTACTCACTTGTCTACATAATGTGTCGTGAGGAATTACTTTTATGCCTGACTTATTTAATTTTTCAATAATTTCATAATACTTATCCTTACTTTTTGTTGTTTGGGTGTAGAGTGTGATTTCTTTAGGTAGGTTATCAAAATCAAGTTCATCTATTTCTTGAAAGACAACGGCATCTTTCTTGGTTTGACCCACAAGACCTTTAACTTCTGGATGACCATGTTTTCCATAAATGTAAATTTTTTCTTTTTTATCATGAGATTTTTTAATTCTATTTTGAAGTTTTAGGACAACTGGACAAGACGCATCGATTAGAGTAATATTGTTATTGATAGCGAGTTTATATGTTGAAGGAGGTTCTCCATGAGCCCTGATAAGAACTTTAATATCTTTCATGTTTTTTAAATCCTTGTGCTCAATTATTTTTAGTCCCATTTTTTGGAGTCTTTCAACTTCCATATTATTATGAACTATATCTCCAAGACAGTATAATTTTTCACTCTCTTTTAAGATGTCCTCTGCTATTTCAATTGCATATTCCACTCCAAAGCAAAACCCTGATTTATTGTCTATTGTAACGTCGAGCTTTAACATAGGTGCAAATTTAAACGAGATATTTAATCTATAATAAACTTAGACTTAAATTTTTTATAATATGTACTATTTATTAATAGGAGCAACAATTTCTATTAACCTCTACACTTATCAAGTATATGTTTTTTGAATAATAGATCAGATCTTAGAATATCATAAAATTCTTCGATATAAGTTTTAATCCTTTCGAATTCTTTTTCAGAAATTTTTTCTTTAAAATTATTGATAGTAGATTGAATATTATCATATTGATTTATGTATCTTAATCTAATGGACTCAAACATATTTGCATCTCTATTACATAGTCCACGGTAGACTCTCTCAGTTACACTAGAAGTATTTAAAATTGGGTTAGGCTTTGCATAAGATGCATTTACAAGACCGCTATGATCGAAATCGTATGGTATTGCAATTAATCTAGTATTTAAATACAACATTTCAACATTGTGTTGGTATGCCATTGACCAGTCAGTATTACCAATCATATAAGAAAAAAGAGCAAAGTTTATAGCAGAAGAATCTGTCACAGCAAAGGGGCTTACTCTTCTATCAGGATATTTTTTTGCGTTTATTCTTTTTGCAACTTTTGAATTGTCCTCAACTAAGAAAGCAAACATATTATGTTCAATTTTTTTATCTCCTTTTATCTCAATTATTTTTAAAGTAAGAGGTTGTGTTTTTAGATGTACGGATGAAAAATTTTCGTAGAATTTATATGCCATCCACTCTTTATATATGAGTTCATCTTTATTGCTTTGATTTTGACATGGAACTACAAGCTTAAGAGTTCTGAAGTTTTTAAAAATGGTATTATTTGCATGTTTTTTTGTAATTTTTATTTTTATTGGCTTGAAGTAGCATATTTTTTTTCTGAAATTCCCTCTTACTCTTACTTTAATTGTTATAGTATCTTTTTCTCCATTGTTAGATGCATATATCATTTGTGTTTTTATGAAAGTAGAATCATTTGTGTTTTTGTATAATTTTTTAAAGTCAATAGGCATTTCTGCAGAGAGATTTAAATTTTTTGAAAACAATTCTTCATTTTGAGAAAAAGATATTCTTGGTAATAACATTAGAGATATTATAAATAAAAATATATTTTTGATGGTTACTTTATTAATTTTCATATGTATTTGTTATGTCTTTAAGAAAATATACTAGCGCATTAAATTATAGAACACTAATTTCTGTAATTATTTCTTTTATTGCAACCAAGATTGCCTATTACTATAATTTAGTTTTTGACTTAGATTTAACAATAATATCTGTTGCTGTTGTTTTTCCATTAGTATTTACTTTGGGTAGTGCATTTCAAAGGAGAGAAAAAGCTCTTGAACATTTGGGAAGAGCCAAAGGTGCACTTGCTTCAATTAAATATTGTTTCTCAGCTTCAAAAAATATAGTTGATGAAGAAAAAGAAAAAATATATTCTGTTGTAAATAGTGTTAAGAGTGAACTTATAAGTTTTTTATATGCTAAGTTAAATGATAAAACTAAGTTGAATCAATCTGTAGGATTGATACAGAATTTTATAATGAAACATAGAGATGCACTTGGAAGAAGTCTTTCTCTTAGAGTTTATAGGTTGATGCGAGATGTTATTATGGGAATAGAAAATTCTATTTCTATAAAGGTTCATAGAACTCCACAAAGTATTAGGGCATATTGTGAATTGTTTATTTATATTTTTCCTTTTTATTATGCTCCGACTTTAATAAAAAATATTGATTCAGGTTCAGGAGAAATAATAAATTCACTTCCTGTTCCAATGATTGATAATGATTATGCTTTTATTGTTTACGGTTTAAATATTATTATCTCATTTATTTTAATTTCTCTTTTTAATGTACAAGAGCAAATGGAAAATCCTTATGATCAGGATGGAATGGATGATATTAAACTTAAAAATTATGAGTTAGACTATTAGCTCGTTATTTGTTTTTTGACCTCTTTAGCAACAATACCTCCAGATATTATTGCTGGTGGAACTCCAGGTCCAGGAACAGTCAATTGTCCACAAAAGAATAAATTCTTTAATTTTTTGTTTCTAATAGAAGGTTTAAAAATTGCTGTCTGGAATAATGTGTTTGCTAGTCCGTACGCGTTCCCCTTAAAAGAGTTATAATCTTTTTTAAAGTCTCTAATGGCATAGCTTCTTTTGTATATAATATTATTTCTAATTGATTGTTTAGTAATTTTTTCAAACCTTGAGATGATTAATTCAAAATATTTATTTCTTGTAAACTTATTATCTTCTAATTCCGGGGCTATGGGAATTAATAAAACCATATTTTCGTGATTTTTTGGTGCAGTTTCAGGATCAGTTTTTGAGCTAAAAGAGGCATAAAATAGTGGATCAGAGGGCCATCTTGGTGTATTGTATATTTCTTTAAAATGATTATTGAAATCTTTGTCAAAAAAGAGACAATGATGTTTTACATTTTTTATCTTTTTATTAATTCCTATGTAAAATATTAATGCAGAAGGTGCCATAGTTTTTTTCCCCCAGTATGATGGCGAGTAATTTCTATATTTTTTTATTATAACATTTTGATCTATGTGATGATAGTCTGCACCGCAAATAACATAGTCTGCGTCATACGTTTTTTTTGTTGTTATCACATGAGATATGGCGTTGTTTTTATAATTAAATTCAACTACTTCTTCATTATTATATATTTTAACTCCTCTTTCTTTTGCTAAAGATACCATTGCTTCCACTAGTTTGTAGATGCCCCCTTTTGGGTACCAGGTTCCAAGCTTTATATCTGCATAATTTATGAGGCTATATAGTGCGGGTAAAGTTTTTGATGTTGCACCTAGAAATAAAATTGGAAACTCTAGAAGTTTAATTAAGAATTCATGTTGGAAATATTTTCTAATATGGCTATGCATAGAATTGAAAATATCCATTTTAAAAATTCCTTTTAAAATATCATAATTAATAAATTCAGTAATTGATTTACTGGGTTTATGAATGAGATTATTTATTCCTATTTCATATTTGTATTTAGCCTTTGAAAGAAAAATATCAAGTTTTTCAGAACTTCCTTCTTCAAGTTTTTCAAAAAGCTCTTTGATTTTTTCATAGTTGGCAGGGATATTAATTTGCTTATTAAGAGAAAAAAATATTTTATAGGAAGGATTTATTCTTACTAAATCAAAATAGTTATCTACTTCTTTTTCAAAAGTTTTAAAATATGTTTCAATAACATCTGGCATCCAGTACCATGAAGGACCCATATCAAAAGTAAATCCCTTTGAACTAAATTTTCTTGCTCTTCCTCCATTTGTAGAATTTTTTTCTAAGATATATACATTGTTCCCTTCTTCTACAAGATGTGTTGCAGCTGATAAACCAGCAAATCCACTTCCAATGATGCAAATATTTTTTTTATTTCGTTCTTGCATTATAATTTATCAAATTCTAGATAACAGTTTGTCCATTTATTATCAAATTTCATGTTATATTTTTTATAGAAATCAATTCCTATTGTATTCCAATCTAAGACTTGGAGATTAAGTTCAGTGCATTTTTTTTCTTTTGCAAAATTTATCACAAAATCAAATAATTTTCCTCCTATACCCTTTCTTCTATAGTTTTTAGAAATGATAAGATCTTCTAAGTATAATTTTCTTCCGAGCCATGTAGAGTATCTGTAGTATGTTATTGCTATTCCAATAATTTTTTTACTGTTTTCTGCTACAAACAAATCAAATATTGGAGTTTCTCCAAATCCATCATTCTCTATTCTTTCAACGGTATTAGAAACTTTTTCAATAGAATTCTCATACTTGGCTAATTCCTTTATTAAATCTAGAACTTGAGGAATATCTTTTTTAATTCCTTTTCTAATTATCATCGTGTAATTTTATTGAAGCCAGTATAGGGCTGTAAAATATCTGGTATTCTTATTTCATCATTTTCTTGATTGTTTTCAAGTATTGCAGCTACTATTCTTGGTAGAGCAAGCGCAGAACCATTTAGGGTATGGGCAAGATTTTTTTCTTTATTAGTTTTTATTTTAATATTCATTCTGTTTGTTTGGTATGTTTTAAAATTACTTACAGAACTACATTCTAACCACTTTTTTTGACCTGGAGCATATACTTCAAAATCATAGGTTATACTAGAGCTAAAACCTAAGTCTCCAGCACATAAAAGAATTTTTCTATATGGTAACTCAAGAAGTTTAATAAGATTTTCTACGTGATCGCACATTTCATCAAGTGTTTTATTAGAATTGTCTTTATTTTGAATTTGAACAATTTCTACTTTATCAAATTGATGTAATCTATTTAAACCTCGAACATGAGAACCCCATGATCCAGCTTCTTTTCTAAAACATGGTGTATACGCAACATTTTTTATAGGTACTAATGAATTATTAAGTATTTCGTTTCTATGTAAATTTGTTATTGGAATTTCAGCTGTTGGAATCATATATAAATTTTCATTTTCTATCTTGTACATTTGACCTTCTTTGTCAGGAAGTTGTCCAGTACCAAATGCTGAAGTTTCATTTACAAGAATAGGTGGTTGAATTTCTTGGTATCCTTTTTCAATTGCTTGATCAATACAGAAATTTATTATAGCTCTTTGAAGTTTTGCTCCCTTATCTATGTATACAGGAAATCCAGCTCCTGTTATTTTATTTCCTTTTTCAAAATTTATAAGATTGAAACTTTTTACTAAATCCCAATGAGGATATAGTTTTTTATTAGCATTTACATTCCTTTTAGATTCGAATATTATGTCATTGTCTTCTTCATTATTTCCAGAGGGAACAATTTCATCAGGAATATTAGGGAGATTAATCAGAATGTCATAGATGATAGCTTCTTCGTTTTTTAATTTTTCAGAAGTTTTTTTCTTTAAGATTTTTAATTCTTGAGATTTTTTTTTCATAATTTCTACTTCTTCTTTCTTCCCAGATTGAATTTTTTCTCCTATCTGTTTTGATGATTGATTATATTCTGTTAAAATTTTATCTAGTTGTGCCTTATATAATTTTCTATTATCATCATGATGAATTATTTTATTAAGTTTTTCTTTAGAATCGGATAACCCTCTCTTTAATAAACCACTTGAGTATAGGTCTATATTTTTTCTGATAGATTTAGTTTCAAGCATAATTTAAAATTTACTATGAAGATAGTGAGATTGAATAAAATATTTAAATCAAATAAAAATTAATTTTTTTTGACATAATTATATATAAATGCTATTATTGCAGTGTCAATTGTTATTTAGGCCTTCCTAAAAACATAAATTCTTTAAAACATTTTAATCTAAATTTTTCGATATGCTTACAATGGACGAGTTAAATGATAAATTAGTATCAGAACTTAAAAATATTTCTGAGGAACTTAAAATAAAAGGAGCCTCTAAACTTTCAAAACAAGATTTAATCTATAAAATCTTAGATGAACAGGCTATAGTTAAGCCTAAAAAAGTTAGTAAAAAAGAACCTTTAAAAGAAAAAACAACTAAAGCTTTTTCTAAGACTAAGGATACTAAAACTAAGGATACTAAAACTAAGGATACTAAGACTAAGGATACTAAAACTAAGGATACTAAGGAAAAGCCAAAGAAATTTTCTAAGACCCATAGGAGTAATTCTGGCCCTAGTAAATTTACTGATAGAAATAAGGGTATGGGATCAAGACTTCCGAGAGAAGAGTATTTAGCTAAGAAAGCTGAATACGAAGCTCAAATTAAAGAATTTGAAGGTGTTGTGGACAGTGAAGGAGTTCTTGAAATGATGCAAGATGGATATGGTTTCTTAAGAAGTAGTGACTATAATTACTTGGCAAGTCCAGATGATATTTATGTTTCTCCTTCTCAAATTAAATTATTTGGTCTAAAAACAGGAGATACCGTGTTAGGTAAAATTCGACCTCCAAAGGACAACGAAAAATATTTTGCATTAATTGAAGTTGTTGAAATAAATGGTAAAACTCCAGATCAAGTTAGAGATAGAATTCCGTTTAAATATTTAACTCCATTATTTCCTGATGAAAAATTAAATTTATGTACTAAACAAAATAATTATTCAACTAGAATTTTGGATTTGTTTGCTCCTATAGGTAAAGGTCAGAGGGGTATGTTAGTTTCTCAACCTAAAACTGGAAAAACAGTCTTGTTGAAAGAGATAGCAAATGCTATTGCTGAGAATCATCCAGAAGTTTATCTTATTATATTACTTATTGATGAAAGGCCTGAAGAAGTTACAGATATGGCTAGAAGTGTTAAGGCTGAAGTTGTATCTTCAACATTTGATGAGCAGGCAGAGAGACATGTTAAGGTAGCTACTATAGTTCTTGAAAAGGCAAAAAGAATGGTAGAATGTGGTCATGATGTGGTTATATTGCTAGATTCTATAACTAGACTTGCAAGAGCTCATAATACTGTAATACCCTCATCTGGAAAAATATTATCCGGTGGTGTTGATGCAAATGCTCTGCATAAGCCTAAAAGATTTTTTGGTGCTGCAAGAAATGTTGAAAATGGTGGTTCTCTGACTATCATTGCAACGGCTTTAATTGAAACTGGATCAAAAATGGATGAAGTTATTTTTGAAGAATTTAAAGGAACAGGTAATATGGAGCTTCTATTAGATAGAAAATTATCTAATAGAAGGATGTATCCTGCAATTGATGTGACAGTATCAGGTACTAGAAGGGAAGATTTATTACTGGGTAAGGATGAATTGTCAAGGTTATGGATTCTTAGAAAATATTTGGCAGATATGAACTCTGTTGAAGCTATGGAATTTTTACTCTCAAAAATTAAGGGAACAAGGAATAATGAAGAATTCCTTGTATCAATGAACGGCTAAAATTATAATTATAAATTTTTTTTATTTTGATTTATTTTTTAAAAATTGTTATATAGTAAATATATTTTTTTAGTTTTATTTTCATGTTTGTGCAAAATAGTAATCTCAAAAATCAAAAAATATCTGATATTGTTGAAAATGATTACCGCTATGCAAAAGCATTAGATTCTTTTGGTGTTGATTTTTATAAGTATTTTGATTACCAGATTGAAGATATTTGTAAAATAAAGGGTTTTAAAAAAGAATCCCTTATTGGTTATAGAATTTCTCTTGATGAATCTTTTGATTTAGAGCATGATTCATTAAAGTTGTGTCCATTAAATTTAGTTGTAGAATACCTTAAGCATAATCATAATTATTTTATAAAAAATAAACTACCATATATAAAAAATTTAATTCAAAATTTAGATACTTCTAATACAAATTATAAATTTTCTGATGATTTAAAATTTATTTTTCCCTCATTTTATGAGGAATTTACTGAGCATATTCTTGAAGAAGAAACCATTATTTTTCAATATATAAATAAATTATTTTATGCTGATCTTAACTCTCAAAATTTATCTTTATTATTTTTTTCTATAAAAGAAATTTCTCTAAGAAATATTGCAGAAGAACATTTAAATGCAGATTCTGAGATGAGTGGAATTAGGGGATTAACAAAAAATTATTCCTTGAATAATATAAAGAATTTACACCTGAAAGTAATATTTCAAGAATTAAAAGAGTTTGATAAAGAATTAGAAATTCATTCTAATATTGAAAATAAAATTTTGTTTCCTAGAGCCCTCAATCTCCAAGACAAAATATCTAATGAATTAAGAAATATATCATTTCTTAATTGATGAGTCGTATAATGTGTTTTGATTATGGCTCTAAAAGAATTGGGGTTGCCGTAACTGATGAACTAAGAATTATTTCTTCTCCACTTGCTACATGTCCATCAAATGAAATTTTTGATTTTATAGCTGATTATTTAATTGATAATGTAGTAAATAAGTTTATTGTTGGAATGCCTTTTGATATGCGTGGAAAAAATACTGATGCAACTAATCCTACTAGAAATTTTATTAATAAATTAAAAAAAAAATATTCCAAAATTTCTATTGATACCTACGATGAGAGGTTAACATCAAAGATTGCAAAAGATGCAATACTCTTAATGGGAAAAAATAAAAAATATAGAAGAAATAAAAGTAATATTGATAAAATTAGTGCAAGCATTATATTGCAATCATATTTAAAACGAAATGAATTATGATATATCCAATTTGCTTATATGGCAATATCGTTCTTAAAATTAAGGCTGGTAAAGTAAAGGAAAATGAGGTAGATGTTATTAAGTTATCTGATGATATGTTCGAAACGATGTACTCTGCGGATGGGATAGGTCTTGCCGCACCTCAAATAGGTATATCATTAAGAATTTTTGTTATTGATGGTGC
>Ga0310120_10003692_pt1 | contig 10887 bp, 8 predicted proteins | sample CB27_AW_983_MG_FD_203506 | JGI IMG/M metagenome (GOLD analysis project Ga0310120, IMG submission 203506) | Marine microbial communities from Western Arctic Ocean, Canada - CB27_AW_983 | ecosystem: Environmental > Aquatic > Marine > Oceanic | place: Canada: Western Arctic Ocean | collected... | reverse complement strand
TCGATTCCGAGATGGTCGAGTAGCCGGCGCTGGACCTCGACCATGTCGCGCACGGTGACGACCGGAAATTCTGCACCATAAGCATGGCCGCTCGCCGGATCGACGAAATTGGGACCCGTCGTTCCCCGACATCCTCCAAGGACATTCGTACAGACAACGAAGTAGCGCTCGGTATCGATCGGGCGGCCCGGCCCGACCAGGATTTCCCACCAGCCAGGGCCATCGTCGCCGCCGTGCTGCGCAACGTGGGAATCCCCGCTCAGCGCATGACAGACGAGGACGACATTGCTCCGCGCCTCGTCGAGTTCGCCCCAGGTCTCGTAACAGATGGTGACTTCCGGGAGCTCACCCCCGTTCTCGAGTTCGAGCTTCTCCTGCGAGGTCCAGGTCTGCGCGTGACGCAGAGCCTTGTCACTCCGAAGGTCGTCCGAACTCGGCTCCGCTCTTGATCCGCCTGTGCCAGTTCCACTCATGAAGGCGTTCCGATCCGGACGCTCCGCCGGCGACTAACCGGTCGCGCGCAGAGCCTGGTCGAGATCCGAGATGATGTCCTTCACGTCTTCGATCCCGACAGAAATGCGCACGTATTCCTTGGTCACCCCCGTGGCGATCTGATCGTCGGCCGAGAGTTGGGAATGTGTCGTCGAGGCCGGATGAATGACCAGCGTCTTGGCATCTCCGATGTTGGCTAGATGGCTTGCCAACTTCACACTCTCGATGAACTTCTTCCCCGCCTCCTCGCCACCGCGAATTCCAAAGCCAACGATCGCGCCGGACCCATCCGGCAGATAGCGACCGGCCGCTTCGTGATGCTCATGACTCGAAAGGCCCGGGTAGTTCACCCATTCGACCAGCTCGTGGGTCTCCAGGAATTCCGCAACGGCCAGCGCATTCGCGCAATGCTGCGGCATCCGGAGATGGAGCGTCTCGAGACCGAGAAGCGTCAGGAACGCGGCGAAGGGGCTCATGGCGCCCCCCGTATCGCGCAGCCAATGCGTTCGGATATGCAAGATGTAGGCGATGTTGCCGACCGGTCGGAGCGCTTCTTCGAATACCATTCCATGGTAGGAGGGCGACGGCGAACAGAATTCGGGCCAGCGCTCGGGATCCTCCGCCCACAAGAATTTTCCGCTATCGACGATCACACCGCCGATGTGGACGCCATGTCCACCGATGAACTTGGTCGTCGAGTAGATGATGATGTCGACGCCGAATTCCGACGGGCGCAGCAAGGCGGGCGTCATGACCGTGTTGTCGCATAACGTCGGGAGTTTGTGGCTGTGCGCGATCTCCGTAAGCGTGGAAAAGTCCGGGACGTCGTTTTTCGGATTGCCGATGCTCTCGAAATAGACGCAGCGGGTATTCTCATCCACCAACTCATGGATCTGTTCGGGTTTGTTCGGATCGAAAAAGCGCACCTCGATCCCAAGATTCTTGAAGGTCTGGGTGAAGAGCGTCCAGGTCCCGCCGTAGAGGCTGGTCGAAGCGATGAAATTCTGACCCGAATGGCAGATCGTGAGGATCGCGGCCGTGATGGCTGCCTGCCCGGATGCGAAGCAGAGCGCACCCGCACCCCCATCCATGGCCGCGAGTCGCTTCTCGAGGACATCGTTGGTCGGGTTCATCAGCCGGCTGTAGATATTCCCGAACTCGGCGAGGCCGAAGAGATTGGCAGCATGCTCGGTGTCATTGAAGACGTACGAGGTGGTGGCGTAGATCGGGACCGCACGGGAGTTCGTCGTCGGGTCCGGTTCCTGACCCGCATGGACTGCCATGGTTCCCAGACCCTGGGGGGGTTGTTCGTCACTCATCTTCGATCTCCTCTACTCGACGCATGCCGTGGTTTGAACGGGTGTCCTGCGGAAGAGTGAACGTAGAAAAAGCCGAGCAGCAACTCCATCGCCCGACGATTCGACGTCGATCGAGATCGCGACTTCAGCGCGTTTCAACCGGATCGAATATATAACTAATTGAATTTGAATATGTTTTACGATCCTCTTTTTTTAACTGACCAATCTGGTCAGTTATTTATAATTCGCCGCGAAATGACGCTCGCACGAACCGGGGAGGCACGACGATGGGAATCGATCCTTCCCAAGTCATGTGCGACGTCGCCATGAGACACAACCGGCGCGCCAGCGCGGCCGGGAGAGTCTGCATCGAGCGCGCGGGAGTCAACGAGACCCCAGCGGCCGATGACAGCTTCGACAAGACCTTGAGCGTACACACGATCTACTTCTGGCCCGACCTGCACACCGGCCTTCACGAAATCCACCGCGTGCTTCGTCCTGGCGGGAGACTCCTACTGGCATTCCATTCGAGCAAGAACCAGGCCGTCGTCGATCGGCTTCCCAAGAGTGTGTACTCGCTGCGCAGCGATCGGGGAGTCGTCGACGCGTTGGGTCGCTGCCGGTTCAGCGATGTGCAGATCGAGAAAGCGGATGGAGTCGTGCACGGGACGATCGTCTGGCTGTGCGCCCCGCTCGGACTCGACGGAAATCCGCTGCGTGACACGAACCATCCGGACGAAGCGCGACACGAACTCCCGGTCGTCGGAATCGAAATGCTCTCGGGCTTTCGCGCCGACGAAGACGAAGCGAAGCGATGGGCCGGGGGAACCGTCTACGACCCCGGAAACGGATACACGTATCGAGGTACGATCCGAATGGAGGGGGACAACCGCCTGCTGTTGCGGGGGTTCATCGGGATCTCGCTTTTCGGGCGTACAACGACCTGGATTCGCGTAGGCAGCCAAGGGACGCATCCCAAGCTTCCTTGAACCCCTTCCGGCGGCTCGAGGATGGGTTGGAATGTCCTCGAAACAGGGCTGCGAGAGAGCCTACGTCTCACACACTATGGTCGGGCCATGACGCTGAAATGCCCTGGGGAGAAGACGCCGAGGGTGGCTTCCGACGTTATTCGAGCTGACTTGATGCCCTGCTGGTCAAAAGAACGTCGGACCCGAGCTGCTTCCGAGCAAGACTCCGCCTGCGGCGGCGTAGGTCTTTCGCTGATGAACGACGTGCGATTGGATGGCGATCACATCGCGTCGGAGTCGTTCGAGCGGACTCTTCCGATAGAGGGCTTTGCTTCCAGCGATCTCACAGGCGAGTTCGATCACACGCGCCGCACTTTGTCCTGCGAACGTAATCGAGAGGCCGATACGCGCCCTTTCTTCGAGCGTCAGGCGATCACCGCGAAGCAGGGTTTCCCAGGCCTGGCCAACCGCATCGAACACGAAGGCTTTCGACGCCGCGAGCGTCGCCTCGCATTCTCCGAAGGCGATCCGGACATTCACATCCAGCGACGATTTCTGGAAGCTGGGAAAGCCTCGCTCTTGATCGGCCAGCACGCGGGCTTCATCGATGGCGGCCCGTGCGATTCCGAAGGGAATACCGGGAACGTTCGCGAAGAAAAAACCGTGGTAGGCGTAGAGCGGCTCGGGTCGCCGTGGGCGATCGAAGACGTCGAATGTGTGTTCTTCGGGGACGAAGACGTCCGAGACGCGATAGTCATTGCTCCCACTCCCGGCGAGCCCCGTCGTAAACCAGGTGTCGAGGATCTCGACATCCTTCGGATCGAAGATCATCACTCGCCAGCGCGGAAAGCCATTCTCATCGAGAATCGGCGCGCCGTTTTCGAGAATCGTGCAGCCGCCGGTCACGTGTGTCGCATGAAGCGAGCCGCTGCCGAACGACCAATGACCGGTCACCCGGTAACCACCCGCAACGACCCTTGCCTGGCCGACGGGTGCGAGCATTCCGGCGGCTCTCGAGTCGAGATCCGAAAAGAGCTCGCGCGAAACGGATTCTTCGAGAAAGCCCGCGTAGAAACCGCTGTCGGACAAGATGCTGCTGCACCAGCCGACGGAGGGATCGGCATGGGCGAGGATCTCCATCAACTCGATTTGATCGAGTGGACTCATTTCCGGCCCACCCCACGCCTTGGGCATCGCGATTCGAAACACACCGGCAGCACTCAGGTCTTCGACGAGAGACTCGGAAAGACGACGCTCTGCTTCGATGGATTCGCGTTCCTTTTCGATTCGATCGGTCAGGGAGCGCACGTTGTCGAGGATCGAATTCGTATCCATGGTCAGTGTCGCCGTCCCTGCATCTTGGCTTTCGCGAGTGCGCGCCGCGTCGTTTCGTCCTCGGGCTCGATTTCAATTGCTCGTTCGAGATGGGAGATCGCTTCTGGTGCTCGTCCCGCTCGCAGCAACCCAATCCCGAGATGCCGGACGAGTTCAACGTCGTCCGGAAAATACGGGATCCCGAGTTCCCAGGCGACGATGGCCCGATCGAGGTCTTGAAATCGCTCCGTCAATCGACCGTATTCGACATAACCTTCCGCGTGAGCATAGAGATCGAGACTTCGTCGGTAGTGACGCAGGGACCGCGCCGGGGTCTGCGTCTTCACGAGTTCCTTGGCCAGGCGAATTCGCAGGATCGTCGAGTCGCGACCATATAAGGCAGCTCGATCGAGAATGGACTCTGCGGTCGAGTAGTCCTTCTCGACAAGAGCAGCGGGAAGTCGTTGATCCAGCTCGACATAGGGAACGATTCTCGCCAGGCAGAAGAGGCCGGCGAGACTCCATGCAATCCTCCTCGCCCAAACGGAGGTGTCGACTTCGAACTCATCGCCATCGGCCTCGGCGGTCTGGACGCTTTGGGGGTTGCTACGCAGGAGGACGGCGGCCAGTTTCGGATTCCGCAATCGCCAGATGGCGCCGTCGAGCATGAAATGATGAAGGTTCACGGCGGCCGCGACACACATCGCCAGGCCGAAATCAAAATCAGGGCGTCCCAGCAGATCAGGACCGAAAAGAAGGACGGGGGCCGCCCAGACCGCGTTCCCAAAGACGAAGACCTTCGCAAAGTAGCGGCCATAACCGCTCCATCGCTTGTCGCCACGGGCATAGTACGCGGTGATCCACAAATACTGGACGGAATGTCCGAGTGCGACCCAGACGAAATAGAATTTGTAGGTCTCCCCTTCGATCGCGCCGAGGGCCGGATAGCGAGCGGCGAGATCGAAGGACGAACCGAAATAGGGAATCGAAAACCAGACGGCCTGGGTGAGCATGATCAGTGCGGTCGGTGCGAAGGACCGAAACCCGCCGGAGCGCACGAGAAGTGTCGCGGCGATGGCGATCGAAGCGAGGTAGCCGATTCCAAGGATGGGCACGACGAGATTGCGCAGGGCACTCGAGAGACCGATTGAAATGAATTGAAATGTGTCGAGTTCGAGGGACGAGAAACCGAGTGGATCGACTTGACCGCTATTTCCTTCAACATGCATGGTCAAGAACACTGCGGCGAAGGACAGGACGAACGAGGTGTGGAGCATTCGCTTCGCCAGTGGAGGAATTTCTACACCCCGCCGTCGCAAGAACATCAGCGCGATTCCGTAATTCTGGCCGGTGTAGTGCCAGGGGCTCCACGTGAGATACACCGTTATGAGTATCGATCCGGCCAGCGGCGAGTAGAGCGCACCGAGCAGGACCAGAATCATTCCGACCGTTCCGTAGACCGTGAACAATCGATAGGTACGGCGCTCGGGTCCATGCTCGTAGACTCGAACCAAAGTACCGCCGTAATGCGAACCGCTGATACTCAGGACGAGATAAGACATCAATGCGGCCGGAACGACCTCCTGCGCAGACGTTCCCCAGACGAGCAAGCCCGAAACGACGAGGAGATAGAGGAGACCGGCTCCGAGGAAGAGGTCGGGAATCGATCCGAAGAGCCAGGGATTCTGCGGTCGGGACGCCATGAACGGCGAGAATAGCCCGCCTGAATCCGCTCGCTGGCAATTCAGCTGCGCCTCCGCTGCATACCGGCGATAGGCTGCCGCAAGTCGATTGACGGAGGATGTCCATCGCATTACCACTTCAAACTGAACGGAGTCCAGCCGATTCACCTTCAAGAAACGGGCCGGCGAACTCGCTCGCGCAGACACTCTCGCGATTTGAATTCCCAAGAACGGTCGGGCAGCGGACATAACAGGATGGGACGGAACGAGATGGGCGGCGTGCGATGAACTGGATCGACAGCCGCCGAAGCTGCCGGATCGTGGCTCTCCATGTCGCAACCCTCGTCAGCCTGGGAATCGCCAGCGACGCCCTCGCCCAGTCGACGACCTATCCTCATCCCTGGATCATCGAACATCGCGGCGGCACGGTAGATCGCCCTGAGAATACCCTCCTGACCTACGACTATTCACTCGACAACGATGTCACCGGCGTGGAATTCGACGTCTGGCTGAGCTCCGACGGATTCCCCGTTTGTCATCACGATTTGAGCGTCGACCGTCCGACGAATGGCACCGGTCTGATCACGGACAAGACGCTGTCGGAAATTCTCGCACTCGACATCAAAGACATCGCCTATGTGCCTACGCTCGTCAGCTATATCGAGAACGAGTCCTTCCCGAAGGACGACGTCTGGGTCTGGAATCGCTTCGGAACAGGGGCCCCCTTCGAAGCCCTGATGCCAGAGGCTCATGTCGTGACCCAAATGGCGTCAAACCTCGATCGCGAATTCCGAATCTACCAGCGAACCGTGATCGGCGAGGAGGCGATCACCCGCCTGGAGGACAATCCGGTCCCCGGTGGCCTATCCGGCTTGAGCGAGCAGACGTTCGACACCTTGAGTCGATACATGCCCTTCGGCCAGCGCATGCTCTTCGCGAATCGCTGGCTCTTCAATCACTTTTCGGAAACCCAGTTGTCGACTTCGACTTTCGGGAACGCGATGCTGCGAACGACGACGGCCGCGACCATGTTGTCCGCGAGTATCAAGATCAACGTCCTGCCCATCGAATCGATCGCCACCGTCAATTTTCGGCTCCACCTTCGTGATACGGTGGAAAGTGTCACCGACTACGTGAAGTCCGTCGTCGAAAACGACCGCATCGAGGTCCGAGTCGCGCCAGGCGGACTCGGCCAAGCAGCCTCCTCGGTTTCTGAATGGAGATCGGTTGGGTATGAGGCGATCGAAGTCGCGATCCGAAAAGTCTATGGCGATGTCATCGTCGCGCCGGGACTGATGGTGGGCGGTTCCGATTCCCGCCATTACGGCAAGGTCGCGGACAACGCATTTCGATACAATCCGATGATTGTGAGCCCGAGCGACCTGACGGGATTTCACGAAACGAACGAGAAGATCACGGTTCACAATCTCGCACAAGGAACTCGAACCTATATGCAAATCATCCGGCACGGCTCTTCGCAATAGCCGCAGACGACCCCCAACCGCCACCCGGAAAGCCAGGAGATCCATTTCCATGTCCAGCGAACAGATCAACGGTATCCAGATCGAGGTCGAAACCCGCGGTCCCGAAGACGCACCTGTCTTTCTGCTCATCCGCGGCTTGTCGACTCAGTTGATTCATTGGCCGGAGTGCTTTCTGCAGGCCTTCGTGGATGCGGGGTTTCGCGTCGTCGTTTTCGACAACCGCGATTGCGGGCTCTCGCAGAAATTTTCTGAAGCCGGCACGCCCTCGCTTCCGGATCTTTTGTCCGGACAAGTGACGGCTCCCTACAGCGTGGGCGATATGGCGAAGGACGCCGTAGGCGTACTCGACCATCTGGGAATCGCCTCGGCCCACGCCGCGGGAATTTCACTCGGTGGAATGATTGCTCAGCACCTGGCCTTCTCCCACGGCGATCGCTTCGAATCGGTGGCAAGTATCATGTCGACCTCGGGCGCCCCCGACCTACCGCCGGGAACACCGGAAGCCATCGACGCTCTCACGTCGCTTCCCAGCGACCCGGGCGATCGCGAGACCGTCATCGAACACAGCATGAAGACGCAGCGAGTGATCGCGAGTCCCGAATACCCCCCGACCGACGACGAATTGCGAAGCTATTTCGAACGCGGGTACGAGCGTTGCCATTGCCCGGATGGCTCGGCGCGACAACTCGCGGCCGTCGTGAGCGACGGCAGTCGGGTCGACCGACTCGCGAAGATCGCCCTACCTTTTCTCGTCGTCCACGGCTCGGCCGACCCACTGATTCCCCTCGCCTGCGGCGAAGACACCGCCAATCGCGTCCCGGGTGCAAAACTCGAAGTGGTTCCAGGAATGGGACATGACATCACCGACGCGAATGCGCCCGTCGTTGCCAAGCTTTTGATCGACCACGCGACGCGTTAGGCGGAACCAGGCAGGCGCCCATTGGCAAGTCTTGCGCGCCCGCCAGAAGAATCGCGACCGTAGTAGGCCGCGCGATCGAGAATCGACTCCGAGACTTCATAGTCTTCGCTGATGAGAGTTCTCGGGAAGCGATGCTCGATCTCGATTTCTGGAACGATATTCGCCAGGCAGAAAAAGTCCGCGAAAGTCCAGGCCGCCCGATTCTTCCAGGGACCCGCTCTCGTCGGGTTGTCCGCGCTTGATCGATCCGCATGGCTGCGAAGAAGCACGTTTGCAATCTTTGGATTGCGCAATTTCCAGATGGCGCCGTCCAATACGAAATGATGAAGGTTGATGGCCGACGCCACACACATGATCCCGTAGTTCTGGCCGGTATAATGCCAGGGACTCCAGGTGAGGTAGAGCGAAATCAGGAGCGAGCCCGCCATGGGTGAGTAGAGAGCCCCAAGCAACATCGCCAGCATCGCGAACGTGCCATAGACCGTGAAGATCCGATACGTATCTCGCTCAGCGCGATGTTCGTATACGCGCAAGAGTGTCGCACCGTAATGCGCTCCACTCACGATCAGAATGAGCAGCGATCCCCACATCGGAGAGATGGATTCGCGCGCCGCGTCGCCGCCCACGATCATGCCACTGATCAAAACCAGCTAGAGTAGACCGGAGCCGAACAGCAAGTCTGGGATCGGGCCAAAGACCCAGCTGTTTTGATTTCCTGCGCTAGCCGCCGCCCTGAGCGCCCCTCCCGAATGGGAAGCCGCCGCGCGATTCGGCGACGACGAGCGAACACAGCCGAGCTCTCATGTCTGCCTGGCCACGAGGCCGACGCCGATGAAGAGAAAGACCCCTCCGATCGGCACCAATACCACAGCCAATCCCGGATCGGGCGGATAGACGAAGAGACCGCCTAGAAAAAAACCGGCGGGAAGCAGACACGCCGCGGCGTAGAGGCAGAGCGAGGCGAGGCGGAGTCGCGGCGACGGGCGCAGATGAGACCACGCCGCGCCCAGAGCGATATGGAGGAGCGCAATCAGAGTGCCGTGCGTATGACTCAGTGTCCACATCAGGCGTCGGGGCTGGGTTTCCTCTGAGAGGTAGGAGCCGATCCGAAACCCATGGAAGAATTCGAGAAGGAAACCCAGCGACAAAAAGAGCAGGAGCGCGAAAAATCCGAAGCGGAGATGTTTCTGGCCCTCGCTGCGACCCTCCTGCGCGAACTCCGGACTCGGTCTGCGATCACTCTGTGAACCGGATGAAGGTGATGCTGAGTCCGTCATTCTGTCAGCGCAATCGGCAACATGTTGCGTCCCCTCAAAAGTTCTTCCCAGACTCGACGGTCGATGCCCTCGTCACCCGACGAGAGCGGACCGGGCATCGTGATCGTCTTCGAACCCACCCACTCTACCCAATCAGCCTGTGCATTCATTCGAGACAGGGTGGCGACGGCATCCACCGCAGCGACATAGTCGAAGTCTAGATCCCCAAAACCAGGCAGTGTTTTCAATGACTCTCCTGCGATCCCTCGAACCGCCGCATAGCGGTCGGCGAGCATCTCGGCCAGATAGGGAGCCATCCAGTCGCTCCCAGAAGCCTCGCGTGCCGGTTCCCAACCCATATACCAGCTCGCAAGCGCGCGAACACCCGCATCTCCGGTCGCCAGCCAACGGGGGCCCGCAGCGACCGTCCTGAGGCTTTCGCCTAACACGACGGGCTTCATTCCATAGTCTTCGACCAGCTGAGCCTGGGTCCATGCAAGCGTCTTGTCCAGGTGACAGGTATTGCACGCGGTCGGCCGCCCTGTCTTGCGTTCTGATAGCGGACTCGGACTACTGACCCGATGACTTCGAATTCCCTTCAAGAGTCCATACGTCGTATAAGGCATATGACAGCTCACACATCGACTCGCCTCTGAATCGACGGCATGGCGAGTATGCTCGGTGACGTCACCCTGATAGTCGACATGACACTCTTGGCACGACGCATCGCTCGTTACATCCGATCGGAGTTGCCCGGCGCGATCCTCGTAGTCATGGAGCGAGTGGCACGACAGGCACGAAAATTCACCACCCTTGAAGCAAGCCGACGCCTGGACATCGTTCAGTTCGCGCCCTGTGACGCGAACGACACCATCGGCCCAGAAGCGGTCGCGCAAGAAGCGCGGGCCTTCCGCTCGCACGTGCTCGGCAATCACCTGACGCTGTTCCCGTTTGCGACTGTCCGGGTGGAGGACCAGTCGGCCGTGAGATTCGAGTTCGTCGCCGGGAAGAAAGTCGTTCCAATGCCCACCCCACTGATCGGTTTCGGCATAGGACAGAATCGAGTGACAACGCCCGCAGAGATCGGCCGACCGGGCAGCCGAGAGTCGCCTCGGATTGACGATATTCGGATCGGCTTTGCCGCGCTGCAGGCGCCGCGCCAGTGGCGATCGATTCGCGGCAATGTGCGGACCCGCCGGCCCATGACAGGCCTCGCAAGCGATTCCGAATTCGGTGACCTGCGTGTCGCTGGAATCCCCCTGCTTCTTGGCCAGGCGAGGACGACCCGCCGTACTATGGCATTCGATACAGACTTCGTTCCAATACACGAGACCAAAGGGATCATCGGGTGGGGAGAGGAACGAATTCGTCCGAGGGACCCACCTTTTCTGATCCACGAGATAGGTAAAGGGCAGATTCACCAATTCACCATGCTCGCCGTTCTGAATCCAGAGGATCTGGTGGTTGTGTGAGC
>Ga0310120_10003690_pt1 | contig 10893 bp, 11 predicted proteins | sample CB27_AW_983_MG_FD_203506 | JGI IMG/M metagenome (GOLD analysis project Ga0310120, IMG submission 203506) | Marine microbial communities from Western Arctic Ocean, Canada - CB27_AW_983 | ecosystem: Environmental > Aquatic > Marine > Oceanic | place: Canada: Western Arctic Ocean | collected... | reverse complement strand
AAGAAGTTTGGCACGCTGACTGGCGGTCAACTCGATCACTTGGGCCACTCTCATACTACAAGTATAGTAGTTTCAGATTAAAGGTCAATCTGTAAGGCGTACTACACTAGGATTCCAGTTGGGCACGGTGCCGGATGGTGGACGGCGCCACCCCGAAGTCCTCTTCCAGGTCCACGTCCAGGGCACGGCAGATCCCCCCGATCATCGCAAAGTGGTGCACGGTATGACTGACCAGGAACTGCAGCTCGCGACCGAGGGTCGAGGGCTGCCACTCGATCTCGTCCCCCCCGCAGTCCATCTTCACCAAGAGCCCCACCGGCGGATCGCTCTCCAGCAGCGACTTGAGTTTGCTCGCGATCTCGCTCACGAGCGCCGAGGCTTCCGCCGTGAAGGATTCAAGCCGCTCCTCCCGCTTGCGATCATCGTAGTCAACCTTCCCGTTGCCCGTCCCGGCCAGAAACGACAGGTAGTGCTCGATGCAATGACGGAGGTGACCACCAACCGAAGATCCGTAGAAATTGGCTACCGGTTGACAGAACAAGCCGTCGTCCAAGCGATCAAGGAGCGCCACGGCCTGCTGCAGATAATGGAGGTTCGCTCGGATCAGGCGTTCCATGTAAGGCGGATTTGACAGTTTGAGAGGCCGGACCGCAATTCAATTCCCGTCCCCGGGAAAAACGCCATAGACCGCCCTCCGCAGCGCGATGTTGATCTCCTCCGGGTCGCGAGGAAGATCGGACCGGTTCAGCACCATCCCGGCCCGGCAGCGGACCGTGCGCCCCCGCATGGCAAGAAAAGCGCGCGGAATCAGGGCGCTCCGCAAGAGCGGGTGAATCATCCCCAGCGCCTGAAAGAGCGGCCCGTTTTGTCCGAAGAAGCGCACCGGGAGCACCGACGCTCCGGATTTGTTCACGATCCGGGCGGTGTGCGGAGGCCAGGGGGGATCCTCCACGCGGCCTGTTTCCCTCTGCCAATGCGAGACGGCCCCGGCCGGGAAGACCGCCAGCAGGCCGCCCCCACGCAGGTGATTCAAGGCCTGCTTCATGACGGAGAGATTCTTCCGCGCCGCGCCCTCGCCAAGAATCTCGAGCGGGAGCAGCCACTTTTCTATCCCGGCGAGGGCTTGAACTTCGACATTGCCGAAGACCTTCACATCGGGGCGGGCGCGGAGTGCCAGGGTCGTCAAGGCCAGCGGCTCGGCCCCTCCGTGTGGGTGGTTCGCGATCATGACCACGGGCCCCTTCGAAGGGATGGCGTCCGCCACCCCCTTCCCGTCCAACTCGATCTCCATGATATCGAGAAAGGCTTTGAAGGTCTCCTCGCCCTCCGCCACGCGCTCCGCCAACCGGTCCGCCCGGCGGCGGACCTCGGTCAACCCCATCAAACCCTCCACCGCCTCCCGCAAGGTGGCCCGCCACCCCTCGCCCGCCAAGATCGGCAGTCGATCTTCGATGGGAAGGAAGCGATTCCGTGGTTTACTCATCGCTGCTCGGGGTAAGGAGGCTATCGGCTTCGAACCACATCTGCCGACGATGGGCACTCGCCAGTGCCAGCAACCCGCGCAATGAGGTCGCCTTCGCTCCTCGGGCCCGGTTCGCAGCACCTATTTCGCAGGCCCGCTTCCAATGCCGGCACAGGTCGCGCATGCCCTTCCACCATGGGTAGCCAGGATGGTAGACGTGAATCGGTTCGCCAGTCACTCCGTTCAGTTCCAGGATGACGAGATTGCGTCCCGCCTGCACGTCGTCCGCGGACGGCACCCGGACATCGTAGCGCCCAAGGTGGAACCCCTCGAAGTGGTCACCCACCTCATCTAACACCTCGCGCAGTTCCTCAGTGGCGAGGTGGCACTGGTTGGTGAACACCGCCCCGCGCGCGTGCGTGCCGATGTCGGTGAGCTCAATGTGCTCTCCGACCCCCGGAACCTGGTCCAGGTTGCGCTCGAACTTCGCCAGGTAGTAGGGCGCCATCGCGACGGCCCGGGCATCGTCGAGAATCAGCTCTTCGAGCGTGCGTGCGCCATCCCCCGTGAGCGATTGCCCCAGCTTCCCGGCGATGGAGGGGACCGATCCCAGTTCCTGGTCCGGTCCGCGGCACCATTGCACCCCGAATTCCATGCCTTCGACGAATTCCTGCACGATGGCCGGCCCATGGTAGGCCTCCAGCCAGCGCCGGGCGTCCTCCTCCCCCCGAAGGACCGCCACCCCCTGGCCCCGTTCCCCGACGTCGGGCTTCAGAACCAGGGGATACCCCAACTGCTCTTCGGCCAGAAAGGCCACCACTGCTCCGAGCCGCTCGCCCCCCTCTTCCGCCGTGGCGAGGCGCCGGTACTTCGCTATCCTGATTCGCGAATGGTCCGGACAGTGCAAGGCGTCGAGAATGTCACCCTTGGACTCCAGCGCAAAGCCGCCGTGCGGAATGGCGGGATCGCAGCATGTGAAGAGCGTCGCGCCCCGCAGGCGGATGGCCTGCCAGAGGAGACACAGCACCACGGGCGGATAAATCGCCCACATCGGCCAGAATTCCCAGTGGCACAGGCGCGTCCACCGCGATCGGAGCAGCCGCCGCCCGCGCCAGGAAAAGAGAGGAAGAACCGTGCGCACCACCAGCCAAAGCACCAGGACCGCCGCGATCAGGATCGGCCACGCCCACATCTGGTAGACCTCCACCCACTCCAGGACCGCCAGGCCCGCGAAAAATGCCAGCCCGCACAGGATCGGAGTCCACACCGCCGCCGCGATGGCCAGCGCAATCGCAAAGCGCCGAATCGGCCATCCCACCACCCCCGCTGCGACGTAGGAGGGCAGCCGTGTCCCGGGGAGAAAGCGGGAGAGGAAAACCCAGCGCACGCCATAGGCTTCGAAGAGGTGGCGTCCCTTCGCGACGCGTTCCGCGCTCACAATGCGGTTGACCCACTTCAAGCGCCGCCGCGACCGCCCGGCAAGAACCCCCAATCCGTACAATCCCAGGTCCCCGAACCAGATTCCCAGCGAGCACGCCGTGGTCGCGCCGAGAAAGGGAATCCATCCCTTCGCGGCCAGCACCCCGCCCGAAATACAGGTCAGATCCTCGCTGAAGAGGGTCGTCACCACCAACACCATCCCCAACAGCCACGGCGAAGCGCCGAAACTCTCGATCCATTCGAGGACGGGGTTCCCTTCCCCGCTGATTGCCAGAACCATGTTCACCGGATGGCCCAAACCCTGCGGTGCCCCCGCAGCGCGGTCAACTGCAGGGTCCAGCAAGAAGGCTGCCTTCCGTGTCGTTTCTTGTCCATGCGAACGCTCTCCGCCCCGCTCCTTTTCCTCGCATTCTGCTTTTCAGGCCTCGCACACGCGGAGAAGCCCGGTGCAGCTTCCCGGCCCAATGTCCTCCTCATCATCTCCGACGACCAGGCCTGGGGCGATTACGGGTTCATGGGGCACCGGCACATCCAGACTCCCCACCTCGACAAGCTCGCCGCCGAGTCCCTCACCTACACCCGCGGATACGTCACGGCCCCCCTCTGCCGGCCCTCCCTGGCCTCCATTTTCAGCGGAAAGTACGTGCACCAGCACGGCATCACGGGGAACGACCCGATGATTCCGAAGGGCCTGCCGCGCGGACGCGGAAAGCCGGAGTCCGCGCGGTTCTACGAAACCCTCATGGACCGCATCGATAACGACCCCGGCCTCGTGCACCTCCTCGGCAAGGCCGGCTACCTGTCGCTCCAGACCGGCAAGTGGTGGGAGGGCGATCCGAAGAAACGCGGCGGCTTCACCCACGCCATGACCCACGGCGATCCGAAGCGCGGCGGACGCCACGGCGACGAAGGTCTCCGCATCAGCCGTGAAGGGCTCAAGCCCATCGTCGACTTTATCGCAGAGGCCGGGGAAAAGAAGAAACCCTTCTTCATCTGGCACGCGCCCTTCCTCCCTCACTCTCCCCACAACCCGCCTGCCCGCCTCTTCAACAAGTACAAGAGCAAGACCACCTCCCCCCACGTGGCGCGCTACTGGGCAATGTGCGACTGGTTCGACGAGACTTGCGGCGAACTGTTGGGGCATCTCGACAAGAAAGGGCTGCGTGAAAACACGATCGTCCTCTACGTCACCGACAACGGCTGGATCCAGAGCGCGCAGAGCGCCCGCTACGCTCTCCGCTCCAAGCGAAGCCCCTACGAGGGCGGTGTGCGGACCCCGGTCATGATTCACTGGCCGAAAAAGGTGGCCCAGAGGTTCGACGAGGAAACCCTCGTGAGCTCCATCGACCTCGCGCCCACCATCTTGAAGGCCTGCGGAATCGAGGTTCCCAAGACCATGCCCGGCGTGGACCTTCTCGACCCCGCCGCCCTCGCAAAACGCAAGGCCGTCTTCGGCGCAGCTTACGCACACGACGTCCAGGACGTCGACCATCCCAACCTGAGCGTGCAGACCCGCTACGTGATCTCCGGCGATTGGAAGCTCCTCACGCCAAACAAGTCCAAACCCGACGGTGCAGGGATCGAGCTCTTCAACCTGGACACCGATCCTCACGAGGAGACCAACCACGCGGAGAATCAACCCGGCAAGGTTGCGCAGCTCGCCGCCCTCCTCGACGCCTGGTGGCCCGGGCCGGCCGAGAACTGAAATCCAATCGACAGCAGCGATCGAAATCCACCGTGCGCCGCGAGGCGCTCCCCGTGGTTCTACCCACACCCCTCCCGGCGTCGCCCCTCCACCGGTGCCTCATCGGACTTGGCGCTTAGTTTTCCTCCTCCACGATGGGCACCGGGTCGCCGCGGAATTTCGGCTGCGTGTTCAAGAGCTTCATGTCGAGCACGGCTTTCACCCGTGCCAACTCTTCCCGCGCCTTGGTTCTGGCACCGGCCCGGCCCGCAATGTCGCCTGCCGGGAATCCGAACGCTTCGATTCCAAGTTCCTGCGCGAGGTAGAGGGCCCGCTCGACGTGAAACTCCTGACTCACGATCACGAAACGCTCGAGCAAAAAGACATCGTGGGCGCGCACCACCGAATCGAGGGTGCGGAACCCGGCGTAGTCGCAGTGAATGCGTCCTTCCGGCAGCCCGGCCTCCACCAGAGCTTTTTTCATGTCGGTCGGCTCGTCGTACTCCGTGCGCGAATTGTCGCCGCTCACGAGGACCTGGTTGATCCGGCCCGCTTCCCAAAGCACCTTCACCGCTTCGATGCGGGACTTGAAGAAGCGATTCTTCGACCCATTCGGAAGAACGCGCGCACAGCCGAGGACCAGGGCCACCTCGCACTGAGGCACTTCGCCCGCCTTTGCACCTTCAATCTCCGGCCGAAGCGCTTGCCTCCCGATCCTCCCCGTGGGAGCGCAGCCGGCCCGTCCACTCGTCGCTCGCGGGCCGGGAGACTGGAGCTGATTTCTTGCCTGTGGAAGCGGACGGGCCGTCCGCGCTCCCGGCGCAACGATTCTTGCTGCACGATTGCGATTCACACTGCGTAATAACCGGCACCTCCATGAAGCGCCTTACCCTCTGCATCCTCGCTACTTGCTCCTCGCTGCTCGCTGCGGACAAGCCCAACATCGTCCTGCTCTTCGCCGACGACCTCGGGCGCTACGCCTCCGCCTACGCCGATCCGAATCGTCCCTCCGTCAACGATCTCGTCTCCACTCCCACCTTCGATCGCGTCGCGAAGGAAGGCGCCCTGGCCACCAACGCCTTTGTCTCGGCCCCGTCCTGTTCACCCTCCCGCGCCGCCCTCATCTCGGGCCGCCACTTCTTCCGCAACGGATCGCATTCCCAGCTCCATACTCCCTGGCACGGCGATCGCGAGGCCGACCCCTGGAACGGGGTCCGCGGCTTCGCGCTGTTCCTCAAGGACGCCGGCTACCACATCGGCTGGTCGCACAAGATGCACATCGCGGAGGATCGCATGGGCGGAAAGCAGAATAACTTCCGGCCGGCGGGTGGGAACGTTAACCAGTTTTCGCAATACGTCTCGAAGCGAGGGAACGAGCCCAAGGTGATCCAGAGGGCCAAGCAGGAACTCTACGAGGAGTGCCTCAAGAACTTCCAGGCCTTCCTCGGCAAGCGCAAAGAGGGCCAACCCTTCTATTACTCGTTCCACCCCACCAATCCACACCGCAAGTGGACCAAGGGCTCCGGGAAAACACTGTGGGGACTCGATCCCGCGCGTCTCGAAGGCAAAATGCCGCCCTTCCTCCCCGATGTCCCCGAGGTGCGGGAGGACTTCGCCGATTATCTCGGCGAGGGCATGGCCTTCGACCGCTGCTGTGAAATCATCATCAAGGAACTGGAGAAGATGGGCGAACTCGACAATACCCTCCTCGTCATCTCCGGCGACCACGGGGCACCCGGATTCCCGCGCGGAAAAACCAACTGCTACGACTTCGGGGCACGCGTTCTCTTTGCAGCCCGTTGGCCCGGAAAGATCAAGGCCGGCCAGGTCATCGACAAACCGATCTCTCTCATCGATCTGGCCCCCACCTTCCTCGCCGCAGCCGGTCTGCCACCCGAGAAGGGAATGAACGGACAGGACCTCCTTCCCGCCTTCACAGAGGCCGATCACAGGAAACTGCGCGGCTGGGCTCTCATCGGCCGCGAAACGCACGTCAACACCGCCCGCGGCGGGCTGCCCTACTCGACCCGCGCCCTCCGCACACAGGACTACCTCGTCATCGTCAACTTCACCCCGGACCGCCTCCCGATGGGCGATCCCCTCCAACTCGCCGGCCCCAACCCGCCCACCGACGAGCAGATCGAAAACAACACGCGCCTCACCTACGCCGACGTCGACGCCGGGCCCACCAAGGCCTGGATGATCAGGAACCGCGCCGAATCCCAGGTCAAAAAAATCTGGGATCTCGGGTTTGGTCCGCGCCCGCGCGAAGAATTCTACGACCTCACCGGCGACCCCCACCAAGTCAACAATCTCGCCTCCAACCCGGCCTACAACGACATCCGCGAGGCCCTGCGCGAGTTGTTGATGAAGGAACTCCGCGCAAATAACGACCCGCGGCTCGCCGGCGACGCCTTCGACAAGGTGCCCTACAACAAGCGCACCAGGGCCGGGCAGACCACCCGGAAGTAGGGGTCCAGACTTGAACTCGCCGGCGTCGATGGCATCACCTGCCGCAACCTCGCCCCTTGCACTTGCGCCAGCCGCTTGCTAAGTCCGCCGCCCCACCATGGCCACCGCTCCGCGTTATATCATCAAGACCTTCCTCTACGGGATCGATCCCGAGATCTGGCGCCGATTCTCGATGCCGCCCGAGGCCACCTTCAAGGACCTGCACGCTGCCATCCAGCAGGCCATGGGTTGGGAGGACAAGCACTGGCACGAGTTCCGACATGGCAAGGGCAAACGGCTCTTCGATGTGATCGGCCCCGACCACGAAGAGGTCGAAAAGGGCGACAATTTCCAGGAAGAGCGCAAGGTCACCCTCAAGAACTTCGTGGGCCGCCGGCAATTCCCGATCCGCTTCCTCTACCGTTACGACTTCAAGGACGAGTGGGTCCACGAGGTCGCCATCGAGAAGAAGAGCGAGGGCGACGAAGGAACGCTGCCCATTCTCCTGGAGGGCGAGCGCGCCTGCCCGCCCGAAGATTGCGGGGGATCCTTCGGCTACCTGGCAGCCTTCAACGACGACCTCGAGTGGCTCGACGACGCCTACGATCCCGAGCACTTCGATCCCAAGGAAGTAACCTTCGGCCAACAGCGAAGGCGGAAAAAGTAGGATTCGGGTCCCGGGCCTCAACGTCCGCTCTGTCGAAAATGACACACAACGCGGGCTGATCCCGCCCGCGCGCCCATGGCAGGATCGCCTCCGCCCACCCGGCGCGCAGTAGGATTCCCTTTCACTTTCCCGCCGGCAATCCACGCCCGTGGCCCTACTCCCCCCGGGGCGGCGGGTTCGTCTCTTCCTTCGCTATGGAAAGGAGGCTGGCGATGTCCTCCGAGCGCCGCTCGCCTTTCTCGTTGGTCTGCCAATAGAGGCCGCTTTGCACATCGAGGGCGGTCAGCCAGCCGTCCCCGCACGCCCAGGTATCGATGCAGATCGCATGGCCGAGGTTCACCGGCATCCCCGATTTCTGCGAGGTGTGTCCGCACACCATGATCTTCCCGCTCTGGTGGGGCAGGGGATGGTCGAAGCGCTCCCAGAGGAGCACCATCGTCGATTGTTCCTCCAGCGGGAGGTGGGCCACGGCATTGGCATGCACAAAAAAGTGGGTTTCCATCTCGTAGTACATCCCGGCCTCCGAGATGAACTTCCAGTGCTCGGCAGGAATCGCCCCGAAGTCCTGCGCATCATAAGAATCCAGGGTGGCGGCACCACCCACCCGCGGGTCCATCCAGCTGAGCAACGACCCGGGTGAATCTCGGGCCTCCATCATGATGACCTCGTGATTTCCCACCAAAGGGACAAGCTTCACCTCCTCCCCCAGGGCGAGCAGAAAATCGATCACGCCCCGCGTGTCGGGACCGCGGTCCACGTAGTCGCCCAGGGTCACGATCGTATCGCCCCGCCCAAAGCCGGCATACTCGGCCAGGGCCTCGAGGGAGGCCCGGCAGCCGTGGATGTCGCCGACTGCAATTGTTCGCATGTTGCGGCATCATAGAGCCCGTAACCTCTGTCCTTGCAAGTCCCGGCCGCGCCACCCCCGTTTTTCCTCCCATTCCGGCGGCCCGTTCCTTGACGACCGCCATGCCTCATCGCTCGGTTCCTTCTACCTTCGCCCGCGGGACTTCTTGTTGGGCGGGCCCCCCGATTTCGGGATCCGCGTCCTTTTTGATTCCGGCGGAGCGATTGCTGCGCTGAAGTGCGCCATGTTCAAGGAAGTCGATCACATCGCCATCGTGGTGCGCGACACGGAAACGGCGCTGAGGCTCTACCGGGATCAGCTCGGATTGCCCGAACTGCTGAGCGAGGTCCTCCCAGAGGTTGGCGTTCGTCTCACCCATCTCGATATGGGGAACGTGCGGCTTCAGCTCGTGCAACCCCTCTCACCGGAGCACCCCCTCTCACAGCATCTCGATACCCACGGAGAGGGCTTTCACCACGTGTGCTGGAAGGTCGGCGAGATCGAATCCGCCATGGAGCAGCTCGGCGCCCATGGTCTGAAGCCCCGGCCGAACGAACCTCACCCCGCTCCACGGGGAGGTCGTGCCGCGTTCATCGAGCCGTCGCTGACGCAGGGCATCCTCTGGGAAATGACCGGACAGTGAGGTCTCGCCGGTTCACGCTTGCAGTCTGATTTCGAAGGCGAGAAATCGGGATCGGTGACCGCCTTCGAGATCACCGATGCCAAGGGGGGGTGCTGAGGAAGCTCAACGCCGTCTCTGCCCACGGCGGTTGGCCCTGCCACCTCGCCGTCAGCCCCAAGGGCCAATCCGTCATCCAGTACGAACTCGACGGGAGCGGCCGGCTCCGCGAGAGAAAAGGCGTTACCAAGGTCGCCCCCGGTTCGGGACCCCGGCACTTCGCCCTCCATACCAGCGGCAAGTTTGGATACCTCCTCAATGAGCTGCTCCGCACCAAGATCTTGGCTTGTTTGCCAAATCGAGTAGGTTGAGCCATAGTTCTCGTCCCATCCGGAATATCGATGTTCCCCTTCCAATTTCGTTTCTGGCCTCTTCCCCCCGCAGCCGCCCTGGTGTGGGCCCTGGCGTCCTGTAGCATCCCGCAGGTCGATCCGGCCGATCCGGCGCGCACATTGGCGGTGGGCGCGCGCTCCGGCACCAACCAGATTTGGCCCCAGCGCCCGCAACCAACCTTTCCCCCTTTCGAAGTGAAACGGGGCGAGCCCCCCGTCGACCAGGGCGTCTTCAAGAATTGCCGCGTCTTCAAGGCGGGCGACCTGAAAGACGGAGTGGCCTTGTTCCTCGCCGGACGCCGCTGGGACCCCATCGCCGATCAAGACGAACCCTTCGAACTCACGGTGGTCGGCCGGGGCATGACCCACGAAATCAAACTGCTCACCAAGGAGCACCGCATCACCCTCGCAGTGGCGCGGGCCGCCAAGACCGAGAAACCACGCGGCCTGGTGCTCTACCTCGCCAGCATCATGCTCATCTCCGATGAGGAAAAGTCCTTCATCCGCTCCCTCCAGGCGCGGGGCTGGAACGTCGCGGCCATCACCCCCTCCATCGACATCTTCACCAAGGATCGCTGGCCCCTCGCGTGGAAGGAAGACGAACTCGGAAAACAGGCAACCTTTTTGGCGAGGGAGATCGATAATTACCTGGCCGAGACGACCTACGCCGCGGAGTCGGTCCTCGCTTACCTCCAGGAAAAACACCCACAGTGGACCAAAGGCTCGCGGGTCGTGATCGGCGCCAGCGCCGGTGCCCTGGCAGCCCCCGCCCTCATCAAGCGCATCGGGGGAGTGGACGCCGCGGTCTTTATCGGGGGAGGTGCCCACATTCCCGAGATTCTCCTGGAGTCCCAAATCGACATCTACCACCCGGAGATCGCCATCGAGGGGAGAGACAAGCTGGGCGGCGCCGAACGACGCCAAAAACAACTTGCGGTGCGAAGCAAATTCAAGCAACTGGCCCTGTATCAAACCCGGCTCGATCCCCTCCACCTCGCCCCGTCCCTCCGTCCTACTCCCACCCTCATGCTCACCGGTCAGTTCGACCGAATCGTTCCCGCTCACACCGGCGATTACCTCTACAATGCCCTCGGCAAACCGGAGCGCTGGCGCTTCCCCACCGGGCACGTCCTGCTCTTCCTCAGTCTTCCCCTCCAGGGAAACCGCGTCGCGGACTGGCTGGACGCTCACACCGCCGCCGCGTCTCGCTAGCCCGAATGCCACAAGGTTAGTCCGGTCTCTCGATCCCGGAGGGATCATAGAAATTTAGCGCGGGGTTGAGCGCAGCGACACCCCGGGGTCAATGAGCGGGGTAGGATCCCGATCCCGGA
>Ga0310120_10003686_pt1 | contig 10900 bp, 9 predicted proteins | sample CB27_AW_983_MG_FD_203506 | JGI IMG/M metagenome (GOLD analysis project Ga0310120, IMG submission 203506) | Marine microbial communities from Western Arctic Ocean, Canada - CB27_AW_983 | ecosystem: Environmental > Aquatic > Marine > Oceanic | place: Canada: Western Arctic Ocean | collected... | reverse complement strand
CGGCCGATGGTCTTCCGATTGCCTTGCCGGCAGCCACGCTGGTCCTGTCGATTCCGGTTGCCTGGTCGGTGCGGCTGGGGCTACTGGGCCAAGGAGATCGCCTGCGAGGATTCCTGGTGGGAGCCTCGGTCGGTGCGATACTGTCGGCACACCTGCTGATCGGCGGGATCGGGGTTGATGCGCTGCTGCTGTTGGCGGCGGTGATCTGCGGGACTCTGTTCCTGGTTGAACTGAAACGGGGCCTGCCCGGCGACGAGGTCGAGGACCACTCGCCTGCGCGGTCGCGGGGCCTGGGTGGGAAGTCGGTCGTCGGCCTGTCGGCTCTGGGCGCCGTGCTGGCGTCGCTGGACCGCATGCTGGTGCAACTGGTTCCCTCATCCGAGTGGTACCTGCTGATGATGGCCGCGGGTCTGTGCCTGGGTGCGGCGAGTGCGCGGCCCCGCCGGTCTCCCGGTCCCGCCGCAGGTCTCTCGGTGACGCTGCTGCTGGTTCCGGCGGTTTTTCCGTGGCTGATCGACGGGCTGTTGAGACTGAAGGTTACCGGTGGTCATCCGGCGGTGTTGATGGCCGCCTGGTCGATCCTGGTCTCGGTGGCGGTGATGCCACTGGGAACCCTGTTGGCCTACCTGATGAGTGGTCGTGAGTCGACGTCTCAAACACACGCTGCACCACGGGTGTTGCGGGTTGGGTTGAGCACATCGGCCGGGCCATTGCTGGTCCTGGCGGGATTGTGCGTGGGACGCTGGCTGGTGATTCCCTGGGCCGGAGTGGTCGTCTCGGCAGCTGTCTTGACCTGGTGCCTGGTGGCGCTGGCGGGCCTTGAGGCCTGGTCGGCTCGGCCGGGCCTGCGGCGATTGGCATTTCCGCTGATGGGGCTGGTCCTGCTGAGTGTTCTGGCGGGCCGTTATGATCCGGAACGATCGGCGAGAGTGCTCTTTTCGGGGCGGGTGGTTGAGGCGGCGGTCAGCGAGTGGCCCAGCCGGTTGAACCAGTCGCTGGACGGGTCTCGTTTTGTCGAACGTCGCGAGACGGGTGATGCGACGCTGACCGTCTGGTCCCAACAGGGGGCGCGTCGTCTATTGAGAATTGATGGTCTGCCGGTGTCAGTCTGGAGCCAGGACCCGGCGATCAGTCCGTGTCATGGGTCGGAGGTGCTGGGAAGCGTGCTGCCGCTGGTCCTGCACGAGCGTCCCCGTCGGGTGCTGCTGTTGGGTCTGGGCGGAGGCGAGGGGTTGCGGGCCGGGTTGGGGTTCCCGGTGGACCGGGTCGATTGCGTCGAGCCTGACCGTGGTCTCAGCAACCTGGTGGCCGCGAGCGACGCGTTCCAGGACGCCCGTCTCAGCTGGCGGCACCTGCCGGCGGCCCTGGCGGTCTCTTCGGCGTCGGGTCAGTACGACGTGGTGATTGCCACGGCCGGGGCACCCGTAACGTGGAGAGCCGAGTCGACCCGGACATTCGAGTTCTATCGCAACGCCGCTCGGCAGCTGGCCCCGGGCGGTATCTTCTGCCAGGCCTTCTCGTATCGCGATGTCGGAGCCGCTGCGGTGCTGGTGCCTCACGCCACACTCGAGAGGGTCTTTGAGAAGTCGGTCCAGGTCCCGGTCGGATCCGGGCGTGTCCTGGTGCTGGCGACCAATGGCCCGAAGCTGGTCAATCGGCCCGGCCTCGTCGCGAGGCTCCAGGGACCTCATGTCCGAGCCGTCCTGGCCACGATTGGCTGGGACTGGGCCAACATGCTGCAGCTGCCGGTCCAACAGCCCACTTTCGACGACGCCACGCTTCCGCTGAACCATGTGGGCAGCGGCTGGCTGGCCGCACGGCTCCCCTCGGCGGCTTTGGCCGGCGGCACGATGCTGGAGAAGTTCGAGAAACCGCCACTGAGCCCGGCCCGGCCGCTCTTGGGATGTATCGAGATTGAAGATGAGTGGGCGGCGGAGGTTCGTGAGCGGCTGGCCGACCTGGTGAAGGGCAGGACACTGCGGGGCCAGGGAACCGAGGGGATTCGAGTCTATCGGCAGGCGGTGGACAAGCAGATCACCAGCCGGCCCCGCTTTGTCTTCGAACGGAATCCCGCACGGGGGTTCAAGCGATTGCGTCATCCGATTGACCGGCGACGGCAGCAGTACCTGAAGGTGCTGGCACGAGTCGAGGAGATCGAAGACCCCTCCGCCGCCCAGATCGAGAGGGTTGTCGCCTTTGCCAGGCCATTTGATCCTCTGCTGAGCGAGTTCATACACCGCGAGGCGGCTTCGCTGTGGTCGAGGCGATCGGGTGAGGACCGTCGTGAGGAGTTGCGGCACCGGCTGCACTCGGTCTACTTCGGTGCTCGAGAGGGCAACGGGGTCGACGACGTGCACGAGGCGATCGAGAGCCTGCTGAGGGTGAAGCCGGTGCGGGATGAATGGTCCGCCGATTGGGATCACTGCAATGCCATGATCGAGTTGCTCAAGCAGCGGTGGTCGGGTCGATCGGCGGCGAGACTCGGCCCCGAGCAGGCCCGTGCGACGATCGAGGTGGTTGGCCGGTTGCTCGATCGGATGGACGAGTTGATCGAGTTGGACTCGAAGCTGGGTCGGCACTGGGACCAGCGTCGCGAGGTGATTGATCGTGGCCTGATCGATCCGCTCCGGCTGCGCCGCACTCGCCGAACCGGTCGCGTTCTGGCAAACTAGTCGGCCGGAGCGACTGAGGTGTTGGCGAGCTGAGCCGGGGGAAGTTGAGAGATGTCGAGTTTCGCGGTGATCCTGCCGGCGGCCGGTTCCAGCAGTCGATTCCGCAGCGGTTCGAAGAAGCCCTTTGTGGACCTGAAGGGACGCGCCGTGTGGATCCGCTCACTCGAGGCCTTCGTGACTCGTGATGACGTGGTCCAGGCACTGGTCGTCGTGGCCGGAGACGATCTCGAGGAGTTCCGGGAACGGTTCAAGTCGAACCTGCCGTTCCTGGATGTCGAGGTGGTGGTGGGCGGTGCGACCCGGATGGAGTCGGTGGGCAACGCGCTGGAGCTGGTACGGCCCGAGATCGAGTACGTGGCGGTTCACGATGCGGCTCGGCCCCTGGTCGCCGCGAAGTGGATCGATGATGTGTTCGCGGCGGCGGTCGAACATGGTGCCGCGATTCCGGCCGTGCGAGTTGCCAGTACGCTGAAACGCGAGGGTGAGGCGGGAACGATCGAGACGACCGTGTCGCGAGACGGGCTGTGGGCCGCACAGACACCTCAGGTCGTACGCCGGGAACTGCTGGTCGAGGCCTACGCCGAGCGTGGTGAACTGGTGGCCACCGACGAGGCACAGCTGGTCGAACAGTTGGGACACCCGGTCAAGCTTGTGCCCGGGTCAGCGATGAACATCAAGATCACCACCCTCGAAGATCTCGAGATGGCTCGCTCGCTTCTGAGGTCCGTGCCGCAGGACGACATGCTCGATCGCCTGCATCCGTTCTCGGAAGTCGACCCGAAGTCGCTGCAGGACCGGCCGCTCGATTTCGATCAACTGATCGACTGAAGACGTTCCCGAGCGTCATCGCCGGATCCGGACTTGGCAGCCGAACCCGAGGCCCCGTAGGATGAGCGAGGAGGGTGGGCGAGAGGTCGTGCCGCCTGCTGGACTTCTTTCGGGTGAACGATGACGTCGATGCAGATTCCCTGTCCCGAGTGCGATAGCGTCCTGAAACTCCCGGATCGCTCGTTGCTGGGTAAGACCGGACGGTGTCCGAGCTGTCGGCACAAGTTCGTGCTGGTCGAACCCGAGGAGGTTCAGCTGCAACTGGCCGATGGGCCCGTCGACACGTCGCCGCAGCAGGGCACTTCGGCTCGCTGGGTGCCCGATCAACCCTCGGCAGAGGCCCCGGTACCGAATGCCGACGGTGCGGAGGACGTCGCCCCGCAGCCGCCCGAGACGCCTGGGGTTGGAGCTGCCGGTTTCCCGGTATTTGACGACCAGGACCCCCCGAAACGGTCTCGTGGCAAGACCCGCAAGAAGCCCGCGAAGAAGTCCTCGGCACCGGAGGGACGGCGTCGCAAGAAGAGTGGTCCGTCGCCGGCGGTGATCGTCGGCAGCGGGATTGTCGTGCTGGCCGTGGCCGGAGTCGCCTTGACCTGGTTCCGACCCGCCCCCAGTCCCAACACCGCAGCCAACACCGCAGCCAACACCGCAGCCAACACCGCAGCCAACACCGCAGCCAACACCGCAGCCAACACCGCAGCCAACACCGCAGCAGGCATCGTCACAAAACCGGCGGCCTCCGACCCGGGCGTTTCGGCGACCGATGCTGGCTCATCAGTGGAGTCGGCTCGGGCGATTCGTCTGGAGATGGTTCCGGCCGGTGTGAGCATCGTGATCAACATCCGTCCTCAGGTATTCTGGACCGAGGAGTCGTATGGCGAGGAGCTGCGATTTTGCCTGGGGCCTCTGGGCGAGTGGGCCGGCGAGCAGCTTAAGAGACTCTGCCGATTTCCTCCCGAGGAGATCGACGAGGCGATGATCTGTTTGATGCTGGGCCAGCGTGGTGAGCCGCCGGAGGTCGCCGCGGTGGTGCATCTCAAGGAGGCTCAGAAGCCATCGGTGCTGCTGGAGAAGTTCCCCGGTCGGCGGAGCGATGACTACGCGTACCCGGTCTACCTGGGTGACACTCATTGCTATCTCCGTGGCCCCGACGCCAAGACGGTGGCGATTGGGCCGTTGGATCGGGCCGAGGAGATGGCCTTGGCCGTGCGTCAGCCGGCGGTCACGGCGACGGGGATCGAGCAGATCCTGCCTCTGACCAGTCGCGACAAGCTGCTGACGGTCGTCTTCGAGCCTCGCGACATGCGGAATTTCCAGGAGGTGCTGGTTTCCGACTCGGTCGCTCCGATGTTCAACCTGATGCTCGACTGGTTCAACGACGAGGAGATCGAGACGGTGGCCTGGAGCATCGATGTTGACCAGCGGCTCGACGAGTTCGAATCGGAGATCCTGCTCCGCAATCACCACTCACAAAACAGCATCGTCACTCCGGGACGACTGGAACGCAGTGTTCAGAAGAGGTTGGGGGTTCTGCCGGTGGAGTTGATGCGAGCGGTGGAGAAGATGAAGCCCAGGGAGGTGGGAGCCTACCGTCTGATCAGCCGCTTTCCTGCGCTGATGTCGGCCTATGTGCTGGAAACCGACACGGCCGTTGGTGAGCGTCACGTGCAGTTGCTGACTCGGCTCCCGGAACGGGCTGCTCCGAACATCGCCCTGGCGGCGCTGCTGGCCTGGGACGAATCGACCCGTACCGATTTCAGTGTCGCGGCACCCAAGCGTGGGGCGACGGGCCAGCAACTGCCGGCGACGGTGGTCGGTCGGCTGGGTCTCAAGATCGAGGTTGATTTCCGCCGGACCCCGTTGCAGGACGCCATCGATTTCGTGGGTGAGGAGATCCAGGTGCCGTTTGACATCGATGGTGACGCCCTGAAGCTGTCGGGATTCACCAAGAACATGGCCCAGACCCTGGCCAAGACCGATTCGGCCAAGGCGGTGCTGCACGAGATCATGAAGAAGTACAAGGGGATGGTGATCGTTGTCGACGAGGGCAAGAAGCGGATCACTCTGACGACTCAACCGGTTGCCGAAAAGAAGGGCCTGAAACCGTTCAAGGTGGCGGACTAGGTTCCCCGAACCCATGTTTCGACTCGAATCCGTCTCGCCGCTGGTCGTCGCCTGGGCCGTGTCGTTGGGACTGGGTGGTCTGCTGCTGATGCTGTTTCTCAATGGCGATCCGTCCGAGGATCTGCCACCGCAGGTCAATCCGCCCGTTGCTCCGGCTGCGGCCGCTCCCCCCGCTCCCCCCGTTCCACTCGATCAGCGGCCACCCGGTCCGGCTGTCACGGACCCGGGGGCAAGCGATCCCGGGCAGCCAGCGCCGGGTCCGAGCCAGGGAGACGCTTCGGGAGCGAAGTCTGACACGGGCCGAGTCGAGCAGCGACCCGATGACAAGAACTCCACCACGGCCCCGCCTGCTGATCCTCAAGCCCAACCGGCCCAACCGGCCGGCACTGCTCGTTCCGTGGCGGCCAAGCCCAACCGACCCCAACAGCCGGCCGCTCCCAAGGTCAAGCCAACTCCCGAGCCGAAACCCGAGCCAACTCCCGAACCGAAACCCGAACCGAAACCCGAACCGAAACCTCGGCCGGCCCGCGAGATTGAAGCGGCGTTGAAATTGCCGATCGTGCGGTACGTGCACCAGAAGCCGGTCGCGGTTTCGGTGGTGATTCGCGAGATCAGTCAGTTGGGCGGGATTGATGTGCGGCTGGACAAGGGTCTCAAGGGCGACGTTCGCTTGGACGGCACGGTGCAGTTGGATCTCGGCAAGACGACCGTTGGCGGGATCCTGGATGCGGTGCTCAAGCAGGCCGGATTGACCCGCCGGGTGCACGACGGCTACGTTTTGATCGTGTTGCCCGCCAACGGAGCCGACCCTTGTGGAACTCGATGACACGATCTGCTACTGCTTCCACGTGCCCAAGCGGAAGATCGTCAACTTCATCCGGATCACTCGGCCCAGGCGGGCCAGCCAGATCAGCGAATGCGGCGGAGCGGGGACCGGTTGCGGCTGGTGTGTGCCGTTCCTGAAGAAGTTCTTTGTCGAGGGGATCGGTGACGCGGTCGAGGGGGCTGCCAGCGACGAGTTGACCCCGCAGGAATACGCCAGGCAGCGTGGCGAGTACATCAGCGACGGGGGCGGGACTCCGCCCTCCGGAGCGATTCCCTTGCCGGGGTCGCATGAGGCTCGGCCTGGTTCCTAGTCGGCGTTGACCTGGATCCGGCGGGGTTCGGCCTGTGCGGCTCGAGGCAACTCGACCTCCAGAACACCGTGCGAGAGCCTCGCGGTGATCCGCTCGTAGTCGACCTCGTCACTGAGAATGAACGACCGCAGGAAGTCTCCCACTTCGAACTCACGGTGCAAAGGCACCGCGTCATCGGGCAGCACCGTTTCGACCCGGCCAAACAGTGTCAGGCGGTTGTCCTGGATCTGCAGTTCGAGTGAATCGAGCGACACGCCCGGCAGGTCGGCTCGCAACATCAACCCCTCGGCCGTTTCGAAGATGTCGATCGGCGGCGTGAACACGAAACGCTCGGTCGACGACGACGTCGAGTCGTCAGTCTGGTGGGCCATCACCAGGTGCTGGGATCGGTCGGGTTGTTCGGTCGACATGGTCAGGTCCGTTGGAGCCGGTGGCCCTCTGCAGTCAGTCGCTGGTGATGGGGATCTGTCGAGGCTCTTCCTGGGGAGCCTTGGGGAGTCGGATCACGAGCACTCCGTTGTGGAAGTCGGCCGACAACTGTTCCTCCTGGATCTGCTCGGGAATCGACAGCGATCTCTGCCAGGTTCCCCGGGGCCGCTCCTGGCGCCGGAATCGCTCCTCGGGGATCTTCTCCTCGTCCCGCCGCTGCCCCGACATCGTCAACAGCCCGTTGGCCAGGGTCAACTCGAGATCCTCCGGAGCCGTCGCCGGCAACTCGGCCGTCAGGATGTACTCGTCGGCGGACTCATGCAAATTCACCGCCGGATATTTGCGACCGGCTCGGACACCATGGAACGTCAGGTTGACGCTCTGCAACAGTCGATCCACTTCACGCTCCAGATCGCGAAGCGGATCCCAACTCCGTCCCAACCGGAAGACCGCCATTGTCGGTGTCCTGTCGAGGTCCTGGTGTTCGGCACGCTGCCGTTGCGGCAACCCGCCGCATGGCCTTGCAATTTCGGAAGACTGCAAAGGATGTTCCGAAGCAGTCTCGCCCGAGAAGGCATTCTCTTGGATCGCCACAAGTCATTGTAATTGGGCAGCTTGTGATGTGAACCTCGAGACCGGTCCGATTCCTGAACCCGACCTGAAACCGGCCGGTTCAGGGTTTGGGGTGCCCGTTGCTGACGAAGCGGGCATGCGAACGCCCGGATTCTGCCAGAATGGCAGGTGCAAGCCATCCACCGTCTCAGCCTCGTGACCGGACGGTCCTGGTCGCTATGCTGTAGCGGGGTCCCGTGGTGGGACTTGACTGGTGACGTCAGACTTGAGCGGGGTGTTGGCAGACGATGAGCGAGATGCTTGACGAACGGCACGCGGTGTATGTCGGCAGTTTTGATCCGCCGACGCTGGGTCATCGCGACATCATTGCTCGAGGTGCGGGGTTGTTCCGTCGCGTGACGGTCGGCATCGGCATCAACCCGGACAAGACGCCGTTGTTTTCTTCTGACGAGCGTATGAGCCTGATGCGTGAGATTGTTGCTCCGTGGGAGAACGTGGAGGTGGAGTGTTTCGAGGGCCTGGCGGTTGATTTTGTCCGGCAGCGAGGAGCCTCGGTCATGCTCCGCGGCATGCGAACTCTGACCGACATCGAGGCCGAGTTCACATTGACGTTGGCCAACCGCAGCCTGGCACCGGACATCGAGACGGTGTTCCTGATGGCCGGTGAGCGGTACACGTCGATCTCGAGCACGCTGATCAAGCAGATTGCCGGAATGGGCCGTGAGGGTTCGGTGGATCAACTGGTGGAGTTTGTACCCGAGTCGGTGATTGAGCCATTGCTGAGCAAGTTCCGCGGTTGAGAGACCGCGGCCAGGTCGAGGCTTGCCAAGCTCCGAGCCAGCCGATCTACTAGCTCGCACCTTCTGTACGCTCATCCTGGAGACTCAACCGATGGTCAAAACGGCATCGACAATGCTGGAGCTGGGCACATCCGCTCCCGAGTTCACTCTTCCCGACACCACCGGCACCCCGGTCAGTCTTTCGGATTTCTCTGACGCTCCGGCGTTGGTGGTGGCTTTCATCTGCAATCACTGTCCCTTCGTGGTTCACATCCGCGAGGCGTTGTCGGAGTTTGGTCGCGCGTACCAGGAGCGGGGAGTGGCGATTGTCGCGATCAATTCCAATGATGTCGCGACTCATCCCGACGACAGTCCCGAGCAGATGGCCCAGGAGCTGGAATCGGCCGGCTACACGTTTGCGTATCTCTACGACGAAACGCAGTCGGTGGCCAAGGCCTACCAGGCCGCCTGCACGCCCGATTTCTTTGTCTTCGACGGCGACCAGCGGTTGGTGTACAGGGGCCAGTTCGACGACAGTCGTCCCGAGAGCGGGATCCCGGTGACCGGTGCGGACCTGCGTGCTGCCTGCGACGCGGTCCTGGCCGGCCAGTCGCTGCCCGAGCCACAGCGTGCGAGCCTGGGCTGCAACATCAAGTGGCGAGAGGGCAATTCGCCGGAGTACTTCACCGGCCAGCCGGCGTCTTAAGCGGACGAGTGCCGCTCAGTTCTGTTCGCCTCGCCGCTCGGCCAGTCGTCGCCTGAGGAACTTGGCCCGTGCCTCGTTCCGTTCACGCACCTCGAGCGGGCTGTTGTAGAGTTTCTGGAGGTGGGCCGGCTGGGTGTGGATCAGCAGTTCGTTGACCGCCGGGATCCCCAGGTCGTCGATCAGCTCGAGATTGATGCCCATCCGGACGCTGGAGAGCCGTTGCATGGTCTCTTCGGAGCTGATTGTCTGGGCGTTTTGCAGGATGCCGTAGGCCCGGGAGATCTGGTCGTGGAGTTCTCCCCGGTTCTTCTTGACCAGTTCATCTCTGACCTTCCGTTCGTAGCGGATGATGTTGGGGATCACGTCCTTGAGCCCATCGATGAGCTGCTGTTCGCTTTTTCCCAGCGTGATCTGGTTGGAGATCTGGTAGAAGTCGCCCATCGCCTGGCTGCCTTCGCCGTAGAGTCCACGCACGGCGAGGTTGATTTTCTGCAGGGCGTTGAAGGCCTTGTTGATTTCCTTGGTCAGCACCAGTGCCGGCAGGTGCAGCAGCACGCTGACACGGATGCCGGTCCCGACGTTGGTCGGGCAGGCGGTCAGGTATCCCAGCCGTTCGCTGAAGGCGAAGGTGAGGCTCGCTTCGAGCTGATCGTCGATTTCCTGGATCAGATCCCAGCAGCCATCCAGCGACAGTCCGCTCTGGAGCACCTGGATCCTGAGGTGATCCTCCTCGTTGATCATCAGGCTGATATGCTCTTCGTCGCTGATCGCCACTCCGCGTGACCCGCTGCTTTCGGCGTGCTCGCGGCTGATCAATTGCCGTTCGACGAGGAACTGTCGGTCGATCTGTTCGAGTTGTTCGACGTCGAGGTAGTGGAAATGCGATGCGGTGGGCAGCCCCATCACCTCGTCTCTGAGCAGCGATTCGATTTCGCCTCTGAGTTCTTCGTCGGCTCGGCTGACGAACGGGAATCGTGCGAGGTTCCGAGCCAGCCGGATGCGGCTGGAGACGACGATGTCGGCATCGGGACCGGTGCCCTGGAGCCACGAGCCGCTGGTGGCGATCAGGCTGTCGAGGTCCACAAGCGGCGTCTCGCGTGGGGTGCGAAGGGGAAAGCAGGGGTGTTCAGTCGAGGTCCTGGTGCTCGGTGAGTCCGAGGTCGGATTCGAGTGTAACGATGGCATCGCGGAGTTGTGCCGCCGCTTCGTACTCCTCGGCCGCCACCGCCTGATGCAGGTCCTTGCGGAGCTTGATCAGTTCGTACTGCTGGCGACTCGAATCGGCCGCCTGGGTCGGCAGCTTGCCACAGTGCTGAGTCTCGCCGTGGATGTTCTCGAGCAACGGCAGCAGCTCGTTTTCGAATTCGGTGTAGTCGTGAGGACACCCGAGTCGTCCCTGGCTGCGGAATTCTCGGAAACTGATCCCGCAGTTGGGGCAGGCGGTCTGATCGAGTTCTTCGAGTGTCTGGTCACCGCTGAGCTCGATGGCGATCTCCGGCGACGGGTCAGTCTCGAGAGGTCCTTCGGGGGTTTCGGAGTAGTCGAGGTATTCCTGGTAGCAGGTTTCGCACAGGTGCAGCTCGTGCACCTCCTCCTCGCGCATCTCGGTGATGTGCAGCGTGGCCGGTTTCGAACAGCGGCGACATTTCTTCA
>Ga0310120_10003683_pt1 | contig 10905 bp, 12 predicted proteins | sample CB27_AW_983_MG_FD_203506 | JGI IMG/M metagenome (GOLD analysis project Ga0310120, IMG submission 203506) | Marine microbial communities from Western Arctic Ocean, Canada - CB27_AW_983 | ecosystem: Environmental > Aquatic > Marine > Oceanic | place: Canada: Western Arctic Ocean | collected... | reverse complement strand
TATCACTAAGATTACAATCAGTCGCTAAATCTCGATAAATGAGATATTGGCTTTCTTCCAGATAGATACCATAACCACAAACCACCACATTTCCTACTAAAGGCTCTTGAATAAAACCACTTAAAGCCAAGTTTTTGGCCTTTAGAATAGTACTAATCAAATTAGCCTTCTCCCTTAACAAAACTATCTGACGTTCACCAGTTCTGTTATACAGGATTAAAAAAGAAGTCATCAAAGTAAGAATAGCGATGACGGTCAATGACTCAATCAAAGTAAAGCCCTTGTTCATGCTTTTTATTATACCAAAGTAAAGTACCAGTTAGCTAAAGTGTGGCCATAAAAGATAGTCACGAAAACTCCTAAGACGATAAATGGCCCAAAAGGAACCTTCGCTTTAAACTTGCTTTTACCAGAGGCGATAAGATAGAGACCCCAGATAGCACCAATTACAAAAGCGCTGATAATCATCAATATAATGTCAGGATAACCTAACAAAAGGCCAAGAGCACCAGCTAACTTCATATCACCCCCACCCATCGCCTTACCATTACTGATAGCAATAATAGCTCCAAAGAAAATCAAACCCATCAACCCGGCTAAGAGATGATTAGCTAAAGAAGACAGTGGCCCACCAAAAATAAAAGCGTAGTTTTCTAGAAATGAAACAGCGGGTAAGTAGATCATGGCCACTCCTAAACCTGCTAGGAACAAGTTGATCTGGTCGGGAATAATCTGGAGTCGCCAATCGATAATAGTTAACAGCAGCATTGCCAGGGCGGCAAAGGTCCAAATCACAGCAATAATAATATAAGGAGTTACGTCCTGACCCAAAAGAGCTTTATGAGCCAAATCGAAGTAGTTATAGAAATAAACCGGCAAGAGCATTATCAAACCCCCCATGATTTCCACAAGAGGATATTGTAAAGAAAGTCGTTGCTCACAATAACGACACTTCCCTTGTTGAATTAAAAAGCTCAAGACAGGAACAAGCTCATACCAAGAAAGTTGTTTCTGACACTTGAAACAGCGGGAGCGTCCGCCAATAATAGTAAAATCAAAAAGACGACCTTCACCAGAATAACGAAGGCCGACTACATTTATGAAACTGCCTAAGATAACACCTAAGACAAAGAGTAAGGTGCTAGAACTTAATACAGTAAGCGGGATCTGTGCAAGCAACTCCATAGGTTTCAGTAGGGGGATCAATATCGTCGTTTAAGACTCTATGATCAGAGTCTTCAATCTTGGCTGATAAAACATAGCTCTGATTACTAGGACTAGCACCATAGTTATATGTTTCACTAGGGATAGGATCTTCGGGAATATTACTAACTCCAATACCAGAACTCTTCAAAGCACTTTCTAAACCAGCCCAAGGAGTAGTGTCAGGATACACACCGTTCTTGGCGTAATAAAGTTCAAGAATGTTTTGCATGGAACGTAGATCAGCGATACGTCTCGCATCACGACCACGAGCTCTAAAGGTACCTAATCCCACTAAAACCACAGAAGCCAAGAGACCGATAATAAAGATAACGACCAAGACTTCTATTAATGTGAAACCAGATTTATTTTTCATATGCCTTAAGTTTAGAACACTTGTACTAAATTATAAATAGGAAGAAGAATTGAAGCAAATAACAAGCCTACAAAACCACCTATGATTAAGATAAGAATCGGTTGAATCAACTCCACTAAGTTATTAACTAAATCATCAACCTCTCGACTATAAAAATCATAAATCCTACCCAACATCTCTTCTAAACGACCAGTCTTCTCACCAATAGCTACCATCTGACTAGTTAGAGGTGGAAAGAAGTCCTCATTCTTCTCTAACGCAGCTGAAAGAGATTCTCCCTGACGAACGTGATTAGCAACATCATGTAAGGCCTCTCGATAGATAGGGCTATCAACTGTATGAGAGCCAATCTCAATAGCTTGAGCAATAGGGATGCCACCCTTAATTAGAATACTGGTGGCTTCAGAAAAACGAGCGACATAAGATTGACGGAAGAGCTTGCCAAAAATTGGCATACCTAAAGCCAATTGATCAAAAACAAACCTCCCCTCCTTACCTCGAAAATAATCAATTAAGATTAAGATCACTACAAAAGATCCAATAAGAAGAGCCCACCACCAACCAGCAATAAAGTTTCCGAGATTAAGAAAAAACTGACTGATCATTGGTAAGTCTACCTGAGCATCAGTAAAGATTGGTTCTAGCTGAGGAAAGACTACCCCCAAGAGAACAGCGGAGGTGATAATGAAAAGAACAATAACAAAGACCGGATAGATTAAAGCGTTTCTGATTTTAGAAACTAAAATGTTTTCTTTTTCAATATAGTCAGCTAAGAAGGTCATAGCTGATTCAACCTGACCAGTTACCTCAGCTGAACGAATAAGATTGATATAAAACTCCGAAAAGATGTGAGATTGCTTTTCCAAGGCCTGAGAAAGAGATAGTCCGGAATCAATATCAGAAGATATATCAAAAGCTGCTTCTTTCAAAATCTGATTACGAGTCTGTCGATATAAAGACTTTAGAGTATCGCCAAGAGGAATGTCTGCCTCTAGCATCACAGAAAATTGACGGGTGAAGATCATCAAATCTTTGCTTTTAACCCTATTAAAGAAACCCAGGAGCTGCCGATACCAAACTGGGGCCTGAACCCCCTCAATACTTAACACATATAAATCATGTGTATTAAGAATATTCAAAGCCGCCTCTTTGTTAATGGACTCGATGTTACCAACTTGTAACTCACCTGATTTGGTTCTTGCGCTATATTTAAACTTCATACTTTCTCAACCAGAACCCTTAACTCGGAAGGGTTCTGTGAATATAGTTCCGCCTTTTCCAAAGAAATAATTCTCTGCTTAACCAAATTGGCTAAAGAACGATTTAAAGTAATCATACCCTCTTTCAGACTAGTTTCAATTACTAAGTTGAGCTGATAAGACTTCTTCTCTCTAATGAGATTCCTAATAGCTGCGTTAACAATCATGATTTCCACGGCTGGCACTCGCCCACCATCAATACGAGGTACTAATCGTTGAGAAACGATAGCTACTAAAGTAGCAGCTAACTGAGAGGTGACCTGGTTCTGTTGCTCAGGAGGAAAGCTATCGATAATACGATCGATAGTTTGTGCAGCTGAGTTAGTATGCAAAGTAGAAAAAACAACGTGCCCAGTCTCTGAAGCGGTCATGGCGGTAGAAATAGACTCGTTATCCCTCATCTCACCAATCATTAAAACATCCGGATCCTGACGTAGGAGGGAGCGCAAAGCATCATGAAAACCAATGGTATCTAATTTAACTTCTCGCTGAGAGATGATAGAACGATCTTGAATAAACATGTATTCGATTGGATCCTCAACAGTAATAATATGTTTGGATTGCTGCTTATTAATTTCATCAATAAAAGCAGCTAATGTAGTTGATTTTCCATGACCAGCAGGACCCACTACCAAGACAAAACCTTGAGATAACTTAGTAAAATCATGAAGAATAGCAGGGAGATTAAGCTCTTCTATAGTTTTAATCTTGGCTGGAATAAGTCGTAAAGCAGCAGCCATGTAACCTCTCTGAAAGAAGATATTAACTCTGAAACGAGCTTTATCTTCGTAGCTGTAAGAAAAGTCTAATGTTTTATTTTTTAAAAATACCTGCTTCTGATCGGGAGTGATAAGAGCAGTAACCAAGCCCTCGGCTACCTCTGGCGTTACCATGGGTGATTTTTCTAAGGGCACTAAGACACCGTCGAGTCTCAGAGATGGTCGACGACCAACACCAATATGTAAATCAGAAGCACTTTGACGAGCTGTTGTAAGAAGCAAGTCATTAAGTAGCTGCTTGTAATTCATTGCTTAAATTATACCACAACCTTAAAAAACAATAGTTGGGTAATTTTCCCCAACTATTGTTGACAGATGATAAGCTGAATGAGTAGACTAGATATTAGTTCCTCTAAGTCTGAGACCCCATCCGCTAATGGATTAAATGGAATGTTTTGCAATCATTGAAGATTGGCTTCACGGAGGACCTCGTCGGATGGGGTCTCTTTTTTTTATGCCTCAGAAGTTTCTCTAATAATCTCCTCAATACTTACCAAACCCTCTAGGGCTTTTAATATACCGTCTTGGCGAAGGGTCACCATGCCCTGTCGCTTAGCTTCTTCTAAAATATTGTTTTCGGTAGGTTGATCATTAATAATCTTTTCTAACTCTGGTGTCATTGCTAGGGCCTCAAAAATAGCAATTCTACCCACTCGCCCCTTATTCTTACACTCCTTACACCCCGGTGATCTCCAGATCTGATAAGGTTCTTTATATTTAGCAGCCTTCTTACTCTCCTCAGAAAGAGCGGCTAATTCTTTTTTAATTATCTCCGCTATCTTAGCTGGCGCTGACACAACCTGCTTACACTTCTGACAAAGCTGACCAACCAACCGTTGAGAGATCATCACATTCAAAACAGAGGGTAGAAGGAAGGCGTCCACCTTCATATCAATTAAACGAGGAATAACACCAATCGCGTTATTGGTGTGCAGGGTTGCTAAAACAATGTGGCCAGTTAAAGCTGCGTGCACAGATAAAGCAGCCGTCTCACCATCTCTAATCTCACCCACCATCATTATATCAGGGTCCTGACGAAGAATCTGTCTTAAACCAGAGGCGAAGGTGTAGCCAATCTCTGGCCTAACCTGAGACTGGTTAACACCCTCAATAGAGTACTCAACCGGATCTTCCAAACTTACAATATTCACATCATCTTTATTTAAACGTTGCATCACAGCGTACAAGGTAGTCGTCTTACCAGACCCCGTAGGACCGGTAATGAGGATCATACCAAAAGGCTGCTCGATGCCTTCGGTAACTAGGCGAGCTGACTTACCACTCAAACCAAGGTCATCTAACTGCTTGAGACCAACTTGAGGATCCAGAACACGAATAGCCACCTTCTCGCCAGCAGGGGTGGGAAAGGTTGAAACACGATAATCAATGTCGCGACCATAGATCTCGGTACGAAAACGCCCATCCTGAGGAACACGATTCTCATCAATTTTCAGATTAGACATGATCTTCACACGAGAAACTATCGCTCGATGTAGTTCAACAGGTAGAGATTGAACCTCTCTCAAATCTCCATCCATACGAAAACGTACTCTAAGCCTAGTTTTTTGAGGTTCTATATGCACATCAGAAGCACCAATAGTTACGGCTTCTTTTAACATGGCTGAGACGATCTTAATAATAGGAGCCTCCTCAGCTACCGCGGTCGCCTCTTCTAACTTAATTTTTTTGATTCCATCCCCTTTGCCTGGTTTGATTTGTAAAGAGCGAACCGCTCGTTCTATCTCACTACTCATTGGAGAGTAGCGGCGCATCACCGACTCTAGATTGCCAGGAGTAATAAGATAAACTCCTAAACTCACCTTCTTCTGTTTAGCAATGAAACGTAAAGCTTCTTGAGCAGCTCGATCTTGAGGATGAAGCATGCCCACTATTAACATCTTCTTCTCCTTGCCTAATGGAATAACTTTATAGTTGTTAACCGTCTCTTCTGGCAGTAAGGCTAGAGTTTCATCATCTATCTGATTAACATCAATCTTTTTATAGGGCACTCCTAACAACTCACTCTTAACCTTGGCTAAATCACCCTCCTCAACCAAGCGGCGGTCATAAATAAGATCCTCAACAGATTTTTTAACTAGATCGGATTCTTCTAATAGCTTGCCGGCTCTACTCTGAGACAACAAGCCCACCTCTACTAATTTATCTAGTAATTGTTTATCTTCCATAACTTTAGAACCTTATCAATGGGTTGGGTCTACCAACGCTACCAATACTAGGGAGACCTCCATACTGCTTCAAACCCTTAAGCTTAGGGTGATTAAGCACGATGGAAGAATCTAACTGAATCTCAGCAATCTCACTGGTGGAGCGTAAGACAGAAGGAGCCACCACCTCAATACCAGGAGTTGTTGTAAAGAAAAGCAGGTAACCACCACCAATAATGACTATTAAAAAGAAGGCTGTAACAACTAAGCTAAACCAATTTACTCCATTTTTTCTTTCTTTTACTATAATTGCCATATGTTTATTCTGAACCTTGGTAATAGGTGTCGATTGATAATGTGTATGAATAGAAGTTAGAACCTGACTCACCCGCCTGCTCGATAGTGATTTGTTGAGTATCCATAATTCGAATATTGGTCTCTACTCCTTGAAGGAAATTTTTAAAATTTTCATAAGGACCAAGAACTTTTAATGAAAGTTGTAAGGTACCAACATTCTTGACCAAAGATCTTTCTGATAAGGGTTGAAGAGCTAGTGGCTTAACACCAAAAATCTTGATTGATAGACCATTTATTTCAGCCAAGGTTCTCAGTTGATTGAAAATAGAAGAGAGATCTTCACTAGCTGGGAAGGACATGGAGACTGTTTGTTGCAGCTGACCTGCTCCTTGATATTGAGCAATCAGATCATTAACTCTGGTAATCGCCTGCCCCTGCTCTTGATAGAAATTATCTTTAGCCTTCAGAGAACTTCTTAGCTCAACCACTTCGTCATAAACAGGTCGAACAAAAAGCACATGAACAACAGCGGCCACGATCAATACGCCGAGGCTTAACAGTAAACTAAATGTTCTTCTTGTAGCTGGTCTCATTATTCAAAAATTACTGGCTTTAAGGTGACAAAGAGTCGGAAATTAACTCGACCACCAATCGACTGTGACTCACTCACTACCAACCTCTCCACCTCTGGTGCTCTACTAAAAGCCTCCAGTTGTTGGGAAAAGATAGCGTAAGAGCTAGCAACACCGCCTAGGGTAAGGCGACGATCTTTATATCTCAAATCAACAAAATCAAAATAAACCGAGCGATTAGTATTCTTCTCTAAGAAGGGCATGATGGTTGAGGTCTTACTATGTTTGTCCAATAACAACTGCAAGTTAGCTAGTTGAGAGTAGAAGCTAACAAACCGCTCCTGATCTTCTTTAGGGATGGTTTCAGAGAGTTGAGCGATAGCTGCATCTCTCTCTTCAATTTGAGAGTTTAAATAAAGCTTGTATCCCACCTCCAAACCAAGATAGATAACCGCTACGGTTATCAACACCAAGAATGAAAAAACAGTTAGTCGCCATGACCAACCACCTCTTTTTTCTGGTCCTAATTGAAATTGATTTTTAGTAGTTTGTGGGGACATTAAATAAATGGTTTGATGCCCAGTCCGAGGGCAACAGATAATGATGGTCCAAGACTATCAGTCAACGGTGCTAGCTTGGGTGGATAATCAATATTAGAGAACGGATCTGACTTGCTAACCGGTAATTCCAACTTCTCTTTGAAATACTGTTCTGCGTTCAAAAGATTGGCTCCGCCACCAGATAAAATAATACTCGCTATCTTCTGTTGATAGCTGTGTTGATAATTGTCTTTGACTCTTTTCGCCTCATTAATTATAACATCCAGCAAAGGCACTAATAATGTGGATAACTCTTTGTCTGGGCCGTGTCCTAAACCGATCAGTCCTTTTTGACGTTTCAAGTCCTCAGCTCGCCTGATATTAATCCCTAAACCAGAGGCGATACTCTGAGTTAGAGAACTGCCAGCAAAGTCGGATTGACTAACATATTTCAAAACACCATTCTGAGCTACCAAGAAGGTGGTAGAACGGGCACCCACATCGATAATCAAAGTTGGTTTGTCGATATTAGTGGTTAGAATACGAGACAAGCTAAAGCCCTCCACCTCCAAGGTTAGAAGATTTAAACCAGCTTTACTGAAAATAGTTTTATATTTTTTGATCTGTTCATTAGGAACAGAGATGAGAAAAATCTGCTGGATCTTGTTACCCTTGTCATCAGTCCGCTCACCCACCTTAACCCAATCTAAAGTCACAGAAGTTAAAGGCAAAGGGATATGTTGACGAGCTTTAAAACCTAAGGTCTTGGCGATGTCTGATTCGGGTATGTTGCTAGGTATATCGATGATAGTGGTGAAGGCGGAGAAGGAGGGTAGGGAAGCAGTGACCTCCCGAGATTTGAAACCACCTTTTTGAATAATCACTTTCAAATATTCAGCAATCTCATTTTCAAATAGTTTGAGAGTACTGGTTTGAAGAGCGGTATTAGTTCTTTCTAAATGATCATATGTTTCAAAAAGTGAATAGTTAATAAGCTCAGGCTGATCTTTGCCCTGTTTAACCTCAGCTATCTTGATAGAGGTAGTTCCAATATCAACACCTAAAAATGAAGAGGGTCTAGCTACTCTTTTAAATAAATCAAACGGCATAAATAAATTATAACAGATTTTCAATTTACAATTTTCCCCTGTAGGGATAAAGTTAAGGTATGTTGAAAGCCGCTAAAAATAGGCTCCTAGATCTAATTTTCCCACCGCTTTGTTTGACCTGTGAAAAACACTTGGCTAAGGAGAAAGATAACGGCCCGGTCTGCGCTACTTGCATAGCCTCACCTATCCGCTATCAAAACCTCTTCTGCCCTATCTGTCTGAACAACCTGAAGGATGAGAATGACACCTGTCACCCGCACGCCCTATACTCCCTAGCCCCCGCCACCAACTATGACAATCCAATAATCAAGAAGATTGTTTGGCAATTAAAGTATGAGGGTTGGCAAAGCCTAGCCGCTCCCCTGGCTCAGTTGCTGATAATCACTGCCAAAGATAATAATCTAGAGCTAAACAACACTATCGTTGTCCCCTTGCCACTTCACTCTTCAAAAAAAAGAAAGCGGGGGTTTAACCAATCAGAGCTAATGGCTGATATAGTGAAGAGTCAACTTCACCTTGTCTGGTCACCAGATAATTTAGAAAGAGTTAAGAATACCGCCTCTCAAGCTAATCAACCAGACTGGGGAGCACGAGAGAAAAATGTTGAAGACGCCTTCTTTGTTAATAACCCAGAGCAGTTTCTAAACAAGAATGTAATATTGATAGATGACATCTTCACCTCAGGTACCACACTCAAAGAAGCAGCTCGAGTATTAAAGTTGTCAGGAGCTAATAAGATAACAGCCCTGGTGATTGCCAGAGCGAGATAAAAGTGGTATAATAGTGAAATTGGAGGGTTGGCAGAACGGCTAATGCACCGGTCTTGAAAACCGGCGGGAGCAATCCCTTATAGGTTCGAATCCTATACCCTCCGCCAATTAAAAATAGTATATACTAAGGTATGTACTACAGTATGTACTATTTGATGGTGGACCATATCGGATTTGAACCGATGACCTCTTCTATGCCATAGAAGCGCTCTGCCAACTGAGCTAATGGCCCGATCTTCAAAAAATATATAATATTAGATATCCTTTGTACAGCTATTGTTAAATAATTGACAATTCGGTATAATAGGGTTGATTGAAAACTTGTCCCCATAGTTTAACGGATAAAATGAGAGTTTCCTAAACTCTAGATCTAGGTTCGATTCCTGGTGGGGACACAGGAGGGTTGGCAGAATGGTAATGCACCGCTTTCGAAAAGCGGCGGGAGCAATCCCTTATAGGTTCGATTCCTATACCCTCCGCATGGGCCCGTAGCTCAGCCTGGCAGAGCACCTCATTTGCAATGAGGGGGTCAGGAGTTCGAATCTCCTCGGGTCCACACAATAAAAAAACCCCTATCGGAATAGACCGAATAGGGGTTTTGTGTTTTCCATCTCTTTAATTAGCAGAGGCAGAGGAAGCGATCAAAACGGGAGAAACCTTCGTTGAGACTTAAAAAGCCTCGCGACCAGCCTGCACCGTTGCAATCCATATAAGGAATGTGGAGCGAATCTCTTCGCTCTAAAATGGTACCCGGAAAGATAATTCTGTATGTTTCAGAAAGATCGATCAGACTACCACAGATCAAGATGGATTGAAGGTCTCGAAGACCCAACTCACCATTGATTTCAATTGCTCTCATCTTCAGCTCTTGCAAACTGAGGACTTTGCAACTTCCCTCTCCCTCTTCCAAGACGGGCTTAAAGCACATCGTATGAGTGCCTTGGATTGGATCAACATCATCGATGATGTCATATCCAGAGACCATCACTGCTGGAGGAAACTTCATAGAAAACTGTACTGACATTTCTAACTCCTTTATAGAAATGATTGTGAAATAACTATTTGTTATTATACAACATAAATTTGTTTTTGTAAAGAGATAATAAAAAACCACCCATATTTCAGGGCGGTAATAGCTTAACAGCTAGCTGTTTCAACTATGGAAAGCTTAATGCTTTCTTTAAGTTCCTTATACTCTTCCTTCAGACTATCCTCCGACTTTTCTCTAACGTAGAGAGAGACTGTATTGGAAAAATTCTGTTGAAAGACAAAGGGCTCAGCAACTTCTTCTAAACACTTGAGAAATTCCTTGAACTCCTCATCACTCTGATCAAAGATGCGCAACTCCATACCTGGAGTTAGTACAGCTGCGGTATCCTGCTGCTCATTTCTACGCAACACTGCGTAGCATCTTTCTAAATCCTCCTTAACATCACGATCCATCCATTTCTCTCCTTATTCAAGGTTATACAAAGAACAATATAAAATATAATAGCAGGTTTTTTGTTAAAGTCAACCTGTTGATAAAAATATTTGTGAATGTTTGTTAAGATATTAGGTATGGCACAAACAAATTGGGAAAAAGTTATTATAAAAAATATGCCAGCGATGGTTAGTATAGTTATCTCTAAAAGCTTAGAGAATGTTGAAAAAGAAATCCCTCGAGAACTTCTTCCTCTCTTTCCTTTCTTGAACCCTAAAAAACAATTGGAACAGATGACCGATGCTCACGGCATGATCAAGGTGGGTAGTGGCTCTGGATTTATTGTTAGTCCTAAAGGCATCATCCTAACGAACAAGCATGTGGTCGCGGATGCAAAATCAGACTACACCGTC
>Ga0310120_10003675_pt1 | contig 10917 bp, 8 predicted proteins | sample CB27_AW_983_MG_FD_203506 | JGI IMG/M metagenome (GOLD analysis project Ga0310120, IMG submission 203506) | Marine microbial communities from Western Arctic Ocean, Canada - CB27_AW_983 | ecosystem: Environmental > Aquatic > Marine > Oceanic | place: Canada: Western Arctic Ocean | collected... | reverse complement strand
CATACGTGTTCGTCGTATTTTCCCACAGATATTTACGAACGTCTTGTCGAGTCCAGCGGTTGTCGGCGATCGTGACGGCGTGTTCAGGCCCAATGATCACAGCACAAGAGCCACTACTCACTGCGTTGTTGTGCGCGATTGTGCTCATCGCGGATACCACACTATCCAGCACACCTTCTGGATCATTGGCGACATGATTGGTGACACTATGAGGTCCTTCAGCAGCAATACAAAAGACAGTGCTATCGCTCGCCTCGTAGCCTTGTTCGACATGATAAGGAGGCCATGGACTTTCTTCCTCATTTTCCGCAATACAGAACGTGTATTTTCCAGGGTGACCGAGCGTGCTCTTATCAAGATCGCCAGGCCAGGCTCCACCGACGTTGAGCAGAACTAACCGGATAGCACGTCCTATCGTGGCATTTGCACGATAGCCGGACCCAAATACGTTAGAGCCAGAGTTCAACCCAATGTCTTTCCGGATTGGCCCGTTGATAATCATCAACGGCGCAGCCATATGTGTAGTTGCTTGGACACCGTTTAAGTTGAAATGGGGGCTAGTCAGTGCCTTAATTGCTGTTCGAGCAATTGGTGCATATACGGGAAGGCAGCCCGCGAGCACAAGATTAGTAGCAAGTACTTCTCTAGTGAGCGAACCCCAGCGCGGTGGAATTCTGGCTTCAACAACAGTCGGTTCACCACCGAGTGCCGCAATCATTTGACTCATGCGTTCTGGTGTCGGAGGCACAACCGGTAGGCCATCGGTCCAACCCTGTTCGAAATACCATTCGACTAGGTCGAGGTCACTCCGTAATGATGGCGATTGAGTCGTCGGCATTCGTCAGTTTCCGAAACTCTTATTCTGTGAGGCTAGCTGTTTGAGCAATGGGGAAGGTTCAAACCATTCACCGTGCAGGTCATACAAACGACTCATCATGTCGTAGACAGTACGGAGGCCAATGGTATTAGCCCAGAACATTGGTCCTCCTCGAAATCGGGGAAAGCCGTAACCGTGTATCCAAATTACATCGATATCACTCGCACGAGTTGCTATGCCTTCATCAAGAATCTTTGCGCCTTCATTGACAAGCGGATATAAACAACGAGGAATGACGTCGGGATCCAAGATCGGTTGGCGTGCGATTCCAAGTTCTTCAGAGACGTCACGAATTAGCGCGTCAATAATAGGATCTGGGGTCGCGGTTCGGCTGCCCGGCGCGTACTGGTACCATCCTGCGCCCGTCTTCTGACCGAAGCGTCCCATTTCACAGATACGGTCCGCAAGTGGTGAATACCGTAAGTGACGAGGTCGCGCTGAGGCTTGCTGCTGTCGCACGCTCCATCCGATATCGAGGCCAGCCAAATCGGCCATTTGAAAAGGTCCCATAGGGAACCCAAAGTCGTAGAAGACTTGGTCAATCTGTTGTGGGGTGGCTCCTTCCTCGAGAAGAAAGTCGGCTTGGCGACGGTAGGCGTACAGCATGCGATTGCCAACGAAGCCGTCGCACACGCCCACGAGGACACCTATTTTTCTGAGACGTTTTGATAGTGCCATTGTTGTTGCGATTGTTTCGACCGAGGTCGCAGCGCCACGTACATTTTCCATTAGCTTCATCACGTTGGCGGGGCTAAAAAAGTGAGTTCCTATTACCTTGTCGGGGCGGGACGTGACGGCCGCTAGCTCGTCAATGTTCAGCGTTGATGTGTTCGATGCAAGAACCGTGTCAGCCTTACAGGCTTGGTCCAGTGTTGCGAAGACGTGTTTCTTTAATTCGAGGTCTTCAAATACAGCCTCGACGACAAAGTCAGCCTTGGCAATTTCTTCGTAGTCCAAAGTGGTACTGATGCGCGCGAGCCGTTCGTCTCGTTCAGATGTTGATAGGCGCCCTTTCGTGACGGCGTCACGATACCTGTTGCGAACAATGTCCATTCCACGATCTAAATTTGTTTTAGAGGTTTCAAGCACAGTGACTGGAATTCTAGCGTTTGCGAAGTTCATCACAATGCCACCACCCATCGTGCCACATCCGACGACGGCAGCTGCGGTAACTGGTCGAGATGGTGTGTCTTTGGGGACGTCAGTAATCTTGGCAACCTCGCGCTCGGAAAAAAAGACGTGACGTTGTGCTCTTGATTGGTCTGACGTTACTAACTGAGAGAATACCTCACGTTCTTTTTGTGCTGCCTCCGCGTACGGTACGGCAAGGGCAGTTTGTACACATGCGATACAGGCGTAGGGGGCGTCAAACCCTCTGGCACGCTTCGCGATCTTCGTTCGATAGGCGTCAAATAGTTCTGGTTGTCCTTGCGCCTCAATAAGTTTTGCATCCAGTGTTGACGCACGCCGCAACGGGAGTTTTGAATCGACTAATTCCTGGATACGAGTCGCCGCGGCTTCAACGAGGTCGCCTTCGACGATAGCATCAACGATACCAAGGGTAAGGGCTTCTGTTGCATCGAGCAATCGGCCTGTGACGATGACATCGAGCGCGGCTTCCACTCCAATCAGTCGGGGTAGTCGCTGTGTTCCACCAGCGCCAGGGACGATGCCGAGCGTGACCTCTGGTAGACCAAGCCGTGTGCCGGGTAGTACGAGTCGTTCGTGACAACCGAGTGCCACTTCCAGGCCGCCGCCGGCTGCCACACCGTGTATGGCTGCGATAACGGGTTTGCTGCTCGCTTCTATGTTGTCGATGACTCCTGGAAGAAATGCTGTGCCTCGAGGTGTTGGTTGTCCGAATTCACTGATGTCGGCTCCACCACAAAACATTCGCCCGTGGCCAGCGATAATGATGCCGGCCACGTCCGAACTCGACTGAACCAAAGAAAATTGAGTTTTCAACTCGTTACGAACAGAGAAGCTCAAACCGTTAACAGGAGGGTTGGTCAGTCGAAGTATGGCTATCCTATCGCGACACTCAATCTCAACGGACCCTGGCATTGTCTTATCGGTGAAGGTAGGGAGAGTACGACATAAAGTTTGTTTGAAACTATGCTAATGAGGCACTAGATTCAACGCTGGCACTGAACCACCACAGGCTATTCAGCAGGCGATGCCTTTCATGATTTGACCGTACGCTTCACGTGCCTTCTCTTTCATTTCCTCATCTGTAGCGTCTTGTATTGGGTGCGGCACGTACACCGCTTGTGTTGCAAGATCCGGCATGCCGAGTGCTTGCGATTGCCTTTCGGCAGCATCGACGAACTCCGACGATGCCACCATTACTGTTGGGATACCGCGTGTTTCGTAGTCCGACAGGTCGTGCACACTGCACGACGTGCAGGACCCTCAATCAGCGAGCGCTTGGATCACGGCAGAGCAACGTTCTGCCACCTCGTTACGGAGATCCTCAGGTGCCGGTTTTGTAAATGTTGGCTTTTTAAGGCGAATAACATCGATGGTCGGATTTGCTGCACGAATGAGCGTTTCTAGTTCGTCGCAAAAAACATCCCCACGTGGTTTTGAGATGTCGATGATACCGATGACGCCCTGATTAATAGGACGACGTGCCGCTAGTTGGCGGCCAATCGGTTCGTGTTCATCGGTCGGGTCCAGGATGACAGTTGTGGTACTCATTAGGCCTCCGTGACAGGCTCACGTCACTCTAGCACAGCCTATACTTAGGGTGACGTGACTTCAAAAAATATCTGTATTGGTGGCGTTATCGCGGTTAGCGTGTTTTTTACAGCGTGCGGAAATGCAGTTAATGAGCCGAGGGACCGTGAAGTGCCCGTGCCACCTTCTGAGGTCGCAACTGAACAGATGGACGAGCTTTTGAAGGGTGCTGTTGGTCGGCAGGATGTTCTTGGGGTTGTTGCAATGGCCGTTGACAAGAACGGTGTGCTCTACCGCGGAGCGTTCGGAACCGCTGATGATGTCCATGATATGCCGATTCGAACGGATGCGATTTTTCGGATTGCGTCAATGACTAAACCCGTCACATCAGTCGCGGTGATGCAGCTTGTGGAGCGTGGAGACGTGCTTTTAGATGGGCTGGCTGCTGAATATTTACCGGAACTTTTCAAGGTCAAAGTTGTTGAGGAATTTGATGCCGAGAACGGAACTTACTTGCTTCGTCCTCCTGAGACTGCAATAACTGTTCAGCAGTTATTAACTCACACATCTGGTTTTGGCTACGCGTTTACAAGTAGCACCCTCAGAGATTATCAGCCAGAGGCAGAAGACGTAGATGTTGTTGGTCCATTGTTATTCGATCCCGGTACCGCGTGGCAATATGGGACCAGCACGGATTGGCTTGGCCGTTTGGTGGAACGGGTCTCAGGGCAAGACCTTGAAACATATTTCCGCGAACATATTTTTGCCCCACTGCAGATGTTAAATACCGGGTTCCATGTGCCAGAGTCCTCTTGGGCACGCATTGTGACATTAGCTCGCCGTCAGCCTACGGGAACCCTGTTTCAAGATGTTCGTGAGGATCCGGGAGTTGTGGCTAACTACAGTGGAGGTGGGGGGCTTTCGTCAACGGCTGATGATTATGCTCGGTTCATGCGGATGTGGCTCAATGGCGGGACGCTTGATGGAAGACGGGTTCTGTTGACTGAGACTATCGCCCTGATGGCTGAGAATCACATTAACGGTTTTGCTGCAGGAAGTTGGGTCTCAGCGCTGCCTGATCGGTCGAACGATTTCAAGCCGACGGCAGAAGGTCGGGGACGTTGGGGGCTTGGTTTTCTTGTCAATCTCGATGACGAGCCGGGCCGCCGAATGTCAGGAAGTCTTGCTTGGGCTGGCCTGTACAACACGTATTTTTGGATCGACCCCAGATCCGATGTCGCGGGGCTCCTACTCACGCAGGTGCTGCCGTTTGGAGACCCTCAGGTGTTGTCGGTATTTGAGGCGTTTGAACGGGCAACGTACGCGCTTGCTGAGGTCGTGCGCTAACCAGATACACACGTTATGTAAGGCTATACTCGACGAAGTCTTGAGGTGACTTTGGGTTACGTTTTTATGACGCGCGTCACGACTTTCGAACTGAGCCCCCCGCTGGCCCAGCCACCAACGACGGCAGAAAATTTTCCCGCAGTTCCACCTGCCACAACGATTAGGATTCCCTCGGGGTCCAGAAATTTCGGAAAGGGTTTATCCAGTGCTGCAGCTGTTGGTCGTCCATCGTCGCCAATCCAGTCATGTGGCAGTGCTTTGACGGCTGTTCCTTTCTGACAGTCGTCGTTTGGAAGCAAGTCTCTAAGTGGTCGTCCGGTCACTTCTTGTATTCGTGCTCTGAGGTCTGTCTTGGAGTAGCCGTCTCGTTCAAATGTACGCGCGTGCTCGGGCGAGACAACAAGAAGCGCTTGATCCATGCCGTGCAGTTTCACGTGGGCAACTGACTCTAGGGAAAGTCCCATACTGGCGCCGAGCGATGACGCAGTACGTGAAAGTTGGTCTCGAACTGCTCGTGGGGCTTCCGCGGCAAACAGCGTGACTGTGCTTTGATCACGTTGAAACCCACGTTCGACGTGGAGCGGTTCCCAGCAGCTACGCTCTTCATATTCTGCTATGCAAACACCAATTTTCCCTGGCTGTCCAAGTGTTGACATGTCCACTTCGCCAGGACGGCCACCGCCAATATTTCGAACAATAAGTTGCAGCGCTCGACCGATCGTAGAGTTGGCACGTGTTCCTTGTCCGAACACATTCCGCTTAAAGTTCAGTCCGATCTCGTGCCGTATGGGTCCGTTGACAATGATGAGTGGCCCGACGAAATACGTTGTGGCCAAGACACCGTGGAGATTGAAATCATCTGTACATGCTGCTTCGAGAGCGGCGATAACGACGGGTAGATATTCCGGTTTACATCCGGCCATGACCGCATTGATTGCAACTTTTTCAATGGTTGCCGGTGCCAGGTTTGGAGGGACCGTAGCGACGATGTCCGTCGGTGTTCGTGAGGTACCCTCTAACATTCGAAGCACACGAACTTCTGTCGGCGGTACGATCGGGAGGCCGTCGGTTAATCCTTGGTCGTCAAGAAATTCATACACGTCAAGGTCAACTGGAACGTGCACGCGCCTTGCACCGAGAATTTGAGTGCCACGTTTCACGGCCAGTCGACGAGCTATGTCTGGGTCGTGCACGCGTGAACCGCAACCAGGCCTGAAATCAGGCAGCGTTGTTCCGTCGTGGTCAACGCTGGGCGGCGTTGTATTGCAGTGCGTACCTGCCAGTATGAGAAGTTGGTCCATGTCGCTTTTTGACCAGCCTTCAAGGCTCGCCAGTACAACACGTTTCGAGTCAGTGAGGAGCATTGCGGGAACCGCGTCAAAGCCGTAGTTATCCGAGACGTCAAACTCTGTGTCGAGCAATACGGTGAAAGTTAAGAGGTGCTCGTTAACGAAGCGCTCAGTTTCTGGGGAATCGTCTTGAGAGATCCCGATGACCCGAAGTCCAGAGCGGAATAGAGCCTTGTACGCGCGCTCTATTACCGGTGCTGTTAGGCGGCACGTTTCACAGTCGTGTTTAAAAAAGAACAGGAGCGTTACGGGAGAGTTGTCCGTCTCGCCAAAATTGTGTACTGCCTCCGTGTCATCACGGAGCGTGAATGAATGGGCTATTGAACCTGTAAGCGGAAGCGTCGACACGTCCTTGTTCGTATACCATACACTCTCACCGCGTGTTATTGCCTCCGATAAAGCTCGACTCCTTTGGCCATGACTAGATGTGACCCTAGAAAGCATCTCGCTCTGTTTATGCTGTTCGTTGCCATGTTTCCGGTTGGTTTAGTTGCTGAGACGGCGGGGCCTCACGGTGCGTTACAGCCCGCACAACAGCGCCAGGGCACCGACGGTGCTGAAGCGCTCCGTATTTTTCTCGATTGCGGTCCATGTGATGATGATTTTTTGCGTCGTGAGATTACCTTTGTGAATTATGTCCGCGATCGTCGAGATGCACAGGTACATGTGTTAGTAACCCGTGAGACTACCGGAGGGGGTGGCCGTGCCTGGACGTTAGATTTTTACGGATTGGAAACATTTGAAGGACAGGATGACCAACTCGTCTTTTACACCACGCAAGACGATACCGATGACAGCGAGCGACAAGCACTCGCGCGAACGTTGCGTCTCGGTTTGGTACGCTATGCGATTCAGACCCGCGTTGGTCAGGAGTTGGATGTCATCGCGAATTCTCCTGATTTCATCGCGGGTGCGAGGCAATCGAACGCGCAGCCTGACGACGATCCTTGGAACTTTTGGGTTTTTCGGACTCGCTTCCGCATGTACGCGGACGCAGAAGAGCGCGACGAGACGCGTTCTATTGCGACGTCTTTCTCGGCTAACCGTACCACGGACGCATGGAAGATTCGCCTTGGTGTTAACGCGAATTATCGCGAGGATACCTATGAATTAACGGATTCGACGTTTACAAATATTCGCCGTAACAATGCGTTGGATGCCCGTTTTGTTAAGAGTGTAGGAGAGCATATCGGCCTGGGGTTCGGTGGTTCTGCGGTCACTTCTAGCTTTAGAAATCAGGACATGACGTTGCGTGTTGCGCCGGCCATCGAATACAACTTTTTTCCCTACTCGGAATCAACGAGACGGCAATTTACGGTGTCGTACTCTGCCGGTTACAACTCCTTTCAGTACGACGAAGCTACGATTTTTGGGAAGCTTCAGGAACAACGTATCAATCACGCCCTCCAGACTTCATTTGAGGTTAATGAACCGTGGGGGGAAAGTGATGTGACGGTAGAATTTTCGCAGTTTCTTGATAACGCAGAGCAACGGCGGTTAGTAATATTTGGAGAGATTGATATTCGCTTATTCCGAGGATTTTTTCTCAATTTCGAAGGACATAGTTCGTTGATTCGTGATCAGATTTATTTGCCGAGGCGGAACGCGACAGATTCAGAAATTTTGGTGCGTCAGAGGCAATTGGCTACTGACTACGAGTGGGAGTTTCGTATCGGTTTGACCTACTCATTTGGGTCAATATTTAACAATGTCGTCAATTCTCGCTTTGCGGGATCGAGCGGTGGTTTTATTCGCTCATTCTAGTTTTATCTTATCTCGCTGTTGCAGTTGGTTCCTTACTATTCAGGCAATGCAAAAGCGACCAGTTCAGGCACGGGTACGGCACCGACAGTTAACGCGACGTATTGTCGACCGTCGATCATATACGTCATTGGTGTGCCGATGGCTCCACCCGGAAGGTCAACGGAGCCGAGTTCGTTGCCGGTTGCCTTGTCAAAGGCGACTAATCGTGGTCCGTTGTTAGTACCTCCAGTGGTTAAGGCAAACAATAGAAAGTTGGGGGTGACTAGCGGTCCGGCACGGCTACTGTCACCACCAAGGGGGGGCAGATTGAGGTCTCGAAGGAGCTGATGGTTTCGAATTCGGTCGCCGTCTCCCATCGGTTTCATCCAAACATGATCGCCAGTGTTGAGGTCAATTGCGGTCATACGTGAATACGGTGGCTTAAACAGTGGAAGACCTTGAGGCATTTGCGGACGCGTTCGTGTTTCACCTCGACGTTCGACGACATCAAGTGTCGCACCCTCATTTGAAAGGGCTTCGCGGTATTGCATGACCGAATACGCATTTGCCGAGGGGACATAAAGGATTCCGGTCTCCGGGTCGAATCCAGCACCAGACCAGTTTGCTCCACCGCCTGAACTCGGACGTTGGATAGTGCCATCCCATGTGGGCGGCGTAAAAATTGGTCCCAGACGGTAGCCTGCGACCGCATCCACAGCCATCTGCCTTATTTCTGGTGTGAAGTCGACTAAATCATCTATTTCGGCACCTTGGTATTCGAATGGTTCTGGTTTTGTGGGAAAGGGCTGTGTCGGAGATGGGACTTCACCGGGAACATTCGTGTCGGTTGCGACCGGACGTTCTTCGATCGGCCAGATGGGCTCTCCGGTTTCACGATTAAAGACATAGGTGAAGCCCTGCTTGCTGATTTGGGCAAGTGCTTTTACTGGTTGTCCATTAACGACGACGTCGACGAGGTTTGGTGCCGCCGGAAAGTCCCAATCCCACAAACCGTGGTGTACGGCCTGGAAGTGCCACTCGCGTTGTCCCGTTTCGATATCGAGTGCCACGACGCTTTCCGCAAAAAGGTTGTCCCCGAGTCTGTGTCCGCCGTAATAATCTGGCGCCGGTGTATTTGTTGGGAGGTAGATCAGTCCAAGTTCAGGATCCGCACTCATCATTGTCCAGACGCCAACTTTTCCTGTGTGCCGCCATGAGTCGCCGGCCCACGTATCGTTGCCGTATTCATCGCCCTGCGGGATAGTGTGAAACGTCCACTTTGTCCTTCCGCTGATCGGGTCAAAGCCGCGCATCCAGCCGGGAGGTGCTTCTTTGGTAATGTTGTACGACGAGATGGACGCCGGTGTAATAACCGTGTCGCCAACAACAAGTGGTGGTGACTGTACCGAATAGAGCAGCGCATTCAACCAATCGCGGTCACCGCGGTCAGCTCTCGGCAGATCGGCGATGAGGTCGAGTCGGCCGTTGTCGCCGAAGTCTGCGCAGACTTCGCCAGTTTTTGCGTCAACGCAGATGAGATAGCCACTCCCAGTGCCAGCGAAGATACGCTCGTGTTCGCGGTCTGGCCCGTCTGACCAATATGCCACACCACGTTGATTCCAGCGGGCCGTCATGGTGGTGGTACCTTCCTCGTAGGACTTGGGGTTATAGACCCATAGTGTTTCGCCTGTTATGGCATCGATAGCGGCGATCTGAGATGTTGGCATGTTGATAAACAGGCGTCCGCCGACCATCAAAGGCGTCGCTTTGAGGTTGGTTAAGTAGGGAGGCTGCCCATCACGCCACCTTTCCGGATCTTGGCGGAGTAGTTCCTCAAAAATAACAGGCGCCTCCGCCCTCCATTCCCCTCCACCAGGCGTGTCCAGACTGAGGTACGCGTCCGCGGACTGCCACCTCCACGCGATCTCTAGGTTTTCAAAGTTTTCGCTATTGACCTGATTGAGAGGTGAGTATTTCGTTCCTCCGAGGTCACCTCCGTATGTCGGCCACTCGCCATTGGTTGGGGCTCCCTGTTGGGCAAGAATGGGTGCGGATGTGGTAGTTACGAAAACAAAGACGAAAGAGATGGTCCAAAAGCTGGCTCGATTCCACATGATGTCCTCACTCAGAGTGTAAACGACGGTGTGTGCCATGATACCGCAGGGTAGAATGCAGCATGGCACCTACGTCACGGGCTGGCCTCATGGCGGCATGCGTTCTGACCTGCATTGGCTTTGAGATGGTGTGGAGCGTTGGGCAAGTTCTAGTGGCGTCCTCAGCCCAAGATCGTCCTCAGCCTGCCCCGGATCTGTATCACTGGGTGTTACCTGTTAACGAATCGGGAGTCGAGGTTGCGACCCTTCATCCTAATGATTGTTATGTCGTCCAGCAGGCGCAGGGAAATGGGTATTTTGGTGTGCCAACAGCGGTTTTGGGGCAATATCAAAGCCAACTTTCGGCGGCGTTTACTCACTCCGTGGACGATGATTCGTCCCCTCTCGAATGCACGGAGCGCAGTTGCCTCGACCTTCGTCAGATTATCGATGCACTGGAATTAGAAATGGAGTCAGTAAATAGTCGCCAGGTACGAAATGTTGCGCATCGCCCATCGCCCGTCGATGCGTTTTTTGGGGGAGCCTATACTGATGTTGGCTCGTCGGATAGAGGGCGGTTTCGGAATGCGCCTGAACAACGGATGATCTTTCAGCATTTAGCAACAGCTCGCCGTGACAATTGTTATGAGGCCAAGTTGCCTCGTACTCTCACAATTCACGTGCGAGGTCACGGACGACAAGCCGCGCGGAGTGGCATATACCAAGGGTTTTTGTATATTGAACATCATCATCCACAGATTGCCGGTCAAACAACTGCAGATTAGGGAGCACGATAGACAAACGACAGGGAGACATACCTGATGACTAA
>Ga0310120_10003673_pt1 | contig 10918 bp, 10 predicted proteins | sample CB27_AW_983_MG_FD_203506 | JGI IMG/M metagenome (GOLD analysis project Ga0310120, IMG submission 203506) | Marine microbial communities from Western Arctic Ocean, Canada - CB27_AW_983 | ecosystem: Environmental > Aquatic > Marine > Oceanic | place: Canada: Western Arctic Ocean | collected... | reverse complement strand
TCGTCGGGATGGTGGGCGAATCCGGCTGCGGCAAAACGGTCACCGCCCTTTCTGTTCTGGATTTGATCGACCCGCCGGGCCAGGTCGTAGGCGGCGAAGTCGTCTTCAACGGGCGCGATCTCCTGAAGCTGGGCGGCCGGGACCTCCGCCGCATTCGGGGCAACGATATCGCCATGATCTTTCAAAACCCGGTCGGTGCGCTCAACCCGGTCTTCTCAGTGGGCCGTCAGCTTTCAGAGGCGATCCTCGCGCACCAGGACGTGAGCAAACAGCAGGCTCGCGAGCAAGCCATCCAGTTGATTGAGCGGGTCGGCATTCCCGATCCCGTCCGGCGTCTCCGGCAGCACCCGCATCAGTTCAGCGGCGGCATGGCCCAGCGTGTTGTAATCGCCATGGCCCTCGCCAACCAGCCCAAACTCTTAATCGCCGACGAGCCCACCACCGCCCTCGACGTCACGATCCAGGCCCAGATTTTGGATCTGCTGCGCGAACTCAACCAGGAGTACGGCATGGCCGTCATCCACATCACCCACAACATGGCTCTGGTTGCGGAGAGCTGCGATCGCACCATCGTCATGTACGGCGGCAAGATTTCCGAAAGTGGCCGCACCGAGACCGTTTTCGAGCGCCCCCTGCATCCCTACACCCAGGCGCTGCTCGAGTCAGTCCCCAACCTCGAGGACGACGAGCAGGATCTCGTGCCGCTCGAAGGTTTTCCGCCGGACATCACGGAGGAATGGGTCGGCTGCGAGTTCGAGCCACGCTGCGCCCAGCGGATCGACCGCTGCGCTCTGGAGAATCCCGCCCTGCGCGACGCGGAGCCCGGGCACGCCGTCCGGTGTCACCTTTACTGATGGCAGCCACCGGTCCTGCTCTGATTGAAGTTCAAGGTGTCGTCAAAGATTTCGATCTGCCCGGGAGCAAGCTCTTTGAACGAGGACGCAAGCTGCGCGCCGTCGCCGGCGTCGATCTCACCCTGCACGAAGGGGAAACGATCGGCCTCGTGGGTGAGAGCGGCTGCGGCAAGACCACCCTCGGGCGACTCATCGTGCGGTTGGAGACGCCGACCGCCGGCCGTATCCTGTTTCGCGGCCGCGACATTCAGGCCGGCGGCTCGAACGAGCAGCGGTCTCTCAGCCGCACCATCCAGATGGTCTTCCAGGACCCGCTTGGCTCCCTGAATCCGCGCAAGCGCATCCGCGACGCCATCCGCGAGCCGCTGCTGATCAACGACATCATGCCTCGTTCGGAAATCGACGCGCGCGTGGCCGAGCTGCTCCACGAGGTCGGTCTGTCGCCGGCACTCGGGAATCGCTATCCCAGCCAGGTCAGCGGCGGCCAGCAGCAACGCGTGGCCATGGCCCGCGCAATTTCAGTAGAAAGCCCGGTGCTGGTGGCCGACGAGCCCCTGTCCTCGCTCGACGTCTCGGTGCAGGCGCAAGTTCTGCGGCTCATCGAGAACATCCGCGATCGGCGTCACCTGAGCATGCTGTTCATTTCACACGACCTGGCCGTAGTGCGGCGCCTCTGCGACCGGGTCGCCGTCATGTACCTTGGCAAGATCGTCGAGGAGGGGGCCGTTGCCGACGTCCTGCGACGGCCGCGGCATCCATACACCGTCGCCCTCCTTTCAGCCGTGCCCCGCGTCCGACCCGGCGAGCGCACCCGTATCAGGCTGCCCGGCGAGCCCGCCAACGCCGCCAACATCCCGTCCGGCTGCCCCTTCCACCCGCGTTGCTGGAAGGCCGACGACAATTGCCGCACCGTCGTCCCCCAACTTGATGCGCTCGGCGACAGGCGTGTCGCCTGTCACTTTCCGGAATAGGCCGGTGGGCGTCCTTGATGGCAAAGTCGCGATCGTCACCGGCGCCGGCGGGCCGCTCGGGATCGGTCGCGCGATCGCTCTGGCCTACGCGAGCGCAGGCTGCCAGGTGGTGGTTGCCGGTGGACGGGCCACCGAAGACGTAGCCGCTGAAGTCCGGCAGACTGGCGCCTGCGTGCTGGCCTTACAGACGGACGTTTCGCGCCCCGAGGATGTACGCGTCATGGTTGACCGGACCGTCGAGGAGTTCGGACGCTTGGACATCATCTGCAACAACGCCGGCATCCTGCGTTACGGCAGTCTGCTCGAAATCAGCTTGGATGACTGGACCCGTACTCTGGCCGTCAACCTCACCGGGCTGTTTCTCTGCACGCAGGCGGTGGCCGCCTACATGATCGAGCAGGGCAGCGGCGGTCGCATCGTCAACATCTCGTCCTTGTGCGGACACATCGGCTGTCCGAAGCAGGTGAGCTACGCCGCCTCCAAGGCCGGCGTGGAGGGTTTCACCAAGTCCATCGCGCAGGACCTCGGCAAGCATGGCATTACGGCCAATTGCATCGCCCCCGGCGGTGTGTACACGGGTATGGCTGGAGGATCTCCGCCGCCGAATAAGCTGCCAGTGAAGTGGGACGGCGGAGCGCTACCAGAAATGTCCCTACCCGGCGACCTGGCCGGTGCGGCGGTCTTCCTGGCCAGCGAAGCCTCGAACTGGATCACCGGAACGGTGCTGGTTGTTGACGGCGGCCGGCTCGTCCGATGAGCTTACCCGTGCTCACCAGACCAGCTTTCGACTCTGTCTCGCAAAGGTGGGACTGAATAGCCTCCGTAAAGATCGTTCTCATCGGCGCCAGTAGCGTCTTCGCTCCCTCCATCGTGGCCGACCTCTGGGACGCCCGGGAGGACCTTGCGGGAGCACCATGGCCCTGTGCGACCTCGACGCCGGCAGCCTGCGAATCACGACTCAAGTGATCCAGCGCATGATCGACGAGCGCGGCATGCCCTATCGGTTGGAATCCTCCACCCAGCGCCGTGACCTGCTGGACAGCGCCGACTTTGTCGTTGTCGCCATCGCCATCGATCACCGGCGGCTCTGGACGATCGATCTCGACATCGCCCAGCGGCATAGCCTGATCCTGACCACCGGCGACCCGCTGGGCCAAGTCTGGGATTATTTCGGCAATTCCTTAGAGGACGTCCCCACCCCGTTCGACGGCGATGTGCTGGCCATGACCACCGCGATGGCCGTCAGCGCCGCACGCTTGGCGAACAGCGATTCGTGGCCGGACCGCACCGTGACCGTAGCTGAATTCGCAACCCCAGAGAGGAGCCGTGATGACTGACACGAGCGCCGCCCGAGAGGCAGCTTTCAACGCGTTCGATCGATGCCTCGAAGACCACATACGATCGTTACAGGAATTTGTGCGCATCCCTAGCGCGCGCGGGCAAGAGCTCGCCGCCCAGGGCTGGCTGGCGCGCCGCATGCGAGACCTCGACCTGACGGTGGAATTGATCGACTGCGACCCGGACGCGCTCGCCCAATACCCCGGCTGGACGCCCACCGACTGGTCATACGAAAACCGTCCCAACCTGGCCGCCGTGTGGCGTGGGGCCGGCGGCGGACGATCCCTGATCCTCAACGCCCACGTAGACACCACCTCGCCGGAACCCGTGGAGCTCTGGTCGCACGATCCCTGGGGCGGCGAGATCGTCGGCAACCGGCTCTACGCCCGTGGCGCTCAGGACGACAAGACCGGTTGCTGCGAGATGCTTTTCGTCGTGCAGGCGCTACAGGACGCCGGGTTCCGCCTGAAGGGCGACCTGATCTTGGAAACTACGGTCGATGAGGAGTGCTCGGGCAACGGATCGCTCGCGCTGGCCGCCCGGGGCTACGAAGCCGACGGAGTATTGATGCTGGACGGCACCGGCCTGGGTCGCGCCATCGTGGCCCACCCCGGTCACGTCGCCTTTCGAATCACCATCCATGGCAAACCCGCTCCGTATGTGGCGGCCACCAACGGCGTCAACGCCATCGAAAAAACATGGGTGTTCATTCGCGCGCTCCGCGATCTGGAAGCCAGAAAAAACCAGCACATTCATCCCCGCTGGGCGGGCACCGATCACCCTATCCACTTCAACGTCTACGGTATCGTCGGCGGTGAGTGGGTGGGCAACGTGCCGGGACGCTGCGTGTTGGACGCCGTGATCGGCTTCATGCCCCCGGACGACCTGGCCTCCGCGCGCGCCGAGGTCGAAGCGACCATCGCCGCCGCCGCGGACGGAGACGAATGGCTGCGCGAACATCAACCACAAGTTACGTTTGAAGGGCTGGGGGTCGAACCTCTGGACATGGGCGATGACAATCCAGTCGTTGCCGCCCTCGCAACCGCGCATCAGGCCGCCACCGGGAAACCGCTCAAACCCATCGCCATCACCGGATTCTGCGATCTGCACCAGCACAGCCTGCGCCGGCACACCCCCGGCTGCCTTTTCGGACCGGGCGGAGGTGGCGGCCCTCATTCGGTGGACGAATACTTCAATCTTGACGATCTTGGGCCCGTGACGAAAACCGTCCTGGCGTTCGTAATCGACTGGTGTGGAGTCGAAACAGCATGAACAATTCCGCCGGCTCCAAGACCTCAAGCATCGAGAGGTACGTACACCGCTCCGGCGAGGAGCTGGAAATACCGGTCGGCCGCGTCGTGGGCGCTCGCTCTAGGCCACGGTTCGGAGTCTCCGCGGCTATGCACGCAGGCGAGCCCGCCGGCGTCCGCGCCGCCATCCGCCTGTGGCGCGCACTCGATCCCGCGCGGCTGGACATGGATCGCTGATGTCCGTCCACCGGCGCGCGCCACGTCCGGCAGCGTATACACGCCCATCCGCTTCCGGGGGCATCATCCGCTTGATCCCGCCCGCTGGAAAATAGCTCCCCAACAAACCGCCCGCCGTACCCCGGCCGAACTAGAAGGCCCTCCAAGTTGCCCGACCACCGCATCACTCTCACCTACGACCCGGACGAGACCCTGATCGACCGAGTCCTCGCCACGCTCCCCGACCGTGCCATTGAGATAATCCGGGCGCTGCCGGTGGACGAACTACCCGGCGCCCTGCCCGGCACCACGATCCTTTTCGGCAACCACCTAGCGCCTCCTTTGCTGCAACACGCCGGTGACCTGCGCTGGATTCAGACCGTGGGAGCGGGTGTCGACGGGCTGCTGTCGGCCGAACTGGCCGCCACCGACATTGTCGTCACCAACACTAGCGGCGGGTTCGGCGTCCAGATGGCCGAGCACGCCCTCGCGCTGATGTTTGCGCTTGCCCGTCGACTGCCCGGTGCGATGAGGTCACAAGCGGCGCGACGCTATGAGCCTGAGCCCCAGGACGAACTATTCGAGTTGACCCATAAGACACTCGGCATTGTGGGATTTGGCGATGTAGGCCAGGCCCTGGCGCGACGCGCCCGCGGCATCGGCATGCGGGTCATCGCCCTGCGGCGCCACGCTCATGGCTCCCCTGGGGCTCAGATGACGATCCCATCCCTTCCGCTCGACCCGCTCGCGAACGCAGAAGATCCAGCTGCCCTCGCTGACCAAATTCTGGGGCCCGACCGACTACACGATTTGCTCCAAGACTCCAATATCGTTGTGAACATAGTGCCCCTGACGCCCACGACTTCGCACCTCTTCGGCCCAAAGCAATTCGCCCAGATGCGGCCAGATTCGTGCTTTATCAACCTCGGTCGGGGCAAGAGCGTGGATCAGGACGCGCTGATCGACGCCCTGCGCGGCGGCGTCATCGCGGCCGCCGGTTTGGACGTCACCACGCCTGAGCCACTACCGGCGGATTCTCCGCTCTGGGCGCTGCCCAATGTGATTATCACCGCCCATTACGCTGGCTGGTCCGACACCATGCTCGAACGCATTTACGCCATCTTCCTAGACAACTTGGTTCGATTCGATCGCGGTGAGCGGCTTCGCAACATCGTCGACGTGCGTGCCGGATACTAGACTGCCTCGTCGATACGACCGACGTGAGGTAACCATGTGGGCCGTGGCTTCCCGACCAGATGACTCATGCAGATGCTATGCAGAAAACTCCGGGGCCCATTACGGGCCAGGCGGACTGAGGGGCAGCCGCGCGATCAACGGTTCGAATTAACCTCATTCTCATTCGACGAGGTCGGGACTTGACTATGTTTGAATTCGTGCAGGTAGGGACGTGGATGCTGAATCAGGCGCGTGGGATCAATCCACTAAATCTGACGGGCCGGTGACGGCACTCCGCTGCTCGAGGTGGTCGCGGTCCGCTCGGCCGGGCTTTGGCGCGTCAACAACGGCTGGCGACGATCGGATGATGGAGGCTCGCTATTGACCCGGTGAGCGGCCGATGGGGACAGCAATCGGATCAAGGCGCATCTGCGGGACAACCGGACCAGGCCGAACCGCTAAGCGGCCTCCGCCCCTTCGTGACCGACACGCGGAATGTCCTGCTCATCCAGCCATTGCCGGACGATTCGCCCGATGCCTCCTTCATAAAGTCGTAGGCATACGGACTACAGAGGGAATTGAGGATCGGTACCAAGTTGAGCAGCAGGAAGTGGCGGTGGAAGTCATGGGTCATGGGAATAAACGGAGACTTTTGCTCTGGGACGTGGCGGAAGGGGGGGATCAGCGTAACGGTATCATGCTCGGAGGGAGAGCATACTGGCGCTCACCGTTCGTTTAGCAACACCAGGAACGATCAGGACTAGAAATGCCTAAAATTGCCATCATCGGCGCCGGGAGCACCACCTTCGCAGCGCGGCTGATCAACGATCTCCTCACTTATACGGAATTGTCCGGCTCCACGATCACCCTGGTGGACATCGATCCGGACCGTCTGGCGGTGACCGAAGCCTATGCGCGTCGGGCGGTTGAGCAGGTCGACGCCCAGATGCGCATCGAGGCGCCGACCACCCGTGGCGCTGCGCTGGAAGGTGCTGATTACGTTTTCGTCACGGTGATGATCGGCGGAGTGGCGGCCTTCAAAGTGGATATCGACGTGCCCGCCAGTTACGGGATCGACCAGACCGTAGGCGACACCCTTGGCCCCGGCGGTGTATTTCGTGCCCTCCGCACGATCCCGTTCCTGCTCAAACTCTGCAACGAAATGGCCGAAGTGTGTCCCGATGCCTGGCTACTCAACTACGCGAATCCGATGGCCATGAATTGCTGGGCCGTGAGCGCGGCCACCGACATCAAGAGTGTCGGGCTTTGCCACAGCGTGCAGGGGACGTCGAAGCAACTTGCCAGATACTGCGGCGTTCCGCCCGAGGAGGTGACCTACCGGGTCGCCGGAATCAACCACATGGCGTGGTTCCTCGAACTCAAGCGCAACGGCGAAGACCTCTACCCAGCCCTCCGGCGAGCGTTAGAGGATCCCATTATTGTGGCTCAGGACCCGATTCGCTTCGACATCTACCGGCACTTCGGGTACTTCAACACCGAGTCGAGCCACCACATGTCGGAGTACGTCCCCTACTACCGGAAGAACCAGGAGACGATCCAGAACTACCTCACGGAGAAGTGGGACTATCCCTCGTTATGGCCGGAGCAGCGTGAGACCGCCCAGGACGATATTCGGCGCATGCTTGACGGCGGCCAGCCGCTCGAGATCACGCGCAGCCACGAGTACGGCGTCCAGATCATTCACTCAATCGAGACCGATACTCTCCGCCGGGCGAACCTCAACGTGGCCAACACCGGGCTCATCACCAACCTGCCGACGGGTAGCTGCGTGGAGGTTCCGTGCCTGGTGGATGGCACCGGAGTGCGGCCCTCCTACATAGGTGACCTGCCGACCCAGCTGGCCGGGCTGAACCGCACCAATATCAATGTGCAGGAGTTGACGGTTGAGGCTGCGCTTGGTCAGGACCGGCGCAAGGCAGTACACGCCATCCTGCTCGACCCGCTGACGGCCGCGCTGCTGACCACGGACAAAGTGGAGCGAATGGTCGACGAAATGTTCGCCGCCCAGGCAGCCGAGCTGCCGCAATTTCAATAGTTGACGTACGCCACGGTGATAAACGACGGCTGTCCCACCCGTCGAAAGAAGGAATGACCCAACCATGATCATCGACGCTCACACCCACGTCTTCGACCGCTCCGTGGCGGGCGCCGAGGAGAACTTTCCGCTCTGGCCGGGCACGCGTTGGGGCTCCGGCGCCCCGGACTTGATTCAACAAATGGATGAGGCTGGCATCGACCGGGCTTTCCTCATCAGCTACACCCCCGTGGACGTGATGGCGCACTACCCGCTCGAGAAGCGAGAGCGCATGCTGGCCGTGTTCCAGCACTACCTCACCAAGGATTATTTCGTTCGCATGTGGCAGCAGCATCCCGATCGATTCGTCTGGTTCGCCGATTCGATCGATCCACGGGTGCCCGGCTACGTGGAGCGGGCGGCACATGACCTCGACCGGGGTGCCGGCGGTTTAAAACTGCTGCCGCTGTTCGTAGACACGGAGATGGGGGATCTGCGCTGGCGACCAATCTTTGAGCTGCTGAGAGAGCGGCGCAAGCCCTGCATTATCGATCTCTCGTGGTGGTACGCGCACTACCCCTGGTTCGCACCCAGTGTCTACCAAAAATTCGGCTCGTACCAAGAACCGGGCTCGTACACGCGCTACGTCGAGGGCTTTAAGCGGCTCGTGGCGGACTTCCCGACCGTTAAAATACAGCTCGCTCACTACGGCACGCCCAGGCTCAATGATGACGGCGACGAATCGCGCACCCTGCACTACGACCGGCTCGACGAGCCCATCGAGCTCGTGCGCGCGCACCCCAATCTCTCATTCGATCTCGGCGCGTACCAGCATGTGATCGGGGAGAACGAGCGGCACCCCTACCAGCGCGCCTTGAAGATCGTCGAAATTATCGTGGACGCGGTCGGCGCCAAGCGGGTTCAGTGGGGTACGGACTGGCCCTATCTGGGCGCGCAACCCTACCCCAATCTGATCCGCGCCCTCCGCGAAGCGCCCTTCCTCAACGACGCCGGCGTCGAGGCTATCCTGGGGCTCAACGCGCAGCGTTTTCTCGAGTCCTGAGCCGTCGCCTGCCCGGACACTCCCTAAGATCGCGGCCGCTCTGACGATCTCCGATGACACGCATTCGAGGGTCGTTTCGAGCCACGTCGGAGCGAATCCACGGCGCCGATGGATGATCATTCTTGGCCGCGACCGGATCGGTCGTCATGCCGGGCTCCGGGAGGTTTCGCCGTGGCAGAGCGGGGCACGGGGCTCGAACCCGCGACATCCAGCTTGGAAGGCTAGCGCTCTACCAACTGAGCTACCCCCGCGAGGCCGCACCATCCGGGGAGGACGGGGCGCCCGTCTGATTTCACCGAACGCGGCCGGTGTCGTGGAAAGATATGTGCGGACGGGCGGCCGTACGCTCCGGCCTGGCCGCGGCGGGCGGACCGGGCGACCTCTGCTATCCTGCTGGGCCTTCGAGATAGGGCGCGCGATTTCGATTCACACGCCGGTAATAAGGCGCGCGGGACCGAGGCTCTACCCAGGTCGGGTAAATCGCTAAGAGGGGGCGAGCGGATGGCGTCATCCAGTTCCGTGGCGCCGGTGCAGACGATTCGTAAGAAACGCTTGATCCGGCTGGGCAATCGTGGTGGGTTGGCGGGCTATTTCTTCGTGGCTCCGTCGCTAATCTTCCTTTTGCTGTTCGTCATCTACCCGATTTTCATGTCGTTCTACTACAGCTTCACTTTTTACGACCTGATGAGCGAACCGCGGTGGACGGGTCTGCTGAATTATCGAAATTTGATGGACGACCACCGGTTCGTTGCGGCGGGGTTGAACACGCTCTATTTCGCATTCGGCACGGTGCCTACGGGGGTCCTGACATCACTGTTGCTGGCGGTGCTGATCAACCGGCAGATTCGGGGCATTTACGCGTTTCGAGCGCTGTTTTACATGCCGGTGGTGAGCTCGTTCGTGTCGGTTTCGCTGATCTGGCTGTGGATGTACGAGCCGCAGTTCGGACTGCTAAACGACGGGCTGGAAGCGATGGGGCTTCCCCGTTCGAAGTTCTTGAAAGGCCCCGAGACGGCGATGCTGGCGATCATTATTTTGAGCGTCTGGAAGAACATGGGCCTGAACATGGTGATCTACCTGGCCGGCCTCCAGGGAATACCGCCGCATCTGTATGAGGCGTCGGAAATTGACGGAGCGGGAGGCCGGGCGAAGTTCTTCAAGATCACGCTGCCGCTGCTGGCGCCGACGACGTTTTTCGTGGTGATCGTGTACTTCATCGGGGCGCTGCAGATGTTCGTGCAGGTATTCATCATGACGTGCGCGGACAGCCAGACCGCCTGCGGAGGCCCGCTGGATAGGACGATAACGATCGTGACCTTGATCTACTTCAACGGATTCGAGTACCTGAAGATGGGGTACGCGGCGGTGATTTCGGTGGCGTTGTTCTCGGCGATCGCGCTGATCACCATCGTGAACGCCCGGATGCTGAAGTACGACATAGGCTGGTAGCGCCAGTTAGCGGGGCGGTGGGGTAGGGGCTAGCTTTCGTCCGGCGGTGGCTCGCCGCCTGTGGCGGCGAGCCACAAGGTGGAGAAGAGTAAGGCCAGGATGGCGAGCAAGGGTAGGCACCAGGTGGCGGGGAAGGGAATGCGGCGTATGGCGAGGGGCGGCCGGGATGCGGGCGCTGGCTCGGCCATTCGTGCTCTCCAGATAGTGGGGGAATTCGGCGCGCTTCGCCGGTGAAGACGACGTGTCCGCGACGACTCGACCCGGTCTTTTTTTGGAATGTGAGTATATCTACACATTTTCAGGCGTTGTTGTGCCCGGTCTTACCCCCCGAAGCGGGCCGTCAGCCCCAGTCGTTGGAGGGCGGGGCCTTGATATGGGCGGGGCCGGGCATGGAGAGGCGATGGGCCATGACGTGGATGGCTCCGTCTTCGTCTTCGAGTTCGCCGGCGACCATCAGGACGGACTCGTCCAGGATGAGGCGCTTATGGCGGACGAAGGTACGCGGGTGGATGATGATGTTCACCAGGCCGGTTTCGTCTTCGAGGGTCAGAAACGTGAAACCGGCG
>Ga0310120_10003668_pt1 | contig 10920 bp, 6 predicted proteins | sample CB27_AW_983_MG_FD_203506 | JGI IMG/M metagenome (GOLD analysis project Ga0310120, IMG submission 203506) | Marine microbial communities from Western Arctic Ocean, Canada - CB27_AW_983 | ecosystem: Environmental > Aquatic > Marine > Oceanic | place: Canada: Western Arctic Ocean | collected... | reverse complement strand
GCGGATGGCCCGCTGTTGGTCAGTGATTGACGGCAAACTCCTTGGAGTTGAGCAGGGCCCACAGGATGTCTTCGGCAACCGCACGGTGGTCGTCCTGGTGCTGGGTAAACGCTGCCGACATCAGATCACGTTCTTTTTGTTTTGGAAAGCGGGATAAAGTGCAAAGATAGAGTTCGTCTAACATTTTATCGGGTGTTTCGTACTGCCCGGCCAGTCTGCGGGCGCGCCCATGCCGATGGGTGATTTTCTGCGAAATTTCCGGTGCATTGAGCAGATGCAGTGCCTGGGACATGCTGGGCTGGTCGCTACGCTCACACTCGCAAACGGTCGCCCGGATGGGGCGTCCAAAGACCCTGAAAAAGTAACTGGGCATACGGTTGTCCCAGATTTGTATGGCTCGATAGCCAGCGGGCCACCCGTTAAACTCCTCGGGAACACCTGTCGCCTGGCAAATCGCATCCAGCAGCACTTCGGCGGAGATTGTCTTCTGCAGCGCGTGAGAAAAGTTCTGCATGTCGCTAGCGTTGCTGGTATTGGTGGTCGGACTCAACTGGTAAGTTCGTGATTGCAGCAGGGTACGCGTGAAAGCCTTTAGATCGAAGTTGAGTTCGATCATGTGTTGAGTCAGGGCTTCCAGCAGTGGTTCGTTGGTGGCGGGGTTGGTTTCACGCATGTCATCGATCGGTTCGACCAACCCGCGTCCGAGGTAGTGGGCCCACAGGCGGTTGACGACCGTTTTGGCCAGGAACGGGTTGTCGTGGCGTACCATCCAGTCGGCCAGCACGCGACGACGATCTTCTGTGCCGGACATGGCGACCGATTCGGCTCCGAGTGCGCGGGCTGCCAGCGTTTCTCCCGTGCGGGGGTGCTCCAGATCCTTGCCACCCTGGGACAGAAGCACGTTGCCAAATCCGGGGACCGTCTTGTTCTTCATTCCGGTGAAGAATCCAGCCAACGCCCAGTAGTCCGCCTGGCTCCATTTTTCGGAGGGGTGGTGATGGCATTGGGCGCATTCAATTCGGACTCCCAGCAAGAGTTGGCTGATGGATCGTGCTGCGATGTCGGGTTCTCCCAGAGTGGAGTAGAACGAGACGGGACCTTCCATCTGGGGATTTCCCTGCGCGGTCACCAGTCCGTGAGCGATTTGATCAAAAGGCCGATTTTCCCGGAACTGCCGACGCAGCCAGCGCTGCAGGGCAACGGTAGCTTGCGCACCGATTTTTCGCTGGTCCGCACGCAGCAGGTTCAGCCACTGCATGGCCCAGTATTCGGCGTATTCACCCCGTTCAAGCAGTCGATTGATCAGTTGGGAACGTTTATCGACCGCCGGGTCCGCCAGGAACTGGCGCGCTTCTTCGGAAGTGGGCAGCGTTCCGATCGTGTCCAGGAAGACCCGTCTCAGAAACGTCGTATCGGCTGCCAGTGCGCTCGGTTGAAAACCGAGTCGTTCGAGTTTGTCCCAGACATGCCTGTCGATGAAGTTGTGTTCGACCGGACGTTCCACGGTGATACCTGGCTGGGGCAGGGTCACTCGACAGACGGTCACATTGTTCATGTAACGGGCCAGGATCAACGCTTCGCCGTGCAGATCACTTGACTCGATCAATCCACGCCCGTCCACCCTTGCCATGGACTCCATATTCGATTCGAAACTGGCCATGGTCGTGACGCAATGACGCTGGCCGGCGCGATCAATCGCGGTCAGTTGCAATTGCTGGGACCCGCCTCCGTCCAGAATCACCTGCTCCGGTTCCAGGATCAAGCGGACCGTTTCCCTGGGAGACGAGGGGGAATCGGCGTTTTTGTCCAGCTTGGCACCGGAGCCAATCCACCGATGCAGCTTCTGCCAGAGTTCGCTGTCAGGTCCGAAACGCTTGCCCCCACCATGGGGTATCCTGGCCGTCCCCTTCAGCAGCACCAGGCTTTGTTCCGGGGCAACCGGCCACACGCGTCGTCCCACAGCTTCGCGGGCAATCGCTTCATAATCTGCCTTCGGATCGGAGCCGAAGATACTGAGTTTGAAGCCTTTTTGTCCTTCTGCCTTGCCGTGACAACCTCCCGAATTGCAGCCCGCCTTGGAAAGGACGGGAATGATGTCGTGGTAAAACGAGAGGGAGTCGGTTTCTTGCCAGGCGGTAACCCGTACCGGCAGGGTTTTCTCCTGACCCTCATAGCGAATTCGTAGCTCGGTGTTCCCGTCTGCTAAAGGCTTGATCAGTCCGCGATCGTTGATACTGGCCACCCCCGGTTCGGTGAAGCTGAATTCGACACGCCGTGTCAAATCGAGAGAACGCTCGTCCGACAATTGCGTGCCGACAAGCACCTGTTGCGAGGATTCGGGGTGAGGAAGTTCAATCTGGCTGGGACCGGCCTGCCACTCAGCGAAAGCCAACTGCCCTGACCCGCAGCAGCAGGCCAGCAAAAGGGCGAAATTGACAGGGTTTTTCGGCAGTAAATGCACGAAACGAGCTCCAGAAACCAGTGGTTCAGACGTTTGAATACCGAAGTGGCAGTATAACAGATTTATAGGGCCTCTACAGTGGAATTTCAGCTGCCGCAAGAAACCTGTGAAGTCTCTGCAGGAACCGCAGGAAAAATCGTAAGTCTTTTGCGAAAAGGACCGTTTATCCAATCCGTCGCAGTCTTTCTGGTCTCTCACGAAGCCGGTTGCCAAACCGTCGTCGTTCGGTGTGGAGCGTGTGCCGGACAGGCCAGAATCATCTGGTGGATATCAATACAACTCATTTTATTTCAACGGTTTGTAACGGCAGCCAGCACCGGCCGTTCTCTGCTGGAATTGGTCTCCCCTGGCCGCCGTGGCGCACACGCCACAAGCCGCCCGGTCCTGCGTCATTCCCACACCTGTACAGTTGCCGCTGGCCGAGGTGTTTCCTGCGTTTGGCCCCGCAGGCCGTTTTCTTTGGTGCGCCGGTGAAGGGACGAAGTCCGAACCAGTCAGCGCGGTGGCTGTTCAGGGCCGGGATGCGGGATTTTTCAGGCCCCTCTGCGGCTGGCTAAAGTCCGCCCGTTTTGCAACCGGTGTGACCGGGACACGTGTTGCGAGCCCTCGCGGCCCGGAGAGTTTGACCAGAACAGAAAATCGGAGGCTTGTCCCGTCAGCCTGGCACGCACGAGCTGCGTGGAACCAGGCCCGTGGGACAACCCGACTGGTTGGATGGGATAGAAATGCTATATTCGAAGCTTAACATCAGCATGATTGCAACGGCGGCGGATTCATTCTGAATGGACAGACGCCGTGGAACAAAAACTGGAAGTGCTTGCATGCCTGGTGGTGGCCGCGGTCTTCAAAACCGTTGGGCCGTGTGTAAACCGCGCGGCCGGTGGGTTCGATTCCCATGCACTTCCGCCATTTTGTTGCGCACGGATTTGCAAGGCCGTGTGTCGGTGGGCGCCAGGCCGTTTCCTGCCACGGCGTGTCATTGTTCACTACGTTCCTTTTGCAGTTCCTTTTGCAGTTCCTTTTGCAGTTCCTTTTGCAGTTCCTTTTGCAGTTCCTTTTGCAACTCTTTTTCTGCGCCTGCTGCACTGCATTTCGTGGCCTGTTGGTGACCGCCGTTTACCCGGGATGTGTCTACCCGGCCGGGGCTATGACGGCTGCACCCAGACTTGCACCTCGTCAATCACGAGTTGTCCGGTGACCTGAGGGTCGCTGCGGGTCAGTGTTATGCTCAGCCGGTTTTTGCCGTAAGCCATCGCGGTGGAGGGTACGGGTAACCAGCGGATGGTCTGGGGATCGACGGACGAACCCGGCGGTGAGTCTGGCCACTGGTCCGGTTTCCGGCCTGTGGACAGGGGCACTCCGTTGAGTTGGATTTCCAGTTTGTCGTTCTGAGTCAGGTTGCCACTTAGCCGCAGCGTGACTCCGCCGACGCGGTCCATCTGCTCGTACAGGCGGAACAGATAGACACCTGATGGATTTGTGGCGTTCCGGTCAAGTAGAACCCGTTGCACTTTAACCGCTCCGGTGATCGTGCGGTCCAGGCCGAAGGGCGGAGGTTTGGCCAGCCATTCCCAGGTAGGATCGAAGACATAGTGTCGCTCGTTGCGGATGACTTTTCCGGGGTCCCGCAGTTCCTGGAATACCGAGAACACTTTGGGATCGAAGTGGTTGAAGAAGCAAATCCCATCGGCGCCGGCGGCGTAAAAGGTGCGAGCCAGCGCCCGGTAGTTGGCCGGAGTCATGGCGCTCTTCTGGAGACGTCTTTTGCGGATGCTGATGAACGGATGCAGCGCCGGGTACATCAGGCAGTGGCTGTCTCGCGTGAGGGCGCCGAACTCCGCGTACGGTGCGTTGAAGTCGGAGTAATGCACGTCCTCCGGGCTGACATAGTCTATCAGTCCCTCGGCGATCCACGTTGGCACGTCAAGTCCCATATCGAGGCACTCCTCGAGCGTCGAGAACACCCTGGCTCCCAACAGAATCCGTTTCCCCCTGGATGGGCTGAGGTCGTCCAGTAAGGCGCGGAGGCGGCGCATCAGACGGGTCATCAGGTGGGCTCGTTCCCTGCCGTGGGGGAACGGAAAGTATCCCGGGTTACGGAAAGTCATGTCCAGGCCGTCCACATCAAAGCGGCTCACGACCTCCTTCATCACCTCGAAGGTAAAATCGCGCACCTCGTCGAAGGTGAAATCGAGCGGCCTGCCCGATTGATAGCCCTTTACCTTGCGAGGCCAATCCTTCAGGTGCCACTCGGGATGCGACTCGATGAAGTCGGCGTAGACGGGAAAATCATGGGTGTCGTTCATGCGAAACCCGGCCAAGAAAGCCATGTCTCGCTCGTGGCTGAGGTCGAGCAACACCTGCAGGGGCTGAATGCCTGCGTCCAGCATGGATAGGAACCGCCGGTGCTGTTCGCGCTGGTCGTATTGAAACCGTTCGGACCGCCAGTAGACCGTGTAGCCCTGGTTGTACACATCCTGAACCAAGAGATCCACGCCGTTGTCAGCAAGCGTGCCCACCCACGAGCGAAGATCGTCAGGCTTCACCGGATCGGGCAGGATGTGTTTCGCCACGCTGGACGGATCGCTGCAATACATGATGCGCCGGGTGCCGCGCGGAGCAATTGGGGCCCTGGGTTCCCCACGGTCTGTTTCGCCTGCCCTTCCGTGAGACGGGTGCGAAAGAGCGTCCGCTCCGAGCACCAGGCCGCCACCCGTTAGTGTCGTGGTGACCTTGAGGAAGTCGCGCCGGAACATGGGATTCCACAACGTTCGTGTTCGAGACCGGCAGTCGTTCAAGCCGCGGTTCATGCCGGGAAACATCCTGAACGACGCCCTAAGAGCCTAGCAAGGAGGGTGACCATTACAAGACCGGTTGCATGACGTTCTCAATGGCGGCGGTGAAACCGACCGTGTGGGTTGAGCGATGAACATGTCTGGCGCAACCGGGTTTGATCCGCCACACGATCACGTCTTGTGTTTCGCGACAGCAGTGGCGGCGTCCGGCGTGCGGTAGCCGGCGCCACGAACATCGCGAAACTCGGCCAAACTCTTCGCGCAGGAGTTCCAGAGGAAGTTTAGAAACGGCAATCGGTCCCTGGCAATGGCTTCTAAAAGGTTGTAACCCTCAAAGGCATAAGTTAGAATTTGTATCAGATGCGGTACAGCAGCGCTGCGAAAAGAAGCCCGTTTTGTAGCAGGAACCTGCGCTGGTTTTGCAAGGTTGCCAGTACTGCTGCAAGGGAGGCCTGACGGTCGTTACGGGACGCGGGTAGTGGGAGAAGCAATGCAGTCGTTCTGCATTAGCAGCTTGCCGATAGGCCCGTTTGTTCCGCCGTTGGTCACCTTGCAATAGGAGATCTCCTCGTGTTGCGCATTGAGGGAACCAGCAAGAAACTTTGCGATGGCATCAGTCGCCGCGATCTGTTGCAGATCGGGGGCCTCGGAGCACTGGGCATCAGTCTGACAGACGTTTTACAGAATCGTCCTGTGCAGGCGGCGAGCGCTGATGTTGCGAGGTCGTTCGGAAAAGCCAAGTCTTGCATCCTGATTTTTCCTTACGGTTCTCCGTCCTCCCACGAGACCTTCGACCCCAAGCCGGAAGCACCTGCAGAAATTCAAGGCGAATTCAAGTCGATGGCCACCAGTGTTCCCGGCACGCACATTTGTGATCAGTTACCAGACGTTGCCCGGGTCGTGGACGAATTGACAATCATTCGGTCCATGACGCACCCGTATCCCCTGCACGCGTTGGCCTACGCTGTGACCGGGTTGCCCCAATACTCCCTGGAACTGGAGACCAATGCCTTCGACACCCGGCAATGGCCCTACATCGGTTCGGTGGTGGATTACATGGACGAGCAGCAGGGTTCGGGTTCCGTTCCTGACATCCCCCGGAACATCGGACTGCCCTGGCTGGTGAATTCAAAAACAGACAATCCATCCGTGAACGGAGGCGTTTTTGCAGCCTATTTAGGATCCGAATACGATCCTGTCTGGACCGACTTTGACGGACCGGGAACCAGGGTGGCGCCAAAAAACACCCCGGACCAGGCGAAACGGTTCAAGAACCCGTTTGGCGGAACTACACCGGGTGGACGATTTCACCTGGGGGGAAATGCAGAATTGCTACAGGACATTTCCATCGAGCGCTTACGTACGCGACGGTCGTTGTTAGCCCAATTTGATCGCTCCCGCCGATGGCTGGACGAAAGTGAGCGGCTTGGTTTGTACCACAAGCGAAGGCAAATGGCATTCTCACTGCTGACGACCAGCAAAATGCGTGAAGCCCTGGACATCGGCCGCGAACCTCGCAAAGTCCGGGAGGCGTACGGCATGACGTTATTCGGTCAATCGTGCCTGGCAGCGCGACGAATCGTCGAAGCGGGCGGGCGATTTGTGTCCGTTTATTGGGACTGTTTCGGTCAATTCCAGAACGGATCATGGGATACGCACAATTTTCACTATCCCCGGATGAAGGAACTGTTGTTGCCCGGATTTAATCAAACCTACCCGGCGCTGATTCACGATCTGCGGCAGCGCGGCATGTTGGATGAGACGTTGGTCATCTGGATGAGCGAACATGGCCGGACACCGAAGATCGACACCACTCGTCCAGGTTGCGGACGTGACCACTGGTCGAACGCGTATTCCGTGGCCCTGGCGGGTGGCGGTACCGCGCAGGGTAAGGTCGTGGGTAAAACGACTCCCGACGGAGGTGAAGTGCTTGACAATCCGGTGTCACCGAAAGACATCCTGGCGACCACCTACCACCTGCTGGGGATCGACCCGCAGGCGACGGTTCCCGACCGGTTGGGTAAGCCGAATCCTATTGCAGGGAGTGGACAACTGCGCACCGAATTGCTTGGTTAGTTTGATTTCCAGGTGCGCGAGGAAGAATTTCTCTCAGCACGGTTCGCGTTTCTAGGAGCCCCGGGTGTGTACGAGAGACGCTCTTTGCTTGCCTTCCTCAACCACGAATAGCGTTTCGGTTTGCGGTCGCTGTTGTGCCCGAACAAGCCTCGTGGTGAGACTGTTCTGGTCGCATCCAATGGCACGCGTCACTTGGCAGGCACAGCACGCGATTCGGCCGGTTTTTTTATGGCTTGGTTTCTGGACCGGGGTCGACACAAGGGATCAAGATAACAACGGCTGCGAGGCTGTCTAGCGATTACGATGTGGTCCGGGCGAAGCGCCTACAAGAACCAGTAGTCCTGCCACGATCAGAACTAAAGAAGTCGGCTCGGGAACTCCGGCCAGTGTTGTATAGCCGCCCGGATTGAAATTTCCAGTCAGCCGGTTGTAGTCACTCAGGTCGATATCTCCGTCGAAATCAAAATCACCATCGGTCCAGGTGAGGCCGCTGCCGCCGGGCGCAAAGTTGGTGGCCAGCCTGGTGTAATCACTCAGGTCGACGTCCTGGTCGCCGTCGGTGTCTCCCTGGAGGGCCCGGAGATTCTGTAGTTCCACCGTCGTGGCTGTGTAGGAGATGTTGCGAAACAGTCCGCCAGCCACGTGGTCCCGGAACGAACCGCTGGCATCCGGTCCGAAGTCGGGTGCCAGTGGGAGTCCGTCGTATTTAACCGTGTTGAATGTTCCGCTCCGCGCAGCGGCGGTGATCATCACAAACTCAGCGGACGTGCCGTGGTCGTGGGGTCGGTGTAAGGCGTCAGGGGCACCAGGTCCAGCGTGCCGTCCAACGTCACGCTGCCGGCAATGTCCAGCCGATCGTGCCAGTCGACAGCCGTCCCCGCCACGTCGCTTTCCAGGCGGGCGCCCGGGCCGAACACGACATCGCCCCAGAAATTGAGCTTGCTGGGCACGGGTTGGGGCGCAAGGTCCTTTTCAAAGACATGCGTGCTAACGCCAGGGAATGAACCGCTTCCGGTGACGTTGCCAACATAGACGACGGTGCTGCCGGTCATGGCGGTCACCGTTCCATGGTTCGTCACATCGCCATAGATGACCGACGTACCGGACGTGATGTCCATGGTGCCGTCGTTGTGGTTGGTCAGACCCTGATTGAACCGCAGGATCGCGTTGCCGGCGATGATGTCTCCTTCGTTACCCAGCAGGCCGTCAAATTCGATTTCAGCTGCCTGGCTGGCATCGCCAAGGATGTCCATGAGACCTGCGTTGAATTGGCTGGGGAGGTATGTCAGGTGCATCTGCTCACCGGACGCCACGTGGACTTCGCCGTCGGCCGTGTTGACCAGCAAGTTGTTAATCGTGCCTCCGCCCTGGATTAGGCCCGTGTTGGTCAGCGTACCTCCAGCCAGTTGGAGGCCCTGGTTGCCCAGGTCGATTTCACCCTGATTGATGATTCCTCCGCGTGCAGTCACCATACCGTCTCCCGACAGTTTGCCATCCGCTTCCAGCGTCAGCGTTTGAGCGATGACCAAGTTTACCAAGGGGGCGATGGCGAGCGTCGCCGTTCCTGCGTACTGCGTGCCGATGTCCAGCGATTTGATTGTTTTTGTTGAGCTTGAGCCGCTCACGGTCAATCCGTTGACCGGCTGGATAAATACTTCGTCCCCCGACGAGGGGCCTCCTGGGCAGGACCAGTTCGACAAGTCATCCCAGTCCCCGCTGGCGGGGCTAGTCCAGCGGCACTGGGTGCCGCGCTGGCCGTAGATCAGGTAGCTTTGCCCGAGGTCTTGGTTGCCCGCAAGAGGGGCCCCGATGATGAGATCATCTTGTCCGTCTGCGTTCACGTCGCCCGTCGCTCGTCAATCGGAAATGGAGTGTCCATCATTGTCAGGGTTTCGTTACCGTCGTCGTGCATCGGATTGCCAGCGACGGTTGTCCAACTGCGTGAAAGGATTTCTGGCAGCCCTCGTGAGTGGACGCTTGCTTCCGGACCGCAGAAAGGCGTTGCAGGCTTCTCGAATTGCACGTTGAACATTGAAAGACATTCGTTTCAGCAGACTTTTCAATGTCACTTTTGGTCCCTGCAATTACCCCTTGTTGGGTTGGGTCGGATTAAGCGCCACTCGTGGACCAGTGGCCCGTCCGTGGATGTGTTAAAATAAAATGGTTTGGTAAGGTGAGTTAACTGTGTGTTGTGGGACGAAGGGGGTGAAGGCTGGAGTCAGCGCGGACGATAAAACTCCTGTCAGACACTCGAATCCTTGAGCCGTTGATTCCCGGCCGCCTGGGTCGTGAGGTGGGTCTTTAGTCGTGTTCCGGAGATTAGCGATGATCATGTGCCGTCGATGCTCTCCGGGTTTCTGGAGATGCGTTGCTGTAGTCCTGGTCACGTTTTACCTGGCTCCGGCGGTGCCAGCTCAGTTGCTGGAATATCCGCTTTCTTCCCGAGTCGTAGCATCAGGTTCGGACTCGGTGATTGACCTGGTGCGTTGGAACAACTTTAGTCAGGCGTCTGACGGGCAGCAGCAAAGTGGGGACCATGCGGGTGGTCACGGCGGCATCAAGGGCGGGCGGGTCGACTCCCACGCCCCGGCATTCCTGATGGGGGACCACGTCCACGAAGCGGGCGAGTGGATGTTTGAGTACAAGTACTCGAACATGTTCATGCACGGCAATCGGGCGGGCACGCGAAATCTCACGCCCCAGCAGTCGTTGGACTTCATCGGCACACCGCCGGGGGTGCCTGCCCAGGACTTTTACGTGGCAACACCGCTGCGCATGACGATGGAGATGCACATGTTGCATGTCATGCGAGGCGTGACGGACAACGTGACCGCCTACATCATGCCCATGTGGATGGTCAACACGATGGACCACCTGCGACGAGATGGCACGAATTTCACGACCAGCAACAGTGGTTTCAGTGATCTGCACTTCGGCGCCCTGTGGCGAATCTGCAACGGACACAGTGACGAGTTGATTGCCAATTTCCGTTTCAGCGCGCCCACGGGCGACATTGACAACCGTACGTCGATTCCGATGGGCATGCCGAGCGAATTTCCCTACCCGATGCGGTTGGGGCACGGGACGTGGGATGCTCTGCCCGCTGTGACCTACCGCTCGTACTGGGAATGTGGCAGCCTGGGATTGCAGGGCAGTTGCGGACTGCCGATGGGGTTCAACGACTCTGACTATCGCGTCGGCAACGAGTATCGCGCGAATGCCTGGTTCAGCCAACTCCTCGACCGTGATAAAAGACTCGCGGCGACGTTTCGGGTCGAGGGGCTGTGGCGCAGTAATTTCGTCGGCGCCGATCCGCAGTTGAATCCGAGCATGATCAGCACGGCGGACCCGGACATGCGCGGCGGGGAATTTCTCAACCTGGGTTACGGGGCGATGTACACGTTGCCGGGAGGCGGACGCCTCAATTTCGAAGCCACCCACCCGGTCGTGCAAAACCTGCGCGGTGTCCAGTTGGAGACCGATTGGGCCTTAGCGGCCAGTTTCTCCAAGGCCTACTGATCCCTGTTGGATGGTTGCCGACCCGAGTGGTCGTCCACGGGTACGGCACAACATGCCCGGTGCAGCCTT
>Ga0310120_10003662_pt1 | contig 10933 bp, 10 predicted proteins | sample CB27_AW_983_MG_FD_203506 | JGI IMG/M metagenome (GOLD analysis project Ga0310120, IMG submission 203506) | Marine microbial communities from Western Arctic Ocean, Canada - CB27_AW_983 | ecosystem: Environmental > Aquatic > Marine > Oceanic | place: Canada: Western Arctic Ocean | collected... | reverse complement strand
TGGCCCAATTTCCGAACACAACCATCGATCACGTTCTGTCAGCTCCCGTCCCTCTCCCTTCGCGCCCATGACGAGATTGCCACGGGTTTCGCCGGAGGCCGGAATGCGGGCAAGCGAGTAATCTAGAGGTTCTCCGTCAATCAACAGGATCCGTTTGTCACCTTCGGTGATCTCCGGAATATAGCGCTGTGCGAGTATGAACTGGCTCCCGTATTCGGTCAGAGTCTCGAGAATGACGTTGGTGTTAGGATCTTTTTGCGAAACAATGAATATCGACCGCCCTCCCATTCCATCGAGGGGTTTCAGAACGATCTTTTCCTGCTCTCTCAAGAACGTTTTGAGGTTGTCTTCGGACCGGGTGATCAGACTGGGCGGTGTGCAATGGGGGAACCAGGCGGTATACGCTTTTTCATTGATGTCCCTCAGGCTGGCGGGTCTGTTGACAACGATTAAGCCTCGAGCTTCCGCCAACTCGAGGATGTACGTCGTGTAGATGTACTCCATATCGAAAGGTGGATCCTTGCGCATGAGGATGATATCCAACTCCTCGAGACCACCTTCCCAGGATCCGATCTGCTCGAACCACAAATCCGGATCGTCTCGCACCGTCAACGAAGCACCTTTGCCCAGGGGAGCGCCGTCCCGAACCGAGAGGTCTTGTTGACGGAAATAGATCAGCGTCCAGCCTCTGCGCTGGGCCGCGAGAAACATGGCGAGCGTCGAATCCTTTTTTGGCTGAATGCCCTCTATCGGATCCATAACAACGCCTAGTAGACGGCTCATTCCCTATCCCCTTTCCCCGTCCGCCGAAAGTGCGTGTGGGTTCGCAGTTTCCCCCAACACGGGAAAGCTAACATACCTGGCGCAGTGGACGTGGATAGAGCGGCGTAGGGCCAGGCCGTGAGGTGCTCTCTTAGCGCTCGAAAAAAGGAGTATCTACGGATACCGGGGATATGGAGCGCTTGCAGGAGATGTTCGTGGAGATCGCGTCCTAGGCCGCGAGGTCACCCCACAAGGCCTGAGCGAGGGTGCAGGCAGCAAGCGCGGCCGTTTCCGTTCTAAGTATCCCCGGTCCAAGGCCAACTCTCCGAAAGCCGGCGTCGTCCGCCCGACCCAACTCCGATCTGCTCAATCCCCCTTCCGGCCCGATGAGTATCCATAGTCTCGATGCCGCGCTCGCCTCTAGAGCGATATGGTGGAGAGTTTCTGGGCCATTCGGATGCAGAGTCACGCGAATGGCCTTGGAAGGCGCGTTTGCCAAGGCCTCCGGCAAGCCCTGGGGTGGGTTAATGATAGGCGGACAATGCCGACCGCATTGCTCGCAGGCGCTTCGTGCGATTTTTTGCCAGTGGTCCACCCGTCGCGCAGCGCGCGTGTCATCCAGTCTAACGACACCGAAGTCAGTCAGAATTGGAGATATGGTTTTTACGCCGAGCTCTGTCGCCTTTTGAACGATCAGATCCATGGCCTCACCTTTTGCGACGGCCTGCAGTAGGGAAAGCTCCAAGGGGGATTCGGGCAGTGGTTCTGCTGCCTGCGTTACTCGCACCTTGGAGCCAACGCGGGCGAGAGTATCGACGACAGCATGCCGCTCGTCTCCGAGACCATTGAACAGCACGACGGAATCTCCGGATCTGAGTCTCAGAACCCGGCGAAGATATTGAGCCCGTTGAGTATTCAGATCTATTAGGCTCTTGTTTAGATCGTCTAGCAGAAACAGTCGAGGGGTGCGATTTTGGTTTGATTTCATCGGCGAGTTGGTCCCGCTGGGTACATGATGAGCGTAGCCTATGGTCGCGAGTAATGCGCCCGTGTTCAAATATGCTGTGGAGGCGGGTTGTAGATGCGCTTGTTCAAGTGTGTCGACGAACCTATCCTCTGTTGCGTGGCTGATATGACAAGGTAATGAAACTAATTGCCCTGATACTCGGGCTCGGGCTCGAACGGCTTGCCACCCGGTTGCCCCATCTGCGTGAACTTCGTTGGTTAGATCCCTACTTCGATATTGGGATGGCCAGGTTGAGGGGCGCAAACACCTTGATCGTTTACCTGGGTAGCGTGATCTTGTTGATCGTTCCCGCGATTCCAGTTTATTGGGCGAGCAGAACACTCATCGGAACCGGAATCCTTTGGGATCTGCCCTACTTATTGTTTGCGGTCCTAGGCGTATTCTTTTGTCTGGGGCCAAGGGATCTCGCAAGCGAGGTTGAGGAGTACTGTGAGGCCCTTGCAAGCTCAGACGACGCGTGGGCAGAGAGAGTGCTGAAAGAACTCTGCGAGGTGGAGCATTCGGAGGAGGATGATCTTGACGCCGTCAAGGAGGCTATTTTCGTACAGGCTACGAACCGGTTTTTCGGAGTTATTTTCTGGTTTATCGCATTGGGCCCGGTCGGGGCTTGGGTGTTTCGCCTGAGCGATCTATTGAGGAGACGCGCTGCCGTCGTTGCGGATTGGGACCCGGAAGGCGTGCGGCTAACACTACCTGCTGTTGAGAACATCCATGGAGCGCTCGTCTGGATTCCCGCAAGGCTTGCGGTGGTGGGGTACGCGCTCAGCGGCAATTTCGATGATGCCTACGATCGCTGGCGCAATTACAAGCTCAAGTCGGGCCTACCGTTCCACCGAAGTAGTGATGAGGTGGTGGCGTGTGTCGGGAAGGCGGCAATGACGGGTTCTATGATTGACGAGTCGGACCCTGGTGCTGCTGCCCGACGGGCAATGCAGTTAGTGAATAGAACCCTGTTCGTTTGGGTCACCGTGCTCTCAGTGATGACCCTGTACGGTTGGGTAGTGTGACCGTTTTCCTTTCAGATTCGAATGTTACCGCTCGTGCTCCCATAACTCTTCCGCCCCTCCCTGCTGCTGGGCGATCGATCTTGCGGCCACGAACAGCAGATCCGAGAGGCGGTTTAGATATTTGAGCAGGTCGGGGTTCACGGTCATTCGGTCCGCAAGGGCCCAGGCCGCTCGTTCGGCGCGGCGGCAAACCGTGCGGGCGAGGTGGCAGCTGGCGGCACCGGGGCAACCCCCCGGCACGATGAACTCCTTGAGGGGCGGAAGGCTGGAGTTGAAGGCATCGAGCTCGGCTTCGAGCCGCTCTACATGATCGGCACTGATCGCTCGGTACTCCGGGAGAGAGAACTCCGCGCCCAAATCGAAAAGCTCGTTCTGGATGCGACGAAGGCAGACTCGAACATCGTCCGGAATGCCCTTCTCGCTCAATACCACGCCGATGGCGCAGTTTGTTTCATCCACCGTTCCCGATGCCTCGATACGAGGGTCAAATTTAGCGACGCGATCACCGCTGGCTAGTCCGGTAAGGCCAGCGTCTCCCGTGCGCGTATAAATTTTTGTGAGTCGATTACCCATGCTCTGATGGTCAATCATACCCGCCAGTTGCCCCTCGGTCCCGAGGTAGTTTTCTGACCACTGGATGGAACTTCTCACGGGCGAATCTGCCAAAAGGGGTGTCGACTAATATCCTAAGGCCGGGCGCCGACGTTGGTCACAGCTCGGCGGGGTTCGGTCGGGAGGCCCGCAAGCGCGGGGCTCAAAAAAAACCCGGCGGTGGGAGCGCCGGGTTAGATTATTGTTGTTATCGGAGTTTACGGTTTCAAGTATGCGGCCTGGCTGCTGGTCTTAGCGCTCTAATTGTTGGTTTTCTCAAGCGATCCAACCGTTCTATAGTTGTTATCACAGCCTGTATTGTTTTCTTCTTATTCTCTTTATTGTTCTTGTTCGGACCCCAGAATCTAACAGAATCGTGCTCCATTTCGCACAGGTTTTCTGTCGTTTACGTGTTCACTGGCCCCTCACAGGGGCCGATCCATCTAAGGTAAGACTCGTGCCAGCGCCCGATCGGCCAATAAAAACAAGGGATTAGGATTAGAGATCGGCTCGGATGCGTGATGTCGGGCAAAAAGAATCTCGACACTTACGTTACACAATATTTCTACTTTTCTACTTGATAAAATCAATTTAACTCATTGTTTTTATTGATGCGCATTTTTTGTTCAGAGGCACCGACTCGTTAAACGATGAGATCGAGTTCGGCGTAAAGGTCTCCGATAAGGAACTCAGGGCGCTGGCAGGAGTGCTTCCCGGTCTGTCCACAGGCCGTTTTTTACCACGGCTTCGATCTGCAGACTGTCTTCGATGCGAGCCAGTGGGTTTCCGCTGAGGATTACGAAATCAGCGAGTTTGCCGGGCTCGATGGTGCCTAGCTCATGTTCCACGCCAAGGGCTAGGGCGGCTTCCGAGGTCACGAGCCGGAGTATCTGGTCATTGGGGATTCCGGCATTTCTGAGGAGTGCAAGCTCAGCATGCAGCCCCAGCCCGTAGGGTACGTTTGGGGCGTCGCTCCCAGCGGCCACTCTACCTCCTGCCTGGACCAGGCGGGCGACCATGCGCTGGAGGTTGTCGAGTCGCTCCCGGGAGTCCGTTTGTGCTTCCCATTTCGCTCGTTCAGCGGGAGAGAAGAGCCGTCTGTATGCTTCGTCACGCGACCACACAGGGTTCGCTGCAAGGCGCCTAAATCCCCCGAAAGCGACCAGGGCCGGCGTCACCACGGTTCGAGTCTCGACGAGGATGCTGAGTACGTCCTGGTAACTTTTACCCAGGGCGGATTGCTCTAGGCTGAAGGGTCGTTCCGCCAGCCCGCCGATATGCTCAAGCCCGTCGATGCCGAATCGGGCGGCTGGAAAAAGAGCCTGGCTAAACATCGGCACACCCAACTCCCGCACGCTATTGATAACCCGCGGGGCCAGTTGCTCGGGACGGCCGCGATATATCTGGAACACGTCAAACCCTGGTACTTGATCGCTGAGGGGTTCGTTTAGTCCGTCGGGTGGCGGCGACGTCAGGAACAGTCGAGGTCCCACACGAGGTTCTGCGGCCCAAGCCGCCCTTCGAGCCACACTCGCCGACCACTGGCTTCCGTCTGTCCCGACCTCACGGACAGTCGTGACGCCGTAGGACAGCCACGCCTGGCCCACGCGGTCTGCCGGCAGAGTGGGCTGATGGGCATGGAGGTCGATGAATCCGGGAACGAGCGTGTAGTCTCGTGCGTCGATGACGTTTGCGGGAAGTGGGCGTAGTCCCCTGGCGACGACGGCCTTGATTCGCTGCCCTTCAACATGCACGTCCATGTGTCGGCGGTACTGGTTACCAATTCCATCGAAGAGCCGACCTACCTGAACCACGTAGGGCTTCTGGGGCACCTCGCCCGAATGGACTTGTGCAAAGTCGAGTGCGCGGCGCCGGTAGGACGGGCGGGCGACGGTGACGTTGGCAGATAGATGAATCGGCTGTCGTGTAGCGCCCGCCAAACGACGCCTCCACACCCTGCCGTCCGATGTATATACGAATTCTCCGGGGGAGATCCAGGCAGGACGAAAGCCGAAGACGTCCTCGCCGCGCGTCAACCTTTTCGCGAGCGGTTCCGCGTCCAAAAGAAGCATCGTCAGGTTGCTCTGATCCGGTGCCGGCTGCTCGTTGAAGACGATGACACCGCCGCCTGGCCTCCATGACGGTGCTCTTAACGGATGAGGGGCGCTGAATACCTCGGTGGACACTCCGTTATGCCATAGTTCCAGCGTCCAGCGCCCGTCGTGCGCGTTGACGTATGCGATCTCTCCGCGTTCTGAGACACTGGGGAAAGACGCGTGCCCGGTGCTGCTCGTGAGTTGCGCTAATTCCCCCGACTCCAGATCGATTTTCCAAAGGTCATGGCTACCCGCCAGGTCGGAGGAGAACACGACCGAGCCGTCGTCCGGCGAAAAGTCGGGTGCTGTCTCGTTTTGAGCTGTATCGGTGAGCCGGCGCTGCACGCCTTGGTGAATGTCCAGCATCCAGAGATCCCACTGCGAGTCTTCCTCACTCTGGTATACGAGCGTCTTTCCGTCTCGGGAGAAGCGTGGGTTGCGTGCGATAGTGGTTGACGGGGTCAGTGGGGTTGCTGCGCCCCCGCCCAAGGGCAGCTGCCAGAGTTGACCGATCAGATCGATGATGAGAGTCGTGCCATCCGGAGACAACGCGATCGCGATGTTTGTCCCCTCGCTTACATTGGCGATACGGTTTTGGGCCGAGCCCGTCACGGTAAACAGAGAGGTACAGATTGCTAAAAGGAAGGCGCGTACGCTCATGTTTCACCCTCCGCGAGCGTGACTAACTTGGTGACCTCCCCTGACTGAGCCGTATAACGAATGAGAATCGGCCGGCAGCATACGAAACAGTCCTCATAGTATTCCTGTCCTGGTACCGAGACGTCCATAACGATGCTGATTTTTTCACCGCAGTAGGGGCAAAGGATGTCTCGTTCGCCATCCAGCATCTTCACACCCTCACGGTTGCAGGCGCCGTGATGTCCAGGGTCCGGTCTGAAATACGTGTGCATCGAGTGGGGAGAGCGAGCGCTCATAACGCACTCGGTCGTGAAACCGGTCCGATCCTTCCATCCAAAGCTCCACAGCGGCAAACCACAACCGGTAGCCACCCCAGAAAGGTGGCCTGGTCAGTGGAGCCAGACTGGCCGCTGGTTCGTTTCCGTTGCTGTTGATGGGATCTGGTAGGTGCAGATCTTGGGCTTTGTCCTTCGCGCGACCCAAAAGCTTGGCAGGGTCGTCGAGGGGCTGGCTCTGCTCGCTGACCCATGCGTTGAGTTGGCTTCGCCACGAGCGGGTCGCAAAGTATTCATCACTTTCCTCTTTCGGGCTTCGCACTGCGGCGCCCTCCAGTCGAACCTGTCGACCCATCGTGTCCCAATGCATCACGGCTGCTGCTGCGGTATTGGTCGTGATCTCGATGCTCTTTCGCGAACCGTAGTGCGTGTGAAAGACAGCGAAGCCGTTTTTCACGGACAGTTTCTTCAGCAAGACGACGCGCGCGGAAGGTTGCCCCGAAGCGTCGACGGTGGCGAGTGTCATCGCATTCGGGTGGCGTTGAACGGCCTTGCGGGTGGCCTCGTTCAGCCACTCCTGCATGACGAGAACTGGGTCTTCGGGGGGAGGTATCGAAAGTGGGGGAGTCACGGTTCGACTTTCGAAGCTCACGGGACAACAGGGTGCTGAGGTTAGCCTCTGCGGCGGGCTTTGGCCAGGACAACGCTAGGTCGGGACGACACGCGTCCCGCCGGCACGGCGCGGGTCCGCTACGGCCTCCAGTCGCCCGCCTGCGATACAGGTTGCGCCGATTCCGCCGAAGTACATGGATTGTTCCCTAAACGTATGCAAAGGTGGGGAATCGGCGGGGATCTCTATACCGGGCTCGTGAGCTAACCGGACACCGGTCGAATCGAATTGTACGTGGACCCGCGGGGCGTTGACCGCCTCTCTCAGCGGCATCCCCTCCAGCAGGTGCCGGTGCAGTACCTGCATCAGCGCCGTGGTAATCCGGTCCGCGCCGGGTGAGCCGATAGACAGTGTATCGCCAATGCCGTTTCGGGCGACAGTTGGTGCCATGTTCGAAGGTAACCTTCCCCCCGGTGTTCGGCCTCCAGGCCCGGTGGGGAGGAGTTCCATCTCGCCCAGACAATTGTTCAGCCAGATCCCAGACTCCGGCACCATGTGTCCGGAGCCGTAACCGGTGGACATAGTGATGGCGCAAGCGAGGCCGTCGGTGTCTGTGGCGGAGGTGTGCACCGTCGAGGGAGATTCGAGATGCGCAAGATCGCCCCGTGAGACGGCATTCAGGAGGGCGTTGAGGTTGAGTTCGAGGCGCTCCGTCTCGTTCAACACGTTTCGGCGATAACCAAGTATCAGTTTCTGAATCGCGATTTGTCGGGGAATGGGAGCCCTCGGCAGCGAGGGGTATTCACCGGCAACGAGTGTCAGCATGGCGCTCAGCACGACGCCACCAATCGCGGGAGCTGGGTTCGTTGCGACTTCCCATGATCCCACGGATGTCGTGAGTGCTTCCCGTGTTAGGGGACGATACTGCGCTAGATCTTCACGACTCAGCGTGCCTCCAGCCTCGAGCACGTGGTCGGCCATCCGGTGACCCAACTCGCCAGTATAAAATTCCCGAGCGCCGTGCTCAGCTAGTTGTCGAAGACTCGCTGCCAGGTGTGGTATCCGGATTGGTGTGCCGGCTTCCTTCGGTTGGCCCTCCTTGTCGTGGAGGCATTCCCATCCGGCACGGTCTCGGCCGAAGACATTGTCTCCCGAATGAATGAGATAGTTGTAGCAGGCTTGCGGTAACGGGAAGCCTTGCTCGGCGGCTGCGATGGCCGGCTGGAACAGGACGTCCCATGGGAGCCTGCCGTAGCGTGCCGATGCTTCTCCCAGTGCCGCCACGCTGCCCGGGACCGCTACCGAGCCCGGACCAACGATCGAGCGGACACCGCCACCATATTCGATGAAGACCTCCACGCCGCCCTCACCGAGCCGTTCGTCCGGGAGCCCGAGGCCGGGGACGGCTGCATAGCCGTCGATGGTGACGGGGCGCTCTCCCGCCCGCCAGATAGTGACGTAGCCGCCTCCACCGAGCGCACAGACACCGGGCTCGGTGTTCATGGAAGTTAGTACTGCCGCGATCGCCGCATCGACCGCGTTTCCTTCCTGTTCGGCGATCTCAGCTCCCGAATCCGCGGCGAGCTGAGACGAGGATGCAACGGCGACAGCCCCTTTCATGGCTCACTCAGTGCAAAGCTTCCGCTGGAACTCGTCGATGACTCGTGATGGACGAACTCGCGAAGCAATAGCTGTGGTCGCACTCTCGCCAGCCTTCTCATTGGGGCTGGGGTACTCTTTGAATGTGCGACGATCCCATTTTCTCTGACTCACGGCACAGATCGGGGCAACTGCGGGCAAGGATCGATACCGATCCGACCGTCTCGTCTCCATCAACAGCGCACCATCTCCGCCCATGGAGTGTCCGTTGATAGACGTGCGTTCCGCATCGACGAGCAAGTGCGTATTCACGATTTCGACCAACTCATTGGCGACGTAGTCGTACATCCTTTAATGTGACGGCCATGGTGAATGGGTCACGTTGACATAGAAACCCGCACCCATCTCGTCATCCTTGCCAGGGAGGCTGAGGTCTCGCGGGCTGGTATCAGGAACGATCAACGCAAGACCGAACTCGGTGGCGTATCGTTGCCCGCCATCGAGGGCTTTTGCTTCGGAGACTAGCCGGATATCGGCCATCAGTGAGTCCTCTACTGGAATTGGGGGACGGCGCATCTTAATGGATTCTGATTGTGCACGCCGTTAGTCGCGCGCGGGCTTGCACCGGTTCTACCCAACGGGTACAAACCGCTGCCACGGAGGTGATCCAATGAGCTTAGATGACTTGAGAAAACGCCTCTCGACAGTGGATCGGGAGCTGATTTCACTCATTGCGCAGCGCCAGAAGATTGTCGCGGATATCGGGGTGCACAAGATCAGCACCGGTATCGCCACTCGCGATTACGTGCGAGAACGAGAGGTCCTGGAAAGCACGCGGGAACAGGCGAAGTCGCTGGGCTTGGAGCCCGAAGTCGCTGGTGAAGTCATGAGCGCGCTCATCCGCGCTTCATTGACACACCAGGAACGCACTCGCATAGCCGCCGAGAGTTCGGGTGCCGGAAAGAAGGCGCTGATCATCGGTGGCTCCGGGAAGATGGGTGGCTGGATAGCTGAGTTTCTCGCTTCCCAGGGCTTCGAAGTACAAATCGCGGATCCTGCAGAGTCCGCGCTGCCGTTCTCCAAAATTGCGGACTGGCGCGATAGCCAGCTAAAGCAGGAGATCATCGTAGTGGCCGCACCGATTAAAGCTACGGCGGAGATCCTGCTTGAGTTGGCTGACCGGCAGCCTCCTGGACTGATCCTCGACGTGGGTTCGTTGAAAACTCCACTCAAGGCCGGTCTCCAAGCCCTGGTGGCAGCGGGCTGCCGCGTGACCTCCATCCACCCGATGTTCGGGCCAGACACCCGCCTCCTGTCCGGGCGCCACGTGATCTTCGTCGATGTGGGGGTCGAGGAAGCGACTACTGCGGCACGGTCATTGTTTTCCTCCACCATGGCAGAGCTCATCAGCATGAGTCTTGCCGAGCATGATCGGCTCATCGCCTACGTCCTGGGGCTTTCCCACGCGCTGAATCTGGCGTTCTTCACCGCGTTGGCGGAGAGCGGCGAGCTCGTTCCCCACTTGAAGAGGCTCTCCAGTACCACCTTCGACGCCCAGCTGGGTGTCGCGAGCCGCGTAGCCACGGAAAACCCTCAACTCTATTTTGAGATCCAGTCCCTCAACGCATATGGGAGAGAGCCACTGGACGCCATGCGTCAGGCGGCGAGCCGAATTCAGACTCTTGTCGAGACGAATGACGAGGAGGGGTTTGTCGCTCTCATGGAAACGGGCAGGGCGTACCTGGATCTGCACGAGGAGTGAAGGCCGGACAAGCCTGCGCACTCCTGGTTTGCAGAATAAAGTCTGGCGTCAGGACTTTAAAATCGGTTACGGGCACCTGTCCCCAAAATGTGAAAGAATGTTGTGTGAGCTGCTAGCGAGCCCATGGATTGGATCGACACACAAGGCTATCGTGCCAACGTCGGCATCATCGTGGCCGACGGCAGTGGCCGCGTTCTCATTGGTGGCCGTGTTGGCCGAACTGGCTGGCAGTTTCCCCAGGGGGGGATTCGGCCGGAGGAGAGCGTCGAGGATGCCATGTACCGCGAGCTCAATGAGGAGGTGGGTCTAGTTCCGGAAGACGTGGAACCCCTGGGGTTAACTCAGGACTGGTTGAGGTATCGCCTACCGGAGCGCTTCATCCGCCGTCAGGAGACGCCGGTCTGCGTCGGTCAGAAGCAGCGTTGGTACCTTCTGCGGTTGCTTGCGGATCCTGAGCGGGTGCGATTTGACACCACCGAGGCCCCGGAATTCGACCGTTGTCGTTGGGTGGACTACTGGCGCCCGGTGAAGGAAGTGATCTATTTCAAGCGCCAAGTCTATGTTC
>Ga0310120_10003659_pt1 | contig 10939 bp, 10 predicted proteins | sample CB27_AW_983_MG_FD_203506 | JGI IMG/M metagenome (GOLD analysis project Ga0310120, IMG submission 203506) | Marine microbial communities from Western Arctic Ocean, Canada - CB27_AW_983 | ecosystem: Environmental > Aquatic > Marine > Oceanic | place: Canada: Western Arctic Ocean | collected... | reverse complement strand
TCAGGGTGGCAGACATACTCAAGCTGCAGGTCACTCCCGGACGCGACTGTCTGGTGAAGGAGATCGACGAGCTTTTGGTGCACGTGCGGCAGGCAGGTCGATCGAACAATGACCGTGAACGATCGAGGCGAGTCGCCGGCCGCAAGGGCATCGCAGATTTGTTGGACGACCGCCAACAGGTATTGATCGTTGATCCCACCCGAATGCGTCGATGGCGTGCCAACGCAGATGATCGCGGCGTCCGATTGATCAACCGCCTGGGATACGTCCATTGTCGCGGCGACGCGGCCTTGTTCGTGCGATTCGGCGAGCAATTCGGCGAGACCCGGTTCCGAAATCGGCGCTTCACCGCGATTCAATGCCTCCACCTTGATCTCATTAACATCGGCTCCAACCAAACTGTGGCCCAGTTTGGCAAGACACGCCATCGTGACTGTGCCGACATATCCCAGTCCAAAAACGCTAATTCGCATCCGTCATGCTACCTGTCGTTGTGATTCAATGGCTGCCAGAGCACACTGATGAATTTTCGACACCATGTGATCCATGGAAAACTGTTCCTGAATGATCTTTCGGGCATTGGCGGTGACCGTCCGCACAACGTCACTGTCGGACAGCGCGTCGCGTGTTCTGTTCACCAAGTCGTCGAGATTGCCCTTCTGATATCGAAACCCCGTTTCGTTGTCCACCAATGATTCGGTGTCGGGTCCTGGTTCGTCGGCGATAATGGTCGGCTTGCCGAATGCCATAGACTGATTAATTGCAAGCCCCACTGCGCCGCACTGTATCGTCGCATCGGCAGCGGCGATCCACCCATAGTCGGCTCCGGCCGGAACGCGCCCCAGGAAATGAATTCGACTGGATTCCAATGACCCACATTGGTCGCGAAGCTGATCAGCAAGGCTGCCGCTTCCGATCAGCACAAGATGCAAGTCATCGTCGATCTGTTTTAGTTGCGGCCATGCAGCCAGCAAGTCCTCGTGCCGTTTGTGCGACTCCATCGTCGAGATGCACAGCAGAATTCGTTTTCCAGTCAGGTTGTGCTCGCTACGAAGTAGCTCTGCCTCACGATCATACCGATCACCGCTGGCAAAGATTCGGTCCGTATCAATGGTGTTGTTGGTCACGAAAACGTTTGACTCTGGGTACCCAAGGCTACAAAGCTCATCGCGCGACGATCCGCTGTAGGCAAGGATGTATCGGTATCGATCAAACAACTTACGCTTGATGTACTGCGAGACCGACCGCGTTTTTGGGCTTTGCACCTTCGTCCAGCCGATCGCGATCGCCCCGACCGAGGCACAGGTTTTGGGAAGAGTCCAAGAGGTAAGGTGGCTAGGATAGACGGTTGAAATAACGACATCCGGGCGTTCTGCCCTAATCTTGTTCAGAATGTCCGGATGCCAAACGATTGGCCGCTTGCCAATATACAGCTCTTTGCACGGATAATCGTGGAAGTAGTCTCGGCTTCCGCCACCGAGTGCCTCGCCCTCACACATCGCCCCCCATACCTCGAGAGAAAAATCTCCAGACGCAAGTTCACGCAGGCGGTCGAAAACCGGAATCCGATAGTGTTGGATCGCCGGTTGAACGATTACAAGTTTTGACGGCATCTTGGGATAAATATCTAGCCAATGCAATCGCGTTGCGATCAGCCAGCCATGAAGAAAAAAAGCGGACACTCACGGATGCTTATGACGAAACGCCTGTTGCGCTGTCTCGTAAAAACCGTTGAATGACCTCACCATGTTTTCGAGAGTATATTTTTCGATCACGTGCGTCTTGTATCGCAATGAACTCTGCTTGGCCTGCTCACGGTCTTGGATCCAGCCGCGAATGTGCTCAGTCAATTGGTTCAGGTCCTTCGGCAACGGGGCACAATCGTCTGGGAAGTGTTCTACCATGCCTCCGCCATTGGCCATGATGACGGTCGGAATGCCAAGCCCCATCGCCTCCACCGCACTGTTTCCAAATGATTCAGCCTGATCCGAGAGCAGCGCGAAGCCGTCGAGAATCTGAAGATAGTCCCCGATGTGTTCTTTCATGCCTAAAAACTTGACTTGATCTGAGACATCCAACGCGATTGCAAGGTCTTGTAGGCTTTGACGCGCAGGCCCATCACCGATCACGTAACAGCAGACATTCTTGTCGTGGAGGTTGGCCACCGCCTTAATAAGTAAATCGACTCGTTTAAGTTTACGAAGATTTGCACTAGTCCCGATTCGCCATGTTGTCGCCGCAGGGTCTTCACCAAGTTCGCGGAGAATGTTCTCTTTTGATCGTTTTGGCTGCAATAGCCCGAAATCAATTCCGTTGTAAGTTACGAGCACTTCTTCATGCGGAAGACGGTACGTCGATCTGGCGCAGTTGGCGGCGTGACGCGTATTGCCTGAGACCGCATCGATGTATCGGGCGATCAATTTGCCCGTGACATAATGCATGGCCCGTCGCTTGCCGCTGACTCGCAATTCGCCGCCACGGTGCGTATAGGCGCTAGGAACTTGTCCACTACGGCCAACAGCGATCATCAGTGTCGGAGTTGGACATTGAAAGTGGACACAATCGTTTAGCTTTGCGAGGTTGACGAATTCCTTTGAAATACGGAAATCAATCGAACTTTTCTGATTTAGCTCGAACACCGGGACTCCCAAATCAGCTACAAGTTGACCATAGAAGCCGCCCTTTTTGAGTAACGCCAGCGATGGCCGCATCCCCATTTGGACTTGGCCTCGGATCAACTGAAATAGCGATCTCTCTGCGCCACCGATTCCCATGTCGAATGAAAGATGAAGTATTTTCATGAATGCATGCCGCGTGCTTCGCTATCTGACTGTTCGCCAGTCTCATGTCTGATCCGTGCGATCACTCTGCTTTACCGAAAAGATTATCGCGATCGTCTTCGCAAGGCGAAAAATCGCACTAGGTGGTGAACTGGTTAGAGTCGAGCCAACGGCGCAGGACATGCAACGCCCAGAGCGTGTAGAAATTTGATTTGCGGTCGCGCTGGTTCTGCCTGACGAAATTCTGCACAGCTGGTTTCGTTATCAACCCGATATCATCAAATTTATCCGTCCACAGGTTCGTCCAGTCATCGCGAATGATATATTTGTCAAGCCAGCGATGCATTGGCACATTGAATCCGCGTTTGCGATCGGAGACAATGCTCTGCGGGACGCGGCCCACGGCGGCTTGTTTCAGAACACGTTTGTGAGTTCGCAATTCGTCCGGCATCCTAAACGCAAATTCGACGAGTTCGTGATCCAAAAACGGCACGCGACCCTCGACGCTATTCGCCATTGAGGCCTTGTCTAGTTTTGTGAGTTGCTTGTTGACAAGTGGTCCCTTCATCTCAGCATACAGTCCGCGCTGTAGGTTACTCTCGAATGCGTTGGAATCGTACGCGTTGCGTAGGAAAGTGTCTGGCAACAAATTGGCAAGTTCGTCTCGTGAAGATTCCAGACGCAGAAGATCCTGTTCGTTGTCAGCGGAGAGCATCAACTCGTGCCGCGAACTCATACTGTTGCGAGCTAACGTGCGAAGGGATCGCTCAATGTAAATGTCACGAACCTTTCCGGCCTTCGACGCTGGCGAGAATTTCGATAGCAACAAATGAGACATCCCTAGCATTCCACACCAAGCAAAGGATGGCACAAAATTTAATCGTTCGAAATGATTAATCCTAAAGAGATACTCATACCCACCGAGCACTTCGTCCGCGCCGTCGCCACTAAGAATGACTTTGATTCCAGCATCGCGCGCAGCCTTGAAATTGCAGAACAGAGCCATTGCGGATGATTCGGCGAATGGTTCGTCCATCACCTGAAGAAAACTATCGTAGTCGTTTAATGCGGTCTCATTCAGAATTGTTTGGGTATTTTCGACGCCACGATATGCCGCCATTTCTTTGGAACGCCCAAGATCTAGCGTGTTGGATTGGTGCTCGAATCCGATAGTGAATGTCTTCAGATTTTCAGCAGGCATATGGCTGACGATCAATGACGAGTCCAGCCCGCCACTCAGGAAAGCAGCCAACGGGACATCGCTCATTAGTCGATCTTTAACGGCACTGCCCAGCCGGCAATCCAATTCCTCGACCCAGTCGCTGCACCTAGCCGTATTCGAATCACACGGGCTCACATCCCAATACTGCTTTGTCGCTACGCCTTCGCGGGGGCTCCATGTCAAATGGTGTCCAGGCAGCAACTTAAAAATATTCTCGTAGATTGAATTAGGCTGTGGGACGTGGCCATAAAAGAGATATTGGGCCAAGCTCTTACGTTTGATTTTCTTAGGGACCAAATCGGAACCTTGGAGCGTCTTGATATCAGAACCGAAGAAAAATCGATTGCCGAAATCACCGTAGTAAAGTGGTTTGATGCCGATACGATCACGCGCGAGAAATAACTTTTCGTTCGCTTCATCCCAGACCGCAAACGCAAACATCCCCTGAAACCTGCCCAGACACTTCGCTCCCCATTGCCGATAAGCTTGCAGCAGCACCTCCGTATCTGACTCGGTTCGGAATCGACGCCCCAAGCTCTCTAACTTATTTCGAATGCTGCGGTGGTTGTAAATTTCTCCATTGAACGCAATCACGTAGTTCCCGCAATCGCTCGTCATTGGTTGATTCGCTCGTTCGTCAAGATCGACGATGGCAAGCCGCTGATGGACTACGCCAAACTTGCGATCTTTCGTTAGATAGACACCTTGATAGTCTGGGCCACGGTGCGAAATTTTGTCGCCCATTGCACGGAGCATCTCCTCGCTGATCTCAGGACTATCGATGTAAATTCCAGCTAAACCGCACATTGTTTGTTATTGATTGATCCGACGAGCGGGTCTACGACTGATACATCTCGTCGTATGCAGTGACCATGTTGCAAATAATGTACTTATTATTGGCGTTTGCGTGTGAAAAATTAACGCAATCATCAGCGGAAAGACGATTTCTTAGATCCGAAGACGAGGTCGATTTGCCTGTTCCAAAACGTTCGTCTCGATTTTGAAAACACCCTTTTGAAGTCCAATTTGATTCGGAGTTGTACGGTTGTGACGACGTCAACATGAGCGACATGTGTCGAGCGAAGATGCGTGTGCAACGACTTGGCTTTCCGATTGACGGACCTAGTGATTTCCCACGCCGCGGGCTTCAATTCCGTTGAATCCACGGTCCGCTTCAGTTTCGCAGAGCGTGGACTCGTCGAGCCATGCCCTGACGGTGCTGAGTCGTTGCGGTGAATCGTACGCAGGGGAAAGCCAATCGAACGTATCGAGTACTGCCCACGCACGACGTTGTTCGTCGGTCAGTTGGTACGTTCTTCCGTTGTCGGCGATCAAGATGAATCGCACCAGATTCGGACCTACCAGCGGGAATCGCGAGACAAATTTTGCAATGGGCCACATCGCATTTACATATCGTCTCGTCAGGCCATACAGTACTTCGGTGTCCATCCCAACGGTAAAGCGTCGAGCCCAATACTTCGTCTTGAGCATCTGCTTAATCGATCCGAACAGTCCTTCATGTCGCACATAGACATCGAACACAAGCTTTCCGCCTCGTTTTACCTGATTTGTTAGTGCGACGAAGGCACCGTGTACGTCTGGTGTGTGTTGTATAACGCCGAAGCAAAACACGCGATCGAAATAGTATCGCGCAAATGGCATGTTATAAATGTCTGCTTGAATCAAAAGTAAGTTCCGATGGTCTCCATTGTGCTGATAGTTCACCTCAACCGCGTTGCTGTAGTCGAACGACACAACGGTTGCACCTGTCGATATTGCATGTTCGGTGAACCGACCGGCACCACAGCCTGCTTCAAGAACAATCGCCCCGTGGAGTTTGGACTCCCATCGTGATTCTTGAAAGAACCGGTCACGCGATACGGAGGTATTCGTAAACCGGTCGATCTGCGTTTCCGCGTGGGATTTCCATTGAAACCCGAAGTTCTTGGCATAGTTTTCATTCGGTACAAAGCGTGGAATGAAGTCCGCTATTGGATAAGTGTTTCCTTCTCGTGCGGAAACAAGCTCACCGGACTGGATGCGGCCATCAGCGTACTCCGCGTTCTCCAGGCAAAGCTCGGACCCATCAATGGGGCAAACAAGATGTTTGAGGTGTTCAGGGATCATGTTACGCGTGCCTTGGTTGTTCGACCGGTTCATCCTTACGGCGAAATCTCGACCAAACATTCGAGAGCAGAATATGCAAAAGAGAGTGTTCAGCAACCAAGGACTCGAGTTCTTGGTTCGTCAACATCTCGATTAGATTACGAAAGTTGTAGATTTCGCCGTTAAACGTAATCACGTAGTTCCCGCAATCGCTCGTCATCGGCTGATTCGCGCGTTCGTCAAGATCGATGATGGCAAGTCGCTGATGGACTACGCCAAACTTGCGATCTTTCGTTAGATAGACGCCTTGATGATCCGGTCCACGATGCGCGATCTTGTCGCCCATCGCGCGTAGCATCTCCTCCGTGATACTCGAATCGTCGCTATAGATTCCGGTAAAACCGCACACGCTGTTTTCAGACGATGCTAAGTGAGTGAATCCACGACGTCCGCATATTTGCGGGCGATCTCTGGATAGGAAAAACGACCAACAGCGGCGGCGTTGGCGTTGTACGGGACTCGTCCCTGTTGCTCGAATTTTCGATAGGAGGTTAGAAGATACTGTTTCACGTCTGACACGCTAGAAAAATGCACACCGGCATTTTTTTCTTTCAAGACATCGAAGACAACGTCACGGTGCTGTCCGATTGTGAGAATCGGCCGTATTGCGCCATGGTAATCAGACAACTTTCCAAGGTGGATTCCTAATTCGGCAGGATCATCCCAAGTAAACAACAGCAACAAGTGGGACTCGAGTTCCCCGCAGATGACTTGGTCGCGTGGAATGAGGTCGTGAAAAACCGGTATCCGTTGTCTTTCGGCGGCAACACTCTAGCGACCGTGCGCGAAGTACCGCATCCGATTTCGAGCACGGTCTTTCCGTGCATCCGTTTGGCAAAGTCGTCAAGGATGATCTTTATCCGCGTGTAAAATGTGCGGCCCATATATCGGCCCAGCATCGCCTGCCGTATCTCTTCACGTTTCTCCGGCGTATCGACACCTTCGTCTTAGTACCGCATTTCATCGCGATTCCACTCGCCATCGGTGTCGGCATCCTCGCGCGAGAATCGCTCGACGGTTCGATCGATCGCCGCCTGCAACGGTTCGCTGCAGCTCTCGCGAATCGTTTGGAAATGATCTTTCCAGGCAGCCAAATCGACGGACGAATCGGCGAGAATACAAAGCACTCCCTCGCGAATTGGATAGACGTAGTCGCCATCGTTCACGATCAGCAAACCGTCGATGATGTCGTCGGTCGATTTCAGACTGTCGTGCGCAACACCTTGGACTTCGCTGGCATCGCGTTTGACGACGGCACCAAAACAGGAGAAGTCAGTGGAACTTGTATTAGGGCATCTGAGCAGTTCGCTCGTTTCAATTCGCATTCTTACTTTTCTTGAGAATAACTCAATTCAAAAAGAGAGCCTGGCTAGTAGGCTTGTGCGCCCACACAGCGTCGCACGTTGCTGACGACCATCACGGATGAGCCTGCTCAAGCGAGTCCAAGACTCCCGCGTACCTTCCCGCGATATAATGCATCACCCGCCGCTTTCCATTGACGCGAAGTTCACCACCACCGTGCGTGTATGCGGTAGGCACTTGACCACTTCGCCCGACTGCTCGCATCAGTGTTAGCGTCTGCGTCTGAAAGTGCACACAATCATTTTGTTTTGCAAGGCCAATGAACTTTTCGGTGATGCCAAAGTCGATCGAACTCTTCTGATTCAACTCAACGACCGGAACGCCCAGTTCCGCAACCCGTTGCCCGTAGAAGCCACTGCTCGCAAGGACCGCCAGCGATGGTTGCATTCCCGCTTGGACTTGACCTCGGATCAACTGAAAGAGTGCTCTCTCAGCACCGCCGATCCCCATATCGTAGGAAACATGAAGTATTTTCATTCAATTGGTTCGCCTTCACAAGACGAGCACACAGAATTGACTTGGTCGCGCCGTAACTTAGGGACGGTTGACATCGAGATCGGCACAGACGACATAGTAATGCGCGAGAAAGAATCCGCGTCTTCCGAGCGTGCGAATGGCCGCGTTGACGCATAACTTCGCACACTTCTTATGCACGGGGCCAAACACTGGCAACAATCCTGGAGAGACGTTTACTGAAAAGCCCATCCCCTTAATCGTTCGCAACAACCATCCAGGATCCATCAGGTGTTCGCACCAGTTGCCCGTCACTGGATCGCACGTATTCGTCGGGTGGCTCGGCTCGTAAGTAATCTCTCCTGTCTCGCGATATTCATCAACACATTTCTCGATGTAAGACCTCTTGAGGCCTCGCGTCCGGCGAGCCAAAGTATTGACCTGTTTGGAATTCAATTTTGGTTCGTGCGCTGAGATAATTTCCTTTCTCATGTCAAGAAAGGCTCGATTGCTGACCCAATCACCCCAGTGCTGCTCTCTGTCATTTTCAAATTCAGCCGAAAGTTGAAGTTTCGTAACTTTGCGAACATAACGCGAATTGGCAATATTGGCGCCAGAGGCATACACAAACCGGATCGGTCGCCCAGGAACCGCGATCAACTTTTCGAAGTGAGATTCGACGTCGTAGATGTGTTCGATGACGTCAAACGATACTACCGCATTGACACATATTGAATTCGACGACAGATAAGAAATGAGTTCATCGATATCACCGCATACAGTGTGGTCAATCGGCAATCCCAACAACTCTCCTAGACGACCCGCGTCAGCACAAGAGCCATCGTAGACATCAGCGTACACAACTGTTCCGATTCCCAATTCCTTGGCCATCATCGACATAGTGCCGCTGCCGCCGCCATAATCGACGATCACCGTGCGGTCCAGCGCGGCTTGATTCGAGCCCAGCGACATATCAAGGAGCCGAGCATATATACCAAGCGAATGTTGCATACCTTGCCTTTGGCGATCCAAACTGCGTTGGTTCACTTTCGAAATTCCAGAGCAAGCCAAGTCAATTCGGGAAAGCTTTTCGCTGAGCCGAATCGATGCGTTCTTCAATTCTTTTCTCATTGTGTCCTTCTTTAGCGATCATCCTATATCGCAACACGCGTGTTTGCGTAACCAATTCGTTTCATGATCGGAACTCTATTTCTTGAATTCGAACCAATACCCCTTATTACTAGTTGCGCGCCCGCTCAGATGGTCTCGACGTCCGTGCCAATTGGCGAACGGGAGAACAACGTAGAAAAGCAGGTGATTGCGCAACGATTTGGCAATGGACGAGGGACGCCACGTTCGCCCGCGTGACAGTTGTTTGCAGGCGTTGTCAAGAACGCCGCGAATCGACTCTAATCGGCCATCGGCAGATATCTTTGACCACAAGTAGGGATAGTCCTTCTTCAACTGCAAGTCAGCTGCGCGAGCGCGTCTTGCCTTCCTGTAGTAGTCACTGAATTTCACACAGGGGGGATGGAAGCAAACGGCTTCGTAAACTTTCTCGTAGCCATCCGGGGAAAGCAGTAAGGTGAGCCAGCCATCCTCAGAGAGTATCGTCGGCGGCATCGTTTGGAAGGACGCGCGATTCATGCGATCCACCAGCCGCTGAACATTGCACATGTAGAGACTACCTGTAATCCAAACTACATTGCTCTGCTTCCATTGATCTTCGGGGATCTGTTGTTCAAATGAGTCGCGTTTGACACCAGCTGCTACCGCGATATTCGCGTTCTCCAACAGCCTCCGGTGCAGTGTCTCAAATGATGGTGGGTGGACGGCAATGTCCCCGTCCATGAACACGCAATGGTTTGAATGCGCATGCTCGAAAAGCAGCTCGTTCCAAGTGTTCGCTTTGCCAATCCTGGTATTCATCGCCTTGATTGACACGATTGTTGGATTGTTATTGTAATCGAATTCTTTGGCGTATTCCTTGACGACTTCGAGAGTGTTATCGGTCGAGTTGTTGACTCCAACCAGAATCTCGATGGATAGCGAACCCGTCTGTTGCGCGATTGAGTCAAGTGCGCCCACGATGTTGCGCTGCTCGTTTCTTGCAGGGATTAGCACTGAGATGTCCGGCACCATTCAATTACCTTCTTTAATAGTTGGGGCTTTGCATCGCGTGGCAGGCGTCAACCGCAGACGTCGCGATGAGCCAATTGCCGCGCCAATCTTCCATCCAAAACCCCCTACGGTCGCCGCTACGCATCCTGACCACTCGGCTGGGGTAGCGGCCGTGCTTTCCGCAGTCCGCAAAACCAAAGTGCAGTGAACTTTGATCTAGCCATCGTGAGCGGATCCAATCCATGACGATTGAGCAATCGATCACGGCCATGTCGAACCATGTCGACGATTGCTCCCATGCACCAGATAGCCGAAAAGCAAAGGGCACGCCATTGTCCGCAATGCTTACGAAAAAAGCGGTATCGATTGACAATCATTTGCTCGTGGGCGATCAGCCCAATCCCCACTGAGCTTTGTGCACCAATGTGAGTGACTGTCGCATCTGGATAGTGAAGTATTCGACCCCCTGACTGATAAATTCGACAACACAAGTCGTAGTCCTCGGCGTACAGTTCAAACTGTTCATCAAGCCCACCCAACTCTCGCATGAACTGCGTCGGCAGCATCACAAACGATCCTTGAGTGAACGGGATTTCCGATACGGCGTCCGTGTCGAAATCATTGACGGTCGCCCTGAAAAACCGAGTGTTTCGAAAGATTCGCTCCAAACGCATATGACGTACGAATTCACCGCGAATACTTGAAATCGCGCGGCCTCGTCGGACGTAGTGAGTCTCACCTGCTGCATTGACAATTCGGCAACTGATCGCCGTGTTGGCCGACTGCGTATTGAGGAACGCGAGGGATTTCTCCAAAGCTCGATCGGAAACGGTTG
>Ga0310120_10003653_pt1 | contig 10954 bp, 16 predicted proteins | sample CB27_AW_983_MG_FD_203506 | JGI IMG/M metagenome (GOLD analysis project Ga0310120, IMG submission 203506) | Marine microbial communities from Western Arctic Ocean, Canada - CB27_AW_983 | ecosystem: Environmental > Aquatic > Marine > Oceanic | place: Canada: Western Arctic Ocean | collected... | reverse complement strand
GGGAGTATGATACCGGTTTTGCGATTCATCGAACTTACCCGTATGCTTCATTGGAAAAATGAAGTCGCGATAGTTGTGTTCATACTCAGGGTCTTGGCGAATCTTATTCAGCGAACCCACTACATTATACTGATAGAGAAAGACATGTATATCTAAAGCCTGTTCGACCAACCAATCAAAATGATTCAATAAAGAATGCGACAGCAGTTCATCTGTGTCAATCGAAATGACAATATCAGCATCTTTGCTTCTGCTATACTCAAGCATAGTAGAACGATTTTTGGCTTCGTGGAATGTATCAGTAACAGGCGAAAGGATTGTCGCCTCTTCACCGAGAAAATCACCAATCACTTCTACGGTGTTGTCGGTCGAGTTATCATCAAGAAACACAAATTCGTCTATAGGATATTCCTGCCAGAAAGGCAGAACATGTTCCAAAAGAATAGCTTCATCTTTCACTTGGCAGTTGGCATGAACCTTCATAATTCTAAATCGAAATTCTTCGCCTTTCGTTCATGAAACAATCGTTCATCAAAGTCGCGGTCTTCTTGCTTATCATTCTCAATATATAGCTGATCGTAACCACGCTTCTGCCCATCATATCCATGTGACTGCATCCAATCAGGGTGTTGATGTTCAAACAAAACGTCTGGGCTAAACGAAAGTCGATCTAGTAAATCAGCCACAGCAGTAAATTCTGTATCTGCCCAAAAGGTGATATATTCAGGATAGTAGATATAGTTAAACCTTTCGTAATAAGGCTTACCCATAATACAAAGGGTATCAGTCTCTCGATTATGACCATCGAAAAACCAGACAACACCATCACCATCATCAAAAGATACATCCATTTCTTCGACAATCTTATCGTCCCATCCATTCACCAATGCCAGCCAATCGTCTGCGGGCTGCATGAGAATATCATAGTCTGGAGCCTTGTCCATGTCACGATTTACAGAACCAATCTTACCCGCCCGTTCATCGAAATAATATGAAAGGTTGTCATATGACTCAAGGCGCTTAATGACATCCGGATTGTTCATCGTCTCATCGTCAGTATCACAAGAAACGAGATAATGACAATTATGGTCACCCGACTGTTTTTCCACAAACGAATCCAACACCGTAAAGAATTTATCACATCTACCACGGGTCGGAAACTTAACTAGCAAGTCCATTATGAATCTCCCTAATAAGGATATTTTTGTCGCTTAGGGCGAGCATCAAACTCAGCCTTCAAGCCAGTGAGTAATGTAGTCCATTGTGATGCTCGCATATCCCAACTATAAAAATAATTGTAATATATTGTTTGTAGTTTTAGAATTTGTTGAAGTGCCGGTTCCCAATAAGAATCAAGTGCGCTATTCAGAATTCCTGCATACCTTTGGGCATGAACAGACGGATCTGATTCCCAATTATACATCCACGCATAGTCAGTACACGTTTCAGTCAACGCACCATAATTAGGAACAACAGCCAAAAGCCCCGCGGCCATTGCTTCAATGGCAACGCAACATGAGCTTTCAATATAGGTAGAAGGATATGCAAGAATATGACTCTTGGTCAAAGCACCACGAATTTCTTCATGTGAAACTGTGCCATAATAATTAACCGTTTTAAGTTCACCTAATCGGTCATACAATTCTTGGAATTGCTTGTCTTGTTCTTCCCAACCATAAATCTTGAAGCTAGAATAGATGTCTACTTCAAAATCGTCGCGTTGAGTTTCTAGATGCCGAATGGCTGATTCTAGAACATGAAGCCCGCGATGAGGAGTTGAAAAATACACAAGGCGAAGTTTATCGTCCTTGGGTTTTTCATGCGGCTCAAAACGCTCGCAGCAATTCTTTAGTACCACACCATCTTCGTATGGAACGCCTAACTTCATATTATACTGATGCTGTTGCCAATTACTATTAAATACAATCTTGGCGAATCGTTCGCGAGAAGATGCATCTTTTAAATGCTGCGATTCTGGGTCTTCTGGCAGGTCCTGAAGCCAGAGAATATTAGGCTTATCAGGATCAACAAATTCGTCACGCACACGCGACATAATAAAATTGAAATTATCCCAAAGCTCGGGGTCAAGTCTTTTCTTCAACCCCTCCAGCATTAACTCGGTGCCACCTTTGGCATCTTTATGAACTGCGTTTTTCTTTAACTCATCCTCGTCAATCACAACACCAGAGGCATTACCGGAAGTAATTTCAAGCTCAAACGGGATATCACCCATATCATTTTTCTCCATAAAAAACGGGGGCGGCAGCATCAAAGCCACCGCCCCCAATTCATGCTCTAAACGAGAACAAGAATGTTATGGTTTAGACAAAAGTGTCCATACCATAACGAGACGTACTGGTTGAAGTCGGCTCAGACCATACTTCATGGTTGCCATAAGTCTCAACCGTATCCTTGATGTGCGAAATCAAAGCACGGAAGTTCTGCACGCCAAAACGAGCATTCGCCTCAGCGGCAGTGAGGGTCTTTCCCTCGGAGAGGTAGTCGGTTACCCGACGTGCCTGACTATTAGCACGAAATGCCATAATAAAGCTCCTTATATACCCGGTGGTCAATTCAAAAATTTAAAGCAATCACCGAAACTTGCAATAAAAATGTCTATTATTATATAGCAATCAACTAGAGCTAGTTAGGGCTCCATTTAACTTTTGTTAAAATTGGTAAGCAACTTAGGACAAAGAACCATCACCATAACCACCAGCATGATTATCTACCCAATCTACCAAATCTTCATACCCACCAATCAATTCCTTATCATTAAAAATCTTAGGCACAGTTTTTGAAGTTTGGTATTTCTCGGTTAATGTATAAAACTCTTCTTGGGAAAGAGAATATGGAATCTTAACTTCATGATATACATAGCCATAAGTTTTTAAAAGAGCTTTTGCCTTTACACACCAAGGGCAACTATCTTTTGTAATTAATTGAATCATCAGCCTACCCAAAAATTAATGTAGCGGTTACCAGTCTCTTTGGTTGTTTCTTCATATTCAATTGTCATAGACTTGCCATACTGGTCGGGAGTTTCGTACCGGTTCTTCATTTCATTCTTCCAATAGCCAATATTAGCTTCAGTCGTATTATCTGCTAAAACATAAACACCATGTGTTCCTTTTGTATCTCGGGTCATATTTTCTCCTTGATTTTATTTAGACACGAAGTCCTTCGTTTTTTCACGGCAAAGTTTAGTTATTGTTGCCCCCACAATAAAAGAAACCGCAGGGTCTTGTGGACCCTGCGATTTCAAATGCTTGATTATTTCGCTAATGCGGTTTTTAAGTTCTGGGCTTAATGGCATAATAAAACTCCTTCACACCCCTACGAGGCCTTCGGCGCGCCCACGTTCTGCACGACCTTGACCCGATTGAAGACCGTCTCCTTACCACCATGATAATTATTCACACTATGGCGCTTCGGAGTCATCTTAGCCAGGAAACAATCCTCGAGCTTCGCCAAGTCGGAATCGCTACTAAAAAAGACCCCAAGATTTCCCTTTTGATCCTTGACATTGTAGATATAGCAACCAATATTATCGCTATACTTCTTGCCGACCAACTTGACGAAAAACTCGGCGCGAGACTTCAACTTTCCGATATACTCAGAAGTCGATGCGGCTTCCTTGGCCACTTCCTTATTCTTCTCGCGATTGGCTGCTCGTTCCATGGTCGAATAGACACAGGCGATGAAACCGAAGTCGGACTTACAAATTTGACCATGAGTCAGACTGCGATATCCACCCTCGGTCAACAACCGCATGGAACGGTCAAAGTCGGACTCGGAAGCATACCCTGTAATATGAGCCTTGCCCTGCAACCACGCCAATGCCTCCTGAGCCACGGCCAGGTCGGCAGCCTCAATAACAGGGGCGGTCGTGGTGGGAGACTTCAGCCAAATACCAAGAGTTGTGGAAGTCGGCTGGCGACCAGAAGTATGAAAATCCTTCTTAGAAGTATATCCGTGTGTACGGATAATCGCCGCAGTAGCTTCCAGGGCAAGCTCCAACGGATAAGTCGGAACGGGTTTACGAGCCAATGGTTTCCCTCCTCAGGATTTCAAAATTCAAGTCGTTGGTCTGACGAATCCAGCGCCAGTCTGGGCCCCACTTTTCACAAATGGAGCATTCACAATCCAGAACCGTGAGATGAAGCCCAGGAGCACCATCCAAAATCGCCACAGATTCAGAGGCCCGGTTGACCGTCCAACGGTCGCCGTGTTCTCGGACGCGGTTTTTACCATGCCGGGTCTTGCCTTGTAAAATGACAATATCCATTCTTAACCTCTATATAGAGTATACCCCAGATTCGCCGTCTTGTCAATAGCTTCAATGAAATAAAATATTCTCTAAGTGCTTGATTTTAAAAGGCTTTTGGTAATAGTTCATTTTTTTATGTCGGCTAAGTGCTTGATTTTAAAGAGGTTTTTCGCTCTCTATATCGCCCTATAACAGGGTTTTCTGTATTATAGGGCCTATTGTACTATAGGCGCTTTAGACCGCATCCTAGGGCTTTTTGTGATTTTTTTGGTCTAATATCCGCCCTATGTACTTGATTTTATTGACTTTTCTACGGCGCAAAGCTAAATCCTTCTGCGACGGCGAGAGCATAGTCCACCGAGATATATCAGCAGCGTCCCGCCAGCACCCAAGGCAATACTCCTGGGACAAGTCGAGGCGGCAATCTCCCGTACATGACGAATCTGTAATATGTTTCTTATCCATAACAGGCTTCTCGGTTGGCAAGATTCTTCTTCCATATTTCCTATCTACCTAACTTGGTAGGCCCGGTCGGATTTGAACCGACGGCATTTCGCATATAAGGCGAACGCTCTTACCAGACTGAGCTACGGGCCGATAAAATAATATAAAATAAATCCCCAAAAATACGTTCCCAAAGGATATATAAGGTGTAGCCGTTAAAAAGTAAGGAGATCGATCAAGAAGATTCTAGTCCACACTTAGCTATAAAGTATGCATCAACAATATCGCTAACAGGACTAATAACATTACTTGACCTAGGAGTAAGCCATGAGCGTAAATCCACACCAGGGTTTTCATTAATAAATGCTTCATACATCTTCTCCTTGTTCGCATTCCCCTTTCCTGTTGCAAACTTTTTAATTACTGTCGGGGGAATAATATCAAACTCTATTTGTGCATCCCATAAATTATATTTAAGAATTCCTGTATTTTCTGCAATATGAAATACCTTCCCAGTAGAGCCATAAGAATAGCCTTCTAGGTATGCCTTATCAACTCTATAAACAGACGTAAGAATATCTAATACCCAAGTAGCAATATCATCATATCGGTCTTCATCTGTTTTCCAAAGCCCGTGATTCTCTCCCCAAATTCTATTTTCATGAAACATATCATACTTTTTAAGATTAGATCTAAAGTAATGATTGGTGGTCTGAAATGAAAATTTTCCCTTTTGAGTATCATACACGCATATGGCCGGGCACGACATTGAATAATCAATTCCTGCTATAATCATATATCTTCATCCCTAACAGTATACTCACCACAAAACGGACAATAATGTGAACGTTCGTATAGAAAATCTTCGCCTAACAAAATACTATATTGTGCTTCGCAATTTTTACAATCAAGTAATTCTACTATCAACTCTTCTTCTGTATTTGTTACAACATCCCCATTCATTTACACTTCACACCCTTTATCTGAATTACATGCTAATTCTTGTGAACCTATTGTCTGGTCTGTATTTTCATAATTAGCCAAAAGCATCCAATCAACATCCTTTGGTATGATATGATTTGCAGCAGTATATTCTTTTTTACTACAATCTATATAGGGGGCTTGTTTATAGATATGATTAGAAAATGGTAGAAATGAAACACCGCTCATTTCATCAAAATGCCCATATACCCACGCACCAACTTCAATCCATTCATCTTCTTTCACCGATACAGTACATGATGGTTTATGTTCGCACCAATGACGTTGATATGTCAGCCAATGTTCTAGTTGCTCAATGGCTGTCAGGTCAGTTCTGAAAATAGCATCTTGTGGTGCTTCCATTGGAAATGAAAATATATAATTATGGTCTGGCTGGACGACATCATCTTCTACTGGAAATCCAGCTTCAACCATCATCTTGGCCAAAGGATCTTTTTTATCAGCACGAATAGTGCGTATATAAAAAGGATTGTGCCGAGCGTGAATGCCACTAGAAGCATCTACAAGCTGAGAAACAGTTCCCGAAGGCTTGACACAAGTAACCGCGGCCGCCTGATTAATGTCGAGTCGTTTAGCCCATTCTTTATTCGTATCAATTGCAACCGACTTGAGACCTTCAAGTCTTTTAGCCAATCCATCTTTCTTTCCATTCATCAATACGTTATCCATAATACCAGTAAGACTAACTCCTAGTAACCTCTCTTCTTCACAATTTTTACCCCACCCACTACCTATATATCTAAAATTCATTAGTGTAGCCTGAATTGTGCCTAAAATAGTTGCAAGCCGAACCTTTTCCCTGAGCGTTGAAAGAGTATCTTCGGGACGAATTACAACCTCAGAAAGATTGCAGAATTCCTTTGAGCGTAACACAATTTCTGAACAAGGATTTGTTCCAAAATCATAGTCTGGATCACGGCGTCCATTTTTAAGGGCTTGCTCTTGACATGCTGTTCGGGAGAAAATTCCTCGCTCTCCGCTTTTACTCTCATACAACGAAAGCCACTCGGCCATAAAAATCCCAATATCAGGCTTTTCTGTATATGCCGCAGAATTGTTAGAAAGTGCTCGTTGTGATTCTGTGCCTTGCCATTGCCCGCTCTTTGCATGACGCATTCGTTCATCTGATAGATTAGAAAGAGAAAGAAGGGCCGAGCGTCGAACCCCGCCGACCACGACAACCTCTGCAATCTTACACACCAAGTCATGGCATTCTAATGATGTTAGTTTTCTCCCTGCTGCACCGGTAAAAATACGAACGCAAAAATGAAACAGGTCGTCAAGAGGTTCAGGGCCCGATGCACGCCCACCAAATGTTTTTAGTGGTGCGCCCGCAGGGCGAATACGAGAAAGGTCCCATGTTGGAATCTGCCCACTATATAGCATAGCCACTAATTCTTTCATAGCTTTTGCCCAACCTAATTTACTATCAGGCACGACAATAGATGTATCTGTAGGATGAAATTCTTCTGCAACTAAAGGAAGCTGATTTACTGATTGACGTTCTACAGAAAAACCAACACCAGTACCATTCATTAAAATATAAAGAATCTCGTCAAATGCACGCGGAGAATCAACGGCAACATATGAACAATTATAACCAGCAATATTTTCGCGAGCCAATGCTTCACCAGCAGTCATCAGGCATCGCATCGACGGCATAATTTTAAGTTCAAGTACCGCATCTTCTAATTCTATTCGTTCAGCTTTTGTTAGTTTACCTTTCGTAAACTCCTTAAGATGCCATTCAAAAAAATCGAAGTATCTCTTTACAGTTTCGGGCCATGTTTCTCGTCTACCTTCTTCGGGTAACCAACGAGCATATCGCGAAAGATGGATATACTGTTGATATGTTGTAGGGAGAGTGTTATACTTTACTGGCGTGTTGGTTGTCATTATTATCATTTTCCCCTTTTAAATATTTCCAGGACACAGGAAAAACATCCTGGACCTCCTTTGAAATTCTATTTGCGATATACCGCGTTTCTTTTTGAGTATCCTTCGCACATCTTAATTTACAGACACGCGCAAAAGCATATAAACTTCCAGTCCAATACCATTCAGTAAAGGCACTAAGAGGAAGAATTATTCTAGCTTGTTCGGCGCAAACACCTGCGTCTAACATTTGATTATATAGTTTTAGTGCTTTGATATATAGCACTTCTACTTTGTCATTGACATAACCTTTTTTATTTAAATATTCTATTGTTTCTGTATCTGAAGAACCTTGCTTGGCGCTCTCTGGATTAGCTCGCCATGATTCAGGCATAAAAAAATCGGGGGCATCTTTGACATACCTCCGACTAACTTCGTTCCACGTAAGACCGATTTGATGCTTTACCAATTGCCGAGCTACAAAAATGGGAGCTTTAATTCTAAACTGTAGGGTACAATGACCAAAAGGAGTCCAATGATTGTGCTTAGCCAAATATCGAATCAATTTTTCATCTCCTCCTTTGAACTCCTCACTCTGCTTATTAAAACTGACTCTGGCTGCATTGACTACCGTAAGGTCTGTTCCCATATGGTCAACTAATTCAACATTCATATCACCCATTAGCATTTCTTCCATCCATTCAATTTAAATTTGGCTTGTAGTCCCGATAATTTATTTCTATTTATCATGCTTTCAAGTTCTTCGGCCGACCGTCCTGCAAGCACCATGTCGTTCACATCTTTTTCTAAAATATTTTCTGGCCAGAAACAAATAGTCCATCCAGCCTCAATTATCTTAGCCATTCGGTTTACTATTTCTTTGTTTCTCGGTTCGTTGTCGAAAACAATCGTTGTAGTTTCCTTCTCGACCAACCCACCAAGCCGGCCAAAGTCAGCACCGCCCACAGCGATAGCATTGCGAAAGAAAAGTGAATCAAGGGCTCCCTCAACCACGATAGTAGATTTTCGTCCATCCCATTTCTCCAATCCAAAAATTAATGGTTCGTTCTCTGCATTAAACTTCAATGCAAGATACCGTAACCCTTTATCATCAAGGGCTCTACCTGTCAGCCCAGTCATATTTCCATCAACATCACAGAAAGGTAATAACAATCTTTCACAATGCCCTACGATTCTATCTTTATACTTAGGGGATAAAGATTCTAGTTTTTCTTCATCATCAATATAATATAATCCCTTTGTTTTTTGGGAGGGTAATTTTCTATTTTCGACAAATTGATTAGCTACATGGCCGTCTGATAGGGTTGATAAACGAACCGCCCCGATACTTGCAAGCAGTTTCCCAGGGGAGTGCTTTGCAAATACCGGGGCGGCAAATTGAAATTCTGGTTTTGAAATGGACACCTTAGAAGAACTGGCGCCTGACTTGTATCGCTCCATTACATATTGCCCATGCATTGTGGAATCAATATGCTTAATGAGATTACCTAATGAACGACTATCACCACAGTTATGGCATTTGAAGATTAGAGAATCTTTTCTGCGAAACACATAACCACGGGCTTTGTATTTATTTTTTTGAGAATCGCCGCAGACAGGGCAGCGAAAATTATATAACTCTTCCGACTTCTGCTTGAAGTGCTCTAACTGAGAAGAAAGAAGGCGAATATATTTATGGTCAATATAAATCATAACAAATAAAGTATAGCATACTTATACAGAAATAGCAATAACTATTTTATGGATAGAGCTTCTCTTACCTGGGCACGGAAAGCTGATTGTTCAATATCTAACACATGTAAATACTGTCTTAATTCCCTTACCTCTTGGTTCAATGCGGCATCTGCGCTTCTGGATTCTATTTCAACTCTCTCTAAATCGCGGGACGATGCTCTAGTTGAAGCAAATGCCCAAACACCTATGACAGATGCCGTGACAACCCCAACTAAAACTTGCCTTAACATGCCATTTCCATTTGTGACACTTCCATATAAGTTGTTTCCCATTTTTTTAATCCTTGCAATCGTCTTTTAAATATGCATCAAGAGCTTCACAATGCCTTTGCTGCTCACCCAATTGGTATTCTAAATCTACAATATCAATTTCGCCTGCGTTTTGTAGTTCTAGTAACATCTCTAAATCAAGAATTGAATCTTCATTCCATCTTGGGCAGGCAGGCGGTTCTAAATTAGAAACTCCTGATGTAGCACATCCCGCTCCGCTAAGGAGCTGTGTTGCCACGATTACGAAGACTATCAATAAGAGCCTTACCCTTTTTGATGGGCCATGACATAACTTCATCGGCCCGTTTTTTTCGTTTTGCATTTTCTTCATGTATTTCATTCTCAGCCTCGGCCTCGCCTCGTTTATACGATTCTCTCATCTGCATCCATTTTGTTACGACACCAGTAATGAGATTAGACAAAAAAGTAGCCACAAATTTAGCAGCCGTACCTATAAAAAGAGGCATTAGAATTGTGCTCCTGTCTTTCCTTTAGGTAGCTTTAAATATGTTATTGCACCAGTGGCATTATCTTGTATCATAATGCCTTTGGCTGGATATGTCTTTGCATATTCGCGAATCTCTAGGGCAACTTCATCGTCGCCTACAAATTTAGAAAATCGTTCATGTTGATATTTTGCTCGTCTACAGCTATTATATCTATCCGAATCAATCTCAAAAACTTCACATCCAGCAAACTTTTTTCTACGAACTAGCTTTGACTTTCCACGAACCGGCGGGTCATCACCAGCCGGAGCAGTTCCAGCAATATGTCCACCGCCAATTGCATTTACCGGAGCATCTTCAATTCGCAGAGCTTTGAATAATTTTTTCGGCACTTATTAAATTTCCCTTAGATAATTGGCTACGTCAAAATTAATAGGTATATCAGAACTTAAAATAATATTTCCTCTGATACCCTCTATTCGGTCAGGCATGTATCCCAAAAAAATTAAAAATGTTTTTAAAATAGACCATAGGGAGGAATCTATTTTAAAAAACAAAATTTTAGTTGCCGAACCCACATCAAAGACATTATATAAAACAACAATATGATTCAATATTAGCCGCTCTTTTAAATCTCCTGTATTTTCATACCGATTAAATAGCCTTTTCAAATATTTGATACGTTTGATATCGTCATTATATTCCTCTAAGTCTGCACATTGAGGATTATCATAATGTTTCATCATATACAGGTCAATATTTTTGTCTGTCAAATCATCAAACATTTATCACCATATCATTATTATTACTATTTAATTATTATGCAACAACCCTTACACCAGCATCGGTGCCAATTGCTATTAAACTTGTAATAGTTGCAGCAACCCCAGTTG
>Ga0310120_10003652_pt1 | contig 10956 bp, 10 predicted proteins | sample CB27_AW_983_MG_FD_203506 | JGI IMG/M metagenome (GOLD analysis project Ga0310120, IMG submission 203506) | Marine microbial communities from Western Arctic Ocean, Canada - CB27_AW_983 | ecosystem: Environmental > Aquatic > Marine > Oceanic | place: Canada: Western Arctic Ocean | collected... | reverse complement strand
GCAATCGCACGAGGAACGGTGAACAGGTTTAGATGCTTGAGCTACAGATTAGCCCTCATCTTAAACGTTGCGACCTAAGTCAGCCACGTAGGGGGAATCGTGCTGGCGGCCACGTGAATTCCCCGGGGCTCTTCGTCAGGTCGAATAGCCACGACGCTGAAGCCAACCGGTGGTCGTCATATGACACCATCTCCAGAGAGGTCCCCAATTCGCCGTAGAACCCAGCGGCTGCTTTGCTCGCAACGACGTAACAACGCCACCGACCAGGAACAGCAGCCCATGTTCCACTGGCGAATAACTGACTTCGTGAAAAAGTCCTTGGATCAGCATAGTGCCCCAGACAACGACGAAGAACAGTGACAATCCACGGGTCCAATCGGCCTGTGATTGGTCACGCCAGAGCTTCCAAGCCGATCTCGCCCACGCCGATAGCATCGCCAGATACAGCACCAATCCGACGAGTCCCATCTCGACCAGCACCGACAAGAAGGTGTTGTGATGAGTGTAACTGCGAATCATCTGCAGATCGACGTCGTAACTACGGTCATTCAAATACGGACGATTTTCAATCATAAACTGGCCGAAGCCGTGACCGAACAGCGGACGGTCCTGGAACATCTCCCAGGACACAATGGCGAACACCGTCCGCATTTGCGTTGATTTGAGCGTCTCCGCCTCCGTAAATTCACGTTTGAACTTGAGCAGCCCATCGCCTGCAAATATGGCCACCATAACGACGCTACATACGAAACCGACGATGACTAAACGTCTCCATCGCATCGTGAAGGTCAGCAACGAAACGGTCAGTCCGCCCAGGACAACACCAATCCACACACTCCGAGTGTACGTCAGGTAGAGGGCCACCAGCATCAATACTGACAATAGCAAACCGAACAATCGTCCACTTCTTCCGAGAATTCCCTGCCACAGAAGCGGAATCCAAATGGCAGCCAAGCCAGCCGTGAGGTAGATGCCAAGCCGTATCGATTGCAAAAAGGATCCCCGCGCACGTCCAAAATGAATACCAAGTTTGGGGTTCACGATGTACTTGGGATACACGAAGGACCAGGCGCCGAGTATTTCGCAGCAGGCCGTTATGGCGAGGTACACGCCAAACGTTGCGATAATGAAGGAAAACCAGCGAGCCTGCCGCTCGTCGTGCACTGAATACCGGGCCATCACGTACAACATAAACGGAATCAGGAACGCATTGATCAGTCGGGGAATGATGGGTACCAGCCCAGAACGCGAAGGAGACCAATCATGCGTAAACGTACTGGCACATACGACAAGCAGAAACATCAAGGTGATAAGGTCGGACGACGTCAATGCCCATCGCCGTTCGCGGCTATGCCATTGACGCAAGGCAAATCCGGCGATCATCCCCACTAACAGAAGACGAGCGACCGAAAGAGTCACTCCTCCGATGTCGAACTTGAAAAAATCAACGCTCAAGACCGATGATGCCACGAGGTACAAAGCGCACGCGGGAAGAATCGGAAGTGCATAAGAAACGCAGCACCCCAGACTACCCCGACGATCGTTATGGCAAATGCGATGAATGTCATCTGAATCGGACTCGCCGAGTGCTCTGTCAAAATTAGAAAGAGCAGCAAGACCGGTGAGATCACATACTATCATCAAATGTTGGGCGTGGTGATGGTTCATCCGGACCACAAGCAGGTGATCCCCTTGGCTCCCGAGCCAATCATCAAACAAGATGGTGATAACAAAAATGACTGCGACCGCTACGCTGCTAAAAGATTACTAGAGAAGATTCGCGACGAACATCCGAATTTGCAATTGATCGTTGTGGAAGATGGATTGGCGAGTAACGCTCCGCACATTCGACTGCTGAAGCGGCTGTCTATGCATTTCCTGTTGGGAGTTAAGCCGGACGATCACCAACATTTGTTCAGCCAAGTGACCAGCGCTCAGGACGACGGTCGAGCCACCACGATCCGTTGGACGGATCCAGCCGTTCCTGACGTTTTGTGTGAGATTTGCTATGTGCACCACCTCCCGCTAAACAAGTCGAATCCAGACCTCCCTGTGAACTTCCTGCAGTACATCGAGTATGGGGCCGATGGCCACATTCGCAAGAAAGTCAGTTGGGTCACCGATCTGACGATCACCCGAGAAAATGCGGGGCATCTCGTGCGAGGAGGGCGGTCTCGCTGGAAGGTCGGAAATGAAACCTTCAATACATTGAAGAACCAGGGATATTGTTTCGAGCACAACTTCGGCCACGGGAAGATTAATCTCTCCGTGGTATTCGCAATGCTCATGATGTTGACGTTTCTGGTGGATCAAACTCAGGAGCTTTGTTGTCCACTGTTTCAATCCGTCCACAAAAAGCTAGGCAGTCGGCGCGCCGTGTGGGACCACGTGCGTTCCCATTTCCGTCATTTCCAGTTCCAATCGATGCAGCATCTTTGTGAAGTCGTGCTGTACGACCTTGCCAAGGAACTGCCTGCTCCTACGTTCGCGTCACGACACCATGCCCGAGCCCGCGTTCCTTGAGCGACGTACCCCTCTCGACCCTCGCTCGCAACTGTTTCTTGCTTGTAACATTTCTTGTTATTTGGGCTCGAAGCACGCGCCTCTGCGCTTGAAGTATGCGCCGGTGGTAACTTTTAGATGTGATCTTCGATCATCCATCACACGTTACTCGCCGAAAACGTTCCCATCTTCATCTATATTGCCTATCCTCCGATACGTCTGCTTGACTTCCGTTCCTGGCCGCCCCAAAACCACGTCGCCGCCGATTCGCCGGGAATTGCTGCTCGGAGGCCGAACCTCTCGTTCGATCGTAACGCGGTTTACTCAATCGTTAGCACCCGAACACTCTTCCCGGTCGTCCCTTAGCCCGGATTCTTCATAAACATCGCCGCGACCGTTGGCTTATGTAGCAAGCAGGTGGCTGGTGTCGTGCCGGGCGAGGGCCCAATCTTGTCGGAACGGTCCATTTGGCCCTGTAAGGCGGCCCTGATCGCGATAGTATGAAGTGTTGCGTCGCGACGTTGGGCCGCTGCGGCGATTGTGTGCACTGACCGGTGTGGGTCCAATTTCACGTACATGCGTATCACCACTGCGACACTTGCCCTGTTAGCGAAACTGATCAGCGGGGCCACCGTGCGCTGGGTTGATTGCCAGCCAGATACCTGCCAGCGGGTTTACTTTGCCAATCACACCAGCCACCTCGACGTCTTGCTGATTTGGTCGTCGCTGCCAGCGGACGTGCGTCAATTAACCCGTCCGGTTGCCGCTCAGGACTATTGGGAATCGGGTATCATCCGGCGGTTTTTGGCCAAGCAATTTAACGCCTTGCTCATTGACCGACGCGAAATCAAAGTGCACCAGAGCCCCATCGATTTGATGATTCGTGAAATCGGCAATACCGATTCGCTGATCGTCTTTCCGGAAGGGGGACGCAACACGGATCCTGAAATGAAGGAGTTCAAGAGCGGTTTGTACTACCTCAGCAAAAAGCGACCCGATCTGGAATTGGTACCGGTCTACATTGAAAACCTCAACCGCGTGCTTCCCCGCGGCGAGTTTCTACCAGTACCCTTGCTAAGCAGTGTAAAATTCGGCCCACCCATTTGGCTGGAAACAAAAGAACCGAAAACCCATTTTCTGACTCGAGCGCGTGAGGCGGTTCGCAGCCTTAAGGATGTTTAATCTTCACCATGACAACCTTAATTGACCTAGTCAATGTGACGGATTGGTTGAATGCGACCGATTGGCCCGGCGCGACGACCTGGCTGCTGGCCAATGCCGCCGTGGCGGTGCTGTTGGATCGTCCAGCCATGGTGTTGCTGATTGTCGTGCTGGTCCTATTGCTAATGGCCTGGGGGATGGGGAATTATCTGAAAAAACGTCCCGAAGCGGACGTCAATATGGCGCTGGTGAAATCCTTCAACCGGCGCGTTCAGGCGTGGTTGATCATGTACCTGATTTTGGGAGCCACGTTCCTGGCTGGCAGCAGCCGCATCCCCGCCGTGATTCTATTCTTCGGCGTTTCCTTTTGGGCATTGAGAGAATTCATGACTCTCACGCCGACGACGTCCGCGGATCATCGGGCGCTGTTCTGGGTCTTCTTCGTGTTTACTCCGCTGCAGTACTTGCTGGTGGGATTTGGCCATCGTGACTACGAGTTGCTGGGTCTAGTTATTAATCCAGGTCGGATCTTCATCACCTGGATCCCCATCTTTGCATTTTTGTTCATCCCTGCCCGCATTGCCTTCGCTGGCGATCACAAAAGGTATCTGGAACGAACCGCCAAGATTCAGGTCGGGTTGATCATTTGCGTGTATGCGCTGAGTCATGCTCCCGCGCTGTTAGATTTGGAATATATCGCAGCGGAGGGCAAGGTATGGGAGGGTGGCAATGCCGGGGTCCTCTTCTTTTTTATTATCGTCGTGCAGATGTCGGAGGTATTCCAGTTTGTGTGGACCCGGTTGTTGGGCAAGCGAATCATCGCGCCGGCCATTAACTCGAACCGAACTTGGGAGGGTTTAGTCGGTGGCATGCTGACATCCACAGTGTTGGGCACGGCCCTGTTTTGGGTGACCCCCTTCAATCCAATTCAAGCCGCCGCGATGGCGCTGATCTTGTCGATCATGGGATTCGCCGGCAGCATGACCATGTCGGCGGTCAAGCGGGACCGCGGTGTCGAAGATTATGGAACGCTAGTGGAAGGTCACGTCGGCGTGCTGGATCGGTTCGATTCAATCTGCTTTGCCGCACCCATCTTTTATCACGTGACCAGGTTCTTCTTCACCAACGCAGGCTAAGGCGAATCATCGCCAAACCGTGCCCCCCTCACTCAACTTCAGGCCACGATGCGGAATGGCATCGTATCGTGGCGATTCGCCATATCGCGATGCGTCGGGGCGTGTACTGCGAGACGGCCGATCCGACGGCGCTGTAACGGAGACCGGCCCCCAATCGATCACTCGTTCACCCGAAGTCTGCGGCGATTGTGGACGCGAAAGGGATTTTGGGGGCGCGGAATAGGTCGAGGCGAGTGCTACGTCCTCGCGGGTCCGATCGCGACAGGTATCGGAAGCGGCCGATTCAATTTTCGAACTGCGACCACGATCACGTTGGCGCTGGTACCAACTATCTTGATAACCACGCGTGCTCGACGGCCAGTTTCCATTGCTATCGGACGAGGGAGGAACTGGCACCAGGTCTGTCGAATGACTGGCCAGCTCGTTATGCGAGGCTGCGGCAAAGGCCTGGTTGGGCGGAGTCGCGCTGCGATTATCGACCAACAGTTCTGGTTCCCGCCCCTGAAGCGGTTGGCTGCCGCCGCGCACCCATTCCAGCCAGGTCACTTGGAGGTCTGACAGGTCTTTGAAACCGTAGTGCTGGCCGGTGGCGGAGGTCCAATCTCCGCTGCGCATCCCATCCCCCACATACTCGACAAATTTCTGCTTGCCACCCTGAGCGATAAGATAGCGCGCCAGCGAATACCCTTGAGCGTAAAGTGGGAGTATGTCCGTCGGATATTCCGTCATCACAAACATGCGATTAAAAGCTATTCCTCGTCTCGTACTGAGAAACTGAACCAGGAGTTTTTCTTGTTTGGATCGCTCGTCCCCATGTTCGACCGTCGTGCAAGCGCCTTCATCGGCCCAGCGGGGCAAGGGCCGACCAAAATAGGTAGCGAAAATCGTGTGCGTTACTTCGTGCGGCAAGACGGAATCCAAGATACGTCGCGCGGATCCTTGAATGGACATTCGCCAACCAAAAGGACGGCCATTTTGGAACATAAAGCTGGTGGCTCCGCCGGCCCCAAGGTTTGGGCCGACTTGAACTGTGATCGGGCAGGGTTGCGACCAGCGAGGTAGTTCGTGACCAAGCCATTCAATGGCCAGGCCACTGCGAAACTGTTCAGCCGCCTCACCTACCTGCCGGGCGAATTGGGCGTCGGGCGCCTGCACAATAAAATTCGCAGTCCGATGGCTGGCACCTATACAGCACACTGCCGCGGCCAGAACCACGACCCGTAGAATTCGAGCGTCCATGCCCTTTATCCCTCCATGGATTAGTTTTCTTGGAAACGTTTTCCGTCGATTCCAAGTGGTGCCTGGCACCTCATGTGCCGCGCCGGACCCACCTTTGATGTAACGCAAATAGTGGGCCAATTGCCAAAGCCGATGGCGATCGGATCAGGCAACCTGCGAATCCAACTGTTTTCTGGCCAAGAAACTACTGGATTCTCATCTAGACTTTCCCAAACCGCGCGGGAACCTGCGGCCGGATCTGTGTAAGATTTTCCAAGCCTACTCAAATGCATTGCCAGCGGCGAGACGAGTTTCTGGACAGAACAGCGGGACGCGAACGCTTAGATAGAGACCGCCGATTTCGACCGTGTCACGCACTCGCCAGCACCATTTCCGAAATGGTAGAAGCTAGCAGGGCCCGGGGCCGCGCGATGCTTGTCCCCTCACTCAACACCGTTAGGAATTTGTTGAATCTCAACAAACGAAGTGTATCAGGCGTAGCTGAAGTCGTAAGTCTTTGGCGACCTCACCAGAAACGGCTAAGCTCTTGCGACCTCGGCGTTGAGATGCGTTTGTCGATGAATTCCGTTTGTCGATGAATTCATGGTCGCTTGAATCGGAACACGTAATAGCCAAACTCTTACGCTTTTCAGCTACGAAACTACTTAACGGCGTTGCCCCTCACATCGTTGCACAAAAGAGCTACGCGGAAGGCTCCTTGGCAATGCCCTGCAGAATCGACAAAACGCGCTGATTCGCAGGCGGAAACTCACAGCTTCGCATCCCCTCGGCGTCCATCCACCGGAAAGGCGCCTGCGGTTCGGCCCCTTTCAATAGATTGTACGTCAATAGGCCGCACAAAAAGAAATGCAATTGCAATTGGCCATGATCGTAGTCATGCACCGCCGCATCTAGTTGGCGTACGACCTCGACCTGGAGGCCAGTTTCCTCCAGACACTCGCGCTCCGCGGCGGCGGCCGGCGTTTCGCCAGGATGAACTTTGCCGCCAGGAAACTCGCAGTAGCCGGCCAGCGGTACGCCCGGGGGTCTTTTGCCGATTAAGTACTGACGGTCATGCTCGACCACCGCCACAGCAATGATTGTGGTTTCCGAATCGTCCATTGTTTAACCTCCTCAGTTTGCGAAAAAGGGGAGGCTCTCCGTGTTTGGAGAAGCGTCCTCGGAGGCCTAGTGGTCTCTCACAATTAACTTTTCGGGTGTTGATAGTAGGACGGGACTCCGATCCCGTCGAATATGCGGTCACCTTCCGTGACGTCGACGGGATCGGAGTCCCGTCCTACACCGTCAACCTCATTCACCCGCGAGGAACCGCGACGTCCGTCGGGACAGGGCTCACGGGGGTCTCTTTTGAAAACTCGAATAGGAAAGTGTCAAAACCTCCTGAGACGGTCGTCATGATCTCACGCATTACCGGTCTGGGCTTCCTTAATCTTCTCCAACAGCCGGCCTGGTGACCCCATCATGTTGTAGCCTCCGTCGATGTGAAGAATCTCGCCGGTGATCCCATCCGACATATCGGACAATATGAACGCGCCCGTGTTGCCAACTTCTTGATGGGTGATGTTTCGGCCGAGGGGTGACATATGCTCGTACAGAGCGAGCATCTCACCAGCTCCCACCGCCGAGCTGGCCAAGGTCTTAAGCGGTCCAGCACTAATGGCGTTCACGCGAATGCCTTTGGGGCCCAAATCATAGGCCATGTACTTTACAGCCGAGTCGAGAGCCGCTTTGCAAATTCCCATGACATTGTAACCCGGCACGCATTTCTCGCCGCCGAGATAAGTCATCGTGGCAATCGAGCCTCCTGGTCCCATGATTTCTTTGGCCGCGTTTCCGACTGCCATCAGGCTGTAGGCGCTAATTTCCATTGCCAATTTGAAACCCTCACGGCTGGTCGCGATCGTATCCTTGAGCAGATCGGCGCGATCGGCGAAGGCGATTGAATGCAAGAGAAAATCAATCGTGCCGAACTCCTCTTTGCCCCGGCCGATGACCGCGGCGATCTGGTCGTCGTCCTGCACATTCAACGGGACCAGAAATTTTGCCTGGTCAAATCCGTTAATACATTTTTCCACTCGTCGGCGATTCTTCTGGCGATCATCATCCGGTCGGTCAGGAAGATGCGAAAAACCGCACAACCCGCCTTCGGACATGATTTTCTGCGCAATCGCCCAGGCAATCGAGCGATCGTTCGCCACACCGAGAATCAAACCTTTTTTTCCGTCAAACAGTCCCATAGATATTCTCCCCAGGGGGTCATTCGGCCGATTTGCCGATAGTGTCGTTTGTGATCCGGACCTTGGACGCTTATCATTTGACAGCTTCCCACTGGTTTTTTCCAGTGTGGTTTCGTCCACCGATTGGGGCGACTGGCCATTTGGACCCGCCAGTGCCTCCAAAGGTCAACGCCGTTAAGTATTTTGAAACCCGAAAACTCAGTATGTCGAGCGTAGCTGAAAAGCGTAAGACTTTGGCCGCGATGCGAAAAAGGCCAAATTCTTACGCTCTTCAGCTACCACAGGGTGCCCGCAAAGTCTGTGTATTCCTACCACAAGGCAACGTCAACGAGGTATGAACGTGGATTCGGAAGTGGTGACGGCTTTCGCCAATCGAGTTCTCAGGACCATCGACGGCTCTGATGACGTCCACGCGTTCTTGGACAGTTTGTTGCCGGCGATGACCGAGAGCGTGCCTGGTGCGTCTGTCCTGATCGCCCGGCCGGATCAGGGTCGTTGGTATGAAGTCTACCGTTTCGGCGGGGACGTGGCTTTGCCAAGGGAGCTGTTGTCGGAAGCCTTGGATCGTAACGACGCTGTTTCCGAGTTATCCTGGTTGATCAGACCGATTGTCACCCAGGCAACGACCACCAGTTTCCTGGCGGTCCAGCTACCTATCGGCGCGCAACAGGAGCAGATCCATCAATGGGAGTTGCTTGCGGAAATGATCGGCAACGGTTTGGGCGTATTGCGTGTTCAAATGCGTATGGCCCGCCGCATTAGGCGCCTGGAAGCCATTCAAAGCATCGTGAGCGGATGGAAGCAGACGTCTGACTTGAACAGCCTGTTGCACGAGATGGCGAAAACTTCGACTGAGCTGTTGGCTGCCGAGCGGGCCAGCATCTTTCTTTGGGATCGTCCCGGGAAACGACTTATCGGCAGACCGGCTCTGGGGGTCGAGAACCACGAACTTATCATACCCGATGACACAGGCATCGTTGGAGAAGTTGTCCAATCGGGCCGATCGCGGCGCATTAACCACGAAGGGGATACCTCGGACATCGATCGGTCGGTCGATGAGAAACTTAGGTTCCAGACACGCAGTCTGCTCTGTGTTCCCTTGCGCCAGCGAGACGGAAAAATCCTCGGCGTTTTTGAGATGATCAACAAGCGCGACGGTAACTTCAGCACCGAGGACGAGGTGGCGCTGGTCGAGCTGGCCGGGTATGCCAGCAGGGCGCTGGAGGACTCGAAAGAATACACTCGGCTATTAGAGAGCCGCCGGCAAATCGCAGAAGAGGCAGCGCAGCGGGTCCAACTCATTGGCAAAGGTCAGGCGACCCAGCAACTGCGTGAATCGATCCATCGAGTTGCCCCGACCGATTTGGCTGTTTTGTTGCTTGGCGAAAACGGTACCGGCAAGGAAGTTGCCAGCCAACTCATACATTACCTCAGCCCCCGCCGTGATGAGCCCTTTGTGGCGGTAAACTGCGCCGCGCTTACGGAAACCTTGCTCGAATCGGAATTATTCGGTCACGAACAGGGCGCATTTACCGACGCCATTGAGGCGCGGGCGGGCAAATTTGAGCTGGCCTCCGGCGGCACGCTGTTTCTCGACGAGATCGGCGACTTGAGTCTCGGAGGCCAGTCGAAACTATTGCGGGTGCTGGAAGACAAAACCGTCATCCGCGTCGGCGGTAAGACGCCGATTGAGACGAACGCACGGGTCATCGCCGCCACCAACCAGGATCTGGCCGCACTGGTCCGCGAAAAAGCGTTTCGCGAAGATCTGTTCTACAGGCTGAACATCGTTACTCTCGAAATTAGCCCGCTACGCGACCGAACCGAGGACATCTTGCCAATGGCCAATTACTTCTTGGAAAGCTTTTCTGCCAAAGCAGGGCGCTCGACTCTTTCGCTGAGCAAGTCGGCCCAAGCCAGATTGCTTCGGCATCCCTGGCCAGGTAACGTGCGCGAATTGAAGAACCTGATGGAACGTTTGGCCTATCTCGCCCCCAGCGATGTTATCGATGAAGAAAACCTAGCACTGCTTCAGCCAGACGCTGAAGGGATCCGGCTAGACCAAACGCTGCCGGATGCCACGCGTCAATTCCAGATAAACTACATCCAGCAACAGATCACTTCAGCCGGGGGTCACATGACCATTGCCGCCCGGCGACTTGGGCTCCACCGCGCCAATCTCTATCGGAAGATGAATCAGCTTGGGATGATAGAGGAATCGTCGTAGGAAAGTTGATCAGGCCTTAAGGTTCCAATATCCTTGTGGAAGAATGACTTCTGCAGCGCGAGCCAACCTGCTCTGCGTGGGCGCGGACTCGAGAATCAGCGTGAAATTGACTCCCAATGTGGCGATCATGCCTTCGAACTGTGAGTCAGAATCAAGTCGTTTCCAAGCTTCGGTTGATAGATGTAGAATGGGGACCGATCACGACAAATATTGTCCGACCAAGGTCAGTTGATTAAAGTGGCCACTAAGCGAAATCGCGTTTCGAACAAAAAGCGGCGGACAGGGAAAAAGGCCAGCACAGACCGGGACGCCGCAGGCCGAACGCACCGGATCTGCATTCTTTCCATCCTCTCCGCAGCAATAGTTGTCTATTGCAACAGTTTTTATGGCGCGCCGGTGCTCGATGATGTCTTCGTGGTTCTCAAGAATCCAGACACGGGTAAGACGCTTACGC
>Ga0310120_10003649_pt1 | contig 10961 bp, 8 predicted proteins | sample CB27_AW_983_MG_FD_203506 | JGI IMG/M metagenome (GOLD analysis project Ga0310120, IMG submission 203506) | Marine microbial communities from Western Arctic Ocean, Canada - CB27_AW_983 | ecosystem: Environmental > Aquatic > Marine > Oceanic | place: Canada: Western Arctic Ocean | collected... | reverse complement strand
TGATACGCACGTCAATAATTTTCCCAGGCTGAGAGAGGGACTCTGTCCAACACTGGACCAGGTCTATAGCACGCTCATGGAAGATTTGGAGCAACGAGGAATGTTGGACGAGACCGTTGTGTTATTGCTTAGCGAGCATGGCCGCACGCCCCAGGTAGGGGATTCACCCGGGGGCGGTCGAGAACACTGGGCGGGTGCTTATTGTGGAATTCTTGCCGGTGCTGGAGTTCAAAAAGGGCAGGTAATTGGTACCACCGATGCGCAGGCCCGTTTTCCGGTAGACCGTCCGCTCAACCCCAAAGACATTCTTGCTACGCTCTACCATTTAATGGGCTTTGACCCTGATTCGGCACGCACGTATGACCAGCTGGGTCGTCCCCATTTTTTATTACCCTATGGCGGTGTGGTGAACGAGATTCTAGCGTGAAATAACAACGTTGTTGTTTAATAAAGATTTTTTCGGAAAAAAGAATGGGTGTGGGACCACATTTGTGGTGACAACACGTGACCTGCTCCTGGCTCGATAAAGACACTGAATTGATCGGACGCATTTTGGTCGGCATACGCTTGCTTGATCCGCTCAATTCCGACTCGTGCATGTTCGATCGGGGTTCCTCCATCGGCCTCTCCCAAGTTCAAATGCAAGGGCCGTGGAGCAATGAGAGCGGCCATCTCTGGCGTATCACCATATCGCAACCAGCCGGGCACAAAATTCGGAAAGCAGTGCAGCAATTTCTTGTCATGAATTGCTGCGTACGTTGGCAAACAACAGTTCCCTACGAATGCCTTGATTCTTAATTCATGGGGGCCCACCAGCCAGGTGTGTGTTGAACCCATCGAATGGCCATAGCAGCCGATTCGCTCTGAATCTACCTCCGGTCGTTCGACCAGATAGTCAATTGCCCGCCGCATATCCAGAATGTTTTTCCATGCCATGCATTTGCCAGCGACCGTGTAACGCAGAAATTCGAACCGTTCGTAGTCCCCACCTTTTAGCCGGTCCGAGGGATCTTGACGTTCTTCAAAACAAAGAGCGTCCGGACACAGTACTATGTAACCTTCCCTGGCCAACACAGCTCCGGTGTGATGCATGGGGTTTCCGGCGAGTCCGGCAGGTTCGCTTTTTCCGAGATGCCATTGTCCGGCGTGTTGATGCCAAACGGCGATGGCTGGTGCCGGCTTGGTTGGGCTGACGCCGTCAGGGATAAGTAACAGGGCGGGAACCGATTGCCCCACTTCGACGTCGTAGATCAAGGACTCGATGCGGTAGCCTTCTTGTTGAGTTGTTTCACGGATTTTCGGCCGGAGTTGACAGGGCTCAGGCCAGGGGCCACCGAGGCAAGTAACCAGTTGATTGCGGAGTTCTTGAGGAGTCATTTAAATTTCAAGAGACCATTTGATAGTCCCTGCCTTTTATCTCTCGGTGGAGGTGTTGCGTTCATTCCAGCCAGTAAGAATAGAATTGTCCGTTGCGAAGTTTGAAACGTAAATTGACGGTTTTATCATTGAATTGCTCAAGATTGCCATGCTCCCATTTTACGGTTTCTCGAAGCAGGTCGCCGGTCAAAGGCGCCGAATACCCAACAACGGTTGAATTTTCGTCCAGAATTTCAACTTGCAGTTGACCGTAGGGCGCATCAACATTGACTACCAGGTTGTCGTCTGACAATTGGAACGGTTGGGTCAGAATCGAACCTTCCTGCTCAGCCGCGTCCAGTGAAATAAAACCGTCCCGCCGTAAGATAGCCAGGCACGCTGCACCTTGGTCATTTTTGTCGATACTTACGTTAGCATAGGATTTTAACCCACCATAATAAAACCACAATTCATCGCCGCGTACCACATATTTTCCGGCTAAAACACCTTGTGTATCATAAGCGCCGCTATCGGACCGTGAAGGGCGGATGAAAGGTTTTCGGTCGCCCAGACGATGCCAGTTTCTTAGGTCACGACTGCACATCAACTGGGTTACATGCAATCCGGTCCAATCGCCCATTCGGTTGATCATTTCACGGGCCTTGGATTTGAGATCAAAGTTTTTGAATCCTGGCCAATCACGATCTACGTGACCACTGCGATAGAAGAACAAGGGAAATCCGAGATAAAGGCCCTCGTAGCGCATGATCGTCATTGCATAGACCTGGGCATTGACCGTGGAGGGAACATGGAATTCTGGTTCCTGGAGCGTCGGATCTGCATAACGGCGCGCAATTTCTTCCCGTGCTAATTGCTGGTCGAGCTCGTCAGCACGAAAAATTAATTCTGGCTCTGTCCAGTTGGTAAAATTGCGGCCGGTGCTGAGTGTTACACGCCGGTCGGAAAGGCCACCTTCACGCATGGCCAGGATGAATAACCGATCCAGGGGATCGTACGAGAACGAAAAAGAATCCTGGTTGTTTACGTGGATACGGAGTCCAGTCCAGTGGATGCCATCGTTTGAGACACCAAAACCAAAAGGTGGCAGTGCACATTTATAACGACGATTTGGATCGGGATCGTGCAGGTCATAAACCACCGCCGCAGGGGTAAACCGTCCGGTATCCTTACCGAGATCGATTCGCACATAGTTGTTTTCACGCGAGCCCTTGTATTCGACCATGCCGATGATCGGTTTGGTCCAGTGTAGTCCGTCCTTACTTTCCCAGTAGCCGGTGGCTGGAAAGGCATCATGGGGAACGGTACACCAGGTCTTGAAGATTTTCAGATCAGGATCGTAAATGACCGGGCCGGGTAATAGGGAATGTTGTTCCGAACCGGGGACTCCCGGATCGATCCGAATCACGGCCCCTTTTTTGTCAGGTTCGTGCATTGTTCGCTTGAGATTTTTCAGCTTGGCGATTCCCCGGTCATCCAGAAACAATTGACGTTGACCTGTAGGAATGACAAATGCCAAATCTTTTGCCGTGGACAAGCCGGGCCCTATCAGTACCGAACTGACGATCAGGCCAGCGAAGCAAGTGAACCGTTTGATATTTTTCACGGCGCATTCCCAGGGGAACAAAAAACAAGGGATCTAGTTTTGAGCTGTCAAACGGGGTATCAGGATAGTGGAGTATCGCCTTTGAATTTCCAAACGTGATACCACGCTTCGTAACGATGGCGAAATCCATCATTCAAAGTTTTATGTCATTACGATTGTAACGCCGTATCAATGACCGTCCGCATTTTTGCCAGGCCAGTTTTGGCTACTTCCAGAGCGTCTTGTTGCCAGTACGAAGGATTGAACAATTCCAGCGAAAAGGCGCCACGAAATCCCGCTGTGTAAAGTTCGCGAATGATCTGAGCCAAGGGTGCTATGCCATCGCCCGGATAGACCCGGTGTTGATCGCCGATCGTTTGGCGAGGAGGTTGAGCAGGATAGTCATTCATGTGGAACACGTGCATGCGTTTTCCAGCGATCACACGCAGTCCATTAAAATTGGAGCCACCTTTGTAAATATGATAAAAGTCAGGTAGTACGCATGCGTCAGGATGCCCCGATTCGGCGGCGATATAAGCGAGCTGGCTGACACGGCTAATCGCTGGTGAACTGCCCCAGAGTTCCAGTTGTGGAACGATCCCGACTTTTTCGCCGATTTCCAACAATGTTCGATATCGCTGAGCGATCACATCCAAATCAAGTGGGCCGGTCGCACCGGCCGGCGGTGCAGCAATGCGACGGCCACCGATCGAACGGATGAGTTCCATGTCATGTTTTGCCTGGTTCAGGCCTTTGCTCCGCGTGGCTTCGTCATCCACGATCCAATGGGCAAATCCGATAGCGCTCTCGACAGTAAGACCAGAATCCATGATTTGCTTGCGGAGATCTTTGAGGCTTCCACCTGCTGCGACAAAGTCGCGAATTTCGCCAATCCAGGGTTCGATTCCATCGTAACCGGCAGCCGCAACCACTTTAATCTGGTCGGGCAACGTGAGTTGCTGGCCACGAAAGGTGCTGGTGTTAAAGCAATAACCAAACGGCTTGTCGTCTGGCCGTCCGGTCCCCTGAGTTGCATTTGCAGGGATGACGTTGTTCACAGTACCTACTCCAATGGCAGTGGCCAGGCCAGTCTGAACAATCGCCTGGCGGCGGTTCAATAGATCGATCATGTATTTCCTCTCTTGCGGGTATCATTATAATGATCTTGCGATTTGTAGAATAGAATGGGGCGATGTACAAAAAATGAAATGTCGCATGAATCAATGGACAATTTCGTTTGCACCTTAACCACTTGATCAATCACCTACCTATTTGAAAGCCAAGCCATGCGCAGCTGGATTTGTTTGTTGTTCATCGTCAACTCTGCGGTTGCGGATCAACTTCATGAGGGCGCGGATTGGCCAAATTGGCGAGGACCTTTTTACAATGGATCTGCTGTCGCCAACGATCTGCCGACAAAATTTTCTCCCACCGAAAACGTGCGCTGGAAGCTGTCCCTGCCCGGTCCGGCTGGATCAACACCTATTGTTTTTGGCGATCATGTGCTGCTGACGTCGTTTGACAGCAAGTCAGGTAATGTGCTGGGGATTGCACTTGATCGCACCACAGGAAAAATCCGTTGGCAACACGATCTTGGAAAAGGCAAATCAGAGACCACGCCGGGGATGGAGAACTACATGGCTTGTCCCTCGCCGGTGACCGACGGAAAAATAATCGTTTTTCATACGGGCCGCGGTGAACTGGTTGCGCTGGATTATCTTGGGAACCTGAATTGGCGCACCAATATTCAGCAGACCTATGGGGATTTCAATTACATGTGGGGATACAGTTCCAGCCCATTGTTGCTGGAGGGCCGTCTGTTTATTCAGATATTGCATCGAGACGAACCCTATCCAGAGCAGCAAGTGGCAAAACTGAACCCGGATTCGTTGTTCGTTGCTTTGGATGCGTCGACTGGCAAAGAGCTTTACTGCCATTTGCGACCAACGGACGCAGTAGGTGAAACTCGTGAAGCCTACTCAACGCCGATTCCACGACAGGTAAATGGAGAAACCGAAATTGTAGTTCTGGGTGGTGATTACGTGACGGCTCACAAACCGGAAACGGGTCAGGAGCTTTGGCGGCATGGTGATTGGAATCCTGGGAAGAAAACGTTTTGGCGCACTGTTCCATGTCCCGTGGTGGTGGGTAATTTCGTACTGACGTCCGCTCCCCACTATGGCCCAGTGTCAGCGGTGGATCTGAGTGGAGAAAGCCCTCATGTGCGTTGGAGCTTTGAGAAAAGAACCACCGATACGCCGACGCCGCTGGTCTACAAGAACCGGCTTTACATCTTGCACGGCAGACGTCGTGAATTGACCTGTCTCGATCTAGAAAGTGGTCGCGTGCTACGTCAGAGTCGTCTTCCGGGCCAACGATATCTGCGTTCCAGTCCGACAGCCGCCGATGATAAGATCTTTCTGATGGATGTGGATGGGGACGTGCTGGTCTGTGCAGCCCACACCGATAAAGAAGGTGCGGATCAGCAGGCCAGCCAACAGGCAGATCGGGAGGTACCAGAATTTGAACTTTTGCAACACACTCGATTCGGTGGATACCCGGCCCGTTCGACGATAGCAATTGCGCACAATCAGCTGTTCATTCGCACGAGTGAAGCGATCTATTGTATTGGAAAATAGCCGTCGGCTGCTTGCTTGCTGCTTTCAGTGGTGTACCTTCTTCATCGCACAAGTCGATTACCTGTGGGCGGTCGCTCCTGGCCACTGCTGATTTAGAACGGTGCCTGATTGTGAAGAATGTCAGTTTCGAATGCTAGGATTCCTCGGGGTGCAGTACCGAGGCGATGGTGCGATAGGCTGCTTGTCGCAAAGGTTCCGGAAAATCGTGACCGCAATCAGGATGCTTAATGATGAGATTGTCTTCACTGCCAATCAGCTTGTAAATGGGACGAGCTGCGGCGGCACAGCGGTCGACGCTCTGCCAGCGAAAGTTACGATCACCAAGGGGGGCATTGACGAACAATTTTCGCGGTGCCAGGGCACCGAGCAGTTCGGGGAAGTCGAATGGGATCTGGTTGAGTTGACCACGGTAGTTTGCCAGTCGGGGCATGTAGCAGGTTTGGCACCAGCCTGCGCCAGCGAGCCAGTTTTTTTCAATGCCCTCGAAGTAATCTGGAAACGCGTCAAATCCGCAGCTGATCGCCAGTACGGTAATGCGCGGTTCAAGTACAGCGGTAAAGATGGCATTGTGTCCACCCAGTGAATGGCCGATGGCAGCGAAGCCATTGGAGTGATCGACATAGGGAAACGATGCTAAAAGGTCGATTCCGCGGATGTTGTCCCAGATGGCCTTCATGGTTCCGCTGGCGTAGCCCAATTCGCTGAGATTGGGCCAGTAATTAGCCATCTGCGGGTAGGATGGCGACAAGGTCACATAGCCGGCTTGGGCCAGTTCTGCCGCGTAGGCCTGACCGGTTTGGCCAGCGATCCCAAGGACTACCTGATGTCCCACTTCGCCGTTGGTCGGGTGCAGGCACAGCACGGCGTTTGCCCGGCGTTTGCCCGCTAAAACGTCTTTGGGGATACAAAGGTAGGCGGGAGTTCGCGACTTGGTTTCGGACTGGTAAGTGATGAGTCGACGGATGTAAGTTCCAGCGTCGTGTTCTTCCAGTTGTTGGATGGCGAGTGGTGCCCGGCGATTGTCACCAGGCAGCTTACCCATGATCGTTGTCATGCCTTTGACGATGGAGGCTCGCCGGATTTCCCAATCAGTTTTGGTCCGTACAGGTTGAACGTTGCCGTTGGTATCCCGGTACTGAAGCAGATGATCTTGATCAAGTCGCGTGGTGTCTTCAGCGTCCACAGTGGTCGTGGGAAGGAAAGTGATTGCAAGCCAGAAAAGTATTTGTAAGGACGGGCTTTTCATCTCAATGATCTCACTTTTCACGTAGGTTGTGGTAACCCGTAAAGGGGCTACGAGACATCAATGATTCTGTCGTTTTGGTGCTGTCAATGTTTCCCGTACTGCTGGGTGAGGTACAGCACGATCGCTCCAACTTCAGGTTTCGAATTCTAATTTAGGGTACAGCGGTAACGAAATGACGGTGCCATTTTGCTTGGCCGAAAGTTGTGCGGCTTCGATCACTTCGACGCAACGCAGACCTGCTCGCCAGGTAAGACAAGGATCCGTGCCGTCAGTGATCCAGCGGACAAAATCTCCCAATTCCTGCCGGTAGGCATGATTGAATCCCAGGTCGTCAAAACGTTCAAGGTTCGATTCCTTCTGGTCGCGGTGCTGCCAGTACAAATCTAGGTGATCCATGAAGGGAACGAATTTCATACCGCCTTGTTGACAAACGACCAACGGGCCACCGGATTCGCGGAATTTCAATAAAGGGTAAACCATGGATACGTTCAATGTTGCGATGCTACCGGACTGGAACTGTAGTGAAACGTGTAATGTATCAGGAAAATCGTAACGTGAATCGATCTGTGGTGCGGCCAGGGCGCGGACGGTTGCCACATCACCGCACATGGCCCGCATCCAATCGATAATATGTACACCGATCACTGGCAGCGTGCCTCCACACTGTTCTTCTCGTGTCCACCAGCCTTGGTGGTCGTAGGGCCGGGCATCGTGATAGGCACAGGATGTGATCGATGTGACCGAACCAAGTTGCTCTCGCAATTCAATCATTCGTCCCCAGGGAGGACGTAGACGTCGCTTGTGACCCACCATCAAACGTACACCTGCTTGTTCACAGGCTCGTACCATCTGCCAGCAGTCAGGCACGGAAGTGGCCATGGCCTTTTCACAGTAGACATGCTTGCCAGCTGCCGCTGCAGAAATGGCAATGTCCCGGTGTGTGAAATTTGGACTGGTGATTGCGACCGCATCAACATCGATTTCGGACAAGAGCTGTTCGTGGTTGTCGAATTCGGGAATCTGCAAACTGGTATGTTGGAAAAATTTTGCACGTGCTGCTTCACTGGGATCACAGACGGCCACGACTTCAGCGACAGCATTGATGTGGGGGGCGAAAAATGGCCCGAAATCACCAGTGCCGATCAAGCCAAAACGGAGTTTGTCGGTCATCAGTGCAGACATCCTGTAAGTGCGGGTGATAGTAAAAAAGTTAACCAGGAATCATGGTCAGGGTTACGAAAAATTCACAGCTTCGGATGGTTGAGCGATAGCCCCTGTACACCCGTGTTGTCAAAACGATGGATAACGAGGTTGTCCAGTGAGGCAGCTAGTAGGATGTCACGATTGGATCCGGCGAAAGCCACGTCCGTAGGGCCCCGCAGTGCTTCACCGCGCCAGTCATCAGCAAATAATTTCAGTCGCCGCGAGGCAAGATCAAACACGTAAATCATGTCAGGTCGGTGACAGGCAATCCACAAGCGGTCTTCTGAATCAAATGCGATTCCGTCAGGGATGTGTCGCGGCAAGTGTACCACACGTTCGAAATCACCTGCGGACCCGTCATCATTGATCGCAATACGCGCAATGCTGTTACCAAACGTTTCGACGAAATAAAGAAATCGTTCTTCGGCATCCAGGGCGATTGCATTGGGTGTATCGACAGGTTCGGGAAACCATAGTTGGGCTTCGCCTCCGCCCGGGGCGATTTTATAGAGATGACCATTGATGCAGTCGGACCAATCACCACTGTCGGACAGGTACATGTTGCCGAACCTATCGAAAGCCGGATAGTTGGTACAGAGAAAGGATTTTCCCTTGGGACCCGTGGCATAAACACTGACATTTCCATCCACGGTGATTTTCAGCACATCGCCTGCCGTATGGGCTACGTAAAGGTTGCCGTCAACGTCAACGACTTGTCCTAAACAGCGTGCTTCTGTTGTTGCGAATTGTTCGGCAGTGTTGGATTCCAAGTCCAGTCGATAAACTTGGCAGCCAGTACCGGTAGTGTACGCTTCGCCATTGGGGCCCACAGCGATGGATTCGGGATGATCGACACCGCGGAGGTGGGTGATGTTGTGTAATGGGTAAGGGCAAATTGGCTTCACGGTTGTTTTAATTCCAGAAAAATGGGATGGCTCAAATCAAGGGTAGTCCACCATTTTTGTCGTTTAACGTTCTCAATGGAAGTCTCTGGTAAGGATGGTTTTTAACATAGTCCCAATCCAGTTCAATTCCGAGGCCAGGCTGGTCGTTCAGTAAGACGTGTCCGCTACTTACCGTGGGGCCTGTGATTTGGACTTCGTCGAACCATGGACGATGGCGGCAATGTTCAAGAATCATGAAATTGGGCATGCAGATTGCCGCGTGGGCGGTAGCCGCCAGTGCAACAGGACCGTAGGGGTTATGAGGTGCGATCTGCACATTATGCACCTCTGCGTAAGCGGCGATACGCAGTAGCTCGCCAATGCCCCCACAATGTGAGATATCAGCCTGAATGACATCCACGGCACCCTGTTCCAACCATTCTCGAAATGCCCACCGCGTCATCTGACGTTCACCAGCAGCGATCCGGATGTCGGGAAACGCCTTTCGTAATTCGATGAGTCCGCGTGGCGTGTCCATGTTGACCGGCTCTTCGACAAACAGCATACGAACTTCTCGCAGGCTGTCGATTAACCGATGGGCTGCTTGAAGTGAAAAGATGCCGCCACAATCAATCATTAAATCGCAAGCGGGCCCGGTGTTTTCACGAACTTCGCGCGAGATAGCTACGGCCTCATCAACTTGTTTTTCATCATCAAAGGGTACGACGTGTTGCCCGGGTCCATATTTGAATGCGTCAAATCCTTCCTCGACTGCCGCACGTGCTTCATCTCCGTGGGTTGGCAGACCCAAGTCGGTTCTGGCGTAAAGGCGAACTGCGTCGCGGACTGCACCACCGAGCAGTTTGTAAACCGGCTGGCCATACAATTTGCCGGTAATGTCCCACAATGCCTGTTCAATCCCGCTGGCAGCACTCGATTCGACAATACCGCCCCGCCACCAGAAGAACCTCCGCATTTGCTGCCAAAGATACGAAATGCGCGATGGGTCTTGCCCGACCAATAGCGGCGCAAAATGTTGTTCAATCATGGCGGCCACGGCGTGCTCATGATATTCGGTCGTCGCCTCACCCACTCCGGTGATTCCTTCGTCGGTTGTGACTTCAACGAATATCCAGTTTCTCGATGGCGCATTACCACCGGCACTACCGATGCCCATCAGATGTGTTTTGATTGAGGTGATTTTCATGAAGATCTGTCAGTTAAAAGTAAAAGATATTCTGTACGAGGTAAGTTGGCAGGGCAGGACAGATCGGCGTGTCGATCTCACCGGGAGAGGCCGAACCGATGTCGCATGAATCTAGGACACCCTAGCCAGGAACTCAATATTAACTGAATGACCGTCGAGCGGAAGGTCACCACTAAAGGGTGGTTCGCGCAAGTTCGGGGATCGGCTTGCCGGAAGAGAGAATGGGAGTTGTCTGGCCGGTGCGGTCAAAAATGGCTCTGCCGGCGTCTTCCAGCTCAAGGTGCCGATAGATGGTTGCCAGAAAATCTCGCGGACTGACACGCCGTGAGATCGGGTCTTCGCCGAGCGAGTCAGTTGCTCCGATCACCTGTCCTGTGCGGATTCCCCCACCGGCAAATAGCATGGAATTGGCACGTGGCCAATGATCGCGTCCCGGCTGGACAACACCTTTGGCAGCGCTTGCCTCGCCCTTGCCGCTACTGGCAACGTGACTAATGCGCGGTGTTCGGCCAAATTCGCCAGTGACGACGACCAAGACCTGTTGATCCAAGCCCCGTGTATAAACGTCTTCAATCAAGGCTGACACTGCTTGATCAAAGAACGGCGCTCGAAACTTGAATGCGTCAAACACATGGTGATTGACGGCGTGGTCATCCCAATTGGCGACCCGTCCACACAGCGGACCGTCAAATTCGGTAGAAACGATTTCAACACCTGCCTCGACAAGCCGTCGTGCCATCAGGCATTGCTGACCCCATTGATGTCGTCCGTAACTTTCTCGTATCTCATCCGGTTCCTGAGAGAGGTCAAATGCTTCACGAGC
>Ga0310120_10003646_pt1 | contig 10975 bp, 4 predicted proteins | sample CB27_AW_983_MG_FD_203506 | JGI IMG/M metagenome (GOLD analysis project Ga0310120, IMG submission 203506) | Marine microbial communities from Western Arctic Ocean, Canada - CB27_AW_983 | ecosystem: Environmental > Aquatic > Marine > Oceanic | place: Canada: Western Arctic Ocean | collected... | reverse complement strand
GGGTGCCACAGGCTCCCGGAGAATTCCAGGTCACGGTCGAAGTCAGCGACAGTGGAACGCCACGTCAGAAGGACAGCCAAAGTGTCACCATCAAGGTCGCTCTCGATTCGGCGCAGTTTACCGTGCTTACCGCATCGGTGACCCGGGACGGCCGACCCGAGGCGTGGCTCTTCGATCGGCTGAAAAACCAGCGCGTCGTGCTCACTCCCAAAACCCGATTCCGTTACGGTGACATCGAAGCCGAAGTGGTGTCGATCGAGGAGCGAGCGGTCGTGTTCCGAGTTGGCAAGGAGGAACGGAAACTGGTCCTCGGCGAGAGCCTGCAGAAACTCAAGCCCGCTGCCAACGACGATGAACCATCCGAGAAGTCGGTGACCGACGAGCCGGCCACCAAGAAGTCGGCCACCGACGAGCCGGCTAGCAAGAAGTCGGCAACCGACGAGCCGGCTAGCAAGAAGTCGGCCACCGAAGAGCCGGCGACCAAGAAGTCGGCGACCGACAAGCCGGCGACCAAGAAGTCGGCGACCGACAAGCCGGCCACCAAGAAGTCGGCGACCGACGAGCCGGCTAGCAAGAAGTCGGCGACCGACGAGCCGGCTAGCAAGAAGTCGGCGACCGATGAGTCGGCCTCCAAGAAGCCGGCCACCTAGCAGCCGGCCGCCTGGGAGCCACTCTCTACTGCCAAGCGGGAAGGTCACGTTTTTCGTAACCCGCTTTTCGGCAACCGGTTGCGGCGTTCTTTCCGGTCGGAAATCACTCCGAATCGGGTTGAATTGGTTAATCCGGCTGTACCGATTGTGCCGATAGATCTGGTGCAAACGTATGTTCCGCTTGCGCGCGTCGTTCAATGGGGGGGGGCTGACGTTCAGGTGAGAGGCTACACCAGAGCAAAACGACGACACACTCGTCAAGGATGGCACAGTGTACAAGCTGCAAAGAAGCACGCGAATCCGTCTGACTGTTCTGTTGTGTGGCAGTCTGACCGTGACCATTGGAACCCTGGCTTTCGCGAAGTCTCCGTGGTCATTCCGCACTTCCAGGGCCGAACAGCGGCAGACGGAAAATCCGTCACCTGTTCAGTCGAACCTCAACTACCCATTCGGGACACGCTGGGACAAGGTGTTCAACCAGTTGGCCTCTGAGCACGGCCTGACAATGGTGATGGACAGGATCCCGAAGGGGTATTTCAAGCGGTTTGATCGACGCGAGTACGCCTTCTCGGTGGCTCTGGACATCCTCAACGAAGAACTCCAGCAGCAGGATTTCCGACTGATTCACCAGGGCGATTTTCTTGTGTTGATGCACCTGAAATCGACTCGGACACGTTACCGTCGGCCGCGGATACCTTCGGTGGAACCCGTGGTGCCACGGGTTCGAACCACTGCGATTCCGACCAGTCCGCCGGGCTACCGTGCCGAGGCTCATACGGTTCGGCCACGTGACTGGACACCGCCGCAGATTTCCGGATCTTCGGCGTCCGACTCAACCGAGCCGCGGATTGATCGCGTGGCGTTTGAAGAACCCGAAGTGACGGAGTTGATCCGGATGCCGGTCACGCCCAGGCACCGCACGGCGCTGCAACTGGCCCGCCGGCTCTACTCGGCCTTTCTCTCGCACAGCGAACTGATCGACGCGGGTCCCGATGGCCTGCCGGCATTTCGAGTGATGAACCAGGTCATCAAGTCGGATGACGGTAAGCCGTTGGCGATTTCAGACGGGGCCAATCGCATTGCCCGCTTCATGGTTGGCATCGACAAGAAGAACAACCGGTTGTTGGTCGAGGCGCCGTCGGCGACCGCCGGAGCGATCGTGCGGATGATCCGGATGCTGGACGTGCCGTTTGAGGATGAGCAGCCGGAGATCAAGATCCGCGAGTCGAAGAAGGACGCCGACGCGGTGGCAAAGAAAGTCCGCCCGGTGATCCGCGACCTGGCGGCGGCTCGTTCCACCCACAGAACGCTGGCCCGACCGAAAGTGACGAGTGCAGCCAAACGGGACAATTTCGACTTGGCCCAGGCCCAGCCCAAAGCCCAGCCCAAAGCCCAGCCCAAAGCCCAGCCCACCGACGAAAGGAACGTCCCGCCCGGAGAACCTCCGACGGCAGGTCAACCGTTCAGCCCGACCGAAGCGATCCTGGGCGGGTTGAAGGGCGAGGTGAAGATCGAGGTCCTTCCCGACGGTCGGTTGGTTGTGATCGGCAACGAGGAGGATGTCGCGAAGGTGATGCAGTTGATCGAATTGCTCGAGTCATACGGTGCACCGACGATTCCCGATCTGGAAATCGTGATGCTCAAGCACGTCAACTCCGAAGCACTGGCCACCCTGTTGACCTCGGTTTACGAAACTCTCAACAACGCTCGCTCCCAGGCGGGGCAACGGAGCCAGACGGTGACGGTGGTCCCGGTGGTCAAGCCCAATGCGGTCTTGGTCCTGGCTCCCGGCAGTGACCTCAGGGCGATCATTGATCTTGCCATGGAACTCGATCACCCGGTTGACCCGCTGACCGAGTTCGAGGTGTTTCGGCTCAAGCACGCATCGTCGACTCAGGTGGCCACGATGCTCGAGGACTTCTACGAAGAAGGACAGGACCGACCCGGACTCTCTACCCGCGTGGTGGTGTTTCCCGATGTGCGGACCAATTCGCTCATCGTCCAGGCACGTCCCCGCGACCTGGCGGAGGTGGCGGCACTGGTCAAGAAGATGGATCTCGACAGCGCCAGTTCGGTCAACCAGCTGCGGATCTTCCAACTCAAGCACGCGATTGCGGAAGAACTCTCCGAGACGATCAACCTGGCGATCCAGAGTGTGATCAACCCGGCTCGTCAGCCGACGGGAGCGGGTGTGGGAGGATTCGGAGGAGGTGGTGCCGGCGGGGCGCAGACGGCGCAACAGTTGCGAGACGTTCGCAGTGCCGTGCTCGAATTGCTCCCGGATGCCGGCAGCAAGGACATGAAAGTTGTTTCCGGCATCCTTGCCGACATCCGTATCAACCCCGACGCGAGGACCAACAGCCTGGTCGTGACCGCGCCGGAACGCAGCATGGTGATGATGAGGCGACTGATCGAGAGCCTGGACAAGCCGACCAGCGTCGTCGCCGACATCAAGCATTTCCTGCTCGAAAACGCCGACGCCACGAGCGTGTCTGAACTGCTCGCCGAGCTGTTTGTCACCGATGACGGCGGCCAGGGCGGACAGTTGGGGGTTCAGTTGGCCGGAGCCGAGGATGCCAGCAGCAGCATCGTTCCGCTGAGGTTCAGCGTCGATGTTCGTACCAACAGTATCTTCGCGGTGGGCGGTCGAGAGGCGCTCGAAGTCGTGGAAGCTGTGGTGGCGCGTCTGGACCAGAGTGACATCCGTGAACGGAAGACCGAGGTCTATTCGCTGCAGAATCAACCGGCTGCGGATATCGCCAACGCGATCAATACCTTCCTGCAGTCGCAGCGCGACCTGCAGCAGATCGATCCCGATCTGGTGAGCCCGTTCGAGCAGATCGAGCGGGAGGTGATCGTGGTTGCCGAGCCAAGCACCAACACCCTGATTGTCAGTGCCACGCCTCGGTACTACGACGAGGTCATGAAGATGATCGAGACACTGGATCGGCCGCCCGAGCAGGTGACCGTCCAGGCGTTGATCGTCGAAGTGGAACTCGACAACACCGATGAATTCGGCGTGGAACTCGGCTTCCAGGACTCCGTCCTGTTCGACCGCGGCACGGTGGCTTCGATCGAGACGATCTCTGAGACGGTCCAGTCCCTGGGCAACGACCAGACCATTACCCAGAACATCATCTCGTCGGAAGGTGTTCCCGGGTTCAACTTCAACCAGCCGTTCCTCGGCAACAACACGCTGGGGACGTTTTCGGCCCCGGCCAACCTGGGCAAACAGGCCCTGGCCAACTTCCAGATGGGGCGGGTCAACGGCGATCTGGGCTTCGGTGGCCTGGTACTGTCGGCGGGTTCGGAGTCCATCAACATCCTGTTGCGGGCTCTTTCGGAGAACCGTCGTGTCGAGGTTCTCTCGCGACCGATGATCCAGGCACTGCACAACCAACTTGGTTCGATTGTCGTCGGTCAGACGTTCCAGCAGGTCAATGGGCTGGGGGCCCAGAACACCCTGACCGGAGTGTCGCAGCCGCAGCTCGAGGAGCGTGCCGTCGGCATCCAGCTGCAGGTCACTCCCCGGGTCTCACCTGACGGAATGATCACGATGGAGGTCGTCGCGACCAAGGACGGGATCAACCCGAACAACACGGTTCCGATCATCTCGGACTTCCAGACCGGCACCACGATTGATTCACCGGTCATCGACACCGTGACCGCCCAGGCCAGTGTCAGTGTTCGTGACGGCCAGACCATCGTTCTGGGTGGCATGATCACCCAGTCCGAGGGCGTTATCGAGAGAAAGGTGCCGTGGTTGGGCGACCTGCCGGTGCTGGGAGCCGCGTTCCGGTTCGACTCGAAAACCAAGAAACGGTCCGAACTGCTGATCTTCCTCACGCCCAGGATCATGAAGACACCCGAGGACTACGAGGAGCAGAAGCAGGTCGAGACCGAACGGATGGCCTTCTCGATGGAGCGGGCCGAGGAGATCGCTGGTCCGCTGATGTCGATTCCCGAGCCCGAATCCGAGAAGACGAAGATCGAGAAGCCGGATGCGGAGAAACCGGAACCCAAGCCGATGTCTCGGAAGAAGGCCCCTGCCGAGAAGAAATCGGGCAAGAAGAAGGCCGGTGCGGGTGGCAAGAAAACCGGGCAACTCGAAGACGATGACATCTCGCGAGCCTCGCTGACCACCGTCGGATCCGACGATGTCGATACTCGGACCTTCGCTCTGCCGAAGGAAATCGAAGGGTTCGAGGAGAGCATACCGTCTCAGCCGGCCAAGATCTCGCCGGTGAGACGGTTCTTCCGGTCATTGATCCCCTGACATATCATCACTCCGTGTCTCGTTGAACGGTTCCGTTTCACCTCCTCTCTCACAGCCCCAGGCCAAACATGAAGTCGTCTCCGCTCAACACGTTGCTGTTTACCGGACTCCTGCTGATCACCGCGTTGTCGTCGGGATGCCGGGCACCCAATTTGAAGAACTACACGTCGTGGGTACCCTTCGGATCGTTCTTCGGGATCGACAAGGATGTGCGTTGGGCCGACAAGGACAACCCGGCCGTGCGGTGTGTCTGCCTGTGGCAGCCGGCTGAAGGGACCTGGCAGGGGCGGCCGTGTCGCGGGTTCGGTGGGCAGGTCTTCTTCCTCGACCGTGAAACCGCTCGACCGATTGCCATCCGGGGCGACGTTCGGATCCACGTCTTCGATGATCACGGGCCGCGCAAGGATCGGGCCAAGCCGGTTCACACGTTCGATTTCACCAAGGGGGCGTGGAACGCGTTCCTGGTGAAGACCCAGTTCGGACCCGCCTACAACATCTTCATTCCCTACACCCGCGAGGGGTACGAGAAGAGCGAGTGTGCTCTCAGGATCCGGATGGTCGACGAAGGAGTTCCGGCGATCTTCTCTGACATGTCCTACGTCCGGCTCGAAGGCAGCAGGAAGAAAGGCGACGCCTCGGTCGAAGAGCTCGCCGGTTCCCGCTCGAAGGAAAATCGGACAGAGGAGCGGCGGATCACCGGTTTCGACGGTGGAGACTCGATCGGACAGATCATGCAGAAGGTTCCGGTTTCGAAGAACACTCGCGGCCTGCCACCCGACCTCGAAGCCCGCCTGGCCACATTACGACACAAGATGCCGATCGCGTCTCGTGACGACTCGAACCATTCAGAAATCGGGCAGGTGGCTGACGGTGCCGAATTTGCTCCCCCGTCCTTTGACCAGTCGTCCGGAAATCGAGAACGCTCTTCGGTCAATCCGAGGAATTTTGATCCGCCGGCGTTCGCGTCGCCGATCTCGGCTGAGCATCGCCGACCAGGGACCGACCGCGAGGACGAGAACAATCGGAAGGCTCGGCGGGCCGCCGGCGACAATTCGACGCTCGGCAAGAGACACGTCCTGTCCCCGGCTCATCCCTTGGTGGGACGATCCTCCAACGCTGCGGCGATCCAGCAGGTTCATGCTGCCCAGGCGAGGGCCGGTTCGAACAACTGGATTGCCGAAAGGACCACCTCGAATCAGTTCGATCGGATGATTGGAGAAGCCGAGGCGGCCGCTGCACGGAACGACTGGGCCCGAGCCATCAAATTGGCATCGCGGGTCGACCGGGCGGTGCGAGATGAGAATGCGAGTTGGCCGGTCGAACGGCCAACGCCGTCGGCATTGGTCGCACAATGGGAGATCCAGCGGATCGAATCTGTTGCGGATGGTGACCGGTCGCAGTGGGACGCCAGGATCGACTCGCGGGTCGATGACTATCTCAAGGCCTCGAAAGCTCAACTCGATCAGGACAAGACGTCGGAAGCCCGTCGATTGGCCACCGTCGCCCACCTGATCTCTCGCGGTTCGGTGCAATCCGATGGTCAGGACAACGTGCCGCCGACGTCACCGGTCACTTCCTCGAGAGTGGCGCTGCCGGCCGCAACGGTTCCACCGGCGGCAGCGGTACCGGCTGCAAACCGGGTGACGCGTCGACTCCATCCACTGGACAGCAACTGGGTCGCACCGGCACAACCACCGGCACAACCACCGGCACAACCACCGGCACAACCGGCCCATCCGCTCGAATCCTCAGGCGGCTTCGAGTAGCACCGGATCGAGAAAGATTCGGTCTTTGGCTGCCGACGTTTTGTTTCGACAGTTTCAGCCGTGGTGCCAGTTTGTGTGCTACAATTCACGCGGAACTGTATCGCGTGGAGAAACGTCATGCGTCGCCTGATTTTCTGCGTCTGCCTGGCTGGTATCGCGTCGTGGCTCTGTGAGTCGTCGGCGATGGCTCAGGTTGGTGGCACGAACCAGAATCAGCCAAACCGAACCAATACTCCCACCAGTACGGCTGGCAGCGGCGTCTTGGGATCGGGGGGTGCTGCGTCCGGTACCGGTGCGGGCACCACGGCCAGCGGGATCAACCTGAACCAGGGGGCCGCCGCGCAGCCGAACATCCAGAACTTCGGATCGGGCTTCGTCGGGCAGAGTCAGAACCAGGGTCGCTTCATCGGCAGCCAGTTTTCCGGTCAACAGCAGATTCGTGGTGGCGCCACTGGTGGACGCAACACGTTTTCCGCCGGACGTGGACGGGGTGGAGCACGTGGTGGCCAGGCCACAAACCGCAACCGGGCGAGGGGGCGGAACACTCGCACCAAGCGGGTCCGGCCACGGCATCGCGTGGCGTTCTCTTTCAATACCCCATCCATGGTGTCGGTCAAGTCATCGCTCGATGTCCGCTTCTCGCTGCTGCTGGATCGGCGTCCCGAGCTTCGGGACGTGACGATCGTCGCCGGCAAGGCGGGCGAATTGACCCTGTCCGGCAAGGTCCCCAACTCGACGGCCCGTCGAATGGCCGTCGCCCTGGCCCGCATGGAACCGGGTGTCCGCAAGGTGACCAACCAGTTGAGCGTTGCCAGTGCCGATGAGTCGGGCAGCGAGTAGCCGGAGAGACACGGCTGTCTGCCTGGTTGGGTTGTAGCGGTTTTTCCGGAAACGACAGCAGTCGGTGGTTCCGCACGGTCGATATTCCTTGTGGGTGCGGTGTGCGCAATCCCAAGTGAGAATCGGACCGAGCGAAGGTGACCACTGCGATGAATCGATCCCTGCGGGCGGCCGGAGGTGTACTGGCCATCGGGGCGGTGTTGACCACGGTGCTGGCCGGTATCGCCCTGGTTGACCAGCGAACCACTGATGGTCATTTGAATCACGCGGGAGAGGGTGCCGCTGTCGAGCCGGCAGTGACGTGGAAACAACTCGAGGTGTCACTCGGTGCGATCGACAGCCGCGTCGATGAACGGATCGGCCAGTTGAGCGACGAGTCGAAATCGGCTCGTCAGAGCCTGGCGGAACTCGAGTCACGATTACGTGAGGAACAACGGGCGGAACTGGATCGGGGCCTGGCCCATGCCTTCGTAGACGCGAGGTTGGTTGAGACGATCGAGAACACGCTGGCTTCGCGCGGAGACAGGCAGCGGATCGAATCGATCGAGGCCCGGTTGAAGATGTTGACGGGAACGATCGAGCGCGAGGCGGCCTCGACCGCGGCGTTGCGGGAACAACTGAGTCGACTGAAACCGGCGCTGCAGGTGTCGGTCACCCCTGGGGGGGCCGGACGTTTTACGATCGAGGCCCGCCAGGTCCCCCTGGTCGACATTCTCAAGCGACTCGATGAACTCAGCGATTGGAGTTTCCAGGCAACGGTGGCGGCGACCGCGAAGGTCACGATAGAGCGACTGGACGGTGTCACGCTCGAGCAGGCTCTCGAAGTGCTGTTGCCGGCAGCCGGTTGTGCCGCTCGGCTCGACGGCCGACAGGTCAGCGTGATGTCGATGGCCGAAGCCCGTCGACAACGTCAACGGGTGGGACCGACACCGGTCACCGAACCGTCCAGTGTTTCGGTCCGGGAAGTGATCATCGATCTGGCGATCGTCACGATCGATCTCACCGATGAGTATCCCAACGGGATCGGCGACCTGATTGAAACGACCGGACCGACCGGGGCACTTGGCCAGGCCACCGGTGGCCTGCTGGATCAGCCGATTGCCGAGTTCCTCGAACAGTTGCGGAAGGTGGTCTCGACGCGGGTCGTGGCCAAGCCACGGCTGCGGGTCGACGACGGTGCGGTGGCGCGACTGGAGACCGGCCAGAGAACGAGGACGGCTTCGATGGAATCGCGTACGGGCCGCCCGATGACCCTGGACATGACAGCAAAGCTGACCGTGCGGCCTCGCATTCTCCCTGATGGCCAGATCGAACTCGTCCTGACACCGTCCCAGGAAGCCCGCGTTGCCGGTGTCAAAGACCGGCCGTCGAGCCGTACGGCCGATCCCGCGGCCTCGATTCGCGTCGTCGTTCCGGCTGGCCAGACGGTCCTGCTGGGCGGGCTGTTTGCGGACGTCACTCTCGAGCCATCGGGAACCGCCGAGCCGGATTTCGAGAAGCCTCGTCTGATCGAACGACTCTTCGGCGCCGACCCCCAATCGGCTGGTGGCAGTACGATACGTCGCGAGTTGATCGTGCTGGCCACACCGCGGCTGGTTGACCGGCGCTCGGGTGAGCCGGTGCGGCAGGCCCGCCGCTAGCTTGCGGCGGCCACTGAGGCCGAGGAGAATGCTGCGGTTGATCGTTCCCGACGGTACACCGCCATGAAGACGTTCCCGGTCCGAGTCCTGCTGGTCCTGTCCCTTGTCTCGCTGCTGATGGCCTTGCTGGCAGCCGCTGAACCGGGTTCCCGCCCGGCGACCGGTGCGGACGAGAAGAAGAAGCCAGACAGTGTCGATCGCGACTACCGGAACGAGTTGCCGAGAACCCCTCCGACCCGACCGGCCGAGGCGGTCCGCGCGCTGGTGACTCGACCGGGGTTTCGAATCGAGGTGGTGGCCGCCGAGCCCCTGGTGGAGGACCCGGTGGCGATGGAGTTCGATGAAAACGGCCGGTTGTACGTGTGCGAGATGCCCGAGTACAACCAGTACTCCAACAAGCAGTACCGAGGCCGGGGCCGGGTGAGACTGCTGGAAGACACCGACGGCAACGGGGTGTTCGATCGCAGCCGAATTTTTGCCGATGAGGTGGATTCTCCCGCGGCGGTCAGCTGCTGGCGGGGCGGGATATTCGTCGGAAGCGTACCCCACATCCTTTATCTCAAGGACACCGACGGCGACGGAACGGCCGACATCCGTCGCAGCGTCTTCACCGGTTTTTCTCGCGACAAGGCGGGTGAAGCGATGCTCAACTCGTTCCGCTGGGGACTGGACAACCGCTACCACGTTTCGACCAACCTCGCCGGCGGCACCGTGCGGCGTGCGGGCGAACCGGTCAAGACCGGGGTCTCGGTCCGCGGACGTGGGTTCCTGTTCGATCCTCGCAGTGAGACGTTCGAATTGGCCAGCGGCGGGGGCCAGCATGGCATGAGCATGGACGATTGGGGCCGAAAGTTCGTCTGCCAGAACAGCGTTCCGGCCCAGTTACTTGTCTACGATGATCGCTACCTGTCCCGCAACAAGTATCTCGCGGGGCCGGCCCCGGCGGTCAACATCGTTCCCACCGGCAAGCAGACCAGGTTGTTCCGCAAGAGCCCGATCGAGTCGTGGCGGAAACTGAGGACGCGGTTGCGGAGCAAGGGGTTGATCCCGGGTTCCGATGAGGGGGGCAAGCCGGGCGGTTTCTTCACCGGGGTCACCGGCGTGACCATCTATCGAGGCGATGCCTGGCCCCCGTCATATCGCGGCAATCTGCTGATCGGCGAGGTGTCCAACAACCTGGTGTTTCGGGCCCGTCTCGAACGGCAGGGTGTCTCGCTGGTGGCCCGCCGGGCGGATGCGGAGGCCGAGTTCATCGCTTCCCGCAACGTCTGGTTCCGGCCGGTTCAACTGGCCAACGCCCCTGACGGCACCCTGTACGTGATCGACATGGCCCGCGAACTGATCGAGGGGGCGGCGTTCCTGGCCGACGTGATCCTCAAGCACATGGATGTCACCAGCGGAATGACGATGGGGCGGATTTACCGGGTGGTTCCCGACGGTAAGACACTCAGGCCGCCACCTCGACTGGGCAAACTCGCCACCGTTGACCTCGTGGCCCTGCTCGACCATCCCAATGGCTGGCATCGCGACACGGCGTCGCGGTTGCTCTACGAGCGGCAGGACCCCGCCGCGGTTCTGCCCCTGAGAAAACTGGCCCGCGAGGCTCGTCAGCCGATCGGGCGTGTCCATGCTCTGTGGGCGCTGGCGGGATTGGTCCGCGAGGGCGAGCAACCCGGGGCAGGTGGTGCGGCGACGGGTCCGGGTGCGTTGACGGCGGACCTTGTGCTGGCGGCCCTGGACAACGCGAACCCCGAAGTCCGGATCCAGGCATTGCGGCTCTCGGAACGGTTGGTGGATCGTTCC
>Ga0310120_10003644_pt1 | contig 10977 bp, 8 predicted proteins | sample CB27_AW_983_MG_FD_203506 | JGI IMG/M metagenome (GOLD analysis project Ga0310120, IMG submission 203506) | Marine microbial communities from Western Arctic Ocean, Canada - CB27_AW_983 | ecosystem: Environmental > Aquatic > Marine > Oceanic | place: Canada: Western Arctic Ocean | collected... | reverse complement strand
GAAGGTCGGCGCCGCGTTGTCCCCGACCTCGGCGCCCGCCCCCCCCGCCCCCGAAGATATCTCCAAAAAGGTCGTTGAATATGTCGCCGAAGCCGCCAAAGTCGCCAAAATCGGCTGCCCCCCCGGCTCCGCCCAGGCCCGCATGGCCGAAGCGATCGTACTGGGCGCGCTTCTCCCCGTCCGCGAGCACCGCGTAGGCCTCGGAGAGTTCCTTGAACTTATCCTCCGCCACCGAGTCACCGGGGTTGCGGTCCGGGTGGTACTGCATCGCCAAGCGGCGATAGGCGGATTTGAGTTCGGCCTCGCCGGCGCCCTGATCGACGCCCAACACTTCGTAGTAGTCCCGCTTGCTCACTGTCGGTCGCCCCGGCTCGCTTTAATCGTCAAATTCGGCAGGCCGGAACCCTCGCAGCCGCCCCCGGGCTTTGCCCGAATCGCGGTCACTTCGGCCCCATGGCTCCCATGTCAAGGGGGGAGGAGCCATGCGGGGTGCACTTTTAGCGCTTTTCCCCGGGGCCGGCTTGGCTCAAAGACCTTCGTCGCCCAGGGTCGCGTAAATCTTCTCGGTCAGCGAGTAGGTGAGCCCGGAAAGTTCGCGAATTCGCTCCCCCAAGTCGGCAACTTCCCGACGCTCCAGGCTGGCCCGGGCGAGGACCAGAGCCGCCTCGACGGGCTCGCGATCCGTCGGGGAGACCTCGTCGCCGAACTCTTCGAGGGTTCGCTCGGTGGAGTACACGAGCCCCTCCAGCTTGTTGCAGAGATCCGTGCAGCCGCGCTGAGCCGAATCCTCTTCCGCGTGACTCTCGGCCTCTCGCACCAGCCGCTCGACCTCGTCTTCATTCAGGCCACTGGAGGCCATCAGCACGATCCCCTGAGATTTCCCCGTCCCCAAGTCCTTGGCGGACACATGGGCCACGCCGTCGGGGTCCAGGGCGAAGGTCACCTCGACCTGGGGAACGCCGCGCGGCGCCGGCGGCAGCCCCACCAATTCGAAACGGCCGAGGGTCATGTTGTCGTCGGCCATATCGCGCTCGCCTTGAAGCACGTGCACCCTGACCCGGTCCTGGTTGTCCTCGGTGGTGGAGAACACCTGGCTCTTGGACGAGGGAATAGTCGTGTTCTTCTCAATAATCTTCGTAAAGACGCCGCCCTGGGTTTCAACGCCCAGGGAAAGAGGCGTCACATCCAGCAGCAGGATGTCCTCCACCCGGCCGCTGAGAACGCCCGCCTGAATGGCCGCGCCCGCCGCCACCCCCTCGTCGGGGTTCACGCCGATACCGGGCTCTCGGCCAAAAATTTCGGCGACCTTGGCCCGGACCAGGGGCATCCGTGTCATTCCGCCCACCAAGATCAATTCGTCAATGGCTTCCATGCCGATCCCCGCGTCTTCCACCGCGGTGCGGCAAGGGCCTTCCAGTCGAGCCACCAGGGAGGCCGCCAGCTCTTCCAGCAACCCCCGCGAAAGCGTCATCACCAGGTGCAGGGGACCCGTTTCGTTCGAGGCCACGAAGGGCAGGTTGACATCGGTTTCCTCCAGACTGGAGAGCTCGTGCTTCGCGCGTTCAGCCGCTTCCTTCAAGCGTTGGAGCGCCATGGGGTCCGCGTGGAGATCGATTCCATGCTCGTCCTTGAAGGTATTGGCCATGTGCTCGACGATGCTGTTGTCGAAATCTTCGCCGCCCAGGTAGGTATCCCCATTCGTACTCTTAACCTGGAAGACCCCGTTTCCGATTTCGAGAATCGAGATATCGAAGGTGCCGCCGCCAAGATCGAAAATCGCAACGGTTTTCTCCTCGGTGTCATCGAGCCCATAACTAAGCGCAGCCGCCGTGGGCTCATTGATAATCCGAAGCACTTCGAGGCCGGCGATCGTTCCCGCCTCCTTGGTGGCCTGGCGCTGGGCGTCGTTGAAATAAGCGGGCACGGTAATCACCGCCGCCTCGATTTCTTCGTCGAGGTAGTCGGCGGCGGTTTCCTTAAGCTTCTGGAGAATCGTCGCAACGATCTCCTGGGGCGAGCAGTCCCGGCCACCCATGCTCACCCAGGCATCGCCGTTTTCGGCCTCGACGATGGGAAAGGGGGCCACCGAAGCGAATGCGGATACCTCGCTGGATGCGAATTTTCGCCCGATCAGCCGCTTGATGGCGAAGAGCGTTCGCGAGGGATTGGTTACCGCCTGACGCTTGGCGATCTGGCCCACCAGTTTTTCGCCGCTCTCGGTGAGAGCGACCATGGAAGGGGTCGTTCGCGATCCCTCGCTATTCGCGATGACCTCGCTGCCCGAACCCGACACAAAGGCCACGCAAGAATTCGTGGTCCCAAGGTCGATTCCAATGACAGCGCCCATCCAGTACCCCTTCGTGCTGACTCTTATCTTCGGTTCCCAAAACAAACAATTCCGGATTCATTTCTATTGGTCCCCGGCATCCGGTTCGGCCTGGGCCTCGTCTTCTCTGGGTTCCCGAGCGACGAGAACTCGCGCGGGACGCAGCATTCTGTCGTTGATCAAATATCCCTTCTGGAGCACCTGGAGAACGGAGTTCGGCGCAACCGAAGCGTCGGGCAGTTGGCCCATGGCCTCGTGAAACGTCGGATCAAAAACCTCCTTGAGGGGTTCGACAACCTTGACACCGTGTTTTCCCAGAGCACCCAGTAATTCGCGTTGAACCAGCTCTACGCCCTTTAGAACGCTTTCCATGCTGGCCGACGCATCCTCTTTAGAATGCGCAATCGCACGTTCAAGGTTATCGACAGTACCGAGCAAATCCTTGACGAGATTCTGATGACCGTACTGAAGGCTCTCCTGACGCTCCTTGAGACTCCTCCGGCGAAAATTCTCAAACTCCGCCTGGAGCCGCACCAAGCGGTCCCGGGCCTCGTCCAACTCCCCGGTTTGGGCCAGGGCTTCTTCCCCGGGGCCGGCGGCCTCGGCGGTGTCGCTCTCCCCGGGATCGGTCGCCGGGGGGGCTACGGCCTCAGCGGCTTCTCTCAAGGCCTCGGCCAATTCTTCGCTCGGCTCAACACTCGGGATCTCATCGCCCTTTTGGGCCTTTTTCTTCGGCGGCGTCATTTCATCCTCTTGGTCCGGGCCCTGTCCCCGGACGCGTTCATTGAATCAGCTTTTCGGTGACCAGGCGCGAGCAATAGCTCACCAACGGGATCACCCGGCCGTAGTCCATTCGGTTGGGCCCGATCACGCCCAGAACCCCCACGGCTCGGTCTTCGGATCCGGCGGCACTGCCCCCCGCCGGCACCGAGGGATTCGCACAACCGTAGGAGACCGCCACCATGGCGCAATTGCGGAGCCCCAAATCCGCGAGCTCCTCGCCCAGGGAAACCGAAACCGCATCGCTCGATTCCTCAAGTACACGCCCGATCACATCGAGCAGACGACGGTTGGTTTCCACGGCTTCAAAAATCGCCCGGGTCCGGCTGGGGTCGTTGAATTCGGGTTGGCTGAGGAGCGCCGAGCGAGTGGTAATCACCAAGTCGGTCTCTTCGGAGGCCGAAACCGCGAAAGCACGCAAGCCAAGATCTGCCGCCCGGAAGTACGCGCTGCGCGCCTTGCTGCGGAGTTCGTGCAGTTCGCTCTCGAGAAGCACGCGCATCTCGCCCAGAGTTTGGCCTGGCAATCGCTCGTTCAGTTGGGCCGCCACCGCATCGAGTTCAGCCTGATCCCCAAAACCCGCGTCCTCGATCTCGCGTTGCTGGATCGGACCGGCTTCGGGCACCAACACCGCGAGCAACTTGTCCCGGGCAACGCGGACAAAACTGACATGTCGCATGGGCACACGTTCGATACGGGGCGCAACCACGAAACCGAGTTGATGGGTCCGCTCGGAGAGCAGGCGAGAAACCCAACGCGTCAACTCGTCGCCCGAAATTTCCTCGCACGCATTCGAGAGCGAGCGCCGATCGAAATCCGCCAACTCGGGGGGATTCAGAAGTTGCTCGACGAAGAGCCGGAGCCCCGTCTCGGTGGGAACCCGTCCCGCCGACGCGTGGGGCTTTTCAAGCAAGCCCAAGGACGCCAGGTCCGCCATGGTGTTGCGGATGCTCGCGCTGGAAAGCGCCACCGGGAGAAGGTGCGAAACCGTGGTCGAGGAGGCCGGCGCGGCGTGGGCCACGTAGGCCGTGACCACCGCGCGCAGCACCATCTGCTGGCGCTCACCCAGACCCGGTAAGAATTGATTCGTCGACTTGCTCGAACTCATGAAAATCCCATCCCTTGGAAAAACATCAATAAATTCAGCAGAGTGTGTCTACCACCCCGACGCCGGGCCGTCAATCGCTCCAGGGTGGGATCGGCATCCGCCGGCTGCCCCTCTCACGAGGAGGCGGCCAGGGCCCGGACAGGGTGCCCAGGCCTGCTCCCTGGCATAGAGTCGGCGCCCGGGCCCAGCCAAACGCTGCCCCACCCGGCGAGGAGAAGCCATGCCGATCTGGGAAAGGGACGACCTCAAGCTGCACTACGAGGAGTTCGGCCAGGGGTTTCCGGTGCTTCTCTTTGCACCCGGCGGAATGAACTCCACCATCGATTTCTGGAGCCGGATGCCCTGGAACCCCATCGAAGTGCTTTCCGAGCACTTTCGTGTGATCGCCATGGATCAGCGCAACGCCGGGGACTCCAGCGCAGCGATTTCGGGCAGGGACGGCTGGAAGACGTACGCCGCAGACCACGTCGCCCTGCTCGACGGACTGGGCATCGACCGCTGCCACGCCCTGGGCTGCTGCATCGGCGGCTCCTATGGACTGGGCCTGATCGAAGCCGACCCGGGCCGAGTCGCCGGGGCGGTTCTCGTGCAGCCCATCGGGCATACCGAGGCGAACCGCGAAGCCTTCTACGCCATGTTTGACCAATGGGCGGACGAGTTGCGCAAAACCAGACCCGAAGTGTCCGACGCCGATTGGGCGGCCTTTCGCGGCCGCATGTACGACGGCGATTTCGTTTTCAATGTTTCCCGGGACTTCGTGCGGAGCGTCTCCCACCCCCTGCTGATCCTGATGGGCAACGACCTCTATCATCCCGAAGCCATCTCCCGGGAGATCGCCCAGCTGGCGCCCCGGGCCGAACTCGTGGAAGCGTGGAAGGAAGGGCCGGCGGTCCAAGCCTCGGCCCAACGCGTGGTCGAATTCCTCAAGGCCCAGACTCCCTGACACCCGGCGCCTAGACGAACTCGGCGCAGACCGTGTCCGCCAACAAACGACCCTGCCGGCTGAGAGCCAGACGCCCTTCCCCGGGTGTTTCGAGCAGACCCTTGGCCAACAACTCGCCGATGGCCGGGCCAAAGCGTTCCCGGGGTGATTCGCCAAACTCGGCTTCGAAGGCCCTTTCGTCCAGCCCCTCGTCGCAGCGGAGCGCCAAAAAACAGGACTCGGCCATGGCGGCTCCGCGCTCGAGCACCTCCTCCTCGCCCAGGGGCCAGGTGCCCTGGGCTACGGCGTCCAGCCACGCGCGTCGGTCTCGGGGGTTCGCGTGCCGGGCGCCGTGGGGTCGACCCGGGCCGGGTGGATCCGTCGAGTGCGCCCCCACCCCCAGGCCGAGCACCGGCCTTCGCTGCCAGTAGCGCCTGTTGTGCACGGCCTCGTAGCCCGGCCGAGCATAGTTGGTGAGTTCGTAGCGCCGATAGCCCGACGCGCCGAGGCGTTCCTCGATGCGCTCGATCATGTCCGCGGAAGCGTCCTCGGGATAGGCGTTCAGGCGGCCGGCGGAGGCGGCCCGGCCAAAGGGCGTGGCGGCCTCGAAAACCAGTTCGTAACACGAGAGGTGTTCGGGCCCGAAGCCCAGCGCTTCGTCGAGGTCCGCCTCCAGCATGGCCGGGGTCTGGTGAAGCGCCGCGAACATCAGATCCAGCGAAAGGTTGTCGAACCCGGCGGCCCGGGCCGCCTCCAAGGTCCGGCGACAGGCGTCGGCCTTGTGGGCACGCCCGAGGGCCTTGAGGAGCGAGTCGTTGAAGGACTGAACGCCCAGAGAGAGACGGTTCACCCCGGCCTCCTCGCGAAACCCGGGCAGGTGTTCGCGCTCCACACTGCTCGGATTCACTTCCAGGGTCACCTCCACCCCCTGGGATTGACCGGGAAAGGCCGCCTCCACAGCCTCGCGAATACGAGCCAGGGAATCCGGGCGCAGAAGCGAAGGCGTACCGCCTCCGAAATAGAGACTGGCCAAGGAAAGACCCGCGAAGGTCGGCGCACGGAGCGCCAACTCGGCGAGCAGCGCCGTCACGTACCCCTCTTCGGTCGTCCTCCAATCCCTCGAACCGGTCCCGTTGGAAGGGCCCACCGCTTCCACCGCGAAATCGCAATAGGGGCAGATATGCGTGCAAAAGGGGATATGGACGTAGACGCCCAAGCAGGACTCCATGAAACCAATGTAGGCCAGGCGCGGGCGCCGTGATGGGCCCTCGGGTAGTCTCGGCCGACTCCGTGGCCAAAGAAGACATCTACTACCAGAAACTCGAAAACGGGCTCACCCTGTTGCTTCGGGAAACCCATCGGGTTCCTGTGGCCAATGTCCAAGTCTGGGCGGGTGTGGGCTCCGCCGACGAACGCCCGGACGAAGCGGGCCTGGCCCATTTTCATGAGCACATGCTCTTCAAGGGCACGCCCAGCCGCGGCGTGGGCGAAGTGGCCGGAGAAATCGAAGGCGCCGGGGGACGCGTCAACGCCTACACGTCCTTCGATGTCACCGTCTATTACGCGACCGTACCCAGTGTCGCCCTGGGCACTGCGGTGGATGTTCTGGCCGACGCCGTGGGGAACTCGATTTTCGACCCCGAGGAGATCCGTCGCGAGCAGCAGGTCGTGATCGAGGAAATCCGCCGCTCGGAAGATTCCCCGGGACACGTTCTCTCGGATCTCAGCTACCGGCAGGCCTACCAGGTGCACCCGTACCGGGCGCCGATCCTGGGCACACCCGAGAGCGTGGCCTCCCTGGATCACGATCGCTGCGTTGCCTTTTTCCAGCGCTGGTATGCGCCGGACAACCTGACCTGGGTGGCCGCAGGCGATTTCGACGCCCGGGCCCTCGCCGCGGACATCGCCGAGCGCTTCGCGTCCGCCCGCCCGGCCGGCGCCCGGCGCAGCCGCGCCGCCGAACCCCGACCCGACACCCCGCGCAGCGCAGTGGAGCGACGGCCCTTCGAGGCCCAGCGCTTCGATCTCTCCTGGCCCTCCGCGCGCTTTCGTGACCCGGACGCCACCTACCTCGACCTGCTCGCCTTCGTGCTGGGGGAATGCGAATCCAGCCGACTGGTGCGCAACATTCGCGAGGGCGCCGCGTTGGTCGACCGCATCGACTGCTCCTCCTATACCCCCTACGACCGGGGCCTGTTCTCCATTGGCCTGGAGAGCAACGAAGCCCGGAGCCGCGCCGCCCTGGAGTCCATCGCGGCCGAAGTGGAGCGGCTTCGGATCGAACCCGTAACCGAGGACGAACTCGAGCGCGCCCGGGCGAATTTCCTGGCCAGCGAACACTTTGAACGCGAGAGCGTTTCCGGCATGGCGAGCAAGCTCGGTAGCTTCGAAGTGCTTGGCGGCGATTGGGAAGGCGAGACGCGCTATTTCGAAACCCTGCGCGGCGCGACCCGAGAGGACCTGCTCCGGGTTGCCCAGGAATACCTCGCGCCAGAACATCTCGCGGCGGCGGCCCTGGTCCCCGACCAGCCCGGCGATACCCTCGACGCCGAGGCCATGGCCAGCGCCCTCGGCCAAGGCGCCGAGCGCGCACGAAAAAACTTTCGCGCAACGCCCTCCCCCGCTTCCCCGCCCCGGAGCGCCAAGACAAACGGCTCGGGGGCTTCGGTGCCAGGGAAATCGGAACGGCTTTCGTCCGGCGGTCTCAGCCCGGCGCGTGTCGGTTCCCCGGCGTCGTCCCGCCCGGCGACCACCGGCTCGCCGGAGGCAATCACGAGCTATCCCCTGCCCGGCGGAGCCGTCCTCCACGTCGCGTCGCGCCGGGATATCCCCGTGGTCGCCCTGCGAGCGGCCTTCACCGGCGGGCTCCTCGCCGAGACCGAACAAACCGCGGGTCTCTCCTGCTTCCTCGCTTCCATGTGGAGCCGAGGCACCGCGAAGCTCAGCGCCGCGGAGTTCGCCGAAGCGGTGGAGGACCTCGCCGCCGATATCAGCGGCTTCTCCGGGCGCAGCAGCCTGGGGCTCACCCTGGAGGCCACCAGCGACAAGCTGGCGCCCACCCTCGACTTGTTTCGCGATGTTCTCCTCGAATCGCGCTTTGCCCCGGACGAGTTCGAACGCGAGCGGCGCGAGACCTTGGCGGCCATCGACCGACGCGAAGACCAACTTGCCCAGCGTGCCTTCCAACTCTTCAGCCGTACCGAGTTCCTTGAGCACCCGTACCGGCTGCCCATGCTGGGCGACCGGGAGGGCGTCGAGGCCTTCACCCCGGAGCTCGTTCGCGCCCACCACGACCGGCTCATCCGGGCGCCCAACCTGGTGATCGCCGCGGCCGGGGACGTGGACGGTGACCGCCTGGCCGAAGACCTTTCCGAGCGGCTCGCGGGGCTTCCCGGGGGCGAGTTTCAGCCGTCGTCTCCGCCCGAGGAAATCCGAGCCGAAGGGATCCGCCGGGCGGCCGAAGAGAAGGACCGCGCCCAGGCGCATCTCGTGGTGGGCTTTCGCGGCCTCGCTATCGACGATCCCGACCGTTTCACCCTTGAGATCATCTCGCAATTGCTGGCTGGCCAGGGGGGGCGACTCTTCCTTGACCTGCGCGATCGCCGCAGCCTCGCCTACTCGGTGAGCGCCATGAACGTCGAGGGCGTGGCCCCGGGGTTCTTCGCCGTGTATATCGGCTGCGCACCCGAAAAGGTAGACGAAGCGCGAAGGGGTATTTTCGAGCACCTCGAGGCGCTGGTGGCGGCACCGCCGGACGCGGACGAACTCGCCCGTACCCAGCGCAACTTGGTGGGCAATTTTGCCATCGACCAACAGCGCAGCGCCGGCCGGGCCGCACATATCGCCCTGGATGCTCTCTATGGGCTTGGCCCTACAGCCCACCTCGCCTACCCCGAGCGCGTGGCCGCGATCGAACGAGAGGATGTGCTCCGTGTGGCCCAGCGAATACTCCGCATGGACGCCTACACCGAGGCATTGATCCATCCCTAGAGGCCGCTCTCCGATGCCTGTTGCCTTGTGTCCTATGCCTGTGTCTTATGCCTGTGTCCTATGCCCATGTCCTATGCCCATGTCCTATGCCTGTGGCCTATGCCCATGCCCTATGCCCATGCCTGATGCATTTGCCTTTGCCGGATGCATTTGCCTTTGCCTTACGCGCCGGCGCCGGCGCACAGTGGCCCAGGCAATGGCGCGGCCCCACGGTTACTGTTCTGCGGTGATCGCACTCCAGTGGCCCCCGCAAGGGGTTTCCGCACCCTATGTTCACTCGGCCTTCATCCGGGTCTGCCAACATCTCCCTGTAACAAATATGTTATATCTCGGAGAGCAGGCTAATTACGGAGAGAACCCCTCCACTGTTTTTTCCGTTGCTTTCCGAGGAAGGACCGCCCAGTGAGTAAACGCTCTTCGTTTTTTCCTATCGGAATTGTCATGCTCTGCCTCACCGCTTCGATCGCGTGCACCGACTCAACCGGAAACTATTCGGGCGGCAGCCTGAAGGCTCAGGTTCCCGCGACGGCCAACCCAAGCCAAGGCGCGACCGAATATTCCCAGATCCAGGGATCGGATAGCTGCGCGAGTTGCCACGGCGCACAGGGGCTTGGGACCAGCCGCGGAAACCCCCTCGTGGGGTGTGAAGCGTGCAATCGCGGTTTCGATACCCTGCAGGACAAGATTCACTTCAGCATGCCCGAACAGGACTGGCGGCTTTGTGACGACACCGACAACTGCGCGGAAAACACCGCCGCCTACATTTTCTGTCAGTTCAATCCGGAACTCGCCGAAGGGTGCCCCGCACCGGCCGAGGCCGTGATTCCCGACCCGCCGAGCCCGTTAACCAAAATGGACATGTTGGCCATGGGGAAGGCGAGCTACGAGGCGCCCGACCCCTCGTTCTCCTGCATGAGTTGCCACGGAGAGAACGGCGCCAGCTTGGTTTTCAGCCAAGGTTTAATTTTCAGCCAAGGAGGCTGCGGCAGCTGCGACGGAACCTTCGACGATTTGTCGAATTACATCGCGGCGTCAATGCCGCCAATCACCTTTGCTCTCGACCCGAGCCGTTGCGACGACACGAACAGCAGCTGCGCGACCGACACCGCTGCCTACATTTTCTGCTGCTTCAATCCCGGATTGGCCGATGGGTGCCCTGTTCTGCCCCAGGGCTTCTGCCCGGCGCCGCCCCCGAGCCCATAGCCATCCTCCTATTAAAAAAACGAGTGAATTAAAAGAGCGAGTGAACCGGACCCTGCCGGAGAAGCCGTCAAGACAGTCATCGACAGAGTCATCGCGACCGGAGCGTCAAAGAAATGAAGAGTCGAATAAATCACTGCCAAAATTCAAATCGATAAATTTTGATTCAAGGAGGAACCATTCAATGCAAAAGCTAAACAAACTGACGCGAGGAATTATTCTACTGAGCCTGTTGGCCTTCGTGGGCGTCGTCGGGTGCTCGGACTCGGAAACAGTAGAAACAGGACCCATGCTCGTTACGCTGGAGATGGTGGAGGGGACACCTTCGCCCATGGTGAACTTGGTGGCTGGAATGGAAAATTACGACCTGCGGTGCCAGGGTTGCCACGGTGCCATGGGACAAGGCACTCCTGGCAGTCCGGCCCTCGACAATTATGCCCTCGGCTCCCCCTACGCCACCTTTGCCAGCCTGCAGACTAAAATCCACTCAACTATGCCTCGAGCGGGTGGCAACCCACCACAAATGCCTTCAGATTGCGAAGATACGTGCGCTGACGATGTTTCCGGATACATTTATTGCGAATGGAACCCGACCCTCGTCACTTCGGGATGCCCCGCCCCCTGAGCACCGGGAATCCGAACGACAAGAGG
>Ga0310120_10003641_pt1 | contig 10980 bp, 7 predicted proteins | sample CB27_AW_983_MG_FD_203506 | JGI IMG/M metagenome (GOLD analysis project Ga0310120, IMG submission 203506) | Marine microbial communities from Western Arctic Ocean, Canada - CB27_AW_983 | ecosystem: Environmental > Aquatic > Marine > Oceanic | place: Canada: Western Arctic Ocean | collected... | reverse complement strand
CGGAGTATCAGAAGATTCCCGATGTCGGCCCCGGTACTTTTCTGCCAGTTGAGGGAAGGGAAGAGGCGTATTCTCGGATTCATCCTGGATCGATGGCGGCCCCTGGGGTTAGTTTCCCTGGTGTGGTTTTCTGGAATATCACCGATAAAGGGCACCTCCTCACCGCCCACCTATCGAATGATTCTCTGGCGGTGCTGGCCAACCAGAACGCCCCCTGCACCGACCTGCTCCTCTGGTTCGGGGATCTGGAGCCAGGTCAGCACTTGACCCGCACGGGCCACATCCTGATTGCCGAGACTGATCTGAAATCCTTTCAACAGCAGGAAACCGCCCTCATGCAGCGTTTGGATGGAGTGAAGCCAAAATAGATAGGGAGGGGCTTGTTGGATGCCGGGTCGAGAACTTAACCCGCGTTTCTCATCGCTGGTCTACTGTGTCGCCGCAATCATCCGGTCCTGGCTGCGTTACGCTCCTTCGGCCTCCTCGACGTACTGCACGAGTACGACTGCGGGGGCCTCGGTCGCAAGTCTTAACAGGACGGCCCTTGCGGCGCCGCGCTACGACAAGCGATGAGAAATGCCGGTTAACAGATTGCCATGCCGTATGCTGATCGATGCACAAGCCTCCAATCTGGCAGCGCCAGCTGAAGCCAGGTGACTCAGGAATAAGACCTTTTTCCAACGAGGTTCATCGCCGAGTGCGCCTTCCGGGAGGCCGCTTCAGCGGTCTCGTGGAAGGGGCAAGCTCCTGAGGTTGCGGAAGCTTTCTGGAAAGGGAAGGAATTCAGGAATGTGCAACGGCTTCCGCACCTATTTCAATAGAACCCTTCCTCAGGAACAGGCTGTGACATTCACCTTTGGGCGCATGATTGCTTGGGTTGCGCGGAATGACTGCTCTTGGCCGTTTGCGGTAGTTCATTCGGCATTTCCGCGCACTACTGTCCGGTTAAAAGTCAAATAATATCAATGGGTTAGCCATTCGACCTATTTCATTTTGAAAGCGCCAGTGTCTAAGTGCTTGAAAAATCTGGCTTTCCCTAACAAGCGCAGCTCTCAGCCTACTGGGGTCTTTGGCGGGGCTGGGGGCCCCAGGCATCTGCTCAAGGAGGTCAATCCCAACGGGATTGCGGATTTCAGCCCAGGGTTTCCGAACCCTGGGTAACGGACATCCCCTGTGATTTCAACCCTGTAGGGATTGTGGAAGGCTTGTTTCCACACGCGGGTAAGAGGCAGGCGGGAACTCCGCCTGTCTCTTACCCGCGTGGATCTGAAGGGGACCAGGATGACCCAGGGTGCGGAAACCCTGGGCTGAAATACAGAATCCCTTCAGGATTCACCTACTCCTGAGTGCTCGAACCAGGTCAAGGTGAAGCCGAACACGTACGCTGCTTTTAGCAGCCTCCTTGGAAGGGCCTATCACAGAAGTGGCAGCTAAACCTGCTCCGTTAGCGTCGCAGATTCTGATGTGGACTTTTGCGACACCCTCTTCAGTGCCGGGTGGGCGAGCAAGCAAATGCCGGAGCCTGCTTTAGCGGGCTTCTCGAATACAGGCTTCAGCCAGGCTCCGGATCGAAGATGGCTAAAGCCGCGGTTCGAGAAGGACCTTGAAAGACCCTCCGGAGGGATGGCTTCGCAGCCGACCCCGGCCTGAAGACCGGGTCTAATACGCGTTCGCGCCAGACCGCTGAAGCGGTTTCTTTGGAAACCACATCACGCGAGGCACGAAACTTGATCAGTTTGTTAACTTTTTCTCGACCAAGGAACTCTAGCCCGAATTTCTCATCGCCAGTCTACTACGACGGGCGATGAGAATGAGAAACCCGGGCTAGGGATGCTTAGAAACGGCGTCTCGATCCAGGCGATTCCACTTTTTAGCAACTTCTTGTAGAATAGATGTTATCCATGAGCAGGTTTCTACCCTGTAGTTTTGTCGTTGTCGTCATTTTAGCTCTAGGGGGTCGAATCTTCGGCAAGGAAGTAGATCTGGCTCCACGGTTCCGTGTGGACGTCGATATGGTCGTGGTGCGTGTCACCGTGACGGATCCGCTCAACCGTTATGTCGTCGGCCTCGAGCAGGACCATTTCCAGCTCTTCGAGAGCAAGGTCGAGCAATCGATTAAACATTTTTCCCGTGACAACTCCCCCATCAGCGCGGGGTTTATTCTCGACATCAGCGGGTCGATGAGTGACAACATCATGAGCGCGCGCAACTCCGTAGTGCGCTTCTTGAAGGACGGCAATCCTCGGGATGAATATCTCTTAGTTTCCTTCAACGATCGCACCTCTGTGGTTCAGGACTTCACCTCGCAGGCCGAGAACCTGCAGAGCGAAATGTCGATCACCAATCCCAAGGGAAGAACCGCGTTGTACGACGCCATCTATCTTGGCCTCGAGAAGATGAGTAAGGCTCATAACGAAAAGAAGGCTCTCATCGTCATTACCGATGGTGAGGACAACAGCAGCCGATATACATTCAGTGAGGTCAAACAGTTCGTGAAAGAGTCCGATGTCCAGATCTACGTCATAGGTGAGCGTGGAGAACTGGGTTATGGCCGCGGCGTCATTACCGAGATCATCCGCTTGACCGGAGGTCGGGCCTTCTTTCCGAACAGTTTCAAGCAACTGGACTATTTTGTCGACTTGATTCACACCGAGTTGCGCAATCAATACGTGTTGGGATACCTCCCCACGAACCGCGACTACAAAGGTAAATGGCGCAAGATTCAGGTGAAACTGGACCCACCCGAGGGCCTGCCCAAACTGATCATTCGCACCAAGAAAGGTTATTTCGCGCCTCGAAAATAACTGGACCTTCCACTTCTCCGCTATGTTGTCTTCCACCTTCGGGAGGCAGGGTCTCCTGTCTTCTGTTTGCTTCGCTCTAGTTTTGGTATCAGCCGGAGACGTCCGAGCTCAAGATCCCCGTCCTGGGGTAGCTGGAGAGACAACTCAGGCCGCCACTGGCGGGCCCGAGCAGAAGAAACCACCCCCTGAGCTGAGGGGGCAGAGTCAGGGCGCACCGCTATTCCGAAAGGACGTCGATCAAGTCGTTCTCTACGCTGCAGTCTACGACGAGAATGGTGAGTTGGTTGCCGGTCTCCAACAGAAGGACTTCACCGTCTTCGAGGATAAGGTCAAGGAAGGCATCACCTACTTCGGGCGCTATGATGTGCCATCAACCAGCGGCATCGTAATGGACACCAGCGGGAGCATGCGCAACAAGATTGACCTCGTGGGCAAGGCGGCTAAGCTCTTCGTGAGCAGAAATCACCCGGAAAATGAGTTGTTTTTGATCACGTTCGATCACAAAGTGGCCCTAGAAGAGGACTACACCCGGGATTCCGAGGACATTCATGACGCCCTGGACAACATCACGGTGAGCGGTGGGACAGCGCTCTACGACGCCGTCTATCTGGCCATTGACAAGGCACAAAACGGGAGCGAACCAAAGAAGGTGATCGTCATCTTCACCGACGGAGAAGATCGAGATAGCTACTATACCCATGAGGAGCTGCTGGAAAAAATACGTCAGTCGGACGTGCAGGTGTTCATGATCGCTATCCTTGATCCGGATCTCAGCGATGAAGGGGGCTTCTTCGGCGTTTTCAAGTCCAAGAGGCACAAGGTCAAGAAAAAAATTGAAGAGATCGCAGAGAATACGGGTGGCAAGGTTTACTTCCCGGAGAAGATCCAGGAACTAGAGGATGTCTTCCAGCAGATCGCTCTAGAGCTGCGGAATCAGTATCGGCTGGCCTACATCACCCACAATCCACTCAAGAACGGGAGTTGGAGGACCATCACGGTTGAGGTCCGAGATGCGAAGCAAAAAAAGCTGTCCGTGCGGGCCAAGAAAGGCTATTTCCCAGCAGGTCCAGAGTCTCCAGCCGAAGACGACGCAACCCAGAATTGACTTGGGTTCTTTTCCTGCCTATCCTGATCGTCATGACCGCGCCTCCTAAGTCGGAAACAATCTGGCGCAACGGCTCCTTTGTTGAATGGGAAGAGGCTACCATTCACGTCATGTCTCATGCCCTGCACTATGGGACTTCCTGGTTTGAGGGCATTCGCTGCTACAACACACAGAGAGGGCCCGAAGTCTTCCGACTCTCAGAACACGTTCGCCGACTCTTCGACTCTTGCAAGATCTACCGCACCAAGATCCCTTATTCCCAAGAGGAGTTTCAGGATGCGATCCTGGAAACCATCCGGGTCAACGGACTGCAGCACTGTTACATTCGCCCCCTGGTTTTCCGCGGTTTTGGGGAACTGGGTGTCAATCCTCTCAAGAACGAGATCGAGACACTCATCATTGTCTGGGAGTGGGGAAAATACCTGGGAGAAGAAGCCCTCGAAAGCGGGGTCGATGTATGCGTCTCCAGTTGGGTTCGGGCCGCTCCCAATACCTTCCCCTCATTGGCAAAGGTGGGAGGAAACTACATCAGTGGAGCCCTGATCAAGATGGAGGCCACGCTGAGTGGGTTCGCCGAGGGTATCGCCCTGGACTCTCAAGGACTGGTCAGTGAAGGCTCGGGAGAAAACGTTTTCCTGGTTCAGAACGAAAGACTGCTTACGCCGAGTCTGGGCAGTGCCGTTCTTCCCGGCATTACACGAAGCACCATCATGACTCTGGCCCGGGAACGAGGCTACGAGGTGGTGGAGCAGCAGATTCCTCGTGAAAGCCTGTACATAGCCGATGAGCTTTTTCTTACGGGGACAGCTGCAGAAGTCACACCCGTGCGATCGGTCGACGGAATTACGGTGGGCAAGGGCAAGCGTGGGCCAATCACAACCCAGCTCCAGCAGGACTTCTTCGACTACGTCGAGGGGAAGGTGGATGACCGCTATTTCTGGTTGACGAAGGTTTACCGGAAAGAGTAAGTAAAGACCTAGTACGTTGCAACACAGATTTTTACGGGTTTGCCGGTGGGGCTTGTGAGGCAAGATCAAGGCAGGAGGAGGAAGGTGATGCTTGGCCATCTTCGACGACGACCAACGCAGATATCGTCCACAACCCCCATCGTCAAACCCGTCATAATCTGTGTTACAGCGTACGAGTGACTCCGCCCCTTCCCGCTGCGTCCCCAACAAACTCAGATCGCAAACAGACCGGGTGATGGCGTCGATCTGTTACGATGGCACTGCGATGGCTTGACCTGGCCGTGCGGTGCCGGATTCGGGCGTGCCAAGAAACTTTACTGGGATGAAAACCTCCGCCGACGTTCGCGAAACCTTTCTCGACTACTTCCAAAACCGCGGCCACCGTGTGGTGAAGAGCAGTCCATTGGTCCCCGGTGATGATCCTACCCTGTTGTTCACCAACGCAGGGATGAACCAATTCAAGGATACTTTCCTCGGACTGGAAAAGCGGGATTATAATCGCGCCACTACCTGCCAGAAGTGCATGCGGGTGAGTGGCAAGCACAACGACCTCGACACGGTGGGCCGCACCCCCCTACACCATACCTTCTTCGAGATGTTGGGGAATTTCTCCTTCGGCGATTATTTCAAGAAGGGGGCCACTGAGTTTGCGTGGGAGTTGTGCACCGAAGTCTACGGACTCCCGCCCCAACAACTCTATGCCACTGTCTTCGAGGAAGACGACGAAGCTTACTCTCTATGGAAGGACCACATCGGACTGCCGCACGAGCGTGTCCTGAAACTGGGCGAAAAGGAAAACTTTTGGGCCATGGGAGATACCGGTCCGTGCGGGCCGTGCGCCGAGCTTCACTTCGATCTGGGCACCAGCCCCCTGGGTCACCAGGACTGTGCCATGGGGTGCGAGTGTGGTCGCTACGTCGAGATCTGGAACCTCGTCTTCATGCAGTTCAGCCGCGACGGCAGTGGAACGGTGTCGCCACTTCCCTCTCCTTCCATAGATACCGGGATGGGTCTGGAGAGAATCACCATGGTCCTCCAGGGACACACAAGCAATTATGATACCGACCTCTTTCGGCCCATTATAGAGGAGGCTACCCGTCTGACCGGAACCCCCTACGGTCAGAACGATGAGACTGATGTGAGTCTGAGAATTCTTGCGGATCACAGTCGGTCCTGTACCTTCCTGATCAGCGATGGGGTGATCCCTGGTAACGAAGGACGTGGCTACGTCCTTCGAAAAATCCTTCGAAGGGCGATTCGCCATGGCAAAGCGCTGGGGAAAGAGGAGCCGTTCCTGTTCACTCTGGCAACGCTGGTGGGGCACCTCATGAAAGCCCCCTATCCCGAGATTGAAACTCAGAGCGAGTATGTTGCCAAGCTCGTGAAGAATGAGGAAGAGAAGTTCCACACCACACTCAGCCACGGTATGAGCCTTTTCGAAGAGATCAGCGATCAAGCGGCCCGGAAGAACCAGAATCAGCTTCCCGGAAAAGAGCTCTTTAAGCTTTACGATACCTTTGGATTCCCCTTGGACCTGGCCCGAGAGATCGCCCAGGAGCGAGGACTGGGGGTCGATGAAAAGGGCTTCTTCGTCGAAATGACGAAGCAGAAGGAGCGAGCTCGTGCAAGTTGGAAGGGAGAAGAGAAGACCTTTCAGCCTATCTACCAGGAGTTGGCCAGCCAGGGCTTGGAAACAGAATTTACCGGATACACCGACATCGAGCGCGTTCCCGGACGCGTGCTTGCCCTTTTGCAGGGTGGTCGTTCCGTTGACGTGCTCCAGGAAGGCCAGACCGGAGAAGTGCTCCTCGACCAAAGCCCTTTCTATGCCGAGGCCGGCGGGCAAGTGGGCGATAAGGGCATTGTGGAGAATGAAGCCAGCTATGCTCTAGTGGAGGATACCTATAGCCCGACCAAGACTCTGCGGCTTTCGAAAGTGAAGATGCAGCGAGGAAGCTTGCAAAAGGGAGATTCGGTGCATTCCTCGGTGTTGACAGAAGGGCGTCTGAGCACCGCCCGCAACCATACGGCGACACATCTGATGCACGCCTCCCTGCGGCAGGTTCTGGGAGAGCATGTGAAACAGGCGGGCTCGCTAGTGGCTCCTAACCGTCTTCGCTTTGACTTCACCCACTATCGACAGCTCAGCCCGGGCGAGATTGACCGGATTGAGAGGCAGGTCAACTCAAAGATCCGAGAAAACATCGAGGTTCAAACCGAGACCCTAGACTTGGAGGAGGCTATCAAGCGGGGCGCCATGGCTCTTTTTGGGGAAAAATACTCTCCCCGCGTTCGCGTCGTCACGGTTCCCGGCTTCAGCGAGGAGCTGTGTGGCGGCACTCATGTGAGCAGAACTGGAAACATCGCCCTGTTCAAGGTGGTCTCAGAAGGCAGCACCGCGGCGGGAGTGCGCCGCATAGAGGCCATCACCGGAGAACTGGCGATGGAGAGATTCTCCGAAGAAGAACGCCTGTTGGGGGAGCTATCCGATCGCCTTCGGGTTGCACCGGCGGACCTCCCGGAAGCCGTCGACAGGACGATTCGAGAACTGCGGGAAGCCCAGAAGCAAACCGAAGCCCTCCGGCTGAAAGTGGCGCAACAGGAAAGCATGGAAGCCCTCGAAGGCTCGCGAGAGATCCAGGGTATTCGAGTGCTCTCACAGAAAGTCCAGAACCTGGACAGAACCGCCCTCAGACAGCTGGCCGACCAACTGAAGAACAAGTTGAAGTCGGGAGTCGTGGTTCTGGGGATGCCATCCAACGGAAAAGTGAGCCTGATTGCTATGGTCAGTAGCGACTTGACGGAAAGGATCCGGGCAGACGATCTGATCCGCAGACTGGCTCCTCTGGTCAACGGCGGAGGCGGAGGCAAGCCCGACCTGGCTGAGGCAGGGGGCAAAGATCCATCACGTCTAGACGAGGCCCTCAAGGAAACCTATCGCTTTGTCGAAGAGATACTTGGAGCAGTGAGCAGTGAGCAGTCAGGAGTCAGGAGTCAGGAGTCAAGATTTTAGGATAGAATGTTCATTCACCTTCGTTCTTTTCAGTCGAAGTGACATCCTACATACGTTGTAACACAGATTATGACGGGTTTTCCGGTGGGGCTTGTGAGGCGAGATTAAGGTAGGAGGAGAAAGGCGATGCTTGGCCATCTTTGACGACGACCAACGCAGAGATCGTCCACAACCCCCATCGTCAAACCCGTCATAATCTGTGTTACAGCGTACTAGCTGCTTTGGAGATCAACGCATCCGGACCATAAAGGCGATTCAAGTGGTGCTGACAAGACGAGGTCTGAGCGGGAGAATCTTACCAGTGCTTGCCTTTTTCTGGGTCTCCTCCCTGGCAGGGAGCCCAATCCACTCCTACTTGAATGAGGACGGGGTCAAGATTTTAACAAATCTGTCCGTTCTCGCCCCAACCAAACCCATTTTCAAGGAGCCGGCAAATGGAAGTGGTCAAGCCGACTTTCTCCCACTGATCCAAAACGCCGCGGGTCGCTACGACATTGATCCCGATTTGGTCAGAGCGATCATCAAGGTCGAGAGCGACTTTCAACCGTTGGCAGTGTCCTCCAAGAACTGCAAGGGACTGATGCAGCTACACCCAGATACGGCTCGCCGCTTCGGTGTAAAGAACAGTTTCGATCCAGCCCAGAACATCGAGGGCGGCATCCGCTATTTGAAGTTTCTGATGGGCTTTTTCGATCGGAAACTAGACCTGGTGCTAGCCAGCTACAACGCCGGAGAGAATGCCGTCAAACGTCATGGAGGAATCCCGCCCTATTCTGAGACCAAGGGATATGTGCGCAAGGTCCAAGCGCTCTACTCTTCCTATCGCCAATGGGCAGCCAAGATCGCCCAACCCTCCTTCCGAATCCAGCGCGTCGTCCAATCGAATGGCCGAGTGCTCCTGACGAATACGCCGCTTGCTGAGCAGTGAGTTAGTGAGCAGTCTCGGTGATGAGCCGGCAGTCTGCCCGGCTGCCATCCAGCTAGCTGCTCACTCTCGACTGTAGTGGCCCAGATCCGATCGTACAAACAGTGTCAGAGTAGATCCCACCTGATCGGCCGCTTTCACCCAAATCGGACAGGGGCACTGTGGATGAGGCCTCACTGGGCCACCTGGCGAAAGACGCGGAGGAAGTTCTTGCCCAGAAGCTTTCGGATCTCCTCTTCACCGTAGGCCCGACGGAGGAGGGCTTCGGTCACCTGGGGGAACCGAGAGGCGTCTTCGAAGCCCTGTAACTCTCCTCCGCCATCGAAATCGGTACCGATCGCCACGTGATCGATACCCGCCACCTTTACCGCGTGGTCCAGATGCTCGAGCATCCGCTCAAGCGCCACCGGCAGAGCCGGGGCCGGAGTCTCCTGCGCTGACCGGCTCCTCTCCAGGGCTCTCTGCCGAGCCTCTCGGACCCAATCGAAGGGACGGTCCTTGTACGCGGTGGCAAGGGACAGGTGGCTCTGGAGTATCTGGTCGAAGCTGTCCCCCTCCATGCGGCTTTTCAGAACCTCCGCGTCCAGCATGCCCTGATCGGCAACGATCCCCACGACCCCCCCGTTGCGGGCCAGGGACCGGAGCTGATCATCTGTGAGGTTGCGTTGGACCCGCGAGAGGCTTCGGCAGCCACCGTGGGAGGCCAGGACCGGCTGTCGGCTGACGGCAAGGGTATCCCGGAAGGTCTCCTGCGAGGAGTGGGAGACATCTACGATCACCCCCAGGCGGTTGCACTCCTGCACGACGGCGCGGCCAAAATCAGTCAGGCCGGCGGCGGCGGGCAACTCCCGGTCCGAGCTGGCCCAGCCCAGCGAGTCCCCATGGCAGAGGGCCAGGACCCGCAGTCCCAGGCGGTGGTAGGACCTGAACACGGCTAGGTCCGAGTCGAACCAGCCGCTGTTGGTCCCGATGATGACGGCGAACTTGCCTTCGGCCTTGGCCCGGCGGATGTCGGCAGTGCTCAGGGCAACCAGCATCTGGGAGGAATGCTGCCGGACGGTCTCGTAGAGGGCGTCCAGCTCCCAGAGAATTCTCTTGACAATGTCGGGTCCCCTGAAGAAAGCGTCTATGACGTTCACCCCTCGAGGAGGTGGGTCTACCAGCCCCAGCCGGGGGTCCCCGACGAAAAGCTCTTCGGCGCCAACGCCGAAGTTGGCTCCGGTGACGCCGCCCCGCAGGGCCTTGGGCAGATCGTACTTGCCTCCCGGGGTGCCCGTCCCGAAATCGGGCCGGCGGTAGAACTGAGTCGCCGCATAGGTGTCTATGATGATTGCGTCCCGGTGCAACCGCAGGGCCTTCTGGGAAACTCCGGAATCGGGTTGGACGCCGCTCGCCAGCGGAGAGAGGAGGCAGAGGACTACAAGAGCTCGCATAATGACAACTCCTCCGCGGCCGGGGAACGCTGAAGCAACTTCCCAGCAGTACTCGGTATCTTGAGCAACCTTGTTACTGAACATAGCTCAAACTCAGAGCAGACTCAATTCCGTCACAGCCACTTCTCGCCAGACTACCTAGTGCTCACTGCTCACTTTTCACTGCTCACGACCAACACCCTCCCAGAACGGTAACTTTGACAGCCCGATCGTGTATAAATACAATGTTTTGAAAAGATACGAAGAACGGACACCCCGGGGCCGAAGGAGGGTGAACGTGCTTACTAGCCTACGTATCGCTACCGTAGGATTACTGTGTCTTTTTCTATTTCTACAGCCGCTCGAGTCTCGAAATCGGGGTGCTGCCCGACGAGCCTACGAAAAGGCAGATGAGTACTACAAACGCCTCACTCGTACCGCTGAATCCAAGAGAACCCGTTCCCAATACCAGCGAGCCATCTTTCTGCATCGGCTCGTTATCGACCACGATCCCACCTATTCAGCCTGCGATGACGCACTCTACGCGATTGCCAGACTCTACGACGAGATGGCCACCCGCTTTGGGAACACCGCCTACCGAAGCAAAGCCATCTACTACTACGAATTCGTGGCTCGGGAGTACCCCTCCACCAAGCACCGTTCGACTGCCCTGAGACGTGTACGGCTGCTGAAAGTTCCGCCCCGTCCGAAACCCCGGAAAAGCACCCCCAAGGAAGTCGCTAAGGATATCGC
>Ga0310120_10003640_pt1 | contig 10980 bp, 8 predicted proteins | sample CB27_AW_983_MG_FD_203506 | JGI IMG/M metagenome (GOLD analysis project Ga0310120, IMG submission 203506) | Marine microbial communities from Western Arctic Ocean, Canada - CB27_AW_983 | ecosystem: Environmental > Aquatic > Marine > Oceanic | place: Canada: Western Arctic Ocean | collected... | reverse complement strand
AGATTGCGCGGGGTTGCATTAGTCAGCTGAATGCCGCGTGATACGCGCAGATTCCGGTTAATTAAGCCGTAGTCCTTCAGTTTGTTGAGATTGTAATTAACTACCGAAGTTGAGCTTATCTGGCAGGCGTGGCCGATTTCTCGAATGGTGGGGGGGTAGTCGTTCTCACGCAGGAAATCGCGTACAAAGGTGATCATACGCTGCTGTCGCTCGGATAATTTGCCTCTCGCCATGGGTGCCCTCGGTTAAGGTACGCTCAAATGTTCGAAAAATTTTTTTGATAATAACAGAACGGGTGTTCCGTGTCAAGGGTGGGTGAGGACTGCGGGATTTGGCGTAGATATACCTGCGGGACGCGGATGAGCCGTACCAAAACTTGGCTATCTCTGAAGCCACCTCGGGGATTTGAACCCCGAACCTAGCGCTTACGAAGCGCTTGCTCTGCCAATTGAGCTAAGGTGGCGTGTGTGCCAATTCTACCAGAGGCGTATTTGTAGTCAAGACGCGTTGATCTGTTGGCAGGAGCAGCCGATTGGAGGATAATAAACTCATGCGTATCGCGATGATTTCTATGCACACCTGCCCGCTGGCCACTCTGGGTGGTAAGGAGAGTGGCGGCATGAACGTGTATGTGCGCGATTTGACACGGGAGTTAGGTCGGGTCGGCATCGGCGTGGATGTTTTTACCCGCTCCCAGGATGAACATCAGCCTCATATCAAGCACGACCTCGGTAATGGCAACCGCGTCTTTCACATTCCGGCCGGTCCGGAGAGGCCGCTGCCAAAGCCCGCTCTCTTCCAATGCTTGCCGGAATTTGTAGGCGGAGCACGGCTGGCAGCGGCGCTGCTGGAGGAAAACTACGACCTGATCCACTCGCACTACTGGCTTTCGGGTGTCGTGGCGCACGAGCTGCGCAAATGGTGGGGCGTGCCTATGGTGCACATGGCGCACACTCTGGGCGCTGTAAAAAACCGGGTGACGGAGCGTGCTCAAGAGCACGAACCCTCCCTGCGGTTAGAGAATGAGGCTATGCTGCCGGGATGGGCCGATGCGTTAGTGGTCTCCACCGAATCAGAGCAGGCTGAGGTACAGAGCATCTCGAATGGAGAGAACGGGCACATCGCCGTCATCCCACCCGGCGTAGACTTATCCGTGTTCCACCCCTATCCTCAGGTGCATGCGCGGCGCGAACTTGACATTAAGGATGGGGATAAAATGCTGCTTGTTGTCGGGCGCATCGAGCCGTTAAAAGGTATCGATACGCTCTTGCGTGCCCTGCAGCTGCTGCAGCAAATGGGCGAAATGCCGGCACATCTTTGTCTTTCAATCATCGGTGGAGATCCATCCAAACCGCGGGAGACCCGCCACGCGGAGTTGGAGAAACTGATGGTACTGCGCGACGAACTGGGTCTGCGTGATGTCGTTACCTTTCTGGGGCGACGTGCTCAGGAGACATTACACTGTTACTATGCATCCGCGGATGTTGTGGTGATGCCCTCCCACTATGAATCCTTTGGAATGGTGGCTCTGGAATCCATGGCCTGCGGCACGCCGGTGATTGCCTCTGATGTGGGCGGACTAGCTCAACTGGTGCTAGACGGCGAGACCGGATTCCTCGTGCCGGGTGGGGATCCGGCTGCCATGGCTGAGCGCTTGAGGTGTTTGCTAGTAGATGAAGAGTTGCGCGCGCGGCTGGGCCGGCGGGCCGCTGAGCACGCGAAAGGCTATGGATGGGATGGCATCACCAGTCAGATTTTGGATCTGTATGAACGCACACTTGCCAATGTTTAGCAGACTTATTACGGGGAGTTGAACTCCAGCTTCCCAACGCGGATGCCATGGCCGTACCCGGCGTAATCTGTGGAGTCGTGATACATCAGATATGTTCTGTCCGGCAGGCGAAGTACGTCCGGACCGGCCGGGTCGCGCACGTTGATTAGCACGAACTGCTTGCGGAAAGTCAATCCGTCCATGGAAGTGCTGTAGCCGACTACGGCCACACCGGTGAAGTTGTGTATGCTAGCGTCTTGCGGTTTGTTTAACTGATAGAAGAGCGTGACGCAGCCGTCGTCGCGCAGAAGCGGAAAAACCTCTCGCGCTGAGGCTGTCAGGTAGTGTGCTCCCGGGCCGATGAGCACACCCGGCTCCACGCTCCATTCGAGCAGGTCGGTGGAGATTGCGCTACGCAGCCAGTGGTCGGGCGGGCCACCCGTACTGGGAGTATCCCCTTCTGCCCCGTGTTGCGGTGCTGGCCCAAAGTACCCCCGCCAGCGTCCATCCGGCAGCGATATGATGCTGAGCTTCTGGATAGCGAGCATGTCGGCGGCGGACTGCGTAATACGTTCCCCCGGCTCAACTGTAAAGGATTCACCCTCGTCGCTGCTGACGAAAGACTGCACTCCAGTCTGAGAGGAACCGACGAACATACGTATGCGCCCATCAGGCAGTCGATGTATCCGTAACGGGCCGAGATTGGTTCCCTGATTCATGGCCTTTGGTGCGGACACACGAGTGCCCTCGTAATTAAAGGTGATGCCGTCTACTGAAATAGCACTGCCTATGCCCGCCCCGGCGTTGGTGAAAAACAGGCGCACACGACCATCGTTCAACAGCAGTGAAGATGGGTTGGCCATAGGTGCCATGGGGTCGCTGTTTCCAGCGTCCTGCGCTGTAAGTACCACTCCCAGATCTGTAAATGTGTACCTAGTTTCCTCGCAGCCGGGGTTATTGGCGGCCACATCTATTTCCTCGGCCGTGTATCCACTGGTAAGATCTCCTCTTGACCATGCCGGGCTGCCGTCAAACCCGGGGCTGTTTGTGATCCGTTTCCGTTCTGAACCGTCCGGATTAACAGAATAAATTTCTGTGTTGCCATCATCTAGCACAGTATGAAATGCAATCTCTGGTGCACTGCTTGACCACGCGGCGTGTGAATCTGTACCCGGCAATTGGCCCTTGCGTCCAACTCCGCTGTCGGGTCCATCGGTCTCTCGTGCGGCGTCGGAGGTGAGGCGCGTAAGCCCTGAGCCATCCGCGTTGACAGTGTAGATCTCCATATTGCTGTCCCGGTTGCTCCTGAAGACAATTTGTTGGCCGTCGGGTGACCAGGCAGGACTGCTATCAAATGCTTGGTGGGTCGTTACGCGTGTTACATCCGAACCGTCCGCATTCATGACGTAGATGTCCATGTTCTTGCTGTCGCGGTTCGAATGAAACGCTATGAGTGTCCCATCCGGCGACCACGCGGGGTGTGCGTCAGTTGCAGGTAGGTCGGTCAGGCGAAGCACGTCAGACCCGTCGGCTTTCATGGTGAATATATCCAGGCTACCTTGTCTGTTGGACTGGAAAGCAATATGCTCTCCGTCAGGTGACCATGCCGGTCCATCGTCCTCTGCATCATGTTTGGTGAGGCGAGTGAGGTCCGAGCCATCCGTGCTCATGGAATAAATCTCCGTGTTCCTATCCCTGTTGGTGCGGAAAGCAATCCGCGTACCATCTGGCGACCATGTGGGATATGCATCATTTGCGGGATGATTGGTGATCCGCGTCGGTTGTGAGCCATCAGGGTTAGCGGTATAGATCTCCATGTTTCCATCACGATCGGACTGGAAGGCCAACAGGACGCGCCCTGCAACTGTGGCAACTCTTGTCGGTTGTGGCTGTGCTGGTGCAGGTGCTGGCAACGTGGGTTCGGGGGCGCTTACTGCAGGGCCCGTAAGGATTGCGCTGGCAATGCGAAACCCGTCAAATGGCTGTGGGCCGTCAGTCAGCGTGTAGTAAACGCGCCAGCGGCCTTCTTCCAGGAGTATAGCCGTGGGGTCGAGGGCGTTGCGCGGGCTGCGGTCCAGCAGCGGTGCGTCTCCGCTGACCCAATTGAGCCCGTCCTCGGATGTGGCCATAAACAACCGCTGCGAATCTCGGACCACCCCCCCGGGCGGCGAGGTGGAGACCAGCATGAATCTTGGTGCTCCTGGTAGCACGTAAGAATCGACAAATCCTCCCGAAAGGCGCAACCCGTCATCGGTCCTGAATGACACCCCATCAGAGCTGGTGGCAGAACGGAGCACTTCGCGCTGTTCGCCCGGCAGCATATCCGTCCACATTATTCGTACGTACCCGTCACTAAGTACGAAAGAGTCCGGCACTCCCCATGCGCGGCGGTCATTTTCCTGAGCGATTCCTGTGTCCGATTCGACCATCCAATCGAGACCGTCTTTACTGGTGGCGGTGCGGAATTTTCCTCGCCCGGAACCCTGACCATCGGGCGGCATTTCGGTGAAGTACATCCGCCATCCATCACTTGTGCGCACTAGGGTAGGATCGGCTCCCATTGGCGTGTGGGCTGGCACTCTCTCAAACGACAAGCCATCGGAGGACTCCCATATTTCAATGCCCATGGATGTCACGTAGAGCCGTACGCGACCATCCTCGAGCAATATCGCCTCCGGGCTGACTCCTGTGGGACCGACTGAATCATATTCAGCAGCTAGATTCCATTCTGACTCGGGGATATTTGGAGGATCTTTTGTGGCTGGTACGGTAGGAGCTGGTTGAGTATCTGCTATAGCTAGGGTCTTTTGCGATGTTTGAGTGTCTGTCGGTGAGGCCGTGAACCCGATGGTTACTTGCGGTGGTTGTGTGGATTGTAATAGCGTAGCCCTCTGTGTCACGCTGTCTTGTGAGACCGTGTCTTCAGATTGGGGGAGCGGTGCGGCTGTGGGTTGCCCGCAATTGCTCAAGAGCAGCGTAACATATATTGGCAGGATTTTTTTCAATAAGCGCATTTATTTATCCATGTATTGCATCGAATCTCTTGACCAACCAAAATGCTACGTGTCTTGGAAATCTAATGTACCCTGATAGTTCAACACAGCCGATTTGAACTCCGCTGGCAATTCCATGGGCCGATCCGCCTGATAATCGTAGGCGACCTGAACTGTCTTCGCTGTCGCAATCAGCCGTCCCGCCCGGTTGTGGATCCGGTAAGCGAAATCAAAGCTCTTGTTGCCGAAGCGAGTGATAGCTGTTCTCACTTCTAGCAGCTCACCTAGAAAAGCAGGTTCTTTGTAGTCACAACTAGCATGGGCCACAATCATGTTTATCTCACTTCGGATGGCGCGCGATTTGATCTCGTTAATATACTTTATGCGCGCTGTCTCCAGATAGGTGAAATACACGGAATTGTTGACATGACCCTGGGAGTCCACATCACGGAAGATGACTTCCAGATTCACGGTAAAGGGGAAGTTGGTAGCGTTCAAGTCGGGTTCGCCCTCCGGTGAGAAACAGCATCACTCCTGCGACTTACACGCAGAGCGTCTGATTGCGGAATTGTAACATAATGGATCAACCCTTCCCTCGGCTCGAGGAGGGTATTGCCCCGTTACAGGGACAGTGTACACTGGACTTCCGGACTGACCAAACTGCTGCATTACGAATGGATATACCGATTTATAATTGGGTTGTGGGCCAAAGTGCAGTCGTACAGTCGGCGAAGCAGTCTGTGGTTAAACGAATGAACCTAGAATCCAGAATTGGAATAGTGAAACTCTCTGGTGTACCTCACTTGATATGGGAAAAGTGGGTCCCGTTAGAAACAATAACTTCGACTTGGAAGCCGTGATATAGGCGACCCGATGCCCTCTGCTGTACTGCAACAGCGTGCTGCCAAGCTGCGCGGCGAAATTCACACTCACAACCACCGCTATTACGTGCTGCAGTCGCCGACCATTTCGGACGGGGAGTACGACGCCCTGCTGCGTAAACTGCACCATCTGGAGAGGCAGCATCCCGACCTAATTAGGCCCGATTCGCCCACGCAGCGCGTGGGCGGGCAGCCCTCCGAACGGTTCGAGAAAGTGAGTCACCCGGAGGATATTCTCAGTCTTAGCAACGCTAACGGCGCGGCAGAGACGCGCGCATGGTTCGAGCGAATCGCTCGTTTGGACGAGCGCGTCGGGTCGGCCGGCTTCGTGGTCGAGCCGAAAATTGACGGCCTCACCGTGGTGCTTCACTATCGGGACGGCGTCTTCGTGCGCGGCGCGACGCGTGGCGACGGCGAGGTCGGCGAGGACATTACCCACAATTTGCGCACGTTGCACACGCTGCCGCTGCGCATTCCCGCAGATCCGGAGGGTGTGCAGGCTGCTCCCCGGCTGCTGGTGGTGCGTGGCGAGGCTTTCATTCCCAATCGGGCATTCACGCAATGGAATGACAGACTGGCAGCGCAGGGTGTGCGTACCTACGTCAACGCGCGTAACGCAGCTTCTGGGGCGCTGCGGCAACTAGATCCCAAGCTAACCGCGAGTCGACCAATTGAGCTGCTGTGCTATGAGGTGGTTGCGGCGGCTGAGGGTTTCGCTTCTGTAAGCCAGTGGGAGAATCTGGAATACCTGCGGGCAATGGGCTTCCCGGTGGCCGATATCTTGAGGAGTTTCAGCAGCCTTGATCACGCCATCGCCTACTGTGAAGGATGGGTTGAGCGGCGCGACACGCTGGATTATGAAATTGACGGCATGGTGATAAAGATTGATGATCTGAAGCTGCAATCCGCACTGGGCGTGGCCGGTAAGGATCCGCGTGGCGCGGTGGCTTTCAAATTCCCCGCGCAAGAAGTCGCTACTACGCTGTGCGATATTGGCGTTAACGTTGGGCGCACCGGCGTGCTCACTCCGTATGCGCTGCTGCAACCTGTGGAGGTGTGCGGGGTGACGGTTAAGCAGGCAACGTTGCATAACTTCGACTTTGTATCCGAAAAGGACATTCGTGTAGGAGACCGCGTGCTGGTAAAGCGCGCCGGCGATGTCATACCCTATGTAATTGGCCCGCGGGTGGAGGCGCGTACGGGCAACGAGCGCCGTTTCGAGCCTCCGCGCATTTGCCCCAGCTGTGCGCAAGCGGTGACGCGGCCGGAAGGCGAGGTTTCGCTCTATTGCTTCAACGCGGCTTGCCCGGCTCAACGTTCACGTAATTTGGAGCATTTTGTCTCTCGTACAACACTGGACATTGACGGCTTCGGTGACAGATTGGCAACGCAACTGGTGCAGGCCGGACTGGTTGCGGATGTTGCGGACATCTTTATGCTCACCGAGGCGCAGCTGCTGGTACTAGATGGTTTTGCCGAGAAGAAAGCGCGCAGCCTTCTGGTAGCCATCGAGGCGGCCAAGCAGCGGCCGCTCGAGCGACTGCTTTCCGCGCTCGGCATTCGCGGGGTGGGCGCTGTCGCTGCGCGCGCGCTGGCCGAGCGCTTCGGATCGCTGAGTGCTCTGGCTCAGGCGAGGCCAGAGCAGCTGCAGCAAATCGAGGGCATCGGACCGAGCATCGCCGCGGCGGTGTCGGAGTGGTTCGTCCGTCCAGGCAATCAGGAAGTGCTCCGCAAATTGCGCTCGGCCGGATTCTGGCCTACCCGGTATTCGGTCGCGGTGGCCGAAGGTGGCGAGCTTTCTGGGCGGACCTTCGTGCTCAGCGGTGCGTTTCCCGGATGGACGCGCCGTCAGGCGGCCGCTTTTATCGAGGAGCACGGCGGTCGGGTGAGATCTAGCGTCAGCGCGAAAACCAGTTATCTCGTTGTGGGGGACAACGCGGGCGCTAAGCTGGCACGCGCGCGTGTGCTCGGAGTGCCCGAAATCAACACCGAAGGTCTGCGCAGGCTGGTAAACGCTTCCGCGTCCTATGATTGACAGAAATATCGCGCTGCTCTAAACTGCCCTAGTTTTTCTGGAGGAATTATTTCCGACATGATTGACGGAACCGACAACGGCATTCAGGCGCGCATCCGTGCTATGGATGAACGCGTCAATCGTCTGCGAGAGAACGACATGTATTTCTACAACATGCCGGTCTCCGAACTGAAGGGTAGTACGGAAGTGGTCATCGGCGGCCGCACCATGCTGATGCTAGCCTCTTATGGCTATCTAGGATTACTGGGGCACGCGCGTATTAACGCGGCCGCCAGAGCGGCGCTGGAGAAATACGGCAGTGGTACGCACGGAGTGAGGGCACTGGCAGGAACATTGGAATTACACTTGGATCTGGAACGTACCATCGCTGGGTTCAAGCACGCCGAGGACGCCGTCACCTTCTCCAGCGGATACGTCACCAATCTGGCCGCCATTTCCACTCTGGTGGGTCGCCACGATATGGTGTTCTGTGACAAATATGATCACGCCAGTATTGTGGATGGTTGCCTGCTCTCCGGCGCGGAGTTAAAGCGCTTTCGACACAACGACATGGAGCATTTGGAGACACTCTTGCGCCGTCACTCTGATCGCCCTACAAAGCTCGTTATTGTTGATGCGGTCTTTAGCATGGATGGCGATATTATCGATCTGCCGCGCACAGCCGAGCTGTGCCAGAAGTACGGCGCACAGCTGATGATGGATGAGGCGCACTCGGTTGGCGTTCTTGGTGAGAGCGGCCGCGGGGTGGAAGAGCATTTCGGCATGCATGATTGCGTGGACGTGAAGATGGGCACGCTCAGCAAAACCATCCCCAGCGTGGGTGGATACATCGCCGGCAGTCGCGGGCTGATCAATCTACTGAAGCATGCCGCGCGAGGTTTCATCTTTTCTGCTGCCATTCCGCCTGCACAGGTGGCCGCGGCTAAGGCTGCCTTCGAGGTGATTTTGGATGAGCCGGACCGCATCCTGCGTGTGCAGCGTAACGCGAAGCAGTTCATCGGTGGTCTAAATCGCGCCGGTTTCGATACCATGCAGAGCGAAACCGCCATCGTGCCGGTGCTGTGCGGTACGGATGAGAAGGCGTATAAAATGGTGCGCCTGTGCCAACGCGAGGGTATCTTCGTGCTGCCAGTGGTTTCCCCGGCCGTGCCGGAAGGCATGGCGCGTCTACGTGCCACGGTGACCGCTGGGCACACGACAGCGCAAATCGATCGTGCCTTGGCCGTGCTGGAAGCTGTCGGGAAGCAGGTCGGGCTTATTTAGCTTCACCCGGCCTTTGTCCGCGCAGACCGGCCGCTTCGGCCCATTCCAGAAATTCCGCTAGTCGCGGATGATCGCCGTAAACGCCGCGGTGGCGCGGCGGCAGTAGCGCCGCCAGGCGCAGCATTATCTCGTCGGTGCGCGCGCGCAGTTGCGCCGAACGCAGCCCTGGCGTGAGTGGTGCCAGCGTGAAGGATGGGCCGATTTTCAGCGTCAGGCGCGGTCGCCGCAGCCGGAGCAACTGTGCGAAGGCACGGTCGGTGTTTATCACCGCCGCCGGCACGATGGGCACATTAGCGTTCGTTGCCAGAAACGCAATCCCCGCTTTGGCAGGCTGCAAGCTCCCGTTGCGGCTGCGTGTACCCTCTGGAGCCACTCCGAGCATCACGCCTGCGCGCAGCGCCTTCAGGGCTGCTTTCAGCGCGGCGCGGTCAGCATCTCCCCGACGTACCCAGATTACCCCGGCGCGATTGAGCAGCGAGCGGAAAAAGAGACTACGGCGATATTTTGTGGCCACGAAGGCGGCCATGTGCGGATGCTTCACCAGAGTGAAAATGAGAGGTGCATCCACAAGGCTCATGTGGTTGATGACCAGCAGGCAACCGCCCGAGGCAGGCAGATTTTCAGCGCCTAGCAACTCGCGATGCGAGAGCAGCCGGCATGCTATTTCAAAAGCGCCGCGTATCAGACCTACCGTGCTCATGGCGATCCGGCTCGGGCACGCGCGCTCACCGCGAAGCGAACGATTTCCTTCGCCGGCACGGTTAGCGTCGCTACTATATCAGTACTTTCCCCGGCTGGCAGGTCCTGCGTAAGCTCGATAATGCGGAAGGCTCGCAGATCTTCCTCCTTGCTGTACCCGCGTATCAAAACCACGATTTTGTTGGCGTGCTGCGCAGACTTATTCACGATTTCAGTGCTCACGGTGTAGTATCCGGATCCGGAGACCTCACCGGAGACTGCGCCTACGGTGAGCGTAATAAATCGCTCCGTCAGCTCGCTTCCGTCTTGTGCTGCGACCACGCGGGCAGCCGCGCCCCACACGGGGTCTATGTTCGTAAAGCGCGCAGCTAGTGGAGCGCTTTCGCCCGGCAGTACCATTTCAACCGGCGAGAAGGTGACTTGGCTGGGTCCCAGTGCGCCTTTGTGCAGCACCATGGTGACCTGCACTGCAAGGTTGATGACCGTATGCCCGCTATCGTTTTGTGCCTCACCTAGGCAAAGTTGTCCTCCGGACGGTGTTGGGTAGCAGCGAAACGCGCTCAGGCTAATTGGCAGCGGCGTCGGCGAGGGCAGGTATCCGGTGGCCGCGTCAGCCCCCACGAATGGGATTATGATGTTGTGGCCAACCTGCAGCGCCAGCGGGTCGATGCCAGCGTTAACCAGCTGCATCGCTTCCACCGTCACCCCGTGCTCGGTTGCGATGGATGTTAGGGTATCGCCCGAGCGGATGTTGTATGTGTGCGGAGTGGCGGTTGGTCCGATTGGTGCGGGAGTTGGAGCTATGAACGAGGGCGTAAACATGGGCGTCATCACAGCCGTCGTCGGAAGGGAGCGGAGCACAGATGTCATCCGCGGAGTCGGCGTGACCATGCTTGTGGGCGTAGCCGCACATGCGCTTAAAGTGGCGTATAGCACCGTAGCTGTACTGAGCGCCCGCAATCTATCCCTGCTATCTGTGCTCACGTACACATTATAATCAGGATTGTTATGTTGGGCGACGTGTTACAAAATAGGCACCCAAGGAGAGGAAACACAGGAGAACTAAGTCAACCACCTCCAGAAAGTCCCCTTAGTACGTACGATGCAACCCGGAGAGAGCGTGGTCGTTTTTTCTGTTGCGGCGCAGGAGGTTGGAGGCTTTGCCGTGACAGTAATCGCGATGAATACCGTATACTCTTGTTGGGAGACCGCAGCGGGAAAATCTAGCGGGCGAAAAAACACCAATAGTTTGCAAATATTCCTGGGGTATAATGCACTCTAGTTTCAATTTCTGCGGCGGAAGATGTGGGGCAGTGGAGGAGGGATATGCCGGTTTAC
>Ga0310120_10003638_pt1 | contig 10982 bp, 8 predicted proteins | sample CB27_AW_983_MG_FD_203506 | JGI IMG/M metagenome (GOLD analysis project Ga0310120, IMG submission 203506) | Marine microbial communities from Western Arctic Ocean, Canada - CB27_AW_983 | ecosystem: Environmental > Aquatic > Marine > Oceanic | place: Canada: Western Arctic Ocean | collected... | reverse complement strand
ACTGCCGCACATGGCCCTCACAGAGACGTGGGATTGCTAGACCACACAGTGCATTTGGCAGCCGTTGTGTCATATTTGCCCACGGTGAACCGTGCGTGTCGGATGGCTGCGGGCGACGCCGGGAATGACCGCGGTCGCGCACGGCAGACATTATTCCACTTAATCAACAACGAGACGTCCAGGCGTCTAATCCAACAAGAGAAGCAATCGAGCCAATGTCTGACGCAATTCAAAACGAGGAAACGGACGGTCGAGCGCTTCGTTCTGAGCGCAGCCGGCAGAAAATCGTTGACGCCCTCTTCGCACTTGTGGGGGAGGGGACGGTCCTCCCAACAGCGAAACTGGTCGCGGCACGCGCGAAGTTGGGCATCCGAACCGTGTTTCGACACTTCGCCGACATGGACAGCTTGTTCGAAGAACTTGCGAACCGGCTCAAAGCGGACATTCAAGAATGGCTTCGATACGACATCCCTGACGGCACCGTGTCAGAGCGACTCGATGAGCTATTGCGCTTGCGCGGGCAGTTCTATGAGCGGATCAGCCCGTACTGGAAGGCCGGCGAAGCCCAACGGAGTCGTTCCGATTTCCTCACAAAAAACCACCAGTCCGACACGCCAAAACTCCGCACCAACCTCATCAACTGGCTCCCCGAACTCAAGGACGTTTCCCAAGAAATAATGGACGCACTCGAATTCACTACGTCGCCAGAGGCTTGGCATCGACTCCGCGTCGAGCAGAAACTAAGCGCGAAGCGTGCTGCAGCCGCGATGAGGATCGCGGCGCTCGGAGTCCTCAAGGGACATCTCCCCGATTAGTCCGATCGTCGACATCCCGAAACCGCGTTCAAGCGCACATCTGTTCAGGATGCGTCCCCCCCGAGTCAATCAGTCAGGGTATATTCTCGGGCCATGGCCCTAGGAAGCGAAAACGAAAATCGAGAGGCGGACGGCGTGGAGGCTAACCCGCCTGTATCGCAAGAGTCCCTCGATCGGATTTCGTCCTTCCGCGTCACCTACATCTCCGTCCTGATGTATCTTCTTATCTACTTGTTCACCGTGCAAGTGTTTCAAGAGTTCCTGCAACTCCACTTTGAACAAATCGTAAGCCAAGCCATTCGCGTCGGCGTGAGCACGAGACCGCCCGCACAGAACATCCTCTTCAATCTCCGTGAACAAGTCGACAAGAATCCTTGGGTCACCTTTTGGCGGGTCGAAGTCGACACCGCCGTACTCGCGAAGGACGGCAACACCTGGCTTTACGTAGCGGGGCGCGCCCAGATCCCGGCATACCCGAATCGTGACCCGAAGAAGCGACTGAGGATTCACGCGAGTCAACTGCCCGCAACGGCAACCGTCTCGGTTTCGGTCAATCACAGCACGATGCTTTCGAATTCAATTTTGATCGCTTATTCCATTGTGCTGTTCACCGGTCTCTTTTTTTACCACCGACGAGTCGTCGACCTCGAGAACCAAGTCATCGAACAGGCGCGAAACTCACGCGATGCCTCCGCAACCCGCGCAAGCCAGATTGAAGACGAAATTGAACGGGTCCGAGCCCAACTGCGAGACGCCGGGCCCGCAAAGCGAGAAGACAAAGAAGAGATCAACCGCTTGCAGGCCGAGCAGCACCGCTTGCAGGCTCAGCTTCACACCCTCGCCGGGCAAGAACGCGCGCTTCGAGGCCAGGCAGGGCGAGCAGCTGCCTTAGAGGAGGAAGGACGCGCACTCGAAGACCTACTCGAGGAAGCGACTGGCGACCTGGGCGCCAAGAGCGACGAAATTCGCGAACTCGAAAGGAGCCTACGCAGCGCGCGAAAACGCGCGGGGATCCCCGGAGAGAAGGCGAAGGAAAACGAGCTCCTCGCAAAGCGGCTTCGCGTTCTTTACCCCAAGCTCGAAGTCGACGAACGGGCGATCGAAGACATCATTTCGTTGAGGGATGACACCACGAAGCTTCGCGCCGAAGAATGCCTAAAGCGTTTTTCAGAAGATGCGGACAGCGTCGGCGTACGTCGCAAAGTGGGTGGTTTGCCGAAGCATCTTTCAGTCTACGAGCTGGGCTTCGCGGGCAAGCGCAGGATCTATTACACGAAGGTGGCGAACGGTCGCTTTAGAATTCTGGTCATTGGCGCAAAGAACACGCAACAAAGTGACCTCGACTACATCTCGCGAATCCCCAAAGACGAAATCAGCTAGCTACAGCTAGCTTTCGCAACACAGCCAGCGGCATTGGATCCGCGTTTGGGCGCGTGCGCCTTCTGCCGCGCAGACTCCTAGCGACGCCAGTTGGAACACATTTTCCACCGTGCTTAGGTTGCGAGTGAGTCGGACTCAACGAGCGAGACTGCTGTTGCTGGCCCGCGCACCCGGATCCAAAACACCAACGACACCGCGACGACAGCGAGCCCGATCGCGAATCCCCACCATATGCCGGCCACCCCGTAGCCTTGACTTAGCGCCAGCCAAGTCCCAATGGGAATGCCAAGCACCCAATAACCCAACAAGTTAAATGCCGCCGCGGGATGGGTGCGCCCCATGCCGCGCAACACGCCACAGCCCACCGCTTGGATGCCGTCGAAAATTTGAAATGCCCCCGCGATGGGCAAGATGACGGCGCAGACGGCGATGAGTTCCAAGTCGTCTGTATAGAGCGATGGAAGCAATTCACGAAACATGACGAAACAAGCGCCCGCGACAGTCATCACCATTGCGCCCATCGAGATGCCCACCCAAGCCGCCCGTTGTGCCGACTCTTGCTGTCCGGCGCCAATCAGATTCCCGACCCGAGTGACGACCCCCATCGAAATTCCGAGCGGCATCATGAAAGTCAACGCCGCCATGTTCATCACGATGGTGTGCGCGGCCACAGAAGTGGCGTTGATGGTGCCCACGATGAGCGTGCCCACCGAGAACGACCACATTTCAAGCCCCATCTGGATCGCCACGGGCCAACCGGTCCGCCAAACTTTAAGCAGCGCGTCCGGTGCAATCGCGCGACGACTCCACGGGACCCAGGCACCCTCATGAAGACGGAAGCCGATCACCCACGCAAGTAGGATCAACAGCATGGCGAGCCGGGTCAACGAAGTCGCGATCCCAGCGCCGTAGAGCCCCATCGCAGGAACCCCGAGGCCGCCGAAGATCAACACCCAATTAAAGAGTGCATTCAAGACGTTTGCGAATGCCATCACCCACATGCCAGGACGCATCAGTTCGCGCCCCTGCAAGTACTGGCGCAGCGCGATGAAGATCAAAAAACAAGGCACGCTTGGGATTTGAACCGAGATGTAATCATGCGCCGATCTCGCAAGCTCGGGGTCTTGTCGCACGAGCAAGAGAATCTCTTCGGTGAAGCTAAGAATCGCTACGAGCGGCACGCTGATCAAAAGCGAGATCACGATGCCGCGCTGAAGCGCGACCGCAGTCGCTTCACCATCGCGTGCACCGTGCGCCTGCGTGACAAAGGGATCGATCCCGTGGACGACGCCCTGCCCCATCAGCAAGATGGCGTAGAACCAAGCGTTGCCGATTGCGGCTGCCGCGAGCGCGTCGGCGCCCACACGCCCGACCATCATCGTGTCGACCGTCCCCAGGAGCATGCTGCCGACCTGAGCGATGGCGACCGGGATCGCGAGCCGGGCGACCGTGCGCGTCTCCAGGCGCCATGTCTGAACGCCGGCCGCAAAGGGACGACTTTCACTGGTAGTCATGTTCGGAACTCACGGTTAAACCGACGTCAATCGCCGGGGGGCTCGAGCCGCGCGTCACTGCTCAGAGCGAAGTCGGCCTACCTTAGGGCGGCTCGTATGACGCGTCCAGAATACGAGGCGGGTCAGATTTAAAAGCAGCGGATTAGAAAGGACACCTCAGCGCAAGCGACGTGAAAGTGCGCTTCCCATGCCCCAGGTTGTGAGCATCACCACCACGCCAAGCACCGTCAACGCATTTTGCTCACCGAAACGATCTGCGAGGGCGCCTACGGGAAGTGCCATCAGTCCGAATCCCGCGAACGCAAGCATCGTCAGCGACATCACTCGCCCCATATATGCGGGCTCCGTCTCGCGGGCGATCACAGCATTATTCAAGGCCTGAAATCCACCGCTCCCGATGCCGACGAATAGCATCGCCCAAGTCGCAAGCTCCATGTTATCCGCGAACGCAAGCCCAACGAGAGAGACACCAAAACATGCCGCCATCAGGGTGTAGATCATGAGCGCACGGGACGAATCGGCAAATCGGGCCACGAACACGCTTGAAATCAAAGCGCCCACCGCCGATGCAAGAAACAGGCGACTCACCATGGCGGAGTCGATCCGGTGAACGTTTTCGAGCAAGCCGGGCAGAACCGTCACGTGGGGGAAACCGACAAAGATCACCGCCGCAAAGAACACGACCAATAACCGCAGATGCGTGTTGCCCCACACATAAACGAAGCCTTCGATGACAGAGGAAAACACCGACATGTCAGCGGCTGTCGGCCGCACGATCGACTTGGGAATCAACACCATCGACGCAGCAGAAATCGTATACAGTGCAGCCATCGTGAAGTACGCCCCCTTGGAGCCAAAACCGGGCGCACTGAGTAACAGCCCCGCCACGACGGGCCCCAACACCCGCGACGCGGTGTTGGCGATCATCGTGACCGCCATGGCGTTGCCGAGCCGCGCTTCGGGGACAAGGTCGGCGACGAGCGATTGACGCGCGGGCCCCATGAAAGCGAATGACATGCCCATGATGAAGGCTCCAACCACGAGCATTTCGAGGCGAAGACGATCCGCCGCAAGCAAAAGCCCAACGGCCGTGAGGACAAGAGCTGTCAGAATCTGGCAGATCACGATGAGACGTCGCTTGGGCCAACGGTCGGCGACCGCACCGCCAATCGAGCCAAAGCTCGCCATTGCAGCACCCTGAGCTGCGACCACGCTGCCCACGGCGGTGTTCGTGCCCGACAATTCGAAGGCGACCACGCTCTGCACGATCATCGACATGAAGAATGCGATGAATGAAAAGATGGTTCCGAACCACAGGATTCGAAAGTGTGGAACTTCAAGAGAGGCAAACGTACTATCGAACCAATCTTTCACGCGCGGTACCGTATCGCGTTTCGAACAGTGCGTCGCTTCGGTCCTGTTCCCGGGCTCCTCCCCAGTCGCTGGCGCAGCGAACCCATCCGATTCCAGATTTTGAGATCCGCCGCCTCACGATCTATAGTGCTGCTCCGGTGGGGCACTACGGACACCGGGTCGGTGTCATCATCCTCACGCATTGCGAACATGGAGCATATGAGAGTGCAAGATTCCAAGACTCAAATCGTTGCCAGCCTGATCATTGGTCTAATCGTTGGCGGATTCGTCGGACGCATGACGGCGCCAAGCGTCGAGAGCGCACTTCCAGCTGCAGCGCCTGATCAACTCGCCAAAGACAAAACAGCACCGTCGTCGGGCATTGGCGATGTTGTGAAATTGGTCGGCCAAGCCGAAGACTATCTCGATACCGAGGGCGAAGGGCTGTCCGCCATAGGAGATATCTTGAGCTCGGCGAGCATGTCCGACCTGCTCAATTGGGGCAGTGCCCCCGAAATGGTTTCGCGCAGCATCATCAACGAAATGAGTGACGAAGAACTCGTCAGCACGATCACCAGCATTACGAAGATTGGGTCCGAAGACCTCGCCGAGATATCGGATCTGCGGGACTACGCGGGACGGCTCTCGCACATCGCAATGAGTGGCATCATCACCCCCGACATTGCCGACGAGTTTGACAACACCACCGTAAGCGTCGAGTTCGGATCCGACGCGAGCTCGTCACGCGGTGCTGAAGAAGCATCGCTTCAGTTTGAAGTGAACACCCGCAAAATCTACGCAGTCATTCCGAACCTCGAGTCAAGCGGCGACAATGTGATGGTGCATTGGTACCGGGTCGATCAACCTGAGAACCTGCTGTTCGATCAATACAAGGTGAGCCCGGGCGACGACTACAGCTACGTTTGGCTCAAGTCACAGGGGGGCTGGGCCCCGGGTGACTACCGCGTCGAATTCTTTTCGTCGGACGAAGATCTCACGCCCATCGCATCGGGAACCTACAGAGTCGTCAGTGAGTAACACTCGGTGCAGCGGCTCCAGGTTCGCTCGATGCGCTGCGATCTCGCTCGTCCTCATGGCTTCGGCAACGATGGCCATCGCACAGACAGACCCTGTTGGAGGTCGCGGGGAACCTGTCGAACTGATCTTGGTCGACATGCCGCTTGGTGACATCGTGAAGGCGATCGCTGACCGAACGGGCAACGACTATGTGTACGAGCCCCCGCTCCCAGGGCGCATGACCGTCGCCGTCCCGTCCCGGGTAAGTCGCCAAGAAGCGACCGAAATATTGAATGCGGCCTTGTTGATCAAGGGCTTCGTTGCACTTCCAATCGCCCCGAACCGCTTCGCAATCTCGCGCTGGGAAAAGATGGCGGGCAGCGCGCCCTACACGAAAAAATCGCTGGATCTTGGCGCCGAGGGCGCGATCACAACGCGCATCCAACTCCGGCACGCAGACCCAGAATCGGTTGCGCTCGCCCTTCGCCCGCTATTGCAAGACAAGGGTGAAGCGATTCCACACGCGCCTTCCGGCAGCATCATTCTCGCCGGGACAGAAAATCGCATTGCGCGCTTGATCGGTATCGCGCGTCAGCTCGATCTCGCCGCCGAAGAATCGATGATCGTGATTCGCTTGCGGTACCGAGAAGCCGCAGAAGTTCGAGACCAGCTCAACGCTCTTGTGACACGAAATGCGGGCGCCGGATCGCAAAAAGCGGAACTCGACGCGATCGTCGACGAGCGAACCAATGCGCTGTTCTTAACCGGAAGCGCAAGCGAACTCAAGCAGCTGCGCGAGTGGATCGAAATCATGGATGTCCCGGCGGCCGGGAATGGAGAGATCCACGTCGTTCACCTGGTCCACCAGAAACCCGAGGAGCTCGCAAGCTTGCTCGAAAGCCAGACCCAGGGCTCCGGCGAATCTGGCGCGCAGACCGCCGTAGATGCCGGGCCCTTGATCGGCAAGCACTACAGCGTCACCCCATATAAGGCGACGCGTTCGATCGTCGTGCGGTCGGATCGCACGACTTTTAACTCTCTCCGCTACCTCATCGGAAAACTGGATCGCGAGCCGCGAATGATTCGCGTCGATGTAAACATCTACGAGATCGTAACCGACGGAACGCTCGCCCTGGGTGCCGGCGGCGTGATACCGGCGATCGAACCCAAGCAGTTTGACGACCTCGGCTTGGTGGCCCTGGTCAATCCCGGCCTGCTTGACATTCCAGACGTGTTCCCGGGACTTAACTTTGGCGGGTCACCGGTCCAGACTGCGGCGACGCCCAGCTTCCAGATTCAGGGCGAAAGCACCGTGATCCCGATCTTCGACGCGGCAGGAAGACAGGTGACGGACGGCAACGGAATCCCGCAGGTTGTGCTGGTTCCCGGACTTGGCATCACCATGTTTTCCCAAGAGGTCAGCACTGAAATCGAAATCGTGCAGCGCCCCAGTCTGATGATCGAAGTAGGCAAAGAAGCGGAGCTGTTCGTCGGCGACAACATCCCGATCCCGGTCGGCTCGAATAGTGACCTTACCTCGCAATTTGCTCCCACCATTGGCGTCACCATCCAACGTGTGGACGTCGGAGTCAATCTCCGCCTGAAGCCCGTAGTGGTAAGCGACGAGCACGTTCGGCTGGAGTTGAATCTCCAACTCGACTTGGTGCGCGGTGCCGCGTCTCCCGAACTCGGGCCGATCTTGGCCAACCGCAAGGTCGAAACAACGTTCGACACTGGCTTCGGACAACGCATGATCATCGCGGGCCTGAACAGCGAGTCCAAAGCAAAAATCGAGACCCGTATACCCTTTCTATCCGCAATCCCGTTTTTCGGTCAGTTCTTTACTGCGACCCTCGACTCCCTTCGTCGTAACTATGTGATCTACTCTGTTGAGGCCTATCCCGTGCCAAGCTCAGAAGAGCAACAAGCCCAAACTGAAGCGATGGCACGCGCTGCGAAGCGGCTCGACATCGGCATCGAAGCCCAGGCGGGTGCCCAATACGCGATACGTGTGGCGTCCTACTACACACGCGCCGCTGCCGAAGCGGTCGAAAGCGAACTTGATGTTCGTCCGTGGAAAACAACCATCCACCGTCGCGAAAAAAAGGAAAGCGATCGATTCGATCTCTTTGTTTTAGGTTTGCCCCGCATGTCAGATGTCGCGTTGACAGCAGTCGCCTTGGAACGCGAGGGCTTTCGTCCTGAAATCTTGACTTTGACCCGCAACGCCACCCCAGTTCGCTAACGTCGTCCCCGCTAGCCAAAACCGTGGGTTCGGTCGAACGCCTAGCTGTAGCTCCAAATTGCGCTGACCCAAGGTTCTGTTTTCTGTGGATCGTTAGATTCGGGGTGACCAAGTGAACTGGATTGAAGCGATATTCCGGCCGCTCGCAGACATGCTAGCCGGCTTCGTGTTCTTCCCACTTCCGATCGCCGGCAGTGACGCGCCGATCGTGGTGCTCTGGCTGGTTATCGGCGCGGTATATTTCACCTTTCGCTTTCGCTTCATCAACTTCTGGGGGCTGCGTCGCGGCATCGCTCTGGTCATGGGCCACGGACCAAGTACCGAAGGCAGTGGCGAAGTTTCTCATTTCCAGGCGCTCGCGACGGCCGTGTCAGGGACGGTCGGCATTGGCAACATTGGTGGTGTCGCGGTTGCAATTTCAGTCGGGGGGCCTGGCGCGGCTCTCTGGATGCTGGTCGCAGGCATCCTCGGAATGTCGACCAAGTTTGTCGAGTGCAGCCTCGGTGTGATCTACCGCGAAGAGCACGCCGACGGGAGCGTGTCGGGCGGACCGATGCACTACCTCAGGAAGGGCCTCGCTGAACGCGGCTACGAAAGGCTTGGGCGCGCGCTCGGCACCTTCTACGCCGGCGGGATCGTGATCGGATGCCTGGGCATTGGAAACATGTTCCAGTCGAACCAAGCGTTTGTTCAGATCGTTGGCGTGACAGGGGCAGAGTCGAGCTGGCTCGCGGACAAAGGTTGGCTCGTCGGCCTTGTTCTCGCGCTCATCGTTGGTGCAGTCGTGATCGGTGGCATCCGCAGCATCGCTCGAGTGACTGCGACGCTCGTTCCCTTTATGGCCGTCCTCTATCTCGTTGGAGCTTTCATCATCATCGCGCTGAACGCTGAGGCGATTCCATGGGCACTTGAACAGATCATCTCGCAAGCATTTAACCCCGATGCCATGGGGGGGGGCCTGCTCGGCGCCTTGATTGTGGGTTTTCAGCGCGCGGTGTTTTCCAATGAAGCGGGTATTGGGTCTGCAACCATTGCCCACGCAGCCGTAAAAACGTCTGAGCCCATCACCGAAGGGTTCGTGTCGCTGCTCGAACCCCTAATCGACACCGTGATCATTTGCAGTGCGACGGCGCTGGTGATCATCACGACAAGCTACTACGAACCAGACTTCGCGCAGGGCTTGGGCGGCATCGAAATGACGTCCCACGCCTTTGAACGGAATCTGTCTTGGTCTCCTCCGTTGTTAGCGCTCGCCGCCACGTTGTTCGCCCTGTCAACCATGGTGTCGTGGTCGTACTACGGGCTCAAAGGCTGGACCTATCTCTTCGGAACCGACAAGCGGACCTCGAACATTTTCAACCTAATCTTCTGCGTCTTCGTGGCGCTGGGCTGCACCATTCAACTCGAAGCTGTACTCGACTTCTCTGACGCCTTGGTCTTCTTGATCTGCGTACCGAATATCTTCGGTCTGTATATCCTGACGCCCGTCGTCAAGCGCGAACTCGCGGCCTACCTCGCACGAGAGCAAGCCTAAAACTCTCCACCCTGCTCGCGCGACGCATTCGCGCAGGACTCGCCGACCCATGATCGACCGCGTTGATCTTCGCTTCGTCGCATTCGCTCTAGTCGTAAGTCTTTGTGCCCCGGGGTGTCGCGGCATTCCGTTGGTAAGTTCGAATGCAACGAGCCATGATGGATCACAGAGCGAAACCGATTCCCAGGAAATTGCGCGCCGTCGCTGGGAACTGCTTTCACGCGAAGGCCGAGAAGCCATGGTTTCGGGACGCTCCCGAGAGGCAGAGGCAACTTTTATCGACGCCCTCGCCCTAGTCGAAGATTCAGAAGAAAGTGACCCCCGGGTGCAGACAACGCTGCGCAACTTGGTGCGGGTAGCGTCGATCTACCAACGACTTGAGCGCGCAGACGACGCAGCGCGCGTGATGTCCTATGTCGACGACTACGCGACACTCGACGGACGCGACGATTTACGGGCGCGTAACTTCACGGCCTACTACGACTCGCTCAACAATCAAGAGCTTGAACATGCGTATCGACCCACCAACGCGTACCTCAACGAAAGGCGCAATTTCGAACCGACCCTCGACGCTTTGATTCGTCGCACCGCACGTCGCTATCACGTCGACCGGTACCTCGTCAAAGCCATCGTCGCGGCGGAATCAAATTTCGATGCCCTGGCCGTTTCCAAGAAAGGGGCTCAAGGTCTCATGCAGCTGATGCCTGCCACCGCCCAAGAGATGGGTGTCACCACGCCATTCAAACCAAGCGAAAACATACGCGGTGGAGTTCGCTACTTGCGCGGGTTGCTTGATCGATACCCGGACCTCGACCTGGCGATCGCCGCATACAACGCCGGCCCCGTCGCGGTTGATCGCTACAAGGGCGTGCCCCCATACCCTGAAACCCAGCAGTATGTGAAGCGCGTCCTTCGCTACTACAAAGAGTATCGTGCAGAAGAGGGTCGCTGATGCGACGCTCGCCCGACGTCAGACGCGCGGTCTGCACGTCACACACTAAAGTCGAGCCATGAAATCACCCAACGACTTTGATATCGAAACCATCGGCGAAGACCTTCCGCTCCTCGAAGGGATTCGCACGGCGCGAGCCATCCGTCGGCTTTCGACCGAGCCGGTTCCCAAT
>Ga0310120_10003637_pt1 | contig 10982 bp, 9 predicted proteins | sample CB27_AW_983_MG_FD_203506 | JGI IMG/M metagenome (GOLD analysis project Ga0310120, IMG submission 203506) | Marine microbial communities from Western Arctic Ocean, Canada - CB27_AW_983 | ecosystem: Environmental > Aquatic > Marine > Oceanic | place: Canada: Western Arctic Ocean | collected... | reverse complement strand
CATGGCGTGGCTGGTTTTCGAACTCAGCGAGTCTGCCCTGGACCTTGGCCTGCTGGGGGGAGCCATGGCCGTTCCCGCCATCATCGCCACGCTCGCAGGTGGATTAATTGCCGACCGGGGTAACCGCCGTAAAGTGCTGTTGATTACCTCCGTGCTTGCCGGCGTAGCACTGGCCATCCTCGCGCTACTGGATGCGACCGGATCAGTTGCCGTATGGCATGTACTGGTAATTGCGGCCGTGCTCGGCCTGATCTCAGGCTTTGACCTGCCAGCCCGGGTCTCATTCTTCCCTGCTCTGATTGAGCCAGAACAGATGATGAGCGCGGTCGCACTGAATTCAATACTCTGGCAAGGCACACGAATGATATTACCGGCTATCGGTGGGGTTCTGATTGCAGTTGCCGATACTTCAGTCATCTTTGCCCTATGTACTGTTGGCTTTGCAACCATGGCATTTATCCTCGCCAGGCTTGAGGTAAACCCCTCAACTGACGTGCCGGCCGAAGGGGACCGGGGCCTGATGGCAGCCTTGCGCTTTATCTGGCAGGAACGCTTGTTCGCAGTTCTGATCGCGCTCACCTGGATCCTAATGTTCTTTGGGACATCGTACGTTCAGATCATGCCGGTATTCTCAGAACTGTTGGGCGGAGGCGAAAAAGGCTATGGCCTGTTGATCTCTGCAACCGGTGTAGGCTCAGTAACAGGCACACTACTGGTCGGACGATTACAACGATCTGCGAAACTGGGGCGCATCATGTTGGGTGGCGCTCTGGTTTTCGCCTTGGCGCTGATCTGTTTTGCCATCGTCACCCAGAACGCCAATAGCCTGCCATGGGCTTTCGTCGGGGCATGCCTTTTTGCCATACTTGCGAGCATTGGCGGATCATTCTTCCTCATCAGCTCAATGACAGTAATGCAGCTTGCAGTACCGGATGCACTGCGAGGCCGGGTCATGGGCATCCACAGCATCACCTTCAGTCTGATTGCGCTGGGCGGTCTGGTACTGGGCCCCTTGGCAGAACTTTATTCGCCACCAATCGCCGTGACCTGTGGCGCATTGGTGGTAGGCGTGAGTGTTGCTATAGCTTCAGTCGCCTTCCCGTATATATGGCACCTGGATGGAGGCAAGCTCACGGCACCCTCTTGAATCAGATCATCAGTTCAGGCACAAAATTCGCCTTTGCCCGCCTTTTCAAAACAGACGCGTTTCGCATTCCGGCCAAGATAACTCAGCGCGTGCTAAAATTCGCCTGGCCTTTTCCGCTCATTCGCACCCTTTCTTGAGCATTCCTGATTCCCATCCCCTAACGGCCCTGACCGCGCTCTCGCCGGTCGATGGCCGCTACGAATCTAAAGTATCCGCTTTGCGGCCTTTTTTTAGTGAATTCGCACTCATACGCTACCGTTTGATCGTTGAAGTCCGTTGGCTTGAGGCGCTTGGCGCCTGTAGTGATATTCCCGAGGTCGCGCCACTTTCGACCTCCGCTACCACCTTCCTAGAGGCGGTAACGGACAATTTCTCTATAGAGGATGCCAAGCAGGTCAAGGAAATAGAGCGCACCACCAATCACGATGTGAAAGCGATCGAGTATTTCCTCAAACAAAGGGTAGAGGGCGAAAAGGAACTACAGGAAATCTCCGAATTCATCCATTTTGGCTGCACCTCAGAGGACATCAATAATCTGGCCTATGCCCTGATGCTGCTCGATGCCCGCGAAGCGGTGATCCTGCCCGCTATCGACCGCCTGATCAGTACCCTGTGTCGATTGGCTATACCGCTCACCCAAGAACCCATGCTTGCGCGCACTCACGGGCAACCGGCGAGCCCCACGACCTTGGGCAAGGAACTGGCGAATGTAATCGCACGACTGGAGCATGCACGCTGCCAGGTTGCCAAAACAGCGATCCGTGGAAAATTCAACGGTGCCGTTGGCAATTTCAATGCCCACCTTGCAGCCTATCCCGACCTCGACTGGGCAACCATATCATGCCTCTTCGTAGAGAAGCTGGGTCTCGATTGGCAGCCGATGACCACACAGATTGAGCCTCACGATGACATCGCTACACTGTGCCACGCACTGATGCGCACTAACAGTATTTTGATCGACCTCGACCGGGACATCTGGGGCTATATTGCTCTTGGGTATTTTCGCCAGAGAGCAGTTGACGGTGAAGTCGGCTCAAGTACCATGCCGCACAAAGTCAACCCGATAGATTTTGAGAACGCAGAGGGTAATGCGGGCATAGCTAACGCTCTGCTGGGACACCTCGCAGACAAACTACCGATCAGTCGATGGCAACGCGACCTGTCCGATTCGACCGCCCTGCGCAACCTGGGGCCGGCTTTTGCACACTGCCTGCTGGCGCTGGAATCAACACTCAAGGGCCTGGGCAAGCTTGAAGTCGACAGCGGTCGGTTACAGGCTGATCTTGATACCTCCTGGGAAGTGTTGGCCGAAGCGATTCAAACCGTGATGCGTCGCTATCAGGTGCCAAAACCTTACGAAAAACTCAAAGCACTCACCCGGGGACGCCAAGCAATGGATCCAACCACACTGCGAGGCTTTATCGAGCAACTGCCGATCCCAAAGGAGGCGCGTGAGCGTCTGGTACAGTTAACTCCCGCCACCTATACCGGCAACGCAGCTGAGGCTGCGGCTGCTTTCCTGCAACGGCTGTCGGGCGATCGCTGACTTTCCGGGCAAGCCTGTATTAGCCGGGACCCGGCTGTCCAAATTGATGGCGCAGCAAGGTTTGTGCTCACGGCGCGAGGCCGATCGGCTGATCGCTTCGGGTCGCGTGCTGGTCGATGGCGCGGTGGTTAATCAACTGGGTATACGGGTAAACCCCGATGCCGATATTCGCCTTAGCACTCAAGCCGCGCGACACAGAGAAACCTTGGCGACCATCTTGTTGAATAAGCCGCCAGGGTACGTCTCCAACCTGCCCGAGAAAGGCTACCCCGAGGCCGTCTCTTTGATTCGACGTGAAAATCAACAAAGAGGCAGGCCTGGCCACGGCAATGATTCTGTGCCCGCAGCGTCGACGTTGAACGTCGCGGGACGATTAGATATCGATTCCAGCGGCCTGCTCGTTTTGACACAAAACGGCAGTATAGCCAGGCGGCTGATTTCTCCCGACAGTCGGGTTGAAAAGGAGTATCGGGTACGAGTTTCAGGCTCTTTGGATGACCACACTATCGCCCAGCTTTGTCATGGCCTGTCGCTGGATGGTCGCGTACTGCGTCCCGCACGCGTCACACAGCACGGCGCCCACCAACTCATGTTTGTCCTGGTCGAAGGGCGCAAGCGTCAGATCCGACGCATGTGTGAGCTCGTTGGACTTAAAGTCAATAACCTGACCCGAACCCGGATCGGTGGTGTCACCCTGGGCCGCCTGCCTCGTGGGCAATGGCGCTATCTTGAGGCCGGAGAACAGTTCTAATGCCCGATTGGTATTCACCACTTCGCCGGATACTGTTCAATCTTGATCCTGAAACTGCTCACCGGATTGCACTCGTTGCCATCGGTGCGCTGGGGCGGTTGCATCCACTCAACCGGTATATGACTAATGCCTGGCGTGGCGCCCTGCCCGCACACCCGGTCGAAGCGATGGGTTTGCACTTCCCTAACCCTCTCGGTCTCGCCGCAGGCCTCGACAAAGATGCAACAGCCGTCGATGGACTGGCAAGCCTGGGGTTTGGCTTTCTTGAACTGGGCACCGTGACACCTTTGCCTCAGTATGGAAACCCTCGGCCGCGGATGTTCCGCCTAACCGCTGCACAGGCACTGATCAACCGCATGGGCTTTAACAGTGCCGGCCTCAACCAATTCCTGGCTAATCTGGCCCGCCACAGCCGGCAGGTGAGAATCGGAATCAATATCGGCAAGAACGCGACCACGCCTAACGAGCAGGCTCAACGTGACTACATCACTGGCCTGCGCGCCGTTTACACAGTGGCAGACTACGTCACGGTCAACATTTCCTCACCCAACACGCCGGGTTTGCGTGACTTGCAGGAGCGCCAGGCCCTGAATCAATTGCTCTTGTCACTTAAAGACGAACAGGCAAAACTTGCCGACCGACATGGCCGCTACACTCCGATTGCGATCAAGATTGCACCAGACCTTGACGAGGAGGCCATCGCGCAGATCGCTGACGCGTTGCTCGTACATGGTGTTGATGGCGTAGTCGCTACCAACACCACCACGACCCGGCCACTGGACCCGATCCGTTACCCCGAATCATCCCAAGCCGGCGGCCTAAGCGGCACACCCTTGGCAGCACTTTCACAGCAGGTTGTTGCAAAACTCAAGAGTTATACCGGTAACGACCTGTCGATCATTGGTGTTGGCGGTATCACTGACGCAGCCTCAGCACAGGCGATGCTCTTAGCAGGCGCATCCCTCATCCAGGTGTACACCGGCCTGATCTACCAGGGTCCAAGGCTGATCCGGGAGATTCTTAAGACCCTAGAGCAATAAATATCAGCAAGGCTGGCTTTAGTCTTCGCTGCGGGTAAAGCACAGTGAACGATTGTTTGATGGCATCGGCAAGTCCAACGACAAATCAAATGCGCAGGACGCGGCAAGATCTCGTACCGTATCGAAATCACGCACACCGCTCAGCGGATCACGTGCATTGAGCCAGCGGTCAAACTCCTCGTTGCTAGGCTCAAATGGTCGATCAGCGTAACGGTAGGGGCCATACAGGTACAGGACCTGTCCCGGTGAGAGACAATCCCGTGCCGCCTTGAAGAGGTTTTGGACGCCCGCCCAAGCCACAATATGGACGGTATTGATACAGACGATCGCATCGGAGCGCGGCAAGGACAATGATGTGCGCAGCAGATCAACCGCGACCGGTGCCAGACACTTATCGTTGCCCGATTGATCGCACCATTGAGTTATGCCCTGCAATCGGGATGGCAAATCACTGGGCAACCACTGCAGATGAGGCAGCGCAGCTGAAAAATACGCAGCATGCTGTCCGGTGCCGCTACCGATCTCCAGCACTTGTCCCTCGCCAGGAAGAACTCGGCGCAAAACCGCAAGAATCGAGTCTCGGTTTCGGTCACACGCAGGCGCATAGGGCTTTGACCCAGGCTCACTACCTGGCGTCACGGGCACCTGTAAAGTCTGTGCACCTTCAGAGCTCTGGCGCTCAGGCCAGCACGCCAGTCAGAATATTACGCAAGGCAGGCTGATAATGATCAACCAGCATCAGGGCAAAGAGCATAGCCAGATACTGGATCGAAAAACTGAAGGTTTGACGAGACAGGTCATCACTGTAGTTACGATAAAGCCGAACAACGTACATCAAAAAAGTGCTGCCTAACACCAGCGCGCCGACAAGATACATCCATCCTGACATACCAGTGGCAAAGGGCAGCATACTTACAGCAAGCAGCAGCACGGTATAGAGCAGCATTTGCAATAAGGTGTACTTCTCGCCGTGGGTGACCGGCAGCATCGGAATATTCGCAGCCGCATATTCTTCGCGGCGGTACAACGCAAGCGCCCAGAAATGAGGCGGTGTCCAACAAAAGATAATCAGAAACAGCACTAAAGCATCCGGCGCAATATTTCCAGTCACAGCTGACCAGCCAAGCATCGGCGGCATGGCGCCCGCCGCGCCGCCAATCACGATATTCTGAGGAGTCGCGTGCTTCAGCCAAACGGTGTAGACCACGGCATAACCGATCATGGAAGCAAAAGTCAGCACAGCAGTCAGGATGTTGATCTGCGTCACCAGTAACACCATTGATATCAGAGCCAACGCGCTGGCAAACATCACCGCACGGGGACCATTAACCGTGCCGCTGGGCAACGGCCGTCGAGCCGTGCGGGCCATCACCCGATCCGTGCGACGATCCAGCAAGTGATTAAAGGCGGCACCAGAGGCTGCCGAAAGCCCAATACCCAAGGCACCAAAAATGAGGATCGGCAAAGGCACCATACCGTCAACCGATAGAAACATACCCACGATCGCAGTAAATACGATCAGTGCGACCACTCGCGGCTTGGTCAGCTCGTAGTAGGCAGATAAACCCTGCGCCGGGGATGCCGGTGCGCGTGACTGGGACGAGACCTGGGCCTTCATAACAGTAATGAATTATTCGGAATCAAAAAAGTCTCTTAGCCAATACGTGATGCGCGCAACAACCATCCGATGCCTTTACCCAAATCCGCCAGATCAGCATCTATGGGATAACTCATCATCAGATTGCCTGGAGGGTTCAGCAGATAAATCCGCAGCTCACCTGCCAAAGGGGGCTATGAGTCAAGGAAAACTGGCGCGAACACTAGCATAGGACCAGCCAAATCATCAAGCATGATCCCCTTATTGGCTCCTAAAAAAATAGCATTTCCTCGCGCTGGCAAGTCGCCGGCTTCCAGGGTCTCGGGCGGCAGGAGAGCCTTCCTGACCCGGGATTCGCCTCAGGGCGACTGGGGTATGGACACGTGAATACCGGAGCCATCGCCGCTCGAACCTGACTTGACCCAGGCTATCGCATAAACCAGTTCAAAAGTCGCGCGTACTCTGCCCCCATCAGTCTGGCGAAACGGATAGGCGCTGTTAAAGGCATGCCAGCGATCCTTGCCGGTCAGCGTGTGCCGCCGGGTCGTCAGAGCGTTGGTGCCACCCAGAGCGCGCAGATCCCTGACCAGTCCTCGGATATCCGAAAAGGTCAGGCCAAGCATCTGTACATCCATCACCGGCTCCACAAAGCCATAGCGTATCAGAGCATCTCCCAGATCATGCATGTCAGTGAAATCATGCACGTGAGCAAAGGTATCGACCTGATTCCAGGCGGCGTGCGCCTCGCACAGGGTATCCGGCCCCAAAGTGGCGAACACCAATGCGCCGCCCGGGCGCAATACCCGGGCAACCTCACCCAGCACTTTGTCGACATCACACCAGGGCAATAACAGGTTGGATACCACCAGATCAAAAACCCTATCCTGGTACGGCAAGTGGCCGGCATCGCCCACTGTTGGCAAAAAGGATCGGCAAGGGACGCATTTAGATAACGGTGCACCACAGATATCAAGGCCCACAACTACGGCACCTGGATAGCATTGGGCTAACAGATCGGCTTCGACCCCTACCCCACACCCAAGATCAAGAATGATCCTGGGGGTTAATGTCAGCAGCGATAGTCGTTCAAGCAATTCTTTGCCGGTATGCCGAGCCAACACGTTATCGGCCGGATCAAGATCGGCAGCGCGCTGTGTTGCCTGCTGCACAGCGCTTTCTTGCAGATACGGCAAATCGTTTTTCAAAGGGAGTGCGCCTGACTGGGCTCAAGAGCCAATCTTTGGATGTTAACGCGTTGGCTGTGAAAAATCACACAGCCAGCGGCGCAATTCAGAAGCACCATTGGGATCATGCCCGATCCATGTGCGACCCGAAACCACCCGGCCTGGTTAACCAGCATCAAGTCAGTCCGGGCCACGGCCCTGTCACTGCTGGAATGGATTGCGCCGCCGTGCTGCCTTTTGTGTCGTTTAGGAGTCGAATACCGCCACGGCCTTTGCCAGGATTGCTGGGCCAAACTGCCCGTTAACGAGTTTCATTGCGAGCGCTGCGCTTTACCCATGGTGCATAAGAGCCTTTGCGGACACTGCCAGCGTTGCCCGCCCGTCTTTGACAGCGTTAGTGCGCCGCTGCGCTACCAGGATCCTATAGATCAGATGTTGCGTGCCCTTAAGTACCATCAACAGCTGTCTTTTGCCCGGACCGCGGCAGGGTTGATCGCTGACATGGTCAGTGAATCTGACAGGCCGAGGCCTGATCTGCTGGCCGGTGTGCCAATGACTCATAGAGCGGTACGCAAAAGAGGACTCAATCAGGCCGTCTTTCTCGCACGGCTGATAGGCCGACAACTCGACATACCCACCAAAAGCTCACTGATAAAAAAGCTACGGGAAACTGATCGTCAATCCACTTTGAACGCATCCCAAAGACAGCGCAACCTCAAAGGTGCCTTTCACTGCAAAGAATCGCTTAAAGACAAACATATTGCGCTGGTGGATGACATCCTAACCACCGGCGCCACTGCCAACGAGATCAGTAGAGTGCTAAAAGCTGCCGGTGCTAATCGTGTTGATATCTGGGTATGCGCACGTACGCCTGAGTAAGCGCCAACTTGTCATGATCACGAAACCCATAGCGGCTGACCTATACTGCTTCCGATTGAATCCAGACGCTCAAAGTTGTGGCTAAAAAAATGCCCTCCGAAGAGGGCGTTTTCTAAAAATGATTTGGTGCGCTAGCAATAATTCGCAGCACACCCGGTGCCGGTGGCCGTCCATGAAATAGGCGATGTCGCACCACTAGGAGTAAAGATATAAGTTAACCCGGCCAGTGCCGTACTATCACCCGCCCAGGTAATGGTGATTACGCCATTGGTCACTGAACTGCCATTTACAGTGGCTGTTGCGGCGACAACGGCTGGAATCGAGCCTGCACCACTGTCTGCAGCAGTCAGGACGGTTAAACCATTAGTTTGAATGTAAGTGACCACATCAGTTTTCAAAGCCGAAGCCGCCAACACCGCCTCAGTGAATCTGGCTTTTTGCGTATAAGTTGTGTAAGCCGGTATCGCGATCGCCGCCAGAATGCCGATGATCGCTACCACGATCATCAACTCGATTAAAGTAAAACCACTTTGCTTTGTATCGATCCTATGATTTATTTGTTTCATTTAATTTCCCTTCCTTTGTTCATCTGGTACTCGTTGTAGTGTAACTTATATTCTATTCAGCCAAGGGATGTAGTGAGTGTGACAGTGATCACACTTAACAGTGCTTTTATCTAAGGCTGGGCTTCTATCGCTGCACTTTCGTTGAGATAATCTGTTACAGTTTCATTTATATTTATAGTGCGAAGATCGCTTGGCGGCCTATTTTAAAGGGTTAACTCTACCAGGCCTTCTCCCCTGGGCGACACCACCAGATACTTGTTATGGAAAACAGCCAAGCCGCATACTCGATTGCCGTCAGGGGCGCCACTTTAAGTGGGCTGGCACGTCGCGTGGTGGAGCGCCAATTAGTCACCCGTGAGCGTTCACGTGAGATTCATGATGCCTCGCAAAAACATCACCACTCTTTTTTGCGTGAAGCCCTGGCCCAACCAGAGATCGACCGCGGGCGATTACTGTGCTGCGCCTCCGAGGAATCAGGCATGCCACTGATGGATCTGGCGGCGTTCGATCTTAGCCAGCGACCGTTGGATTTAGTCGATACCCGCTTTTTGGAAACTCACGAGGTGCTTCCACTTTTTCAACGCGACTCAAAGGTCTTTCTCGCCGTATCTGATCCTGCCGATATTACCGGGCTCGATGCCTTTACCTTTCAGACCGGTTTTGGCGTAGAGGCCATCCTGGTTGATGTGGATCTGCTCAACAAGGTTATCCATGACATTGTCAGCGGCATCAGTTCAGAACTGGCCGACCTGAATCAGGATGACAACCTCGACAGCATAGCTGGAGAAGATTCCAAAATCCCGGACGCCAAAGATGCCGAGGTCGATACCCCGGTGGTGCGCTTTGTAAACAAAATTTTCATGGATGCGATCCGCCAAAAAGCATCCGACATACACATCGAGCCGTATGAAGAAAAACTCCGGATTCGGTACCGACTCGATGGTGTACTCCACGAAATCGCAACCCCGCCACTATCCCTCAGCGCCAGAATCACAGCGCGTATCAAGATACTGTCACGCCTGGATATCGCTGAACGGCGGATGCCCCAGGACGGGCGGATGAAACTGCGATTGTCCAAGGACCACCAGATCGATTTTCGCGTCAGTACGCTACCCACCCAGTTTGGCGAAAAAGTCGTCATCCGCGTGCTTGACAGCAGCGGTAGCGATCTGGGACTGGAAGCGTTGGGACTGGAACCCGAGCAATTCAGCCTTTACGAAACCGCAATCCGTAAACCCTATGGCATGATACTGGTCACCGGGCCTACCGGCAGTGGCAAGACAATATCGCTGTACTCAGCCCTGTCCACTCTGAATTCGCCGGTGGTCAATATCAGCAGTGTCGAGGACCCCATCGAAATCAACCTTGAGGGCATTAATCAGGTCAATATCAATGAAAGAGCCGGCCTGACCTTTGCCACAGCGCTACGCTCCTTTTTGCGACAGGACCCAGATATCATTATGGTTGGCGAGATTCGCGACCTAGAAACCGCTGATATCGCGGTGAAAGCCTCGCAAACCGGGCACCTGGTGCTGTCTACCCTGCACACCAACGATGCACCAGCCACAGTGGTCCGGCTATTGAATATGGGCGTAGAGCCTTTCAACGTCGCGTCTTCAGTCCACCTGATCATGGCACAGCGACTGATCCGCCGACTTTGTAAAACCTGCCGAAAACCGACCAAATACCCTGAAGAGGTGCTGCTCAGCGCCGGGTTCTCACCGTCGGGAGATCACAAGAAACTAGAGTTGTTTGGGCCTAACGGCTGTGACGAATGCACTGGTGGTTACAAGGGGCGGACTGGGATCTTTCAGGTGATGCCTGTCAGTGAAGCCGTTACCAGCCTGATTATCCGTAATGCCGGCCAGGATCAAATCGAGCAACAAGCTGCGGCCGAGGGTGTAATGACCCTACGCCAGGCCGGACTGGTCAAAGTGCGCTCGGGCATCACCAGCCTAGATGAAGTGCTGCGAGTCACCAGCGCCTGAGCTCTTGGTCGCTAAAGCCGAAAAAAAACTGGCAACCTTCACCTGGTCGGGCACCGACCGTCGGGGCAAGAAAGTCTCGGGTGAACTGGAAGCTCAGGGGCCTGCTTTTGTGCGTAGTACCCTGCGCCGTGAAGGCATCAGCGCCAAAACGATTCGCAAGAAACCCAAACCGCTTTTTAGCAAGAAGATTAAACCCAAAGATATTTCCATTGCCAGCCGACAGGTAGCCACCATGCTGGGCGCAGGTATTCCGATCGCCCAATCATACAAGGCCATCGCCATCG
>Ga0310120_10003635_pt1 | contig 10983 bp, 9 predicted proteins | sample CB27_AW_983_MG_FD_203506 | JGI IMG/M metagenome (GOLD analysis project Ga0310120, IMG submission 203506) | Marine microbial communities from Western Arctic Ocean, Canada - CB27_AW_983 | ecosystem: Environmental > Aquatic > Marine > Oceanic | place: Canada: Western Arctic Ocean | collected... | reverse complement strand
ATTTTGGATTCATTTGGAAATTGATACTCTGCATTTTGTAATACTTCCATACCACGATAACCTAAACTATTCACTACATAATCACGTAACGAAAGTTTTGGTTTTTCATTTTCTTCACTTTTATTTTCATCTAATTTATCTTGCATGGAAAGGTTTTTTTGCATTTCAGCTAATCGTTTAGCCTTAAGAATATCTAATTCTTTGTCTTCATCACTCATCCTTTGATCACTCCAATTGGAACTAATTTAGCAACTTTAGTCGCGATTCCAAGATTATGAGATACATTAACAACAGCATCAACATCCTTGTATGCTTGAGGTGTCTCTTCAACCACACCATCTCTTGTTAAAGATTTTATAAAAATGCCTTTATCATTAAGGGATTTTTTGACTTCAGATTCTGTAAAGTCACGTCTTGCTTTTGACCTAGACATCATTCTACCAGCACCATGAGCTGTTGAACCAAAACTTGCAGACATTGAATTCTCACTACCTAGAAGAATCCAACTTCCAGTCCCCATAGAACCTGGAACCAAGACAGGTTGACCAAGATCCCTATATTTTGAAGGGACATCATCCATATTTGCTGGAAAAGCACGTGTTGCACCCTTTCTATGTACTACAAGATTTTTTTGTTCTCCATTAATTTTGTGTTTTTCAACTTTAGCAATGTTATGTGCTACATCGTAGACTAATTTCATATCTAAATCAGATTCAGATTGTGAAAAAACTCTTTCAAAAGATTTTCTTGTCCAGTGAGTTATCATTTGTCTATTACACCATGCAAAATTTAATGCTGCAAACATTGCTTTTCTATAAGATTCACCTTCCTCAGAGGTATTTGGAACACACGCAAGTTCTCTATCTGCTAAATTAATGTCATATTTTTCTTGTACCTGTTCAGAAATTCTAAGATAATCACTACAAACTTGATGACCAAATCCTCTAGAGCCACAATGAATCAATACAGTAATAGTACCTTCTTGTATTCCCATTCTTTTTGCAGCTTCTTCGTCATGAATTTCTTTTACACGTTGAACTTCAAGGAAATGATTTCCAGATCCTAAACTTCCTAATTGTGGAAGCCCACGTTTTCTTGCTTTGTCAGATACTTTATTTGGATCAGCGTTCGCTATTTGTCCATTTTCTTCACAAACATTTGCATCATCATTTGTTCCATATCCATTATCAATCGCCCATGAAACACCTTTGACTAAAACTTCATCTAATTCAGACTGAGTTAACCTTACAGCGCCCTTTGAACCTACACCAGATGGAATAGATTTGAAAAGATCATTAACAAGTTCACCTAGTTTTGGTCTTACTTGTTCTTCAGTAAGATTTGTTCGTAATAATCTAACACCACAATTAATATCATAACCAACTCCACCAGGACTAATCATTCCTTCTTCAGCATCCATAGCAGCTACTCCACCAACAGGGAAACCGTATCCTTCATGACCATCAGGTAAAACGACTGCATGTTCTTGGATTCCAGGTAAAGTCGATACATTGATAGCTTGTTTTAATGTTCTATCAGTCATCATTTTTTGCAGCAATGTTTCATCAGCATAGATTGTGACGGGTACTTTCATTCCCAAAGAAGAATCAGCATCAATTTGATATTTATTTTCACCAATTTTTTTTGGTTTTAAATCAGTCATATCCTATGATAAAAATTCCTTCAGGCAATTTAAATTAAATAACAATTTCTACTAGATAATGAAAAAAGCTATCGTTCTAGGGGGTAGTAGAGGAATTGGAAAAGCTATTTCAAATTCTTTAAAAAAACTTGATTTGGAAGTTCTTTCAGCATCAAGTACGGATATAGATACTTCAAATTTAGAGAGTGTCAATGAATTTGCAGAAAAAAATAGTACAACAGATGTCTTAGTGTTAAACACAGGAGGTCCACCAATAATTGAATTTGAAAAAATTACTAATGAAGATTGGAATAAATATCATAATCAATTGTTTGTTGGTTTTTGTACGTTATTACAAAAAATTAAGGTTAACGATGGAGGATATATTTTTGCAATAACATCAAATGTGATAAAAGAACCAAATACAAAATTAATCATATCAAGTGCATACAGAGCAGCTTTTTCTAGTGTGTTTAAAATTTTGAGTAAAGAATTTGCGTCTAGAGAAATCACTATGATCAATATAGCTCCAGGCCCAATCAACACAGATAGAACAAAAGAATTGGTAAGTGATGTAGGAGAATATGCAGATAGTTTGCCAATGAAAAGATTAGGAGAACCCAAAGAGATTGGTAATTTTGTTGGATCTATAATAGAAAAAGAGATAAAATATCTCTCAGGAGCAGTAATCAACTTTGATGGTTCAAATTCTAATTTTATTTTCTGACCAGACATAAGTTTATTTTTGTAAAAAATCTATACAAAATAGTGGCAATTTTACCTATAGACAGTGGAAGATACGGTACAAAAGAGATGCTTGAGATTTTTGGAGAGCAGAAAAAAGTTGATTACCAATTACAGATAGAAGCGGCTGCTGCACTATCTCAAAGTGAGATAAATCTAATTCCAAAGTCGATTGCAAAAGATATTGCAAGAGTAGCACGTTCAGGAAAGATCACTGTCAAACGGATTAAACAATTAGAAGCAAAAAGTGATCACGATACCGCAGCATTAGTAGAATCATTAGCAGAGAAATGTAAAAAAGAATCAAGACCATGGATACATTATGGATTAACAAGTAATGATCTTGTAGACACCAGTAATTCCATGCAGATGAGAGATGCAATTAAAATAATTCAACCGAAGGTTGGAAAACTTGCATTGTTATTATCAAGAAATGCTGTCAAGTATAAACTACTTCCAGCAGTAGGTAGAACCCATGGTCAACATGCAAGTATAATTTCATTTGGCTTAAAATTTGCCAATTGGGCATCTGAAATGGCAACACATCTAGAACGGTTAGATGAGATAAAAAAACGAATTCTTATTTGTAAAACACTGGGGGTTGTAGGAACTGGTTCTTTGATGGGCAAAGATGCATTAAGAGTTCAAGAACGTGTAGCAAAAAAATTATCACTATTTCCTGCTAAAGTTACTACACAAATTATTCCACGTGAAAGATATGCAGAATATATTTTTCAACTATCGCTTTTAGGAGCAACATTAGAAAAAATTGCAATTGAGATTAGAAATCTACAAAGAACTGAAATTGGAGAGGTATCAGAACATTTCAAGAAAGGTCAAATGGGGAGTAGTGCAGTTCCTGTCAAGAGAAATCCAATAAAAAGTGAAAGAATTTCTTCATTGTCAAAACTTTTGCGTAGTCAAATTAGCACATCATTTGAAAATATTCCATTGTGGCATGAAAGAGATTTATCAAATTCCGCTAATGAGAGATTTACTTTACCAATGGCATCTATACTACTTGATGAAATGATTGAAACAATGATTAGAATAATTAGCAATCTAAAAATTAATGATAAACGAGTTCAAGAAAATTTGTATATTACAAAAGGTCAAATTTTTGCAGAATTTGTTCTAGAAGCATTAATCAAAAAAGGTATTCCTAGATTTACAGCATATAGAGATGTACAAAGAGTTGCATTTGGAGCTCATGAGAAAAAAATGAATTATATGGACGCATTGATTAATGATAAAGCTATTTCAAAATCACTTACAGAAAAAGAAATTAAAGGTATTTTTATTCCTGAAAAACATCTTGGAGCATCGCAAATCATCATAAACAATGTAGATAAACACGTAAAATCGGATGTAAAAAGATTATCTAAATTTTAAAAGTTGTTTATGAATTTTAGAACCATATTGTAATGCCTTTTTTTGTTTATGGGCAGATATTTCAGGTACACCACAGGATATGGCAAGTTTACGTATAGCATGTTTCCTTTGTAAATCATCAGGATCAGTTATTTTTTCAGATATAGGAATAGTTTTTGCAAAGGAAATAAATTCTTCATTCAATAACGGTTGCAATATTTTTATATTAAAATTAGAAGTAACAGTGTTTACTGCAATCATCATTTTCTTCTCATTTTCTAATTTCTTATTCATGACATTCATTACTTCATCAACTCCGATACCTATTGCTTCACGATATGCATTGTAACCGCAAAATAATTCATCAATTCCATTTGCAGTTACAACTGTGGAAATTCCTAGATCCTTAGCCAATTTTGAAACATAGTAAAATGCAATTGAATTTTCATTCCAAGAAAGATTATCTGTTTTGATTATTTCATTAATTTTTTCACTAATTTCTTGAAAAGATTCTGGCTCTATTTCTAAAATATCATGTTTATATTTTAGAATTTCATTTACTTCTTTTGCAAAATTAATGTCATGTGAATCATGAAAACCAATAGTCAGAAGATGTATGTTATATCCACCATCATGTAATAATTTTGCAATTAGAGTACTATCAACACCACCTGAAAATGCAACCCCAACAGAATTATCTAAAACAGTATTTTTGATGGCACGTTGGATCTCATCGAGTAGTTGATTCACAATTTTGTCAATTGGATTGTATAATTTATTATTGTTCATGTGTTCCATCATGATATGGAATTGGTAAAACTTTCAGATAATAAGATTCAAGAGAGTCTTAAAGAGTTGAATGGATGGATTATTCTAGATGGAAAATTACACAAAGAAATAGAATTTGTTGGTTTTGACGAGGCATGGCAATTCATGACAATAGCAGTTACGGAGATTCAAAAGATGAATCATCATCCAGAATGGTTTAACGTCTACAATAAACTTGTAATTGATCTTATGACACATGATGTAGGAGGAATATCTGAAAACGACATTAATCTTGCAAAATTTCTAGACAAAATACCGATTATTCCAGCACTTTAGAGATTTATAGACAATAATGAGGTTTTAGATATGGAACCAAAAATTTCGGAAAAAGCATGGGACCCAAAACTTGAAAATGCAATTTTAAAAAAATGGGAAGAAGAAAAACTCTATGACTTTGAATTACTCGATAACAACTATACAATAGATACACCACCACCATATCCATCAGGAAGACCATGGCACATAGGAGCAGCATCACATTATGCACAAATAGATATGATTGCAAGAACCGCAAGAATGTCCGGAAAGAATGTGTACTTTCCAATTGGTATAGATAGAAATGGTTTACCGGTTGAGTTGTACACAGAAAAAAAACATGGCATACGAATGAGAGAAACAGAAAGAGGTGAATTTTTAGATTTATGTAAAAGTGCATTAGATGATTTAGAAGCTGAGATGATTCAGATAATGAAAAGTCTTGGATTAAGTGGAGATTTTAAAAATTATTACCGAACTGATTCAGAGGACTACAGAAAATTTACACAAGAGACGTTCATTGATCTTTGGAAGAAAGGAGTAATCTATCTTGCAACAAGACCAAATAATTATGATTGGGTTTCAGGTACAACAATTGCAGATGCTGAAATTGTTTATGAGGAAATTCCAACAAAACTTGTATACATGAAATTTATCACTAAAGAAACTAAGAAGGAAATAATTATAGCTAGTACAAGACCAGAATTATTATGTGCATGTAAAACAGTCATAGTTAATCCAAATGATGAAAGATATTCAGATTTGATTGGAAAAGAGTTGATTGTCCCACTTACTAATAATGAAGTAAAAATTATACCACATCATTCTGCAAAAATTGAATTTGGTTCAGGTGCCGTAATGGTTTGTAGTTATGGTGATCAAAATGATGTAGCATTATTTAGAGAATTACAATTAGACGAAGTTATTGCAATTGGACTTGATGGTAGGATGACAGAAGTAGCCGGAGAATATCAAGGATTGAAACCAAAACAAGCTAGAACCAAAATTATCGAAGACTTGGAAAATGCAAATCTTGTAGAAAAAATTGAAGATATATCTCATAGAACTCCATTATCAGAAAGGAGTAGGATTCCAATCGAAATTGTACCTATGGAAGAATATTATCTAAAACAGAAAGATTCACTCGAGAAAATGAAGAAATTAGGAGAAGAAATCGAGTTCTACCCAAATATGCACAAACAAATTTTGATGAATTGGCTAGATTCTATTTCTATTGACTGGCCAATTTCTAGAAGAAGATTCTACGGTACTGAAATACCAATATGGTATTGTAACGAATGTTCAGAACCATTTGTTCCAGAACCTGGTAAATATTATCGTCCATGGAAAGATAAATGTCCGGTAGAGAAATGTCAGAAATGTGGAAATACAGAATTCACTGGGGAAGACAGAACATTTGATACATGGATGGATTCTAGTGTATCTCCATTATTTGTTACAAAATTTAACAGAGACGAAGAATTTTTTAAGAAAACATATCCTACTGCAATTAGACCACAAGCAAAAGATATTGTCAGAACATGGTTGTACTATACATTATTACGATGTGAAAAATTAACTGGAAAAAAACCTTGGTCTGAAGCATGGATAATGGGTTACGGATTAGATGAAAAGGGTATGAAAATGAGTAAGAGTAAAGGTAATGCAATTGATCCATTACCAGTAATTGAAAAATCAGGTGCAGATACTTTTAGATTTTGGAGTGCAAGTGAAATAAATCAAGGTTATGACTTTAGATGCTCAGAACAAAAAATTGAATCCACTAGAAAATTTTTGAGCAAATTATGGAATGTTTCAAGATTTCTATCTAGCTTTCCAGTGATTAAATCAGGTAAATTATCTGAATCAGATAAATGGATATTATCTGAACTTGATAAATTAATTTCAGTTTGTAAAGAAGGATATTCAAAATATAATTTCTTCATTCCTTCTACAGCAATTAGAGAATTTACATGGAACATTTTTGCTGCACAATACATAGAGATAGCAAAAGCAAGAGCATATGGAATTGGTTTTACAGATGAAGAAAGAGATGGTGCAATTTTTACATTACACAAAGTATTATCCACAATATTGAAACTTTTAGCACCCATTACACCGTTCATTACAGAACATCTTTGGCAAACATTATACTCCCAAGATAGCATACATAAAGAAAATTTACCAGATATTGAAAATGTAACTGATATGTCAAAAATGACACAAATAATTGCAGAATTTAATTCAAAAGTATGGAATGAGAAGAAACAAAAGGAACTTTCTTTAAAAGATTCAATAAAAATGGATGTTCCAGAAATATTAAGTCAGTTTAAAAAAGATTTAATCGCGATGCACAATTTAGAATCTAATTAAGATTATCAACTAATTTTACAAATGATTTGTGTAATGAAATATTCCTTGTAAGTTCAGGGTGAAATGCAGTTGCAATGATATTTCCTTGCTTTACTGCAACAATTTTTTCATTGAATTTTGCTAGTATTTCAACATCAGAACCAGTTTCAGATACAGATGGTGCACGAATAAACACACCATTAAAAGAAGAAATCCCAACAGGTTCCATTGAAATATTTGCTTCAAAAGAGTATTTTTGGCGTCCAAAAGAATTTCTTTCAATTTTTACGTCTAGAACATCTAATAGAGGCTGTTCAACGTTACCTACAACTTTATCTTTAGAATTTTTTGATAGAAATATCATTCCGGCACATATACCAAATACTGGCATTCCAGATTCAATTTTTTCTTTAATTTTTTTTAAACCACCGTTTACAAGAGACATTTGACCAATTACAGTACTTTCGCCTCCGGGAATTATCAGACCATCAAGTTCAGATATTTGCTCTATTGTTTTAACTTGAATTACAGTGCCATCAATACCTAATTCACTCATGGAAGCCAGGGTGGCTAAAAAATTTTCAGTCACATCTCCTTGTACTGCAAGTATACCAATCTGAATTTTACTCATACAGTACTACCTCTTTCTTGCATTTTCAAATCTAGATTTTTTACATCCAAACCAAGTATTGATTGTCTTTCATCAATCATTTTTTGTGCTTCTTTGACTTTATCTGATTCTTCCCAGAATGTAGTTGCAAGAACAACAGCACGAGCACGTTCTTGAGCATCTTCAGCTTTGAATATTCCTGAACCTACAAAGATTCCATCACAACCTAATGACATAAGATAAGCAGCGTCAGCAGGGGTTGCAATTCCTCCAGCGGCAAAATTTACAACAGGTAATCTTCCAATTTTTGCTGTCTCTTCAACTAAATCATAAGATACTTTGAATTCTCTAGCCATCTTAACAAGTTCTTGCTTGTCATCAGAATCATACATACTTTTGATAGTACGAAGTTCTTCATTGACTTTTTTAATATGATAAATTGCTTCTGCAACATTTCCAGTTCCGGGCTCACCCTTAGTTCTAATCATTGCCGCACCTTCTTCAACTCTTCTTAATGCTTCACCTAAAGAACGCGCACCATTTACAAATGGAGTAGTATAATCCCATTTCCAAATGTGATGATATTCATCAGCAGGGGTTAAAACTTCAGATTCATCTATCATGTCAACATTAGTTTCATCTAGAACACTTGCTTCATACACATGACCAATTCTACATTTTGCCATAACAGGTATTGTTACATGATCCATAATCTCTTCTATAATTCTAATACTTGCAGTTCGTGCTACACCACCTGCTTTTCTTACATCAGAAGGTAATTTGTCTAGCACCATTACAGATACTGCACCGGCTTCTTCAGCTATTTGGGCTTGTTCAACATTTGTCACATCCATAACAACTCCATTTTTTAGCATATGTGCAAAACCACGTTTTAGTGTGGAAGTACCACGTACAGTTGAATTAGAATCAATTTTTCCACATACTACACCCTTGGAATCAGGAATATCTCCAGAAAGCGGAATCATAGACTATCTGAGCCTCATCGATATTTATTCCCTTATGATCTCCATTATTAGTTCCAGTTCTTCTTGAACCATTGTGATGATTGGTGGAATCATTCGTTCGGTTGCATACTGTTCAGGCCAGTATAATTGATTAGTATTTTCATTTAATGTAATCTTAAGACCAAATTTTTGATAGGTTTCAACTCCTTCTTTTATAGAAAATGATTCAAATGGTAATGACAAAAAACCAGTTTCTTTAATCATTGCAACAAGTTTGATTCTTTGTGAGTTATCAATTTTAATGGTTTTTGGCGTACTAACTTTTCCATCTTTAGTAATAGAGTAAGTTACTGTGCCATCATTTTTTATTACAATAATTTCTGTTTGATCTGCAGTAATTCTATCGGTTATACCTGGTGAAACATTTCTAAGATGATGTGTAGTGAATTCTATTTCTGATTTATCAGAAGGATCTATTGCAGTATTTGATATTTCTGGTGCAGTAACTAATGGAATGACAATCATTATTGCAAGAATTATTGGAATTGCGCCGCCAACAAGAAGAATCGGTTTAACCATTTTACTGCAAATATTGCTAATTTACAAATAAACCTTAGTAATAGTTAAAATTCCTGCATAATATTTCAATTCTTGTGGGTTCGTAGCCTAGCCTGGTAGGGCGACGGTCTCCAAAACCGTCGATCGTCGGTTCAAATCCGATCGGGCCCACTTACGATGTTTTATTTTTTAAAACATTAAGAGCAGAACCTGCTTTGAACCACTCAATTTGAGATGAATTGTAAGAATGTATCAAAGTAATTTTTTCAGAATTTCCATCAGAGTGTTGTAGTTTACATTCAAATGATTTGTTAGGTGCAAAATTAGTTAAACCAGAGATACTAATTTTATCATCTTCTTTAATTTTTTCATAATCATTAGAATCGTTAAATGTTAATGCAAGAATACCTTGTTTTTTAAGATTTGTTTCATGTATTCTTGCAAAAGATTTTGCAATGACAGCTGCACATCCTAAGAATCTTGGAGTCATCGCTGCATGTTCACGACTACTTCCCTCACCATAATTATTATCACCTACTATGACCCAACGCATGTTTTTTTCTTTGTAACTTCTTGCAATTTGTGCACAGTTTTCAATATTATTTGAAAGAATATTCTTTGCTTTGCCAATTTCATCATTGAATGCATTTACAGCACCTAAAAGTAAATTATCACTCAAGTTATCAAGATGACCACGGAGACGAAGCCAAGGACCTGCAGGTGAGATATGATCAGTGGTGCATTTTCCTTTGGCTTTTAATATCAAATTTAATTCAGTGAAATCATTTCCGTCCCAAGAAGAAAATGGTTCAAGTTTTTGTAATCTGTCACTGTTAGGATCTATCAAAACATTAACATTTTCAGAGTTTTCTGATGGAGAAACATAAACTCCTTCAGTGATCACAAACCCATTAGCAGGTACTTCAGGAGCAATTCCAGGAGGAGAAAGTTTAATTTTTTGACCATCTTTTCCCTCAAGTGAATCCTCTAATGGATTAAATGATAAACTACCTCCAAGTGCAAGTGCGGTTATAATTTCTGGACTTGCTATGAAATTCATTGTATCACGTTTTCCATCATTACGTCCAGGGAAATTTCGATTAAATGATGTAACAATTGAATTTTTTTCTCCCTCTTTTAATTCAGGTCTTTGCCATTGACCAATACATGGGCCACATGCATTAGCAAGAATTGTTGCACCAATTGATTTTAGGGTATCAATTTGCCCATCTCTCTCTATAGTAGAACGAATTTGTTCAGAACCAGGAGTTACTAATAATGGGATTTTTGCCTTGATTCCATGTTTTTCAGCTTGTTTAGCAACGCTTGATGATCTAGACATATCTTCATAAGATGAATTTGTGCAACTTCCAATTAGAGCAACAGAAATTTTATCAATATACTCTTTTGAGTCTACTTCATCAGATAATTTTGATATCGGTCTTGCAAGATCAGGCGTATGAGGTCCAACCACATGTGGTTCAAGAATTGAAAGATCAATTTCAATTACCTTGTCAAAAAATTGTTCAGGGTTTTCTTCTACTTCAGGATCTGCTTGAAGTAAAGCAATGTGATCATTAGCAAGAGATGCAATCTCTTTTCTATTTGTCGAATTCAGATAAGTTTCCATTCTTTTATCATAAGGAAAAATGGAACAT
>Ga0310120_10003633_pt1 | contig 10991 bp, 10 predicted proteins | sample CB27_AW_983_MG_FD_203506 | JGI IMG/M metagenome (GOLD analysis project Ga0310120, IMG submission 203506) | Marine microbial communities from Western Arctic Ocean, Canada - CB27_AW_983 | ecosystem: Environmental > Aquatic > Marine > Oceanic | place: Canada: Western Arctic Ocean | collected... | reverse complement strand
TGACGGCACGCCCGATGTGGCCTTCCACTCGCCATTAGGGTGTCGGCCTCCCGATTGATAACCTGATTTCGCGGCTCAATAGCCCGGCCTGCGGGTTCCCCTGTCAACGCTTCAAGTGTGCCCTCACAGACACCCTCACATGACTCGGGGCCAGCGTGACTGGCTTGGTCTTCACTGTGGGACTCTTTCATTCCTTACTTCTCACCGGCTTTTGCCGGCGCTATCAATGCCACAAGGTTAGGCTTGAACCTCAGCTCGCCAGGCGGAGCGCCTGGCCTACAATCGGCCTTGAATTGTAGGGCAGCCGCTTCGGCCGCCGCAAGATTGCCGCGTCGATCTTCATTCTTATCCTGGTGGCATTCGGGCTAACTGAGCTGGCCGCCAAGTCACTTCCCCGACCTCAACTGCGCCGCTTTCACCGTATTCGCCATCAACCCCGCAATCGTCATGGGGCCCACCCCGCCCGGAACCGGGGTGATGGCACGGCACTTGGGGGCCACTTCGTCGTAAGCGACATCTCCGACCAGGCGATACCCCTTCTTTTTGCCGGGATCTTCGACGCGGTTGATACCCACATCGATCACCACCGCCCCATCCTTCACGAAGTCCGCCGTGACGAAACCGGGCCTGCCGATCGCTGCCACCAGGATGTCCGCCCGCCGGCAGACCTCGGCGAGCTCGTGCGTGCGGGAATGTGCCACGGTCACGGTGGCGTTGACCCCCTTCCCCATCAGGAGCAGCGCCAAAGGCTTGCCGACAATCATGCTGCGTCCGATCACGACCGCATGGGCGCCGCTGGTCTCGATGCCGGACTCCCGGATAAGCCGCACGCAGCCGGCCGGGGTGCAGGGCACGAAGCCTGCGTCGTCTTCCATGACGAGTTTCCCGACATTGACGGGGTGAAATCCGTCCACGTCCTTGCCGGGATCGATCAGGTTGATGATTTCTCGCTCGTCGATCTGCGGCGGAGGCGGCGACTGCACCAGGATGCCGTGAATCGCATCGTCCCCATTCAGCTCCCTAACTACCTCGAGGACCTCATCCCGCGAGCAATCCTGCGGCAGCTCGATCTTGCGGGAGTAGATCCCCATCTCACCGCACTTCAGGACCTTGGAGCGCACGTATACCTGCGAAGCCGGATCCTCACCCACCAGGACCACGGCCAGTCCCGGCGTGACGCCCATCGCCTTCAAGCCCTCGATCTTTTCCCGGCACTCGGCCAGGACCTCAGCGGCGATCTTCTTTCCGTCTAGAATGGTCATGTGCAGCTAATTCCAAATCGTCCACGCTCCGGCGCATCCTCTCTTCGATCTCGCATCGCTTGGCCTCGAAGCCATCGTCATCGAGCTCACGCGGGACATCAAGCAACTCGTCAAAAGTGATGAAGATCTTGCTGAAGGGGAGCGGAATGACGAAGCGGTCCCACGTCTTGAGCCGCACCGCGCAACCGTAGCGCACATGAAAACACATCACGGGAACGTGGGTGAGTTGCGCGAGCTTGATCAGTCCCGGGTTCAATTCGTAACGCGGCCCCCGGGGCCCGTCCGGCGTCACCCCCACGTCCTTGCCATTCCTGAGCTGGCGAACCAATCCCTTCAAGGCGGCTGTCCCACGCCGGGAAGTCGATCCCCGCACCGCCCCTACCCCAACCACCTTGAGGGCGGCCGCGAGAGTGGCTCCGTCATGACTGGCACTTGTCAGTGCCACCCCCTCCCGCCACGGATAGACCCGCTTGCGCGCCATCACCAGCGCAAGCAACCGGCTGTGCCAGATGCACCAGATCAGCCGGTGCTCGATTTTACCCTTCTCCGTAAATCCGCACCGATCGTCCACCTCCATTCGGATCGTCCAGGCCAGGACACGCAACAGCCAGCCTGCGATCGTTCCAATCGCCCGCGCCTTCCGGCTGGTGCGGATTTCCAATCGCTTCTCCTCGCTCGTCATGCCCGAAAGTTGGCGTCGTCCTGGAGGGATTCCGCCAGGCCTTCCTGGCGATCCATCAGCTCCAGGTAGAAGTCGTGGCGCAGCGGATCCGGCGCACAGAGGGTCTGATGCTCGGGCAGGACGGCGTAGCTCGCCATCTCCGCGTAGCTGAGGTCCTCCCCGCTCTGATGAAAAAACGTCACGGCGGCCTGCAGGGCCGCCCCGAGGGCGGGGCAGCTTTCCAGCTTGGCGCCGAAGACCGGCAGACCGAGGACATCCGCCAGGAGCTGGCGCCAGGCGGGATGGCCGCAGGCGAGACCCGACAGCCGCACGTCGGCCGGGGAAAATCCAAGCTGCATCATGCGCCGCAATCCCTTCCCAAATTCCAGGGCGAGGGCTTCCATCGTGGCACGCGCCACATTCACCGGCGTGAAGTTCGACCCGTCGATTCCGAGCAATGCGCCCAGCTTCCCCGCCCTCGATCCGCATCCCCGCTCGTCGGTCCCGGGGAGAAACATCAGTCCCTGTGCTCCGGGATCGGCGGCTGCCAGCGCCTCCTCCAATTGTTCCGGCTTCCATCCGTAGTGGCGTTGCGCCTGGTGCGCACAGGCCGCCGCCGCAGCACTCTGCGCAAGGGGCATCCAGCGATCCGTGGCATCGCAGTAGGCGGCCACCTCGCCATGCGGATCGATGATGGGCTGGTCACTCACTCCACAGATCGTGGCTACGGCAGCGGTCGAGATCGATACCGCTCCGGAGGTGGCCGCCCCCGCCCCCAGGGCGGTCATCATCTCCTCTGCTCCGCCCGCACTCAACAGCACTTCCTCGCTCAATCCCCACGCCTGCGCGATCTCCGGTCGCAGGACCCCGACCGCTTCCCGCGACGAACGCACCGGGGGAAGCATCTCTCCCAGGCTCGGATCGATGTAGTCCGCCAGTTCGCGGCACCAGGTCCGAGCCCGTACGTCGAGCAGACCCGTCTCGGAGGCTTCCCCGTATTCGGACCGCTTCACGCCGCCAAGCCAGTAATTGAGAAAGTCGTGCGGCGACAGGCAGGATACCACCCGCTGAAAGTGATACGGCTCGTTCTGTTTCAACCAATGCATCCGCGGCGCCATGAGAGAAGGCCGCAGCGGATTGCCGGTGAGTTCAATCAGCCCCGGCGCCCCGCCGAAGGCCCGGCTCAATGCCGCGCATTGCCGTTCTGCGGACCGGTCCGCCGCCAGCTTGGCAGGGCGCACGATCCGGTTATCGGCATCGAGCACGACCATCCCGTGTGTCTGGCCGCTCACTCCGATCCCCGCGATCCGGTTGCGACCCTCCCCGAGTTGCGCCAGGCAGTCTCGCACGGTGTGGTCCAAGGCATGAACCCAGAGAGAGGGATCCTGCTCGCAATGGCCGGCAGGCAACCCCGTCACCAGGCCATAGGACTGCTCCGATTGGGCGGCGAGGGAGGCCGTCTCGAGATTCAACACCACCGTCCGAGTCCGCGCCGACCCGTTAGCCACACCAATGAAATACATGAGCCACGCCCTGACGGATTTAAGGCCGGCAAAGGGCAAGTGACAAGCTCCGCGCGAGGCAAATCCCAACCGCCAAGCCCCCGGATTTCATTTTAACCCCATTTTCCAATTATCCATAGAGGGGCCGCTCGGTGGCCGGGATCCCGGCCGGTCGGAATCGGCCGCGAAAGATGAGATTTCCCCGTCTCTGGCGGGTTGGGATTTGAACCGGCCACCAATATGTGGTTTGTTCCGACCCCTGATGGACGATTTTGAAGACAAAGCCCGCGAGGCCCTGGCCAATCCGCAGAATGTGGGCGAGATGGAGGATGCCGACGCGGTGGGCACGGCAGGCTCGGCGGACTGCGGCGACATGCTACGGATGTGGCTGAAGTTCACCGAGAAGGATGGCAAGAGAGTGATTGATCGCGCTTCCTTCCAATCCTTCGGCTGCCAGACCGCCATTGCGGTGGCCTCCATGGCCACCGAGCTGCTCAAGGGCAAGTCGGTCGAAGAGGCGCGCGAGCTTTCTCCCGACGAACTCACCGGCGAACTCGGGCCCCTCCCCCCGATGAAGATCCATTGCGGGCAACTGGTGGAAGGCGCCCTGCAAAGAGCCCTTGATGGCGGGGAGTCGGAAGAAGACCCGCCGGATCCGGACTCCGCTCCCACCCTCGCTCAATCCCTCGCCGGCAAACCAATGGGTAACATCAGGATCGTCCCGCTTGAAGACGGAGACTAATACCGCCCCACACCCCAACCGTGACCATTCTCCCGCCAGTCCCTTTCGCTCTCGCCACCGCGGGATCCCCCGGGGCCCTCTTGATTGACCTTCGACTCAATCCCTCCGACCTTTAACCACCTCTCATGAACCAGGACATCACGCTCAGCCGCGAAGTCGAGGCGATCCAGATTCCCTCCGGTGACTCCGTAACCCTCCCAACCGGGACCCCGGTTGTCATTACGCAGAGCCTGGGCGGCACTTACACCGTGGCGACCTCGGCGGGCCTTGCGCGCATCTCGTCAAACGACGCCGATGCTCTCGGCATCGACCTCGAGGAGCCCAAGGACAAGGCCAAGGAGGAGGAGCGCCTCCAGGACGCACCCGTGGAAGAAAAGGTCTGGCACCAGCTCAAACAAGTTTACGATCCCGAGATCCCGGTCGACATCGTGAATCTCGGCCTGGTCTACGACTGCTCGGTCGATGACGAGGAGGGCAAGAATGTCGTCAACGTGAAAATGACCCTCACCGCCCCGGGATGTGGAATGGGACCCGCCATCGCGGCCGACGCCCAGTCCCGACTCATGACCATCGACCAGGTGGACGACGCGCGCGTCGAACTGGTCTGGGATCCGCCCTGGAACCAGGACATGATTTCCGAAGAAGGAAAAATGAAGCTGGGGATGATTTAATTCCCTGGTGCCTGCCGGCATCCCGCGTCCTGCGCGGTGAGCCTTTCCAACCGCCGATTCCGCGCCGCTGCACCGGCCGCCCGGACTCTGGTCGCTCCTGGGGCGGAATCGGGGGCCGGTATGCCGGCCGGACGCCGACCCCACCGGATTGGCGCGAATTCACGTGCTCGTGGTTCCCCCATTTCCAAATCCCGATTCCCGCCTTGCCAGGCGCCGGATTTCCTCGTAGCTTCCCGCCCCCCGACGAGCGGAGGCCAATCCCATGTCCAAACACAACAGCCTGAAACTCAGCGGTGCCGCAGTCGGCAAGCGCTCCGTCCTGAAGCGATTCGAGCGGGTCAAGCTCCTCAAGGAGCGCGGCCAATGGAAGGAGGGCCAGAGCCCGTTGGGCCTGCCCAAGACCAAGGGAGAAGAATAAGCCCTCCTTTCTCGTAGAGTGGCGATGTGGCGGAACCGGGGTCGGTTCCGCTTTCCTTTTTTCGAGTATGAGTCCCACCGGCATCCGTCTCAACAAGTTCCTCGCCTCGTGCGGCACCGGGTCGCGCCGGGCCTGCGACTCCCTCATCCAGGCCGGGGAGGTGACCGTCAACGGCGAGCTGTGCACCAACCTCGCCACACGAGTGACGGTTCAGGATGCGGTGAGGGTCGATGGTCGAATGGTCACTCCCAAGCAATCCACCGCGATCCTCTTGAAGAAGCCAAGGGGTTACGTGTGCTCCAAGAACGATGAGTTGGGACGCGCCACGATCTACGATCTACTCCCCCCGAAGTTCGGGCACCTCAATCACGTCGGCCGACTTGATCGGGACTCGGAGGGCCTGCTCATCCTCACCAACGATGGCGAACTTGCCAACCGCCTCACCCACCCGCGAAACAAGGTGGAAAAGGAGTACCGCGTGACGCTGGCGGCCGCCTTTGACAACGCCGTCCTCCAAAAACTCACCACCGGTCTCCGCACCCCCGAAGGCCGGGCCCGCGCCAAATCCGTCAACCGGCTCTCCCCACGCCGCGTCTCGATCATCCTCGAAACCGGCCTAAAACGGCAGATTCGCGAAATGTTCAAGACCCTCGGGATCCGCGTGACAAAGCTCTTCCGTATCCGAATCGGCCGGCTGACCGACCCGGATCTGCCGCTGGGACGCTGGCGGCCCCTGGATGCCGAAGAAATTGAACTCCTGACCTCCAAGCCCTCCCCGCCCCGGAAACGAGACTGATTCGGGGGCGTCCCCGTCTTGCCACCACCCGCTCGGTCCGTTAAACAGCCGTCCGCAGCGAGCCTCAGCCCGTCCATGCCATGAGCAAAAACATCGAAAGTCACCTGATCGAAGACCGGGTTTTCAAGCCCTCCAAGGAGTTTTCGAAGACGGCCCGAATTTCCAGCATGGCGCAGTACCGGCGCATGTACAAGGAATCGATCGAGAAACCCGCCGTATTCTGGGGACGGGAGGCCAGGGAACTCCACTGGCGCCGTCCCTGGCGCAATGTGCTCGAGTGGAAGGCGCCCTTCTCGAAGTGGTTCCTCGGGGCCCGCCTCAACGTGTGCGAGAACTGCGTGGACCGCCACCTCCACGGACCGCGCAAAAACAAGGCTGCCATCATCTGGGAAGGCGAACCGGGCGACCGCCGCACCCTCACTTACCTACAGCTGCACCGCGAGGTGTGCCGCTTCGCCAACGTCCTGGAAGCCCACGGCGTCGAGGCCGGAGACCGCGTCCTGGTCTACATGCCCATGGTCCCGGAGGCCGCCATCGCCATGCTGGCCTGCGCCCGCATCGGCGCCGTCCACTCCGTCGTGTTCGGAGGATTCTCGGCGGAGTCCATCGTCGATCGCCTCGAAGACTCCGGCGCAACCGCCGTCATCACCGCCGACGGAGGCTACCGCCGCGGCAAGGTGGTCCCCCTCAAGGCCAACGTCGATGATGCCCTGAAAAAGTACAAGGGCGTGAAGCGCTGCATCGTGTACCAGCGCACCGGCGAAAAGGTGTCGATGCGAAAGGGCCGCGATGTCTGGTGGCACGTGGAGGCCGGGAAAGTCTCCGCAAGGCACACTGCCAGGGGTTTCGACAGCGAACACCCTCTCTTCATTCTTTACACCTCCGGCTCCACCGGCAAGCCGAAGGGAATTCTCCACACCAGCGGTGGTTACCTGGTCGGAACCTACACCACCAGCAAGTACATCTTCGACCTGCAAGATGACGACATCTACTGGTGCACCGCCGACGTGGGCTGGATCACCGGTCACTCCTATATCGTTTACGGTCCGCTCGCCAACGGCGTCACTCAGGTCATGTACGAAGGCGCCCCGAACTACCCCGATTTCGGCCGCTTCTGGCAGATCGTGGAGGAATTCGGAGTCACCATATTTTACACCGCCCCCACCGCCATCCGCGCGTTCATCAGGGCCGGTGACAAGTTCCCCGATGCCCATGATCTCTCCTCCCTGCGCCTCCTCGGGACCGTCGGGGAGCCCATCAACCCCGAGGCTTGGATGTGGTACCACGAAAAGATTGGGTCGGCCCGCTGCCCAATCGTCGACACCTGGTGGCAGACTGAAACCGGCGCAATCATGATCTCACCACTTCCCGGCTGCACACCCACCAAGCCCGGCACGGCGACTCTCCCCTTCTTCGGAGTGGACGCCGCAATCCTCGATGAAGAGGGCAACGAATGCAAGGCGGACCAAGGCGGCAAGCTCGTGATCCGAAAGCCCTGGCCGTCGATGCTGCGCACCATCTACCGCGACAAGGGCCGCTACCGGAAAACCTACTGGAACGACTACAACGGGATCTACACTGCCGGGGACGGAGCCCGCATCGACAAGACGGGCAATTTCTGGATCGTGGGCCGACTGGACGACGTCCTGAACGTTTCCGGCCACCGCCTCGGAACCGCCGAGGTCGAGAGCGCCCTGGTGGCCCACCACGACGTGGCGGAAGCCGCGGTGGTGGGACGGCCCCACGAGATCAAGGGACAGGGAATCGTGGCCTTTGTCACCCTCAAAGAGGGCGTCAAGGCCGGTGCCAACACCGACAAGGACCTCAAGGCTCACGTCGCAAAGGCCATCGGGGCCATCGCCCGGCCCGATGAAATCCACCTCACGCCCGCCCTCCCGAAAACCCGCTCGGGTAAGATTATGCGCCGCCTCCTCAAGGAACTGGTCGCCACCGGCGCGGTCACGGGGAATATCACCACGCTGGAAGATTTCGGCGTTATCAGTAACCTGCAAAAAAAATTGATGAAATAGCGGTTGCCGCCCGGCTCACTGCCCCGCAGCATCCGCAGCTCCCGCATGACCAGGTTCCGATATTTCGGTTGGCGCGTCGCCAAGACATTCGGTATTTCCATGACCGGACGTCATGCCTCGAACGCCGCCTCGGAGCTGCACCTCCTCCGGGAAGCGGAGGAAATCCTCGGCCGCCTGAGCTGGGAAGACACCGAGAATGTCGAGGAACTCTCCGTGGAGTACTGGAATCTCCGCAAGCTCACCAAGAAGTTCGACGACCTTTACGGGAGGATCAACAGCGCCAATGATTCGCTGCAACGCTCCCACGACGAGCGTGCCTCGCTGCTCGAGATGGTGGTCGACAGCACCAAGGACCTCGTTGCTCAACGCGAGGAAATCATCCAGAAGACGGAACGCCTCGGGTCGGAACGCGAGACCATCCTGATGGAAGCACGCACCGTGAAACGCCGGCACGACGGCATCAAGGCCAAGTTGGAGGTCCTCGCCGAGGAAGGCTCACAAAACTCCTCGGAGATTGAGAATTCAAAAGAAGAACTCCTGCAGCTCAAAAACCGGTTCAAAGCGCTTCGTGAACGGCGCGACTCACTGGCGGTGCGCCTCGAGGACCTCGATCGTAAAATCGAAGATCTGGACGAGGTGATCGAAATCCGGCGTTCCGAGATGCGGGACGAGGCATTCGGAAGTTACCGGAATATCGGCAAAGCCAATCGCGATATCTCGCAGACGCGGGCCGAACTCGGAGTCCTGGAAAACGAGATGGTGATCCTCTTCGGGGAAATCGGCCGCTTTATTCTGATGAATCCCCAGCACCCCGAAATAGCACCGGCGGTGCGCAAGCACCGCAACCTCCTCGCCCAGATGAGTGCCCTCCGGGTTTCGATCGTCCTGAACAACCAGCTCTCCGGGAGGGCAACTCCCCATTCCGGGTAAGGCCGGCCGCCCCTCCTACCCGGAAACGGCAAGTCTCTCCAGCAACTTTCCGTGCAGCCCCCCGAAGCCTCCGTTGCTCAGGACTGCCACCACGTCGCCCTCCTCCGCTTCCGCCGCCACGTGGGCCGCGATCTCGTCCACCGTCTCCAGGTAGCGGCCGCTTCCTCCTCGCGCATTGACGTCCCGGATCAGCCTCTCGGGATCGAGCCGCTCGTCATCCGCGAATTTTTCGGGATTGGCGATGGCAGGCACCACGGAGCGATCCGCGGTGGCGAGGGCATCCGCCAGTTCGTCCTGAAAAATATTGCGGCGCGTCGTGTTGGAGCGGGGCTCGAAGATGACCCAGAGGCGGGCGCCGGGATAGCGCTGCCGCAAGGCGCCCACCGCCTGGCCGATCGCAGTGGGATGGTGTGCAAAATCGTCCACTACCTTCACGCCACGCACTTCCCCCCGAAGCTCTTGCCGCCGCGCAATGCCCTCGAAGCTGGCAAAGGCGGTCCGAATTTCCTCCGCGCTGAGACCCGCAAAGAGCCCGCCTGCCACCGCCATGGCGCCGTTCCGCACATTGAACTCGCCGACCATGGGCAGGAAGTAGCGCTCGCCCAAGAGCGTGAAGCTGCTGCCTTCCGGTTCATAGAGAACCTCCTCGATTTTCACCGCGCACCCCTCCCCGAAACCGAGAGTCCGCACCGGACAAGGGGCGTCCTGCACGACCTCGCGGACATTGGCATCGTCTCCATTCACCACCGCCAGCCCGCGGTTCGGAACGATGCCCAGCAGGCGCCGGAAGGTGAGCTTGATATCGTCGAGCGAGTCGTAGATGTCGGCGTGATCGAACTCGATGTTGTTGATCGTGATGAACTCGGGAAGGTAGTGCAGGAACTTGGAGCGCTTGTCGAAAAAGGCCGTATCGTATTCGTCGCCTTCCAGCACCACGAACTCCGAGGCGGTGAACTGCGCTCCGCGCCCCAGGTTGGCGGGAATCCCACCGATCATGAAACTGGGATCGCGCCCCGCGGAGCGAAGGACCCAGGCCAACATCGCACTGGTGGTGGTCTTGCCGTGCGTCCCGGTCATGACAAAGTTCCGCTTCCCGCGCAGAAACTGCTCTTTGAGCACCTCCGGCAGCGATTGGTACAGCAGCTTGCGGTTCAGGACTTCCTCGGCTTCCTCGTTGCCGCGGCTGATCGTGTTCCCGATAATGGTCACATCCGCGGTCTCGGGAAGGTTGGAGGCCTTGTAGCCCTCCATGATTTCCACTCCGCCCTCCTGCAGAAAGGTCGACATGGGCGGGTAGACGTGCTCATCCGATCCCGTGACGGTGAATCCGCGCGCTTTCATGGCGGCCGCCACCGATCCCATCGCGGTACCGCAGATCCCGATAAAATGATAGTGCCCCTTTCCCAACATGATCTCCCGATTCGCTCCGCCTGCTTTCCACCTCCCGTTCAGAATCCCGGCGCCGCCACCGTCGCGTTTTCGCGCTCTTCCTTGCGCCGCTCCAGGATGCTGTCGGCCGTCTCGCGCACCATCTCTTCGAGAAGGAGCCGAAGGTGGCTCCCTTTCCGGTAATCGGCCGGCGCGATATGCTTGACCCGGTTGGCGTGTGTACACAGCTGGAAACACTTCTTGAAACTGCGGCCGGAGGGATCATTCGGGTTGTAGACCGCTATGGCATGCCCTCCATTTTTTTTCATCACCGTGAAGCAGGGGACGTCGGTCGGCCCGTCTCCCACGTAGATCATGTTCTCGAAGGGTATCGGCCGCAGATCCGGCGGCATATGGTCATTGACGTCGTCGTGGTGCTCCAGCATGCCCTTATTGATGCGGAAAAGAAACTGGGTCTTGGTGGTGTGCGAGATGGTCCGCTTGGGAAAGCTGATGAGCCCTTCCTCGTTCTCCCCGAACTCGCAGCCGAAAATGGCCTTCACGTAGGACTTCAGGCTGCTTCCCTCCAAGAGGGCCTTGAGGCCAGAGGA